>WLWD01000235.1_pt1 | contig 366863 bp, 258 predicted proteins | sample 6712731 | NCBI WGS metagenome assembly WLWD01 (sample SAMN12718690, study PRJNA576275) | sponge metagenome | isolation source: marine sponge | host: Mycale hentscheli | place: New Zealand: South Island, Marlborough, Capsize Point | collected 2014-11-01 | reverse complement strand
CTACTCAGAACTTCAGCTTGAAAGTCATTTACTAGAACTGAAATATAATTTCACAACAAAACTAATACAACATGATATTATTTGAACTGCTCAATATGTATAAACGTGATCCTTACCCACAGGTAGCCCAGCGACTACAGTGGTAGAAGTACTGTCTCCTATGGTATTGGTGGCAATCACTGAAAACTCTATTTCTCTGCACTGTGTAGCAATACTTGGGATTGTGTGGGTGTGGTTGAGGGCTTGACTAGTGAACATCCTGCTATTCCCTGTGGCAACTTCAGTTTCCAATACAGTATAGTGAAGCATGATTATACCACTTCTTACTTACAAACAACAAAAGAGAAACGACAGAGTTACAAACCCAGTATGACCGGTTATCATACAGCTTGTGTGTGGTATTGATCGTCTGAGGTGAAAGTTCGTTGATGAGTTGGTAAAGGATCGATAACTTCCCGCCACAGTACTCCCCCTCCAGTGAACAAGAAGTGAACGATTAGTGGATGTAGCTGGCCAGGTGGGAAGGCCAATGCACATGACGTCCTGACCTCGTAGAACGTGTCGCACTTGGGGTGGTTGGTTGGGGTGTAGGTAAGGGCGTGGCAATATCCGAATTGGATGAGTTCGGGTTTGGTGGTGACGAAGTGACAGCAGTGGAGGGGTCTAAATGAGCCACTTTGAGTCGGTCGACTGATACTGTGTCCTGGCGGCCGTGAGGTTCAGAAGAAAATAATTGTCTGTACGACACAAAACTTTAAACGGACCATCGTAGGGCAGCTGGAGTGGCTTCCTAACTGCATCATGACGCACAAAGACATAAGGTGCCGAGAATAGATCACCACTGATGCTGGATTGAGGGGGAAGAGTGCACACGGGAGTTCGTCGTACGCAAAGATTGCATAGCCCGCTTGAGCTCCATGACATAACTGCCAGGGTCAGTGTTGAGCTCATCAGTAGCAGAGACAAAGAATTCTCCAGGTAGACGTAGTGTAGTACCATAAACTAGTTCAGAAGTGCAACCTATGTCCTCCTTGAGAGAAGAGCGAATTCCCAACAAGGTCAAGGGAAGTGCCTCCATACAATGGTCAGGATGAGGATAGGACTTGATAGAAGCCTTTAACATGCGATGTAACCGTTCAACAAGTCCATTAGACATGGGATGGTAGGCTGTAGTACGTAAGTGCTTGGTACCAAGGAGCCCCGTGAAAGCCTTCCACAGGTGCGACTCGAACTGACATCCACGATTAGTTGTTACTGTAGAAGGAGTACCAAAGCGAGATATCCACGTATGCACAAATGCTTGGGCTACTGTGTCAGCAGTACTGTCTGGAATGGGAATGGCTTCTGGCCATCGTGTGAAGCGATCGACACAGGTGAGTACGTACACACAGGAGGAAGTGGACCAACAAGATCAATGTGAATCTTGTCAAAGCGAACATCTGGCTTGGAAAAGGTGCCGAGTGGAGCAGTGTTGAGGCGATGATCTTTGGAGCGTTGTTACTTCACACAGGAGCGAGCCCAGTTCCGCACATCCATGTTGATTCCAGGCCACACGAATCTACTTGTCACCAAACGTTGGGTCTCCCGAATTCCAGGGTGAGCAACAGAATGCAGACAGTTGAAGATTGCTCTGCGAGAACTCTCAGGAATGTACGGGCGATGAGTTCCAGTAAAGACATCACACAAAATGGTGGCGCCATCAGACAGAGCTAGAGGAATGTGCTGAAGTTGAAGGGACATATCAGCCTGGATTCTTGGCAAGTCCGGGTCACCTGCCTGAGCTGCTGCTAAGAGCCTGAAATCCACTACCGAGGCTGTGTCTTCAGTGTGCAATGCGTTAGCAGTGATTCTCGGGCGTTGGCAGCTAAGTTATGTGAGCCCTGTACATAACGGAAATTGGTTGTGAACTGAGAGATGAAATCCAGGTGACGCTTCTGTCGTGGTGAATGACGATCTGGACGAGTAGATAGAGCATAGGTCAATGGCTTGTAATCTGTGAGGACGTAGAATTTCCTGCCTTCTAAGAAATAACGAAAATGAGTGATGGAAAGATATACTGCGAGAAGTTCCCGATCGAAAGTACTGTACCGCGTCTCGGCTAGCTTGAGGCACTTAGAGAAGAAGGCAATAGGGCACCATTGACTATCGCGATACTGCTGCAGCACAGCACCCACTGCCACATCCGAGGCGTTGGTCATGACACAAGTAGGAGCGTCAGGCGTAGGATGTGCCAGCAGTGTGGCATTGGCCAGGGCATTCTTAGCCTCAGTGAATGCAGCTGAAGTAGCGTCTGTCCATTCAAGGGTGTCTGAAGGGCGCCCATGGTTCTTGAGCAGAGAGGTGAGTGGAGAGAGAATAGAAGCACAGTGTGGAATAAAACGACGATAAAAGTTAATGAGTCCCAAGAATTCCCGAAGTTTACGAGTAGTGGTCGGTTGGGGAAAATCCTGAATCGCTTGGACTTTGTCTTCTAGTGGACGAATGCCAGTTGAGTCTACAACGTGACCGAGGAAATGCAGGGACGATGCACCAAACACACTCTTAGCAACATTGATCACGGTGCCATGAGCTTCAAGTCATTCCAAGACCAAGCGAAGATGATGAAGGTGTTCATCCGGGGAGTGACTAGCGATGAGCAGGTCGTCGATGTAGCCGAAACAAGTGCAACCCACGAAGGACTTCGCCTATGAAACGTTGAAATGTTTGGGCAGCGTTTCTCAACCCGAAGGGCATACGGCAGAATTCGAAAAGACCGAACGGAGTCGTGATTGCAGTCTTGGGGATATCCTCGGGCGCTACTGGGATCTGATGATACGCTCGCACTAGATCAATATGCGAGAAGATAGTGGTTCCTTGGAGTGAAACTGTGAAATCTTGGAGATGTGGGATGGGGTATCGATCCGGTACAGTTGAATTGTTGAGAGTTCTATAATCGCCACATGGTCTCCATTCGCCTTCTGTCTTCTTCGGCACCATGTGTAACGGTGAGGACCAGTTTCTCGAGGAGGGTCTAATGATGCCAAGTTCCAACATGTGATCAAATTCTTGACGTGCTATTTTAAGTCATTCTGGAGAGAGCCGACGAGTGCGTGCAGACACTGGAGGACCTGTGGTTGTGATGTGATGTGAAACATGGTGCTTCACCAGCTGGTTACGGAATGACGCTTGCGTAACAGTCGGAAATTCTGCTAGTAGGCGAGAATAACACGTATCGGTTGGGACGGGTAGCTCAATAGCCGGGGCCACGGGGGGCGATGAACTCACGATTCTCCATTGACCTGCAACTTTGTAGTGGTGTCCAACAGCTTGCTGTTACGAACGTCCACTGCAAGACCAAAGTGTCGTAGGAAGTCGGCACCTAGGATGGGCTGGTTCACGTCAGCAATGACAAACACCAATCTGAATGTACGGCGGAGGCCGAGGTCGAGTGAGAGAGAGAGAGCGTTGACCATAAGTCGCAATATCTGTTCAATTGACAGCTTGAAGGCAGAAATTCCTTCGTCGACTACGATCAGTGCGGGCCTGAGGCACAATGCTAACCTCAGCCCCAGTGTCAACTAGGAAACGGAAACTAGTGGAGTTGTTGTGTATGTAAATGAGGCGACTATATGGAAGGCCAGGTACACCCGTCGCCCCTAGGGACTGGCCTGGTCGTTTAACTGACGGTCACAAGAAGATCTGCATCGTCTAGCTTGTTCCCCGAATTTGGCATGATACCAACACAGTGAGACGCAGGAGGGGTCAGTGTAGGAGAACGATGTGAAGGTGAAGAGCCATGACGTGAAGAGGTAGAAGTTGAACGAGAAAAACGGGAGCGCTGATCTAGTGAGTGAACAAGTTTCTGCAGGCGAGAGACTTCAGTATGTAGCTCTTCTATCTCAGTAGATACTTCTGAATGAAGTTTGTCGGCAGATACAGCTGGTGCGGCTACCTCCAAAACTTTGTCAGCCAAGCCAAGACCATCCTCACGTTGGGTGGTAATCTCTGTAGGAACAGTTCTCCCAAAAAAAAACTATCTGCAATACCTGGGCGATCTCCAATGAGCTGTTGCATTCTTCTGAGGAGTTGTGTGGGCTTGCGGTCACCTAACTCTTCTGAAGTGAAAAGTTGCTGAAGCCTCCGTTGCTCAGAAGCGGCGGTTCTACGTATGAGCTGCTCCTTCCGGACTTCGTAGGGGCGTTCCCCGGGCGGTCTAAGTACTAAGTCACGTACCTCGGCAGCGTACTCGGGAGCAAGGGAAGAGATAACGTGGTCAAACTTCGACCGCTGGGCTGTGACGCGTCTGCAGGAGAACTGGGCTTCCACTTGCGCAAACCATATTTCCAAGTCAGAAGGCCAAAATGCCGGAAGTTTGAGGTTGACCGTTACCGCAGAAATGTCGGCAGCAGCAGGCATTCTTGATTCCTTCGCTTCACTTTCGACAGACATAGCGAGTTCAATGTCCGGGCGTCGAGGTCACCAATGTTGAGTGATTATACCACTTCTTACTTACAAACAATAAAAGAGAAACGACAGAGTTATAAACCCAGTATGACCGGTTATCATACAGCATGTGTGTGGTAATGATCATCTGAGGTGAAAGTTCGTTGATGAGTTGGTAAAGGATCGATAACTGCCAGCCACAGTAGTTTAGGATTGGATAACACTGACTGGTAAAGGGTTCTTCCCAGTCCAATAGGATCTCAGTGGCAGACAGCATCATCATCCTCACTTCAGGTGGGAGGGGTAGACCTTATTCAACATCACACTTATGATCATTATACTAACTAATTGTCATCTTTCTCAGTCACTTACCAATGATAGTTAAGGTCGCGGTGTCAGAAAGAAGCACTTCTGGTACAGCAAATTCATGGCACCTCACAGTAGTGCCATTATTCAAGTTAAGGGCAAAACATTTGCATAATTCACTACTTCATCATGAGTAAAGTTTATTCCATGCCTTTCAAATTCATTTTGATGTGAGGCCTCTGAACTAACAAAAAATTGCTGTAAGTCTGGAAAGTACACACTCCAAGTGACATCACTAGGGTGGTTGCTAGAAGGGATTCAGGAGAAGGTAGCAGTTGTATTCTCTGGTAGAGTTTGATTGTTGGGACTACTCATGAAGTACAATGTACAGCAAATCAGAAAGAATGATATTTTGATGAAAACAGTTATGTTGGAGTTCCGAATGATAGGCTGCCACCAGAGTCAGCTTCGATGGGTAAGACTTCGGAGGGGGTGTAGTTGAGGGCTGACCTTGCTCTCCTAATTCTACGCCCAAAGGTTAACGAATTGTTTTAATAAGAATAATTAATTCCACGGTGCCATTAAACGTTAACATATAGCATGACTGACTGGTGACGGCCTGTCCAGCCATAATGTATCAAACCAGCGCAGCGTCGCCACCACGAGGAAGGATCATGATACACAACTATACGGTCGGGTAAATGTCAATGATCCTAATTGTGAAGTTATGGAAATGGGTTACCAGAGAAAAAATTCTATAATACAATAATAATACTAACAATTATTTAAATGTTCACAGCTGTGGGAAGGAGACAGTTCAATCAGTCGGGTCTTTCACCACAAGTTATTTGAGATTAGGATTTATAGTTTATGATAATATATTATTTAAATAAATGGGAAGTTTTGACAAGCATATTTCAAAAGAGAAACTTTATGACATGAAAAGAAAAAATATTTCGAAATGACTTAGTGTATATATTTTGTCCACAGAAATATCAAGAAGCAGTTTCTTACCACACGTTTAAGAGGACCAACTTGCCATGCAAAATGTTGAAAATTTTAACTTATAATAATTAAAATAACACAACACTGTTTGATCTCAATCTTATTTAGTTTTAATCTACACTTTCAACAGGAACAACAAATTATAAACCACTGCAGTCTAAGTTCCCAGCCAAAAATGCCATTGAATTAATCAAGCCTAACAGACATGTCATAATGATTGACAAAGTGTATACTAGTAGCTAAAATATTGCAACACATTATTGTGGCTTCCATTTATAATCAATCAGCAATGCTACACTAGTTTCTTTAATAATTAAACTTAATTTTTGCCCTATTTTACTTGTTTCAAATTTTATTTCCTGAATTGGGTGTGGTTTATGTGATATCATGTTGAAAACAGCTGTTCTTGTCAGTAGTAGTCTCAGCTATAGAAAACTTACAACTATATGGAGTGTCTCTTGTTTTGTTAGAAATATTTGTTATGTTCGAAATTAGTTAGGCTCTGCAGAGCCGTCATTAACTACTTTTTTTAGGGTCCCAAAGACAGCGAGGCACAGCTAGGGCGCTAAACTTAAGGCCTGAGGGACCCTAAGAGGCAGCACCTAACAACATAAGCTGGTATAGCTTTTGTATTGTAAATAAAATAAAAAAGATTTTAAATCTTTTAGATTTTCAGGGAGTGATGTAGTGTCCCAAATTGAGGACAGGGCTTCTAAATGAAGAGTCTCTTCAATTGTGTTGATAGGAAAGGTTGCTATATTCAAAATTTGTCGAGCACTGCATTTCACCATTGATTGCATTGTTAGGAACAGAGGCTATGTTCTAAATTAATAAGGTACTGCATAGCCTTCATGAACTACCGTCAGCCTTAAGTAGCGCCCTTGCTGCAGTTGGGACGCTACAAACCAAGACCTTCAGGACGCTAAAAATGGTTGCCCACTCTTCTACTTCTAACTATACTCACACTATTCTAGTGTTGGCCACGTCAGATCATGAACAACTTAGAAGTTGCAACGGTTTCTGTAACTGAGACTATGACCGACCAGAACAGCTGTTCACACAGCACTGTTCACACAGCCCAAATAATCACATAAAAGAGTATACTGTTTTGTAGTGTAGTTTGTTCCATTGGAGTACAATTGTAAGTAAAAAAAAATTCCTGAATACTTCTACACTGTGCCAACACTTGAGAATGGTAAAACATTTAGAAGACCATAAAAGAACTGGTATTTTTGGTTCTCTCGTGTCTGGTTAAGAAGCTAGACCCTTTACTTAACCATAGGATGAGTGAGATCATTTGGGCTGAGCTTATCTACAAACAAAAAGAATTAAACTGCTGCAGTCTCCCTTTAAAATTGCAAATTTTTTGTCACATACAGTATTCACAATTTATGTCTGAGATTGTTGTTGTTGTTGTTGTTGTTGTTGTAGTTGTTGTTGTTGTTGTTGTTGTTGCTGCTGCTGCTGCTTCAACAGCAGACAGATGAATTGAGGAATAATTATTGTATGCCAGTATATCTAAAAATACTAATAAAAAGGTGTGTTGATAATGACAAATGAAGAAGGAAGGTGCATTGGAAGGGGAGCTAGGAGGATCTATAATAATTCTTGTATTGTAAAAACTCAGATCAGTAATTTATGGAAAGCTGGTTTCAAAGTATAACTGTAATTGAATAAGTTTTGGCTTCAGAGTTTCTAAAAAAAAGAACTGAGTCCATCACTTCAAAATTGTCAACTATAGCTACTTTTACAGAAAGAATTTGATGAATTTTTTTAGGATTATAACATTATTAACCTCCTAATGTTTAAAAGCAAAAGTCATTCCAGTTCATTTACTAACCCACATCCATAGAAGCTAGGTTGCTTGCTAATAAGTATGTGCAGTGTCTGGCAAAGTCATACTAAAGTTTAAGCTTATGAAATGTTGTTTTTTTCAATTTAGAAATATAAATTTTAACATATATAGCTAACTGGTATATTGAAGCTAGCTATGGCTTAGTGTGGACAGGAACATTTAGACTGTTTAACATGCATGTTACCAAATGAAACAATTAGCACTGCAAATATTTATATGTGTAAAAATTGTGCTCTCAATTGTGATTCTAAATGGCAGGTAAACTAATGAATGGACATAGACATACTAGCAAATATGCTGATCATAGTGTCTGCCTTTTCTCTTGTTTTCTCGAAACTATGTAGAAATTTAAAAAAGTGACAAATTTAAGGGACTTAAATTGTCTCCTAGTCTGGGTTCCTCTTCTCTCAATGCCTAAAAGTTTTCCATTTTCGAGATTCGCTATAGACAAAGTGAATGAATGACAAAGAAACTACTGTAACCATTATGCACATGAGTGTTGAGGGTTAAATCAGATGCAGCTTTGTGACAATACAATTTGTGTTTCCAAACCATTTATTTGTATGAGAATGAATGGCACAAAAAAGTTATGTAGATAATGTGCCTATAAGATGGAATGCTTACATTGACGAACCACAAGCTTTCAATTCAGCGGTACAGTGCTGCACCATTCAAAATTGACTTTTTTAAATCTATATTACTCTGTGTAGACTCTGTATTGTGAAATATACCCGTTTAGCATGATCTATATTTCCTCTATATTGAATTGATATTCCTGCAATATTTTGTAGGAAAAAGAGTCAATTCTTCAAACAGTCTTTTCAAACATTCCAATGTCTGCAAGTAATAAAAGCAAGAGGAAAGCATCATTGCCTGTTGGCTGTACTTTGAAAGTAAACTATTAATTTGTAATTCTAGACCCTCGACAGAACACTTATAAGTCCTTGTACAAAAAGACGAAAGTTTCTTTAAAGCATGGACTTTGTAAAATATACCCATTATAACATGATATATATTTCCTCTATATTGATATTCCAGCAATATATATTTTGTAGGGAAAAGGGTCAGGTCACTCAGCAAACTAAGCAAGGTCAATTAGAAATAAATAACATGCTATCTTAATTGTTTCAAAGGCTACGATCCGAACTTCTCTTTTACACATTCCCAAAATTATTAGTTAGTAAACTAGTTCGTATTCTCACTCCAACAATCTGCCAGTAGCTACATCAAGCCAGTGCAACATTTAGCGATTCAGCCAGTATTTCATATCTATTCTATTTTTATTCTCTCCTGCTCGCTTCCTTCCTGATCCATCCCAGATTTCCTTACTCCTCTTCTTTTTGAACTCATGAATTCCCTACTCCTCTTTTGGCTATCTCTCTTGTTCCTCAATATCCCTGTCTTTCTGTCTATTTTAATTCACTTCTTCATTGAAGTAGTTACATAAGTCAGTCTTTTCTTACCTGCTTCTATTTATCTTGACCCTTGCTGATTCTCGGCATTTCTTATAGTCATGATTTATGGTTAGCTACTCTAGGTGAACCCAACTCAGTTCAGCGAATGAATTATTCATGAATACAAGAACCCAGTGTTCAGTTGTTGTTGTTGTTTTTAGTGGGGGATGACCGGGAAAGCCCTAAAAAAAAAAGAATGAGGATACAACAGATCAAAGGCATTCCAAGGATTATGTAGTTGCTGATGAGTGTGCCTGCCTGTGAAGGTGGTGTGGCCAGTGGGTTTGAATCCATTTCTTTTTTTCTCTGTTGTGACACTTTACCAGCTCTACTCACTTAATTGTTCATTGCAATATACACTGTCGGCAGTCACCATTGTCGTTACACACAAGTATAATGATTATAATTAGATAATAGTATAATAACTAGTGATGTGCTTGAGCACAAATGGCGAGCGAGCCTAAAGACTATACTATTTTTATATGAATGATTTTGACTTCTAACACTGAAGCTACTGAAAATAAGGTCCAGTTTTTTAATTTAGCATACACGGTAAAGGGATTTCAGTGCCATAGTAACAACTCTCTGCAACTGCTTGAATTGAAGGTAAAAAACAACAACAAAACAGTACACGTTATTTAAAAGTTTTCTCTGTGACATTGTTTAGCTAAGTAGTGGTTGTAACACACAAAGAATTCAAAACGGTAAACAATTCAATTTCTAGGGTGATACGGGTACTGATCGATAAACCGGAGGATTCTGTTTAGTGCAATTTGGGACGGGGTCGACCACATAACTAACACAAAAACGCGAGGGTCAAAGTACAAAATGACATACGTACGTCCAAACATATATACAAACAAACATCCCCGATTTTCGATTGTGTTACCCCTGTAAACCACTACTTAGCTAAACAATGTCACAGAGAAAACTTTTAAATAACGTGTACTGTTTTGTTGTTGTTTTTTACCTTCAATTCAAGCAGTTGCAGAGAGTTGTTACTATGGCACTGAAATCCCTTTACCGTGTATGCTAAATTAAAAAACTGGACCTTATTTTCAGTAGCTTCAGTGTTAGAAGTCAAAATCATTCATATAAAAATAGTATAGTCTTTAGGCTCGCTCGCCATTTGTGCTCAAGCACATCACTAGTTATTATACTATTATCTAATTATAATCATTATACTTGTGTGTAACGACAATGGTGACTGCCGACAGTGTATATTGCAATGAACAATTAAGTGAGTAGAGCTGGTAAAGTGTCACAACAGAGAAAAAAAGAAATGGATTCAAACCCACTGGCCACACCACCTTCACAGGCAGGCACACTCATCAGCAACTACATAATCCTTGGAATGCCTTTGATCTGTTGTATCCTCATTCTTTTTTTTTTAGGGCTTTCCCGGTCATCCCCCACTAAAAACAACAACAACAACTGAACACTGGGTTCTTGTATTCATGAATAATTCATTCGCTGAACTGAGTTGGGTTCACCTAGAGTAGCTAACCATAAATCATGACTATAAGAAATATATATTGCTGGAATATCAATATAGAGGAAATATATATCATGTTATAATGGGTATATTTTACAAAGTCCATGCCCCTGTAAGTGTCTCGCTCGCTACGCTCGCTCGCCAATAATGGTAATTGTGGGGCGAGGCGCCTTCGTTGAGCCGGTAAATGGTCGTCAAAGAAGAATACTCGCTCCAGTGAGGTTCTAATACGAATTTAGTTGACTGCCACCAGAGTCTGCGCTGCGCCCAGGATGATTCTCCAACCAGTACAGATTTATTGTTAGTTGGTGAAGGGTAAGGAACACACACGCACACCGAATTACAAAATAAACGAACTAGCAAAACTGATACAGAGCACATGCATATAATATATGTATAAACGAACTAGCAAAACTGATACAGAGCACATGCATATAATATATTATGGAAATCCAGGATGGGCCTCCTATACATAGCCAGCCGGCTCATTGTAGTCACCCACAAAACACAAAGCGGCTCACAACATGATACAACTAAAAATAGAGTGTTTGTGCATATAGTTGTCTCCTGTCCTCTCTTCCTGTCTTCTCTTCTGTTTATTCCTTGTCCTCCATCTCTGCTCCACTTTCTTCTCTTTCAATGAAGAGCGGACCTACAGTTATAATAATTAATAATAATAATAGTAGGAATAGTAATAATAGTAGTAGTAGTAACAATAATAATAATAATAATAATAATATTAATAGTAGTAGTAGTAATAATAATAATAATAATAATAATAATAATAATAATAATAATAATAAAACTAGTGGTGTGCTTGAGCTCAAATGGCGAGAGAGCCTAAAACTACACAATTGTTATATGATGATTTTAACTTCTAACACTCAAAGCTACTAAAAATAAGGTCCAGTTTTTAAATTACATTAATATGTAAAGGCATTTCAATGTCATAGTAACCCCTCCCCGCAACTGTTTAAATTGAAAAAAAAATACAATATTATTTAAATGTTATTGTGATATGCTTGAGCTAAATAATAGATAGACAACGAAATCGAGGGATCTACCGCCCACAGAACCTCGAGGGCTGCGGGCTGTACCGTCCCGAGCATAGCGACCGAGGGGTTCGACAGGCGGTAGTTCCTGAGATTTCGTTGTCTATCTGTTTTAGAACATAGCAACTATAGCCTTAGTTACCAAATAATTTTTCCCCTCCTTTGTTCTATGTTGACACTCTACGACAAAGACGGTAGAGGTGTACAGTAATTGCAGCAATTCTAAGGAGCCATGGTGCATAGAATATTTTCATGTGTTGTGCGCTCGACTCCAATGAACCGGTGAAAGTGATGGAATTAGAGTCAGGAGAATCAATATCACTGCATTTTCAACGAAACTTAGTCAAAAAGAACATTCCAGCCCACCCATCTACATTACCTATTTTTCGCATTTCAGCTCAATTGGTGAGATAAAATTTACAAAACGGCTTTGTCTCTCCTAAATCTTCTTTCAACCGGCTACTCTTCCACCTTCTTGAACTCAACCATCTCTCTTTTATTTAGCTCTTCACAGTCAGCTCTCCAGTCTAGCTCCTCACCGTCAACTTTCAAGTCATGCCCCTCACAGTCAGTACTCCAGCTTTGCTCTTTACAGTCAATCTCCAGTTTAGCTTAGTTTTTGAATCAAGATTTGGTCAATCTTTACATGATGATGAAATGTTGAAAGATGTAAGGCCATGCAAAAAGTTTGTATATACAGTATTTGACATTGATGAACAGCTTGCGATGGATAAGGAAGGATTTTGATTACATAAGCAAAACACAACAAAAATACCATGAATGTAGTGCTTTTACATTGCAAACAATATACTAGAAGGGGTGCCTTTAATTTTCATAACTGTAGTGATATAAAATATCCACAAGAATAGTACTAAAACTTTTAAAATAACATATGTAACATAATAATATAACTGCTTTTTTATTGTTCATTATAATGTTATTGGTTTCTTTCTCACTTTCTCATTTTGGTGATGATTGTATTAGATAGAAAAATATTGTTAGTGTGCAAGGCATGCAATGAATCCATCAGGAAAACCATGCAAACAACATTCTTGCACCATTAGATAAAATTAAAAAAATTTAATTAATGCTTGCACGACTCCTAAACCCCCAAAAAACAAACTAATAAAATGCTAGAAGGGAGGATACTATTAGCCAGAAGGGAGGATACTATCCTAGTAGTATCCTCCCTTCTGGCATTTAGTATCCTCCCTTCTGGCATTTAGTATCCTCCCTTCTGGCATTTAGTATCCTCCCTTCTGGCATTTAGTATCCCTGTGCACTCACTTGAACAATACTATGCTGGATAGAATGCTTACTTCACAATACAAAAAAGGTGTTAGCTATGTTCTAAGTAGTAGCTAAAACGCACAATATACTTGCACACAACTGGACATACCTACACAAGACTTATCTGTAAAATTGTCAAGTAAATACCGTTGCGTACAGATATAACTATGACAAAGAGCGCATTGACTCACCGCTGCCACAAACTCGAATAGAAAATAGAATTCCGGTATGTTTTCAAGTTTTAACAGCACCCACAAAAGAATTCAAAACGATAAACAATTCAATTTCTAGGGTGATACGGGTAATGATCGCTAAACCTGAGGATTCTGTTTAGTGAAGTTTGGGACGGGGTCGACCACCGAACTAACACAAAAGTATGCGAAGGTCAAAGTAGATATGACATACGTAGATCCCCACATATATATAAACAAATATCCCCGATTTTCAATTGAGTTACCCATGATAGTGTCTCGCTCGCTTCACTCGCTCGCCAATAATACCTAATGTGTTGATTACTCTACCTTTAGTGGCTTTGTAGTTCAACTTCACGCAGAAACATATTGCAACCAGTACTGCTACTAGAAACAGTACGAACACACCTCCAATCACACCTCCTATCAATCCACACAGAAGTCCTAGAACATAAAGGCACGTGCAATAGTCAAGAAAGAGATAAAGACAGAGAGAGAACAAAGAAAGAGAGACAGAGATGGTCACAGTGAGCACTAGAACATACTAAGTTGAGTTAATTTTTACAAGGAAGATTATAGGCTCCTACCAATCCCTCTCTTTCTTTATGGAGGAGAACTACATACAAATTGAAAGAGAAGGATCTTTTGCCAGCAGTATTTCACGAAGCAGACCATTAAGAAATATCCATGATCAATTCGTTATAAACAATAAGCAATCTATAACTTACCTGTGTTAGATTGAGGACACAACACTGTATCTGTAAAACAGTACAATTGATAAGGTAAAATAAACAAAAGTACTAAAGTTTTCACATTTAAAATTGAGGAGCATATAATCAAGTAAAATAGCTATGGAATATGTTGCAAGTAGAATCACTTTCTACCACATATTGTACAGTCTATACTGCAACAATCACACCTCCTATCAATCCACCCAGAAGTCCTAGAACATAAAGGCACATACCATAGTCAAGAAAGAGATCAAGACAGAGGGAGAACAAAGAAAGAAAGATAGAGATGGTCACAGTGAGCACTAGAACATACTAAGTTGAGTTAATTTTTACAAGGAAGATTCTAGGCTCCTACCAATCCCTCTCTTTTTTTACAAAAAAGAACTACGTACCAATTGAAGGAGAAGATTCTTTTGCCAGCACAAAGTATTTCATGAAGCAGACCATTAAGAAATATCCATGATCAATTCGTTATAAACAATAAGTAATCTATAACTTACCTGTGTTAGATTGAGGACACAACACTGTATCTGTAAAACATAACAGTACAATTGATAAGGTAAAATAAATAAAGTACTAAAAACTTTACATTTAAAATTGAGGAACACATAATCAAGCAAACTAGCTATGGAATTATGTTGCAAGTAGAATCGCTTTCTACCACATATTATTGTACAGTCCATACTGCAACAATCACACCTCCTATCAATCCACCCAGAAGTCCTAGAACATAAAGGCACATGCCATAGTCAAGAAAGAGATCAAGATAGAGGGAGCACAAAGTATTTCATGAAGCAGACCATTAAGAAATATACATGATCAATTCGTTATAAACAATAAGCAATCTATAACTTACCTGTGTTAGATTGAGGAGCAAACACTGTATCTGCAAACCATTTCAGTACAATTGATAAGGTAAAATAAATAAAAGACTAAAAACTTCACATTTAAAATTGAGGAACACATGATCAAGTAAATTAGCTATGAAATATGTTACAAGTAGAATCACTTTCTACCTCTTACATCATGGGATACATATTGTACAGTCTATACTGCAACACTTGCCGTGTGGGGAATATATATTTACATCTTACCAAAGACAATCTCCGCAGTTGCATTCCCAGTCACTGTAGTTACTACAGCAATGAGCGTGTAAGTGGTGTTTGGCATCAGTTTGTTCTCGATGGTGAAGGTAAGTGACGTCGGGTATCCAGAGAAAGTGGTCGATCCAACCAAAATACTCTCATTGCTGTCCAGTTGGATCGCCCGTAAGGTCAACTCAGCTTGCTGGTAATCACAAACAGGAGGAGGCTACAACAAACACATTGGATCATGAGTTACTTGAAAATGACACAGCCAATGGCAGTGCAGACTGTTAGTGCAATAGCTACATAAAAGTTCAATGGGGCAATACGTCTATGCTGTCTATCAATCCACTCCTGGCATGTATGTCCATTGAATATACTATAGGCATTCAATACCTTGTGTTCATTCAACAATACAATGGGAAAAACAGAGTGGGTATTGAACTTATCCAATACATTCAAGGAAAGGCAAAATACGACATATTTACCAGAATCAGCTCCTATGAAGCAGTGACTATAATTATTAATAGGATGGCTATGGTTATGGCGGCTCGCTGGCATTGTCTGGTATTGTTTCCATCCCGATATTCCCCCTGGAGTCTGGTACTAGGGAAAATTAACTTTTGTTCCTGACCATCTTCTCCAAAACAATTGCACACGTAATGAATTTAAATAGTAACAAATAGCCATCTTTATTTGTGCATCATGTAGTGCTGACAGACAAATGTATTGCTCAACTTTCAAATAGTGCAGGTCTCTTTTCTGGTACTTCTAAAGTAGACAATTACCAAGAGTCAATACCTTTGAATCGAACAAAATCACACTGAATAGCACTTAGCTCCACCCATTTAACGTACAACACACATGCATATCAATTGAAGTTTGAAGGCATCTACTGAAAATCAACTTCTTTTATTTTACTGACATCCTTACCATAACTGAGATCTTCACCTCTGGGTCGCTATTATTTCTAAAGCGAACCACAGCTTGAAAGTTACTAAACTGGTTTCGTGGAGCTAAAATAATTAGAGAAAGTTAAAAGATAATTAAATCATTTCAAAGAGACACATTACCAATTGGGAAGCCGGTAACAACAGTGGTTGCATTACTGTCTCCTACAGAATTAGTGGCTATAACCGCAAACTCAATATCAATGCACTGAGTAGCAACACTGGGTATGTTGCGGTAGTGATTGAGGGTGGAGTTAATGAATTGCGTACGTCGTCCACTGGAAACTTCCGTCTCCACTACGGTATAGTTTAATATGGGATAACCCTGACTGGCAAAGGGTTCATCCCACTCCAATTGGATCTCGATGGTAGACACCAGGGATGTCCTCACACCAGGTGGGAGGGGCGGACCTACAAAATTGACATATTATTAATTTATCAAGCTGGTATATTTAATTAGATCTTAATGGCTATGTACAGTTTATAATGCTAAAAAAAATGACCAATGCCCACTGACCATATGCAGTACACCACTTAAGTCCTGTAACTAATGCATTTTTTAAAATGTGTTACCTGATCATTTACAATTGCTATATACAGGAGTATGTTAGAATAAGAAAATATACATGTATTGTATAAGTAATGCAAGTATGTGTGAGTTTGTTTATACTAGTGGCAAACTTTATTTGTCTGCAAGTCAGCTAGAAGCAAAATTAACTTTATTCTCTGGAAAACAGCTTAAAATGTCATATTAGATAGAAATTTTCTCACCTAAATGTCATATTGTAAAACATTAATGAAAGGAACAATTAAAAAATAATTTATAATAACTCACCCACTACAGTTAAATAGGCGGGGTCAGAAAACACTGGCATTCCTTGGTTTGGGTCTAATATCGTACAACTGAAGTGACTACCATTGTTCACTTCACTGGCCGATACATTCATGTACTTAAAGTTTGAATCAGTGTAGAATGTGAAGCCTCGTTCAAAAAGTATGGACCCGTGGTCATCCTCAACATATTGTTTCCCTAAATCTGGGAGAAATACACTCCAGGTAATAGCATCGGGTGGTAGTTGTGGTATGAAATCAAATGAGCAGGAGAAGATAGCAGTAGTGTTGGTAGGCACTGTTTGGTTGACTGGACTGACTGAAAAACACACTAACACACAATATTTGATAGAGTCATGCAAGGAGAAGTAAATTTGACTCTATTCATCACTAAACTGGGAGTGTGAACTCCCTAAATCCCTCAATGTATTCACCTTTGAAATAAAGACATTCTGATTAAGTCTCAAGACAAAGTATGAGGTTTATACATATGTAGTTGATTCTGTCACATGTGATGCTGAGCCTACAATTTTATATCCACATTGAATAATTTATACCTCAGTCATCACTGATCTTCATGCTGTGGTATATTTTATCTACTCAGCGAATGAATTCAAGATATCCAATGTTTCAAGCCCTCAAGACATCAAATGCTTCAAGCCCTCGCTGGTAAATTCCAGCTTCCCACTCATCAAACTCAGCCCCATTGAACAGACAAGTTAACGGCAAACTCCAATAGCTACAAAAATATGTCTTCCTACTCGAGTCCATTTGGTGCAAGTCATTTCACACTTGAAATACAAGATAAGCTCTCTTTGCAAACTAGCAGTCTACTAGAGAAATGTTTGACCTTTTGAAAGATTTTGCTATTTAGAACTAGAAAACTCGATGTCTCCTCCTTGACTGATGCCATTGGGGTATGTATGCTGATTTGTTCATATGTACCATCTCATTTAAAGCAAAGACTTTATCTATTCATACCTTCAAGCATTAAACACAAATTGAAAACTTGGCTTCCTAGTAAAATATCCTCACACTCAAACAACTGCACTGCCATGACAACTAAAATTCTTCAAACAGTCTTTTCAAACATTCTAATGTCTGCAAGCAATAAAAACGAGAGGGAGGCATCATTGCCTGTTGGCTGTACTTTGAAAGTAAACTATTAATTTGTAATTCTAGACCTTCCATAAAACACTTATAAGTCCTTGTACAAAAAGATGAATGTTTCTTTAAAGCATTGACTTTGTAGAATATACCCATTATAGCATGATATATATTTCCTCTATATTCATATTCTTGCAATATTTTGTAGGTAAAAGGGTCAGGTCACTCAGCAAACTACGCAAGGTCACATTAGGCATAAATAACACGCTATCTTAATTGTTTCAATTTTCACAATTTCACAGAGTTCTCCACTGCTTACAGATGTCCAGGTGATTTTGAACTTGCTATATGCACAATAGCTGTGAACCATAAAGTAGAGTACAATATACCTGATTGCGATGAATGGCTTACACTTTGCTGGACTGTACAAAATCCCTTAAAATTTGTATTTATTTATAAAAAAAAGAATTGCAGTACTGTTTAATGCTCAAGCCTACACGTATCTCATATTGACTTGTTTGCGATTGAATTGAACGGGATCAAAAGATATGGAATGATCAACAGTAATGTATACATTACAAGTGGATGGCATATTTGAGGATATTTTCTTCATAATTTTGTCATGTAAAATATTATTTGTCTAGATTCACTCACTGTATCAAAATTGATCTAAGGGAAAGGTTCGATAGTTATGTATACACAGGAAGTATGTATTGATTGAATTAACATTTTAGAAGGGCAGAATGTTGGAGTGGTTAGCGAAGGAATGAGGGAAGAGGCAGTTAGTCCAGCAGATAAGAAAAATTATTGTGACAGAGTGGACCAAAGCATGAAACTTGGTATGCAGGTTCAGTTTGGCATATGTAACAGTATCAGAAGGGGTGCCAAAAAAAATGTTTAATAAAAACAAATTTTTTAAAGTGTGAAATTTTGATTAACAGTTAATTATGTAAAAGAGCTCAATATAAATTGTTTATTATAATGTATTGTGGTTTAATACTTTATTGTTAATGATTAGGAGTCACCTGATATTACAGGCATCTAGACTATTTAACAGAACTAGCTACCCTGATGGCTAGCCAGGTGTAGCAAGTTTCAGAGAATTTATTTCAGTAGAATAAAACCATAATATTTCGGCTTGTGGAACCTTCTAGTGGTTACTAAACTGAATGAGGGTGACTGAACAAGGAACTTTGTATAAACAGATGATACAGAACATGAGATCATTGTGTGGTGGGGCACAGCCCCTGGGAATGTTAGTTGGTGTTGGACAATTTCTGTGACATGTGAGTTGTACTTAGGAGGTGTGAAGGTGTAGTCATAATTGAATTAGTGGCAGTCACTGGAGGGCCACTAATTAAATTATGACTACACCTTCACACCTCCCAAGTACAACTCACATGTCACAGAAATTGTCCAACACCAACTAACATTCCCAGGGGGCTGTGCCCCACCACACAATGATCTCATGTACTGTATCATCTGTTTATACAAAGTTCCTTGTTCAGTCACCCTCATTATGTTCAGTAACCACTAGAAGGCTCCACAAGCCGAAATATTTTGGTTTTATTCTACAGAAATAAATTCTCTGAAACTTGCTACACCTGGCTAGCTATCAGGGTAGCTAGTTCTATTAATTAGTCTAGCTGCCTGTAATATCGCCGTTTTTTTTCGCTACAATAATTGTATTGGGCACGCAATTAAAAAAATTGTGGGTATCGCCGATTATATTGACCAAAGTTTCTTGTAAGACATATTTTTGTAAAGGAATGTGGCACCCCTTCTATATTGCTGTACATACCTTCAACAAACACTGCGCTAAGTTTCATGCTTTGGTCCACTCTGTCACAATATTGCATCAAAAGTACAATTTCCCACTGGACTAGTAGAAGGAGTTGTGAAGGTAACACTTACAAAAGATAATCTAAAATCTCTCCTAAATGTTGTAATTAAACACTTAGCATCATTCCATTTCAAGAGCAGGTGTAGCTCTAAACACATAAGCATCCATCCTATCCAGATTCAGCACTAACAAATATTATAGTAATAGCTATAACCTTACATTATGTTAGTTGAAACACAACTAAGCAAAGGTATTGAGGAGAAACTTACCAGCTTGCTGCACGCTACATACAAGACACAGCAATACAAAAATTGCCCAAAAAGCCATCTCTCTTCAACTACCAAATTTGCTGATAATTCAGCGAAGCGAGCGAAGCTGACTTACTAATGAGTCCGCGATATTTAGGTCTAGGAATGTTATTGTGTTTGCGTGGGCGTACGTGTGCACATTTTCTCCTACGCGCTTGCGCGGGCCGGGTAACCTTCTTAGCAACATTTTGTTTTGTTTACCCGCCGTACGAAGTATGCCCAGTGAAACAAATTCTGCGAAAGAGAGACAAAACGTTAGAAACGCTGGGTCAAGAGCTTTGAGGGCGTTAGAAACTCCTGAAGAAAAATTAGTAAGTAGAGAGATAAGAAATGAAAAAGACAGGGCAAGGTGGAGGACTACATTATCGAAAGACTAGAGTTTGTAATTATCGTGTGCTCTGATTTATTCGATAATATCCGTGGTGTTTCTGGATTGGAAGATTATTGCAGATCTGTTGGGGAGTTAGTGGGTGCCATTGGGACCATTTTAAGAAATTGGGAGGAGTATGAAAGGAGTGCTTGATGCTAATTTATCTCAGAGGCCACCCTTGGCTTATCATTTACACCCAGTTCATAGCTCAAGGCAACCAGGAAGACCACAATTCGATATTAGTAAGGAACAGTTAGAGTACCTTCTTTCTCTTGGTTTTCACTGGAATAAGATTTCCATTTTACTTGGAGTTAGCAGGATGACCATTTATAGGTAAGTAAATTGACATAGCAAGAATCCTTATGAAGTTTCTGTAGCCTGATGCAAGGGAGATTTGGCTGATTAGAAAGTACCTGATATTTTTATATTCTATTGGCGGACTAATCACACAGGCAATACTACATAGTAGCTATTCAGCTCCACCATTAATATTAGGAAAGGCTACAAATAGTACATATGGCTTAAGAGTTGATATCAGCAATTAAGCTAATCAGAGAAGATGCTCCATTCTCTGGTGCAAGTATGGTAATAGACAGTCTTCGAGCCAATGGCATTTTAGTTACAAGGGAACGAGTGCGTCAGACCCTGAGAAATCTTGATCCTCTTTTTACAGCATTGAGATGGCCAGCAGGTGCCACAAAAAGACGTCCATACTCTGTTCCAGGCCCAAATTCTTTATGGATCATTGGTATGTTGAGGTTGTGTTAAATTAGCTAGAATTTTTTTTAATACATGACTCCAGACTGTAACTTGCTACAATGCATTTCTCCAGGATTTTACAATTACTGCTGAATTGTCATGGCTGGTGGCCCAGATTTTTAATAGCTACTTCTTGTGATCTGTGTACTAAATAAAAAAAAATTTCTTTTGCAGATTCTCACCACAAGTTGATTCGGTGGCGAATAGTCATTCATGGGGCACTTGATGGCTATAGCAGACTAATTACTTATTTATGTGCATCAACCAACAATGAAGCAAAAACAGTTTATGAGCTGTTTCTTTTAGCAGTTCAAAAACATCAGCTACCATCTAGAGTATGTTCTGACCAAGGAACAGAAAATGTACTAGTTGCACAACACATGATTGAGAGAAACGTGGAGCTGAGAGGCATAGCATGATTACTGGATCTAGTGTTCACAATCAGCGCATAGAGAGACTCTGGAGAGACATGCACAAAAGTGTCACAATTCTTTTTTACAAACTGTTTTACTTTCTGAAGCACCACAGCTTACTAGATCCCCTCAATGAGCGTCATCTAATGGGCATTACAATATGTGTTTGTACCACGAATCAACCGCTGTTGCAGCAGTTTGTGAATAGCTGGAATAACCACCCAATACGTACAGCTTGTCATAAATCCCCACAACAACTGTTTACAGCTGGTTGTTTACTTTCTGCCCTAGATTTCTTCCATTCCGCTGACAACTTCTATGGTGTCGATCCTGGTGGCCCCATCCCACTTACTGATCAAGGTGTATCTGTTCCAAGAACCAGCATAAATTTTTTAGACACGACATACAGCAACTAAGGAGAAGAGTTGATCCATGTGGGATATCTGAGAACTATGGAATCAATTTATATGAAGAGACTCTTGAATTTATTTCAACTTTAACACCAATTTAAACTCAAACGTAGTAAAAGAAATTGTAATTTTTATTATGAATGCATATTTGAGTAATGAAAGCACAATTAAGGGTGGCCGCACACCGCCTACGCAATTTTTTGTTGATGGTTGCTATGCACGATTACTACTATTGTATACTTACAGGGGCTTCTCCACTACTACACAAGGACAAAGTACCTGCCGAAGGAGCTGCTCACAACAAGGAGCATACTTTCTATGTATTTTTCCTTTAGATACTTGATATTCGGAGACAAAGAGCAGAATACTTTGATTCGTATAAGCAAGACTACCAAGAATCGTGGAATCAAATGAAGTATACATTTGTTTTTTATTCGTGTTTTACATAATAAAGTAATATAATAACCTTTTCTACCAATAGATCATTTATTGAGTTTCGATGTAAGGATCAGAACTGTGCAGCTCCAGATTGGAGCAAATGGCAGTATATTCACAGGATGGTATATATGCTTATAACTGATGTTGTTGTTTTTTCACTTAGTAAATGCTTTTGTTGCAGGATCAACCGAAGCAAACAAATACATATGATTGTGGTGTATTTGCCTGTCAGGTATTGTGTTGTAGCATTAACATATAAGTTGGTAATTTTAAATGAAACATTGTTTTATCTTAAAGTTTGCTTTATATCACATTTTTGAGAAAGAATGGGATTTCACTCAGGTATGTAACAGATTTTATTAGTTATAAATTTTTTGATGCACTTTTTAATTACACAGCAACATACTGAGATAATCAGAAAAGCCATGACAGAAGAACTTTTGAATGGATGTCTCATTAAGTTAGTGAATAAAATTAAAAAAAAAATTGTATGCCTGCAGTTTGGACATTGATGGTCAGCAAATATGTTATTTCACAAACAGCTGTTTGAAATATATTTAATGATGGGCCACTAATACTTAAAGTTCGTAACGCTGCTTTGCTTGTGTTTCAATTTCTTGATCAAAACTGAATTAGTTAATTTTACATATTTTAATATTCTTTTAGCTTCAAGGTTAACATTGTCGGTTGCAATTACTATATGTTATATTAGAGAGAGTGAAACCCGGGCTGCTATGTTTGGATTTGAATTGGCTAAACAAGCTGAAATCTCTGGACCACAACTAACAACAATTTCCAATTCACAGAAAGGTAAAAACAAAAAAACAACAACAATAGCTAATACCGTATGTATTAATGTTAAGTTTAATCAAAAATTTTAGATCAAATGGCAGTAGAGAAGTCTGCAACAGTAGGCTGTTCAATTTTGCTCTCTACATCTCGAATTTCAGATTCAGAATTGTGTAAATCTCCAAGTACAACTGGTATGGTATCCTCAACGTTACAAGTATCTGAAACCACTAGCCCAAACTTCCAACAATCACTACTATCTGACACTACTAGTTCTGCATCGCCACAAAAATGTTTGGGCAATGTTATTTGGCCCACAACAGCACTTACCCAGGTCATTAAAACGACTGGGATTGCCTCTCCTGTTTCTTCTAAATATTTTCCAAGTATGGCTCCTAACAGGAGCATTTCATCAACTTCACCTGAAGCTACGAATCACAATGTGTCATCCAGCAGTAAGAAGTGTCTGTACTGCTTTAAATCTTACAAACATAGCAGTAGTTTATCAAAACACATGAAAGAAGTCCATTGCGACAAAACCGGTAAAGGTAGTATTCAATGTAATCAATGCAATTTCAGGTATGTCAACTTCTTAAATTATATAGAAACAACCATTAGTTGCTATAACAGATATAATCATTGTATTCATTTCTTTTTAATTTAACAGATTTAATTCACTTCTAAAACTAACTGCTCATCAAAAGGAATTTCACAAAATGAATATATCAGTAGAAGTGTTAAATTTTCAAAGCTTTGATGATTTTGATTGTTGGAAGAAAACTGAAGAATCAAAGACAAATTCTAACTTTGTATTAAAAATGTGCACCTCAAGTAAGGCAGAAAGTCAAAGTTTGGTATTTTTATTGCAGTAGATCAGGTATTTATAGAGGTCAAGGAAGTAGTTTGAGGCAGTTAAAATCACAAGGAAGTAGAAAAATTGGTTCACAATGTACAGCTCATATGAAAGCAATTATGGATCGAGAAAGTGGAAACATTCATGTAACCTACTGCAGTACACATACTGGCCATTCCATACAACTTTCACATTTGCAGCTTTCTGACAACTTGCGTCAAAATGTAGCAGCCAAGCTTTAGCAAAGTGTTGACATGGGAAGAATACTTGACGATATTCGAGACAATTGTTTAAGTAAGAGTTTATCCCGAGATCATTTGATATCTAAAAAAGACATACATAACATCAAAATATATCAATACAACATTGGTGGCATAATGAAGCATAAAAATGATCAAATCAGTGTAGCAGCAATTGTGAATGAATTGGAGAAGGAAGAAGATAATCCTATATTACTATTTAAGAAACAAGGAGAACAAGATTCACTGAATCGTTTACTAGAGCGTGACTTTGCTCTCGGTATTCAGACCATTTTTCAAGTTCAAATGATGAAAAAATTTAACAAGGATATCATTTGTGTGGATGATACACATGGAACGAACAGTTATGACTTCTACCTCACAACACTCTTAGTCATGGATGAATTTGGAGAGGGAATTCCAGTCGGGTGGTTGATTTCAAACAGACAGGATGAAGTTGTATTACAGACTTTTTTTGAAAGAATAAAGGAAAACGTGAAAGTTGCTCAACCTAAATGGTTTATGAGTGATGATGCTGAGCAATATTTTAATGCCTGGAAAAACGTATTTAATACAGAAAATACAAAAAAAATCCTTTGTGCATGGCATGTAGACAGAAGCTGGAGACGTAATTTGAAAAATGTAAGTGATACAAGTATGCAGACTGAAGTATACCATCAGTTGTGCATGCTACTTCAAGAAAGAGAAGAGTCACAGTTCAGAGTTTTATTACAGTCATTTCTCACCTACATTGAAGAAAAATGTGTTTCATTTTACACGTACTTCAATAAACATTATTGCAATCGTTTAGAGCAATGGGCTACTTGTTATCGCATTGGAACTACGGTGAACACTAATATGTTTTTGGAATCGTCACATAGAATATTAAAAATTGTCTATTTAGAGCACAAACAGAATAGGCGAATCGATAAACTTTTAACTGTTCTTCTAAAAATTGCAAGGGACAAGCTTTTTCAAAGACTGTTCAAGGTGGAAAAAAATAAGAATACACATCGCCTATGTGAAATAAGGCGCCGTCATGCAAAATGTCTGACTTTAGTTGGCAAAGTTGAGGTGAAGCCATTTGATAAAAATATATGGACAGTCCAATCTGAACATTTCCCCTGTACAATGTATAAGATCACTAAGGTGGCTGAAAATTGTGATTGCCAACTGGTTTGTAGTAAGTGTAACATTTGTGTACACATGTTCACTTGCACTTGCATGGATGCAAGCATTCATGCCACCATATGTAAACATGTACACTTGGTTATTCAAGTGACTTTTAACCCTCAAATAGAAAGTGAAAACAGAATGGAAGCAGCTACAGACTTTTCTCAAGCATTCTTTGAATCAAGGCATGGCAAACATACTGCAAAGACAAATGTATTGACGTCTATTGACGAATTAAAATTATTAGTGGAAAATTCTTCTAGCACTAACCTTGCTACTGTTCACCAGCACATCAAAAATGCCATTGCAATTTTAAATGTATCCTCTAAGGAACTCCCTCTAAGCATGCCAGTAAAGAGAAAATGTTCGACAGCAGTAAATGAAACCCAACGAGGTTTCTTTTCTACCAAGAAAAAAAGATAATGTAAAACACAGACGGTTTCAAAGCCAACTCCAACACAAATATTTTACGAACATTCTAAGTTAAAAAATGTACATCCTGAAATTTGTGGAGTCTGTCTCAAACAAGACGATGGTAGTATGTCGCAAGATATTTATTGGGTACAATGTAATAGTTGCAATCTGTGGGTACATCAAAACTGTGATGATTTGTTTAAATCTAATAAGCTATGTATATCTGCAAATTTTGCAAGGCAAAACAATAATTTGTATGCAATTCAAACTTGTTCATTCTACAACAAGAACAATTCATGTATTTTTATTGTATATTATCAAAGAAGAGGATGCCATGTCATAACGGAACCAACAAGAAACAAAAAATGCACTATTATAGAAACATAATCTACATTACCTGCAATGTTATTATTACTGTTCAGATTACGTGCCCCCTGTGCACCCCCCCTGCCTACGGGCCTGGTATTTCGTTGATTTTGCGATGCCATTGACCTTGAGTGCTTTAATATAGTCTCAATGTGCTTTAAATGCTCTTCCTATGTTTGAAAGGAAAAAAAACAATCCTGAAATGGCAGTTGTATAGGTAGCATAATATTCTTCTTGTTTAAAACTACCTAGCAACTATCTTGGCTGTAACTTTGTATTAGGTTTTCAGGTGTTTCAAGTGAATGGAAAAGGAATGTTATTTTTGTGTACAGTATTGAAAATTAGCATTTTGAAATACGAAATAGCTATACTTTATATCAAATACATACCTACGTTATTAAAATAATATGTTGGAGTTGCTGCAATAGTTGCAAATATTACACACTTATCAACTATTCTATATAATATGGGATCCATTATGGTTGCGTCAGATTCAAACAAAGGTAAGTAGGTTAGTATTAATCTGCTACAACATTGCATTGGCTTTGTATACCATTTGGTTTGCTGGTGATATATTGGATGTATTCAAGTAAGATCTGCCAATTTACTGTAGCTATGTGTTTAGTATTCCTCACGAAAATACAGGTTATTAAATGGAAAAAAAAAGAAAGAGATGTAGCTATTCTTAACATTGTTGTGAACATTCTACTGTTCTTGTTGTGTTACAAATTTCACTCTCATTCAAGTGGTCAGTTATCTTCTCATGGCAGTTTGTTGCCTGGCACTGACATATCCTCAATTGAAGATGAGTGCATCTGCTGCTGGACTCAAAGCTAATATTTACTGTTATTCATCCAGTTGTTCTAGTATTCGCCTCCCAATCCCGTGGGCACCCACAACATAGTTCCGCCCCAATACTACCCTGCTCAAATATTATCTTGACTGGTTTTTGAGATTGCTAATTAAATGATATAGCAAGTAGTTTCTGTGTGTGTGTGTGTTGTTTGTACTTCCGCATGTGCATACTGTGGTCTTGAGGACATGCATATAATGCCACAGTCCTACAAGAGAAATAAATGAGACATTTATTATTAGGGAGAGGAAAAGGATATAATGGACTCTAAATTACAGTGGGGAGGACTTGGACATAATATTAAACTGCTTAATTAATTATAGGAGATAGAAATGTGATGTATGTAGCCTATATTTGATTAATTACAGGAGATAGGAAATGGGATATAGTAGCCTCTATTTAAATAATTACAGGAGATAGGAATGGGATATAGTAGCCTCTATTTAAATAATTACAGGAGATAGGAAATGGGATATAGTAGCCTGTATTTAAATAATTAAAAGAACTAGGAATGGGATGTAGTAGGTAGCCTCTATTTAATTAATTACGGGAGAAAGAGTGAGAGAAAATGGGACTCCGTATATTTAAATACATGAGACAGGAATGAGCACCATATGGAAGAGGGGAACAATTGTGCATAATAGACTCAACTTTATTATAGGAGAGGAGGAGATTGTGAGGTAGTGAAAGGGAAAAATGAAATGTAGTAGACATTGTGTAATTGGTGAGCGAGTGAAGCGAGTGAGACACTATAAGGGTGTATTGGGGAAAATTGGTATGTTGTAGATTTGATATGTGTACTTTCATAGTAGCTTTCATATATGGTAAAGGTTTTAGGTAAGGGTCTTAAGGTAAAGTTTTTTTGATACTGATATGCCTCCTATTCCTATCTCCATGCCATTTGTCTTTTCTACCAATGTTACACTTCTTCAAGCCTTTAGATATCTACATTTTAGGACACTCACCACCATTTTCTTTCTAAGTACAAGCTTTTAGTCGTTAGTGACACCAGACCCTTTCCCCAGTCCTGCTGCGCCAGCGGTTGGGTAAAGAGTTTGGCACGCGAAACTAACCATTTCCCTGTTAGCGGTTAGGTAAAGGGTATGGCTGGCGAGACGAGGAGAAAATATGTCCAGTTAATGTGGCGAGGGTTATTCCGGTGTAGGAGCGATATGGGGACCCCCGCGATATAGGCACCCCCGCACCTAAATCACTAGCGATTAGGGGACGGGAGTTCGCAATTAACTAGTGAAATACGGACCCCGAACACCCCAAATCACTAGAGATATGGGGGCCCCCTAGCGGTTTGGGGACCCCTTATATGTTTGGGGGCCCCCTAGCGGTTTGGGGACCCCTTATATGTTGTAATTGGTAATTGTAATTAATTGCAATTAATTACAGATTCAAGTAATTGTAGAGTTGTAAAGGTAGACTGATTCAAGTAATTTTAGAGTTATAAAGGTAGCTAATTGGTGGTTGAGGAGGCAATGTATAAATCAGTATTACAATTTTATTGATTGTAATTGAATAGCAACTACAATAATATATATATATATATATATATTATAGAAAGTGATAAAAATAAAAAATAAAATACTTGAGTTGTTAAGTTGATGACAAGCAAGAGGTTAAGTGCAAATGTTGCACCTCTAGTCAATCCTCCAACTTTGTTACTCACTAGTAAGTAGTACATCAGCTCAGTACATCAACTCATTCAGTTCTGAAGACTGAATTATGTTTCTCCTTTAATAGTGTATTAATAGCGTATAGCTAAGCACCCAAGAAACTTACAAGATTACTTTTAAGAAAAGCAAGCAAATAATTAATTTAGTATTGTACTCTATATTTTATTACTGTCCTTGAAATTAATTATTGTATTAACATTTGCACCTGAAGCAATATTGGTATAAGTAATTGAAAGTAATTGAGTAATTGTAATGATTACAGTGACTTTCAATTAGTAATTATAATAGTAATCAATTACGAGTGATCGAAATGTAAATTGTCATAATTGTAATGGTTACTGATCTTCAGTAATTGCAATATTACTGATTATAGCTAACTATAATCTATGGGGCTGATTTATTGTAAATTTCTATCTATATCTCAGTAGTTTAGCTATCTAACAATAGCATAAAAATAGTAGTAAGTTGATCTCAATAATTCATTTTAATGACAAATAGTGATGATTGTTGCAGCAATTAGTTCTATTACACGAAATTAATCATTATCATACTAAAAAAGTGAACTACAGTTAAACTATTTGCTGTGTACATTTTGAACAAGTAAATTTTTCCCTCTTATCTTTAAAAATTTTGTCAGGAATTTGTTCACAAGTCTTATGGAACCATTGATGGCAACTTGGACAGTAAGCCATGTTTTCTTGACTCCCTACTTCTGGCATTTTGCATGTACAAAAAAGCTTTATCTTAAACTTTTTCACTAATGGTAGGGCTTTTGTTACTTTGGAAGGAAATTGTTCCATTCTTTCATTATTCAAACAAGAGATAAAATGCTTCCTCATGCTGCCTTGATCGTATCTGCAAAGAACATTTATTAAAAGTACAAATCATAAACACATTTGTTAGTAATTGGCTAGCTCTCATAACTAACCGATAACTGGCTGGATTGTTTCCATAACACACTTCAGTGGCAAATGCAATAGCGTACAAACCACAGTCAGAATATCCAGTCTGGAACTGGGTAGTTTCCAAATCAACATTTATAAAATTATGGCTTGGCTGTGTGATGAGAGCAATCTGTTCAATAGCATCTTCTGAAAGGCTCCGATACTTACTGTCGTAAAATTTTACCAGAGAACAATGAATCCCAGCAATTGTAACCCAGTGATTGCCATTGATGTGAATAATTTGGACATATGGGCCATTAATACGCTTAAAAGATTTATTTTGCCATTTGATTGGATCCTGAAACCCTGCTACATCAGGGAATTGCAATTATAAAATTTTACATGCAGCTGATATATGAATATCTGAAAGCCATCCTCCATCTTCTATGGTAACAATATCCATTGTTTTCCTTTTCTTTGAAGCTGGTTCTAAATGGAATAAAAGATGTGGGTTTCTACAGCAAATTTTAAATCGAGCTAGCAATAATTACCTGTACTAAAAACTTTTACTCCTTCTTGCTCATAGGACTTTCTAAGATTAAGCAGCCAATCACAAAGTTCATCAATATCACTACCACTCAATTTGAGATAGGCTTTGTTATATAAGGTTTTAACATTACCGCCCAGGTGGTCATTTTGAAGGAGATAAAATTCAATGAGTTCATTTACTTTAAGATAGCTATACCCTCTTCCAATTGTATTCTTCTTGTATTCATCAAATTCTTCATGTACTTCTGAATTCACAATAACAAACTCATCTACCTCTACGAGTGCTGCTTGATTATAATAAGCTCTGCAATCTTGCCACAAGACAACATCCACATCTTTGCTTAGAGGATATTCATTGTATTCACAGAGATGAGACAACTACATAATAAAAATTCAGTTTACTTTATAAGCCTATTATTATCAACCTGTTTCAATGAACAATTTAAACCATATGAAGTAGTTCTGACAAAAAAAAATTATTAATAAATTGAATTATTAAACTTTTATAGAATAATTTTAAGTTCAATGAACTACATTAATACCTATTAAAACAGAGAAATGTTATGAGATTGTTATAATAAACATTTATATTTCTTAGTAGGCGTATTTAACACTTCATGTCAAACTAAAGGAATTGATGATAGACCATTTATTTATCTTGCTAAATTACGTACATCAACTTCAAGATCTTCATGAGGTTCCAACTGTTTTGCTTCAGCTCCTGTTCTCCATAATCGCAATAAACTAGTATTAAAAAGCTGCTCTTCTATATTAGCAAAACTTTTAGACTCGCCAAGTGTTGAAGATTCGGAATCAATCACACTACTATCAGATGAAAGTACTTTGGAGGATGTCACTAGACGCTCTTCATAAATCTATAAAACATCATGTAATAATAAACAAAGTGTAGTTAATAGCATACCTTGAGACGACTAATATTGTGCTTATTTTTCAGGACATTGCCACTCATACTCTTCAAAGTATATACCCCTTTTCCAAGAGATTCATGTATAGTGTAAGGTCCTTTGTAGCGATCTTCCCATTTACCACCTTTTCTTTCTTTATGTTGAGTGTTTTCCACTAACACTTTAGTGCCAATCTGAAGTTCCTATATACAGAATGATGTTCATTATTACAACAATAGTGTAAAAAGATAACATTGTTTATATTCAGACAAGGCATAATAGTATTACATATACTTGTTACTTTCTGGTAAATATTAGATATAGTATTTAAACAATAAGTAAAGCATAGTAAAATTGAAGCAATAATTAAATATAAATACCTCAGTAGAATGTCTGCTGTCATAATACTTTTTTTGTGCACTCTGAGACTTTGCAATTGTTAAAGAAGCAGCTTCTTTTACATCTTCACGAATTAGCATCATGTTATCAATAAAAGCCTCCACGTCCGATTCACCATCCTGTACTTTTTGCAGCAATTCAGAATCAATTGGTAATAGCGGTTGCCGATGGAACATCATGAAGAAGGGAGAATATCCAGTGGATTTTTGCTTGGACACACGATACGCAGATAATACCGTTTCCAGCTTCTCATCCCAGTTGGTTTGATCTTTATTGACTAGTTTTGCCAATGAGCGACTAAGGGTTTGATTCAATCTCTCTGTCAAGCCATTACTCTGAAATTATAATAATATGCTTAAAAGTTATTATGAAGAAAACTTTTTGAAATGAGGTGACTAAATTAAGGGCACCTCAGAGCTCTACACCAAGTCAACCAGCACAAATTCACTGAATAATTGAGCTACTGCAGTTGTGCACTCTTAGTGCCATACTAATGAATTGGTTCAGAACAAACTGGGTCCCCTTGCTCTAAAAAAAAAGTTTTTTTTCACAAATAACGTTGTAAGAAAGTACAAATGTTTCCTGTACTAGCAATTTATTGGGTAAGCATTGGACTTTTATAATTCACTACACAAATCTAACCTGAGGGTGATAAGCTGTAGTGATACGATGACTAGTGTGGGTCTTCTTAAACAAATCTTCTGTGATTTTGTTAACAAATTCTCTCCCTTGATCACTAATGATAGTAGAGGGACACCCAAATCGGCAGAAAAGCTATGAATAAGAAAATTAATATATATCTCTCACTGTAATCTAAATGAATAGTTATAAATAAAGTGCCACAAATCATCAGTTATTCCACTCTAACCGTGTAAAGAAAATCAGCGACAGAAGCTGCAGATTTATCATGAAGGGGGTGTGCCTCAGCCCATTTCGAATAATAATCAATGACTGTAATGATATATTTATTTCCTCTTGGAGTTGGATGAAGTGGGCCAATTAAATCCATACCAAGTTGCCTCCAAACTTCACTTTTTACAGGAATTGGATGCAAACTAGATGTTGTCTTCTTCAATTTGTGATTATGTCGTTGGCATATATCACAGGTCTTGATCTGAAGTACAATCACAATAATAATATTCTTTATTCATTATTCCTCACACTATGAGACATTAATCAAACTTAAAAAAAATTTCACTTAGCTATTATCCAAAAGGAATTCATATCTAACTCACACTAAATAATTAACTGGCAGAGTGTAAGCCATATGTATAGTTGGTCCTATACAAGTATAAAATAAGAAGTCATGCAACTTTAATTGCTTGTCATTTATGCTGCTAACTCATGAGTATGAATGTTGATATTGATTCCAATTATAATAGGGAACTATATAAAAACTTAAATATACTTACATATTCACACACTTGGCTATACATAGCTGGCCAGTAGTATTTTTCATTTAGTTGTGATAATACTTTGTCCCTCCCTAGGTGAGCAGCATCATGAGTGACCTTGACCAATCTATGCTGCTCTTGCTCACTTTGTACAACCAGCCTTGGTGTTCTTTTGTCTTTCCCTCCTACATAATGCAAATGACCACCTCCTAGAACAAAAAATTTAGATCTCTTTCGTAATCCTGACTTGTACACTTTGTCTACACCATCAGGATATACACCAGATTTTAAGTAATTTGTAATTGCAGAATCTGAGTATTTGCTATTAGCAGGTTTAGAGAAAGCTTTAGCAGAAGGTGGATCCAGGGAAGCCTTAGCAAGAACTGGATCAGGTGAAGCCATGTAAGAAAGAACTAGATCAGGTGAAGCCATGTAAGAACAATTTACCAGGCCACCACATCCACGAGACATTAGCCGGGGAACCCCAAATCGCTGGGGGTGTGCTCTAAATCGCTAGCGAATCGGGGGCTCCCAGGAGCCACCGATTCCCTAGCGATTTAGGGATGGGGGTGCGCGTATCGCTGGGATCCCCATATCGCTCCTACACCGGAACGCCGACTAGATAAGTGCATTTCGTTCCCTTTCCGCCTCATTCCAACAAAAACAGTAGAGATAGAATGATGATATCCAGTGAAGTTCACAAGATAAGACTTTATTACTCCAATAAATAATTCTCAGTGACAGTTCTTAGTAACCGTATGTAAAGAAAGCTTCATACAAGTTGGAAAAAAAACACTAGATTTTCATTCGTACTTAAGAACATGATACATCACTTTATACCATAATTATTAGTGCTTGTCACTCCATTTTGCCGACAAAAAAACAACAATCTGTGTGCAATTTAAGCTTTCTTTGTGATACAAATATTTTTTTCCACAGGCGATTGGAGGGGAATAATACAGGAGAATAACATTTTTATTCCATGTCTGTTACCACAGCAACTATGGTACTATGCCTCTTGGCTTGTACCAAAGGGGAAGACCAAAGTAGAATGGGTAGCTTAATTGTTTGTTTGTTTGGCGAGTGAGCGAGACAGATTAAGGGTGAATGATCCAGATTGTTTCCATTCTTCATCATTGTCATAATCAAACTATTCTTGCTTATAAATTTCACTGTATAACATTCACAGCAAAATACGACTTATGCAATGCATAAAATCATCTAATTCCATCATTTAGACAGCAGACACATCCTGATTGTCCCTCTGCCCTGCTATGTAGAGGTCCTTATCACTGACGTGTCTCTTTACGTTGCTTCTGGAGCAAATCACATCACATCACTTCTTCTATGAGCTTGAAGATGATGAACAACACCATCTGTCAAGCCCCAATGAACTTATTTCACATTACTTGATGGGGTCACCGTGACTGTTGCATGTTTTGTTATGTGTGCTCTCAGCAACTAGTGTCTGTTGTGTGTTCATTTGTGTTGTGTATTAGTTACGTGTCTCTGTTATTGTTATGTCACTTTTTCTATGGGCTGAGCCCTGGATATATTTACCCTTGTGCCTAGCTCAGTCACAGAGTATTTTCTGATGAACCATTGCTTACTTGGATAAGACAAAAAACCTAAATTTCTCTGGTTATTAGTCAGGTTGGGCAAACAGGTAGAGAATATTCTCCTAGTGTGGTTTTCTCAGCACTTAGGAGTACCTGAGCAGCAGAGGAGACCCACGCCATCCATGTCACAGCCGGAGTGATTAGAAGAAAGAAAACTATATCCTGATGTTCATCTGGAAATACATTAATTAACTTTAAAATTTATTATATGTTGTCAAAGGGACTCTAAATCCCTTAGGTCCTTCACTATCATGTAATGTCTATCATGAGCAGAGATACTATAGCATCCCTCCAATTCCATTGTTAGGTAGTTCTTGCAATGTGCCTAACTCATCAATGGTGTGGTTAAAATTAGTTAGGTGCTGTACATCATGCAAGGAACACACACATGTATATAATTCTTATCGATATCTTGCTATATGATTATTACCTCTGCCAATTATTAAGTGGTTTATTCTATGCCCGTTTCCTGTTGTAGTTTGTACTGGAATTGGTAATTCGAAATATCTCACTAGATATGAACCTAAAAATACTATTGTGAACATAATATCTAGCATGGAGTAAATAAAAAGAGCTATAACAGATTTTTAATTGTACACCCCTAATACAGTCTCACTCACTTCGCTTGGTTGCCTATTAACCATATACTGCATGATGAATACACAATGAGAGATAGAGCAGTTGGTCACAATGTTCAAATATAATATTTAGAGCTAGGTTACATAATATTGTAAGATATTGAGTCTTTATCTTCATCAGATTTTTCCAGTAATATTGTAGAAGACCTGGAAATACAGACACAATAACAACACTGGCAGGAAAATTCAGCTTAATTTATGGCAAAAAGATTACCTCTGTTTCTTTATTATTACCACAGCTAAAAGGGTTATTACTGTGGCAATTAGCAAGACTCCTCCCACTCCACCCACAATACTCCCAATTAGGACAACACGTTGACCTACAGTAAGAATAGCATAGTAAATCGTCAAAAATGATAGAATTACAAAGTACGTTTGTTTAAGGGTGTTGATCTCTCCATGAAAGTTGTTGGCATTGTCATTGTACTTCCAGAGTGTGCGGCTAAGAATAGAGGAAAGAATGCATAAAGATTACTTCATTAGTTTTTTTAACTGGTACCAATTTGGTGATAAGAAGTCACATTTCCAACTCCAGTCATCACTGTAGCAACTAAAGTGTAGTCACTGTTAGGCACTAGTATTTGTTTGAGTTGAAATTGAAGAGTGGTGTTAACTCCGGTGTAATTTTTTTCTCCAATGTACATAATTGAGTTGCTTTCCCGATGAATAATGGTCAGTAGAAGCTTAGCTTGTTGGTACTCACAAACAGGAGGAGGCTACAGGATTATAAGGGGGAAAAGCCAACAATGATTTAAACCAGAAACAAGTTTAATGGATGATATTTTGATGATATCTATTTGTTACAAAAAAATCATAAACAGCAAATCAAATCCTATCCAAAGTGCTGAGCAGTATATGTATCTTCATACAAGTAGACATAGCAAGCAGCCTTTTATGAGAGCACTGCACAGTGTAGGGTTTCTTCAGCTACTCATTCGACATGTGAGCCAACTATACATAACTATAACTTCAAATACGCGTCCAGTCTCATTTACATATGTATGTAATCTCACTATGTAGGATTAAACTAGCTAGCTATCTGTTCAATAGTGTTATTGTTACCTTTACTGAAATTATGATCCCAAAATTGTCGGTACCCCAACTCAGAACTTCAGCTTGAAAGTCATTTACTGGAACTGAAATATAATTTCACAACAAAACTAATACAACATGATATTATTTGAATTGCTCAATTTGTATAAACGTGATCCTTACCCACAGGTAGACCAGCGACTACAGTGGTAGAAGTACTGTCTCCTATGGTATTGGTGGCAATCACTGAAAACTCTATTTCTCTGCACTGTGTAGCAATACTTGGGATTGTGTGGGTGTGGTTGAGGGATTGACTTGTGAACATCCTGCTATTCCCTGTGGCAACTTCAGTTTCCAATACAGTATAGTTTAGGATTGGATAACCCTGACTGGTAAAGGGTTCTTCCCAGTCCAATAGGATCTCAGTAGCAGACAGCATCATCATCCTCACTTCAGGTGGGAGGGGTGGACCTTATTCAACATCATACTTATGATAATTATACTAACTAATGGTCATTTTTCAGTCACTTACCAGCAACATATAAGATGGCTACATCAGAAAATATAGTGTTTGGAAAAACAGTCTCACGACACCTAATTTCAGTGCCATTGTTTGAATCCAAGACGGATATATTCATATAATTAACTTGATCATTATGAGCAAATGATATTCCACGCCTTTCAAACTCATTGTGATGTGAGTATTCCGAATTAACAAAATATTTCTTTGTATCTTGAAAGTACACACTCCAAGTGACATCTTCTGGGTGATCACTAGAAGGGGCGCAGGAGAAGGTAGCAGTTGTATTCTCTGGTAGAGTTTGGTTGATGGGATTAATTGTGAAGGATGCTACAAGTAGTATATACAATAGCAATACATCTAATGAGTAAAAACAAAGCTGAAAAGAAATTGTGTGAAGAAGAGAATATTAAGTTATTTGAGATTCTGATTTTATCCATTGCATTAAAAGTAAAAATAATAGTAGTGGGAGTTTTAGCAAATTATTTTATTATTTCAGGTCAGATGTTTTAATATTTAATGACGCAAGTAGAAAAATTATTGTGAACTTATGAACTTATGAATAGCTAATTGCAATCCTAGAAGTTTCCAGAAACTGTTTCTTATCACATTTTCAGTATTGTAATTATTAAGAGGACAAATTTGCCATGTAAAACTTTTGGAAAATTGAACTTAAGAAAACACTAATAGTGAAAGATGTGTGGTTATTATTTATAAACCACTATTGTATTAATTACAATTAGTAGTATACAGCTACAGATTATAGCTAGCAACACTGCATTTATTACAAATAAAAGTCACAGTAGTGTTAAAAAGAATTTATAAAATTGAGACTATTTTTCTAAATAGTAAACTTAAACTCTTTCATTTGTTGTTTTGTTTTGTTTTTGTTTTTTGTTGTTGTTTTTAGATATACTGCTTCATCACATTATCATAAGAAATTTAAGACTTATTTGTTGTAGCTAATTCAAGCCACTTCTACACACTATATTTTTTTAATTCTCATAGGAAAATCTGTAATTAGCTATGTGAAAGGCAAACAGTTGGTGAGAAAGTGTGTGGGAAGGGAGAGGAGGAACTAAAGCATTCCCATATTGTAACTCAGATCAGTAGCTTAGTATCAATATTTATGGAAGGCTGGTTTTAGAGAACAACTAGTGTACCTGCAGACTTTCTGAGTCAATCACATTGTCTGCTAGCTACACCTTTAATTACTGCAGACATTACAGAATGAGGAATTTGACTGAATTTTAAGATTACATTTTAATTGGCATCCTAATGTTTCAAAACAAAAGTCATTCAATTTGTTCCAGTTCATTTACTAATCTGAATCCATGGAAGCTGGGTTGCTTGCCAATAGGCATGCACAGAGTCTGGCATGGCTCCAAAGGCAATCAAGATCAATGAAACATCACAATCAATTTTAGTCAAAAGCAACTTCGTGTTTTTACAATTTGTGTTGAAACCATAACAATGCAACATCATTTGGGGAATGATTGGACAAAATTTAGAGTGGGTGTGTCAATAAGATGGAATACCTAGACTGGACCACACCCAGTGATTACAAACAGAACTAATTAGGAAAGCACAGTGTTGCAGGATTCTATGGTTGACATTATCAGTCTATGATTCAGGTGTATTGTGAAGTGTGCACAAATAGCAAAAAATAAATAAATATAACAACTAATTAAGTAAGTAAATAAATAAATAAATAAATAATTAAGCAATAAATTAATATTTTTATTACAATAAATCTGTCAATATTAAAAAGGGTCAGTCACTAGGCAACCCATTCAGAGCTAATGAGCTACAAATTATAACTCTATTGTATTAATTGTTTCTAAGCTATGATCTAGACGTCTCCCTCCTACACATTCCTGGATTATTGCTTGTGTGTGATACTAGTTCCATTTCTCACTCCTACGATCCACCAGTGTCTACGTCAAGCCAGTGTAATAGCTGTGCAGGGAAAGTGGGGGACAGACACTGTTTTAACTAAATGCTGCTTCCAATTTGCCTCTACTAAGTCCTTGTGAAAGTATCAATATCAAACCCAAAGATTTCTCTGAGGTTGATTTAAAAAATAATGTTTAACACCAAAAAAAAAACAATAAAATATAAATTGAAAGTCCTTTAATACTACAATGAAATAAATATGAATGTGTAATGCAATTGGTTCATAGTGAGCTTACTCTACCTGTGTGATATCTGAAATTACCTGATGTGTCTGTATAAGTGCCCACAGCTACTGATGTGTATGTTGATATATTATACATATCACTTAAAAGGCTACTATACTACCAAGAAATGAGTAGCTATGTTATATCAATGCCGCATGTCAGGTTCCCAAGTGCTTTATATTTACTTCTGGAATCTATAAAAGATTCAAAATGTCATCTCTATCAAGTACAGTCAACTGTCAGCACCTGGTCTTACTTCACTTCATTTGACTTCAATATGAAATGCATTCATCACTGTTACCCCATCCCTTCTCCCCTGCCCCTACATACGCCCTATCATTAAATCTCATTCATTCAATCGCAAGCAGTCAATATGATAGATTTGCACATCAAATGACACTGCATTTTGTTTTTGCTGTATTATTATTTTGTAACCAAATACAGCTTGTAATGCATTTTGGTACAAATCAACTCACAGATACAAATACAGAGGTATAAGCCAGAAAGATCTGAAGCTGTTACCAACTTATTCAAACATCAACAATAGACAATAGTTGGTGTACACTTGAGAGAAATTGTTCTCATATGATTAAACTTTGACCTTAAAACCCACAAGGCCTGTCTAATTGAGTTTCTATAATTTTTTGCTGACAGTTATTTTTATGTATATTCCCAAACTTAAAATATATAGCTACATAATTCAATTATGCAAATTTGAATTACGTAGTAATGTAATTGAGTTGTCTAATAGATTCGCTCACTGTATCAAGAATACTGTCAGAGGTGAGGCTTAATAGTTATGTCACTAGGAGGTTGGCATAGATTGAAGTCACTTCCTCTGAAGGGAGGAAGGTAGAGAGAAGGTAGAGGTGGGGAGGGGGGTTGAGGTAGTAGTAGCAGTGGTGGAGAATATAGCACCCACAAACCGACATTTTCCCAATTAACTATTATTGTAACAGCACCCCTAGCATTCAATTTTAAACAGTGGGCTTGGTGTACCACTCTAACTGAGTTCACTCTTGTACTAGCTTATATCATAGATAGAAAACGTGCTTTAATTTATGCTTACATTGAGTAAATTAAAATTAGCTGGCTAGGCAAGGTAAATAATAGTCAATGCACTGGGTGTTGATTGAAAACTTACCACTTTGCAGCACGTTACAAATAAGACACAGGAGCATAAGAGATGTCCAAAGTGAAGCCATCTCAATTTCGTACAACTACCTTTGCTGATAGTCGGCATCTTCTTTTATAGCAAGCTTTTCGCACATGCGCGGTTGTGCGTGTTCAGGTCTAGCAAGAAGACCCAAGAACAGAACAATACATGCATACATGAGTGTATCATTATGTCAAACCTTTACACATAATGTTATTCATAGGTCTCTTACCCACTCATTCTATATCATTGTGCATTCCATATAAGTAACCTGTAATTATTATTTTGTCGTTAAGTATCCTATACCCAACTTGTTGTTAAAAGGGGGGAGTGTGCGCTTTTGGGCTTTCCTAGTAGTAGACCTGAGCTTCTCAGTTGTGGCGCAACCAGCCATCAGCTATAAGCTTAGGTCACGCAAAAAGACTGACACCCACTTCGCCAGTAGGACTTAGCGGGGGCCAACCAGCCACTGGAGAGGTTATAATACTGTAGCCCTTCCAGTGCGTGTGTGTGTGTGTGTGTGTTTTTTGTTTGTTTTTTTGTCAAATTTTTTGTAAGTTGCTAATCTCATATGCGCTAAAGTTAAGAGTCGAGGGATGGTTCGATATAGACAGGGAGGAGATAGCTAGTTGTTTTGCTTTCTAAACGAGTCCAATCTTAAAAGATCTCTTTCTTTATCTTGTTTGAACTCCTTTTAACATCCATTAGGTTCGAAAAATAACGTACTTGTGCGAATTGCACGCATGCGCTAATAAGTCCAAGGGATTTTTTTGATTTTTTTTTTTACTTTATAAGATTGAGTCTCCAACGGATACCGCCCGCTTACAACTGTTGTGCTCCGTAGCTGTGAACCCCGGGTGAGGATAATCTGAGATGGATTCTGTAGGATTAGCGTTATCAATTCTAGCAATATCATGGGGAATCCAGCATACTGGTAAGAGTTGTTTATTATTGTTCCTTGTTTTGTTTTGTTTTGTTTTTAGCTATGCCCAGTAGTATCAATATTGCAATTTTCATCAGCTTTTACATATTATAATTATATAAATCATGGGGTAGATTACACTGCACACTCTCTCAGTCTTTCCCTGACTCCTCCTTGTGCATCTAGTACAGGTTCCTTCTGTTCTTTAAAATAATTTTAAGTCACTCTCATCATGCCTGTGTGTACTGGGTTTACCCACTTGCACAAAGAACTTATTAACACCTACTCACCTGAATTAAGTCTGGCACCCCACTTTTCTTTGTCTTCTCTGGGTTTGTTTTGTCTCATATACAATTTAAGTCATTTTTCAGTAAGAACTGAAACCATATTAGCTAATGCAAAAAAGGAGAAAATCCTGTAAATACATTATAATCATCTCAACATTAAATGACATCCACATTGATTCATCAGAAAATCTAGTTTCTGGTTGTAGTCTCCACTAGTGACATTTAAAATATCAAAAGTTGAAATATCTGCCTCTTTTAATCTTGTGTAAGTGCTCTGAGGCCTACATGTTAATAATAAAACTAATCAGGAACTAAAATACTAAGGTTTGTAAGTTGTGTCATTGAACACTGTAGTTAAACATATGAGTGTATCTATATGGAAAGTAATTAAGTGAGACCATGGACTTGTTGTGATGATTGTGATGTTCAGCATTAACTTCTGCGTGCAGTCGAAGTCACCTTAAATTTTTAAACGCTAAGGTTGTAGCCACACTTATCAATAGAATCTGGATGAAATAGGTGTGTGTGTGTTTCAGCCAATGGGAACAACAACAATATGATAGAGGTAAAGAAAATGTACCTACAATTATAATTGTAACAGATAGTTGAGAGAACAGTGTTGCTATTAATTGATAAATGGTCCAGAAGGATACATCACAAGCTTCAGATATCCAAAAAACAACACTCATCTACAAAAGTCAGCCGTCTGATTACACAAGTAGACATGGATACCGTAAAACTTGAATGCACATCTACATACATTGTAAATATAGCTAGTAGTACAACTCTTAGTTCAAAATGACTCAATCAACATCTGTAGTTACATAAAACAGTTTCTCTTTTTATGAATTATTGATGTTTATTAAACTGGTGTTATTTATGGTCTCCTGTATTTGCTTAGAATCCTTCAGCATTTCTCCAACAAATACATCAGTTCCTCTCAATTCAACGGCTACTTTCTTCTGCCAGCCACTTATATCATTTGGTCCGGATGTGATTTGGACTATAAAGCTGGCAAGCTCAAATCAAGCATTAAACTCTTTCGACAACTTAACAGCACTTACAACTAATGGGTTTTCGTTTTCAGCAACTTCAGACACCGCTTTGGTTCTAGTGTTTGGATCTTTAGAAACAAATGGTACAAGTGTGGCCTGCATAGAAAGTAATGAAGATTCAGAACTTTTTATGTCTGACACTGCATTTCTGACAGTATATGGTAAGTTATCTCCGTATATTTGTATACACTGTACAATGCGTGATGTAACTGTGAAAATGCACCAACTTTCATAGTTTTTTAATAGAAGTAGGACCATAGAGCTTCAAAATATCAGTGAAATACGTTCAAAGTTATGCATACCCGTAGCCAAGGGGGGTTTGGGGGGTTCAGTCGAACCCCCTTCTAGAGTGACTGGAAGTAAATATTTTGGCCACACCCCACATATAACTTCTGGAATATCATCATCTGTTCGGTCGTGCTGAACCTGTGATGGAATTTTCTGCTGTTTCCCTATATGTATTTCATACTCTGTATATGGGCGGCCTAGTCTGAGTCCAAGTGACCCAATAAACATTCAGCTCCTTGGATACAAAATTTCGCTCTCATATCAGCATGAGTAAAGCTTTCTACGTTACATCTATTCTTTATGATGTGTAATTTAATGCACTTATTAATTAGTAAGAGTAATAGCATGGGTAAGCGTGCTATTTGATATTAATAGCACAAGCAACGTAATTTTTTCAACAGATTAGGTGGGGAGCCATCGGGAAGAATCTGAGAAAGTTAATCCTGAAATACACAAATAGTGAGTGCACTATATAGTGTAGCTACAGTGCAAATGATTAAAAAAAGAGTTGGCCTACTATTAGCAAGCAATAGCACAGGTAACCTGTGCTATTAGGGATCAAGCGCTCCTCGTAGGGTTATGGAAATAGAACTCCTATTTTGCCTCATGTTATTTTAATCACGTTGTTCGTGTTAGGCCAGCTTTAAAAAAACTGCATGAGATTAGTGTAAGCTAAAAGTCATTTACAGTGTGACTACACTGTATAGTGCAGTCACTATCTCTGTACTTCAGGATAAAATTTCTTTGGGACTTTGCTTTTAACTGATAGCTCCTCCTAATCTGTTGAAAAAAATTCCGTCTAATACGGCTAGAGCTTCTGTGCTAAAGAATGATGTTGTCTCCAACTAGGAACTACTTGAACTGTACATTTCCAAGGCTAGAGCTGCATGCTTGCGCACTTACCCTTACTATTTCACTTAAGCTACCGTGGTGTTTCTCTTTGTTCCTGTGCTGTTTCACCGAGTTATAGCGATTTTTCCAATACATTTTTGAATGGGAGCAGTTTACACGCCATACTATTAAATAATTTGTGGTACAAAAAAGGGCGTATTAATGTCACACAGTATATATACAGCTCACCACAGTGGTTGAAGCCTGGTTACTCGAGAATAATACGGCTTTCCTCTCGAATATCAACAGTGTTTAATGAATATATAGTAGAATACATAGAACAGTGAAGTTACTTTTTGTTTTGTTTTTTAATAATATATTATAGAAGAATTTACGAGGAAGCAAAAGTAAGTGTGGCTTCTTGTATCTTCAAAATCCGAAGCCTCCAATGCGAACTTCTGGCTGCGGGCCTGTTATGAAGTAGTATTTTTAAATCGTTTTGAAGAGTGCTTCTCATTTCTTGAAAGTTGAGGTGCCAAATTTTCTCATAGGTCCACCACTTCCACCTCATGTGAATATAACCATGCCATCACCCACTGAGATCCTGTTGGAGTGGGAAGAACCCTTTACCAGTCAGGGATATCCCATTCTGAGCTACATTGTAATTGAGACTGAGACTGCCACTGGAGAGAGTAGAACATTCACTCGCCATGCCCTCAACCACACTCACGCCATCTCAAATATTGCTACACAATGCAGAAAAATTAGGTTTGAAGTGATGGCCACCAATGAAGTAGGTGACAGTGATTCCACTATAGTGACTGCTGGATTCCCTATCGGTAATGAAACTGAGTAAAATGTACATATTTGTTGTGTCATTGTTTTTTGTTGTTTTGCTTGTTTGGTTGTTTTCCTGTTCTAGCTTTGGAGACTAAATTTTCAGTGTTTATGTTGACTGCTTCAACAACGACTACAGATCCAGCTAGTCTGTTGCTTACCACTACGATTAAGGTATGCTGGTTATCAATGATACGTACACAATCAAAATGGCTGCATTCAATGACTAAATAAGAATACATTCAATTGTGTCTAATAAACATGTTCCTCATTGATGAATATGGTGATATATTTGTAATAAATTAAAATACTTTCAACCATTATAACCTGTACAGTATCATACAGTAAGTTAACTTCAAATTCTATAAGCTTAAAAATAAATTCTAGCTATTATTATATTGCTTTAGCCACCATCTGTATGTGCCTTTCAAAGGGCACTCCTAACTTTGAAATTGCAACGGAGCGATATGGAAGGTTCTGTGCTAATTAAGTCCATCATGTATTCAGGAAACTCATCCCTTAGCACTGTGCTTACTACTACTGAACTGAGAGATAATACCAAATATAGTGTTATTGCTACGGTTACTACGACAACTGGAGAAACAAAAGAAGAGATGCATATTACAAGGAAAAGATCAAATGCCAAAAGTAAGTCCTCCAAACAATAATATTAGCTCAAATGACATTGATTTTTGTGTACACATCAAATCACTGAACAACATGATGCTTATTTTTGTATGTAGATTTGGTAATGGACGACAGCATCCTATTTTTTGCCACATTTCTGCTGAATATATATTTGTCTCATTAATACTTTGTAGCTCTCATTTGCCATTTGTGATATCTAGTGAACTTGGCAGTTAGCTACTATGTTTCATATAATCCTTACTGTAATACAGTAGTCTGTCTATGGTGTTAAAAAAATTGGTTGCAAAAAAAATAGCACTAAATTCAATGCTTTACCTGAACAGACACTCTCATGCAATTATGGATAAGAGTGGCAGTGAATAAATGAACTGCATTACTATAGGAACTATATAACTTTGAACTGAATTAGGGTCACTGCTATAAGTTAGGAATAATTTAAGCCCTACAGAGAGAGAGGGGATTATGAAGTTTATCATGAACCATAATTACAAAGACTGTAACAACAAATTTCGACCATAATTGGAATTACTCCTCAGCTGCTTCATTTCCTGTCAGTTCAAAATCTGGATTGCATATGAAAATGCATGTGATGCAAAGATGAGATTGTCTCATTTGACTATATATTGGCTTGGCAAAGTCCACTTAACAATGCTAAAAACCATAGCTTCTCAAGCATTTAGATAATTCATTCTATAAATTCAATAGAGCCAGTTATGAAGATAACAATGAAATCACAAACTGGGAACGTGCCAGGGTAATAGGCAGGGGAGGATCCAGGGGGATAAGGGGGTCAGCCCCCCCTCCCCCTCTGCCAACCAAGTTTTTGAAAAATGTATAAGGATGAATGTACCAGTACAGGCAATACAGTTTATATGACAACTGCATGCTAACTTATGTTCTTCACTCATAAATTAATATTTAAATCATATACTACATGTTTTGACCTAAATATATTTGGGCCCCTCCCTCTCGCTAACTTATATTTTTCCATCATAAATTAATATTTAAATCATATACAATCAATGGTTAATATTAATTAATTAAAAATATTTGTGCATTTTGACCTAAATATATTTAGGCAAATCCCTCTTGCTAGCGCTGGATCCATCCCTGATAGGTCATGAGAGTTTCTCCTGGAGAACAAGAGTGTTAATCCATCAAAATCTTCTCTCATCCGAATGCCATGAACCTAGTCTGTGGTCTAAATCTAAGTAGCCTATGGTACCAATTCATGCAAAAACTTGCCATCAACAACACTTCTTTCATTCACTAGCACTCCATTCATTGCTTAACTCTTCACTTTCTTTATTTTATTACTTAGTGCATCACATCCTGCTCAACCAGTTACATGTTGTACACATCTGAAAGTCATTCCTCAGTGTTGTATTGCTGAAGAAGACTCGAGTTGAAACATTCAATGTTTAATTCCCTAAACTTGTAACATCTACAATATAGATAGAATATTGCATAGCAATGAGCTTGTACAATATTATAAAAGAAAAATTGGAGCTAAACTGACCACAAAGTAAAGTACATAACATTCACACAAACTAAACATAAAATACATAAATTTCAGCTGCAAATACAACACACAAATGAAACACAAGCATCTGCTGTGGGGTGTGGTCCCCATATAATATATAATACTGACTAATAATCATTCACATTTCTGTATGATTCAACAGATGGAGAACATGTATTCCCCATTGCTGCCTTAGCGGAAATTATACTGAGGTACTGCTGATTTGAAGGTGTCTTCACTTTGTCCATCTCAATGTAGGCATCTTCTGGTAACTCTGAGGCTGATGCATTACCGGTCAGCAAATCTTCGTCAGGAGAAGTGGTCTGAAAAGAGATTATTGGTATGGGGTTGTCATAGTGTGCTGTGGTGAATTAAAGTAAAACTTATTGGGGCCAATGAGGTCAGCAGCTTTCATGAATTGGTAAGGGGACTCTGGTCTGGTAATAAGAACAGGACGTGTACTACCAGTGTGCACTATTTGGAAGTCATCAATGGTCTCATAAGTGTGGTCTTGCAATTTTACTCAGCATGTCAAAAGCCTGGTGGGAGTGAAGGAAGAACTAGGAAACCCATTTTTGGAAGAGGGCAAAGAGTTGCTGAGACTAGACACAAGAGATATTTTAAATGCTGCTGTCGCATCTTCAATATGCCAAGCTGAAAAGATAGGGAAGGAAAATTACGAAGCTTTTGTAACCAGCAGACTAATTGAAGGATCAACTCCACTCTCTGAACCTGTCAAGAAGAATAAACTGCTACTGTTTAGTCGGCCACCACCAAGAGAGAAATCCAAAGCAAGCCTGCAAGTCTCATCCTTGAAAAGTGATGTTTCATTGTTTTCAAGGTTCTACATTGCTTGCCATGTCCTCCATCCTTATCCCACTTTTGTAAGCTAAGACAAGGAACCAAAGTCACGAAAACCAACCATATGTCCTCCATCCTTATCCCACTTTTGTAAGCTAAGACAAGGAACCAAAGCTGACCTATTGAATTCTCTGGAAGACTGCACTCAGTCAGTAACACCTCAGCCAGAAGCTGAAATTATGATTCTTGATGGAGCCGGTGTGGTCAACTTTCTCCAACCTCTTGCTGTGAAAACCTTCAATGACTATGCAGTAAAGATCTTCTTGCCATACATAGAAAAAAGGCTAGAATGCTATAGTCGAGTGGACATTGTGTGGGACCAGTACATTTCAAAATAGCGTCAAGACTAAGACAAGAAGCAAACGTGGAAAAGGTTTGAGAAGGAGAGTTGAAGCATCTAACTGTTTGCCAAAAAACTGGCAGCAATTTTTGCGGGATGATTCCAACAAAAAAGAATTGTTTGCTTTTTTAGTAAAACACTTGAAACATCTTGCTACAAGTACGCAGTTAGTCACCACACAAGTAGCAGTGCTGGTTGCAGTTTGTTTTTGCATGATATTGAACTACAGAGCCACTAAAGGTGAAGTAGATCAACAAATTAGATGGTTATTAAATTATTATGTTGTTATTATACTATAATAATAATAATTATTATTATTATTATTATTGATTGATTGATGTATAGTTGTTGTTGTTTTCATTCTTGTTCTTGATGCTATGCTGTTATTATGACTATTATATAGTATTAATGAATAGTAGTAGCAGCAACACTAGTAGTAGTTGTTGTTGTTGTTGTTGTTGTTATTGTAGTAGTAGTGTGCTTCAGCACAAATAGCAATTGAGATAAAGAAGAATGTATACTTTAAGGCTAGGCCTGAAAGTCTTTGCTCCAATGGTCATTGCTATGTAATACATGCACTACTAGTATACCACAATTGCATCCACGTATATCCAATAGACTCTAATTTGTACACATCATAGTGTCTACTTTGCCTTGCTAGTGCACGTACAGTAACATTGTCACCACCATCATCATTATTATTTTTATTGTAGACTTCAGATCTGGCAGTAGTTAGGCAGATATGTGTAAATTTTTGCAACAATCGTGCTTTTTAATGTACAAGCATGAAACTTGGTAAACTTGCAGAATGTTATCCAATAAATAATATTAGAAGTGGAGCCATCTTAAATTTGACCTTTGGTGACCTCTACGAGTTAATTAATCTTATAATTATGTACACTATTAACTAAGTTCCATGTAATTTGGTCAACTTGGGTATCAAATGAAAGGACTTACTCTAAGCAGTATTTTGAAACTTGAATTAAGAATTTATGTCCTTCTTATCAATAATTATGGTCATTTTAATACAAATAGTTTGCTGTTTATCGTGTTTTAATAAATTATGAATAAATAACATCAGTTACAATTCGTCTTCATTGCACTCTCCACTGCAATGGCATAAGGCAGTACATTTCAGAGATGCTTTCTTGCACTTGCACTTTCTTTTGCCTTTCTTACAGCCACAGCACAGTAGTTCCCGATATTATGTGCCAGCTTCAGGAAAGGTTGTCCACAACGGCTTCCAACTATGAGGGTCAGTCCAACCCCAGTTCTGTGGAGAGGGAATGTTTAGAGAAACTTGGAGTGCCTTACCCCAGCAATGCCCACCCTGGTATATTGCCCTTTTGACATGTTGTATAATAAGAGCTGCTCTTGTAGGGGGGATGGCATCCATGGCCCTTCCTTTCTTGGTGAAAAGTTGTTTTCTGGCATCATCAATGCTCATCAAGCCACTTGTACGATTGTACAGTAATATGGTGAACCTTTCAAGTGTAGCTATGTCTTCATTACTTACTTCATCTGGTCCAGTGGATAGTGTCAAGAATGTTGTAGTTATGTCTTCAAAAGCTTTCCATGTATCCCAGGCTGACTTTTTCCCTCTTGTAGCAAATGCTGAAACGGTGTCACACCCAGTATACGCATGAAACATTGGCAACGCTTGAGATTTTCTGGGGCCAATAGATGCAACAATCTCATGAATAGGTATGTACCTACAAATTTTGCCTGTCCCAAATGCCACCCAAAGGTTCTGGATGTCCAGCTTAGCTGCTGTAGCTACTGACAACACTACAACATCTGTATCCACTGTGCGCAGCAAAAATTTATGAAAGCCCATGTAGACTGCATCCGCTAAATGGAGAATAATTCTCGTGTTGGCTTCTTCATGGTTGCAGGGAGCTAGATGACTGGTGTCTTGTGGTGGAATGCAGATGACATCTGAGCCAACAAGCAGTATGAGCATGCCTCCAACACACCCATCAGTCCAAACAGAAGACCTATAGAAAGGCAAGTGCCATAGTCAAGAAAGAGGTCAAGATAGAGAAGGGACAAAAGAGAGAGATTGGTGACCGCGAGGACTAGAGAATATACTAAATTAGTTTATTTTACTAGTTCAAAGAGAAAGATCTTTGCCAGCACAAAATACACTGTGAAACAGGCAACTTACTTGTATTTGTCTTAGGCACCAGTACTGTATCTGTATGGTATAAATATGAAAAGATTTAGGCTGACGAAGGACACGGAGTTGGAATAAACTGACTATTTGAAGTTATGTGGTATCCACCATCTGACTTGCTACATCTACATGACACATTTGAGGTGTCTTCTTGGTTGCCTGTTGTCAAGTAGTATATTGTGTTCCATTTGACCAATCAGGATATCTTGGAGTATTGTTAATAACAAACTGGACTAGATTAGAACAGCAAGATGAATTGATAGTACATGTGAAGGTGACATTGTGACAATTATGTTGAGTAGTAGTAGTGCTCAGGGCTTCTTCAACACTACAAGCAGATGCTGCACACACAAAACAGCAGTTTAGATAGTGGTTAAATTTCAGGCTCAGCCAATTAGAATGAAACAATGTTGTTCATTGGCAAAGCAAGGGGGAGACTCAGGAGTAACTCAATCGAGATTTTGATAATTGCATATGTAGGGTTCATGCAGCTGCTTTTTTTCACGAGCACCTCAACATTATACTGTGGAATGCTGACCCCTTCACAACACATTCAGCATCCACAAAGACACTAATTAACATTTATTGACAAGAGCATTCCATAATTCTAAGTACATTGTCACCTAGATAGTTATTTTTAGAACACTATATTTAGTAACCGTTTCTGTACTTATATAAAAGGAAGCTCTGTAGATAGCTTCCTCTCGCTCTGCAAATGTCGTTATGTCCTTGTGTGTGTTTTGTCTTTGTAAATGTTTTCATAACTAACCCCCTGTCAATATCAAGAGAAAGCTTGTAGGTTACTGCAAGTGACAATTCTACATCACCTGCTGCAAAGTCTGGTGGCAGCTTACCCAATTACTGCTGCAAAGCCTTTTAAGTGAGGAGCTGACTTTTGTCAACCTTAGGCAAGAACATAAATTTCCCACATATACACTAGCTTTTTTATTACAAAGACCAAAAGAATGATTTATTTGGAGTAGTATCAATATGAATATACCAATATGTATATTTGCTCACGTGAGTACGGTGAGACTATAGAGGGCATTTACCGACAATTACTTATGATAATATGGCCTAAAAAAAGCAGTGTAGTCAGCACCCCGTTGTGATATGTTACAGAAACATGTCTGATATTACTCTGAAGTTAACCATTTTACACTAAAATGGAAAGTGACTCATATGTAGCTATGTATAATGGTGGCTAGGTGAGGCCAGCCGGAAAACAGGATGGTCAATTTTGAAATGGTTCAGACCTTCGAGGGGTTTGGTCAAACTACCCTTAGAAAATTGAGAGAACAAAAAGAAAAAAAGATATAGTATTTGAAATAATTTTTACTGGCTGTTTGGTAATACATCAGCTACCGAACTCTAAAATAAAACTCTGAACATCAGGCTTGGGTGTCTAAAAACTTTTCAAGGCCAGAAAAGAGGAGAGTTTGTTGTTTTTTATTGTTTTATTATGTAGGATTAATTTAGAAAGTTTATAGAAGCTTTGGTACAGGCTTATTGAAAACAATTTTGTTAATTGCAGAGACTTTTTAACTTAGAAAAAGCTGTAATTTCTTCACAAGCTAATTTTGATCAGCCAATTAATATTGATTTCCTAAAAAAAATAGAACCAATGTTGTGCCTATCGTGTCTAATCTTGTAAGTCAGTAAATTAATGTTTTCATAGAAAGGCATGATACTAAAATCTTTTTTTTTTGTTTTTTTTGTTGGTTTTATGGTCTTGTAATTTCTAATGCCTCATCCTGTTCTGGTCATTGTCTTTTGTGTGCTTTTTATATAGATAACTTTAACTATACTTGTATCTCAATCATGGATATTTCAATTTAGATAAATATGAATGTCAAAAGTAGAAGAGTTTCAAAAATTGGTTGGCTTCTGCATATTTATTTGACTCATAGCTCAATCTTCCTCACACACCCCCCCCCCCCCCCCACCACCACCCAACTCACCCCCATCTCAAAAATATCCTGGTTACTCATGTATAGAGCTTACTTGTATTTTCTTGAGGTACCAGCATTGTAGAAGTGGAGTTGGAATAAACAGGACATTTAAAGCATAGCGGTATGATCTATCTGGCCTTTTGCATCTACAGGAGACATTTGCGGCATCTTGTTGGTTCTCTATAAACCCCAGGTCAGGTGTTTGTTAATCATGTTATGGCTGTATTTCGTTGCATGCTCTACAACTGCTGAAGTATGTCCATTGTTCTGGTGCTCAAAGGCTATCACAATTCTAATCCTCATTATTATTGCCACCAAAACATATTTCTGGTTTTTCATATTCTCTATAAACCCCAGGTCACCAATTTCAAACTCTCTTCTTCTATTTGTAACTAGTTAATCAATGGATAGCGATCTAATATAGCTATACCTTTGTTTGATATTATATACTACTTTCAATTGCAATAATTAACTAATGATGAAAGTAGTATATAATATCAAACAAAGGCATAGCTATATTAGATCGCTATCCATTGATTAACTAGTTACAAATAGAAGAAGAGAGTTTGAAATTGGTGACCTGGGGTTTATAGAGAATATGAAAAACCAGAAATATGTTTTGGTGGCAATAATAATGAGGATTAGAATTGTGATAGCCTTTGAGCACCAGAACAATGGACATACTATAGCAGTTGTAGAGCATGCAACGAAATACAGCCATAACATGATTAACAAACACTCTACCAGGTGGTATCCAGATGTTATTTGAATTTCACAAGATATTAAAGCTGCAATCTCTGAAAGTTGTTTCCCATAATTATGAAGAATTAAGCATTATAGTTAATATTTATTCAACAGAGCACTGGATAAGATCTATGGTGAGATAGTTCAAAAGTCAATTTAAAGATACATTGACCGACAAACAAGAACAACTTACTGCTAACACCTATGCATGTGTCATAATATGCTAGCAGTTACTGGAAATATAAAGTAGTATGTACATCTCCTTGTTATATTTAAAGACAACCTATGAATACTGACTAAAACTACCAAGAAGTGTTACAATACATACAACAGTAAAACAAACAGGTATGAAAGAGGTGCATGATGTAATGATGAGGTCATTCCATTGGAACAAAAGTATTTGCTCCTTTATTTAGTCCTTTACTTCGGTTAACAGATGGAGAGCCGTTATTCCTCACTGCTTTGGTTGCCACCTGAGATTGCACTGAGGCGCTGCTGCGTAGAAGGTGTTCCCACCCCATCCATAGCAATATAAGCATCTTCTGGCTGATCAGAGGCAGACCCGTTACCCGTCAATTTATTTTCTTGATTCGCGGGTAGATCTTTGTCAGGAGAACATATCTGAAAGGGGACTATTGGGTATGGGGCGGCTATATAGTGTGGCGAGGCCATTGGGTCATGAAGAGTTGGATAACCATTGGAGCCATTCGAGTTCACAGCCTTCATGGGTTGGTAAGGGGACTCTGGTCTGGCGATGTGAGCTGGGTAAGTGTCGTGGTATTGGTTTTTTCGGGTACTTTTAGCGTGCATTATTTGGAAATCATCAATGGACTCGTACGTGCAGTCCTTCTCATTGATGCCAACAGAAGATCTTAAAGCTGTAATATAACATGATAAAAATGATGATGATATTTGTTATAATAGTAGTAGCTAACTAGAGAGTACCCCACCACACACTGGCGCCTGATGTACTAGCTTTTGCAAAATAAAAGTGTACGAGTATAAGGTATTTTTATTCTCTCCTGCTCTATTTCTTCCTGATCCATCCCAGATTTTCTTACTCCTCTTCTTTTTCAACTCATGAATTCCCTCCTCCTTTTTGGCTATCTCTCCTATTCCTCAATATTCCTGTCTTTCTGTCTAGTCTTTTCTCACCTGCTTCTATTTTTCTTGACCCTAACTGCTTCTCGGCATTTCTTATACCCATGATTTATGGTTAGCTACTCTAGGTGAACCCAACTCAGTTCACCGAATGAATTATTCATGAATACGAGAACCAAGTGTTCAGTTATTGTTGTTGTTTTTTAGTGGGGGATGACTGGGCAAGCTTTAAGAAAAGAAAAGAAAGGAAAAGAATGAAAAAAATACAACAGATCAATAAGGCATTCCAAGGATTGTGTAATTGCTGATGAGTGTGCCTGCCTGTGAATGTGGTGGTCGCGGGTTTGAGTCCATTTCTTTCTTTCTTTTTTCTGTTGTGACACTTTACCAACTCTGCTCACTCAGCTCATTAATTATTCATTGAAGCATACACTGTCGGCAGTCAACATTGTTGTTATTGCCAATGCTACTGACACACAAGCGTAATTATTGTATAGGTAATAACAATAGTATAATAGTAGTAGTAATAATAATAATAAACAGTAGTAGTAGTAATAATAATAATAATAATAATAATAATAATAATAATAGGAGTTTTTCTCTTTTTAACAGCCAATATTTTAATTATGACTTAAATTAATTAAAAAATATTGGCAGTTAAAAAGAGAAAAATTTTCTATTATTATAATTATTTCAGCCGAGAATGACTGAATTAATAATAATATGTGTTGATTTCTCTACCTTTAGTGGATTTGTAGTTCAACATCATGCAGAAACATATTGCAACCAGCACTGCTACTAGAAACAATATGAACACACCTCCAATCACACCTCCTATCAATCCACCCAGAAGTCCTAGAACATAAAGGCACATGCCACAGTCAAGAAAGAGATCAAGATAGAGAGAGAACAAAGTAAGAGAGAGAGATGGTCACAGTGAACATTAGAACAAACTAAATTGAGTTAATTTTTACAAGGAAGATTCTAGGCTCCTACCAATCCCTCTCTTTCTTTATGGAGGAGAACTACATACCAATTGAAAGAGAATGATCTTTTGCCAGCACAAAGTATTCACGAAGCAGACCATTAAGAAATATCCATGATCAATTCGTTATAAACAATAAGCAATCTATAACTTACCTGTGTTAGATTGAGGAGACAACACTGTATCTGTAAAACATAACAGTACAATTGATAAACAAAAGTACTAAAAACTTCACATTTATAATTGAGGAGCACATAATCAAGTAAATTAGCTATGATGTTACAAGTAGAATCAATTTCTACTACATATTGTACAATCTATACTGCAACACTTGCTGTGTGGGGAATGTATATTTACATCTTACCAAAGACAATCTCTGCAGTTGCATTCCCTGTCACTGTAGTTACTACAGCAATTAGCGTGTAGTTGGTGTTTGGCATCAGCTTGTTCTCGATGGTGAAGGTAAGTGACGTCGGGTTTCCAGAGAAATTGGTCGATGCAACCAAAATACTCTCATTGCTGTCCAGTTGGATCGCCCGTAAGGTCAACTCAGCTTGCTGGTAATCACAAACAGGAGGAGGCTACAACAAACACATTGGATTATGAGTCACTTGAAAATGACACAACCAATGGCAGTGCAGACTGTTAGTGCAATAGTTACATAAAAATTCAGTGGGGCAATACGTCTATGCTGTCTATCAATCCATTCCTGGCATGTATGTCCATTGAATATACTATAGGCATTCAATACCTTGTGTTTATTCAACACTACAACAGAAAAAACAGAGTGGGTATTGAACTTATCCAATACATTCAAGGAAAGGCAAAATACGACATATTTACCAGAACCAGCTCCTATGAAGCAGTGACTATAGTTATTAATAGGATGGCTATGGTTATGGCTTGCTGGCATTGTCTGGTATTGTTTCCATCCCGATATTCCCCCTGGAGTCTGGTACTAGGGAAAATTAACTTTTGTTCCTGACCATCTTCTCCAAACAATTGCACACGTAATGAATTTAAATAGTAACAAATAGCCATCTTTATTTGTGCATCATGTAGTGCTGACAGACAAATGTATTGCTCAACTTCCAAATAGTGCAGGTCTCTTTTCTGAGTACTTCTAAAGTAGACAATTACCAAGAGTCAATACCTTCATAACCCAGCAAAATCACACCGAATAGCACTTAACTCCACCCATTTAATGTACAACACACATGCATATCAATTGAAGTTTGAATGCATCTACTGAAAATCAAACTTGTTTTCTTTTACTGACATCCTTACCGTAACTGAGATCTTCACCTCTGGGTCTCCATTACTTTTAAAGCGAACCACAACTTGAAAGTTACTAAAATGGTTTCGTGGAGCTAAAATAATTAGAGAAAGTTAAAAGATAATTGAATCATTTCAAAGAGACACATTACCAATTGGGAAGCCGGTAACAACAGTGGCTGCATTACTGTCTCCTACAGAATTAGTGGCTATAACCGCAAACTCAATATCGATGCACTGAGTAGCAACACTTGATGTGTTGTGGTAGTGATTGAGGGTGGTGCTAATGAATTGCTTATGTCGTCCACTGGCAACTTTCGTCTCCACTACAGTATAGTTTAATATGGGATAGCCCTGACTGGTAAAAGGTTCATCCCACTCCAATTGGATCTCGATGGCAGACACCAGGGATGTCCTCACCCCAGGTGGGAGGGGCGGACCTACAAAATTGACGTGTTATTAATTTATCAAGCTGGTATATTTAATTAGATTGTAATGGCTATGTACAGTTTATCTCTATGCTAAGAAAATGACCAATGCCCACTGACCATGTGCAGTACACCACTTAAGTCCTGCAACCAGTGCATTTTTTTAATGTGTTACCTGATCATTTACAATTGCTACAGGAGTATGATGGAAGAAGACATGTATTGTATAAGTAATGCAAGTATGTGTGAGGTTGTTTATACTAGTGGCAAACTTTATTAGTTATGAATTGTCTGCAAGTCAGCTAGAAGTAAAAGTAACTTTATCCTCTGGAAAACAGCTTAAAATGTCATATTGTAAAACATTAATGAAAGGAACAATCAAAAATAATTTATAATTACTCACCAACTACAGTCAAATAGGCAAGGTCAGAAAACACTGTTCCTTGGGATGAGGTATATTCCCTACATTGGAAGTGACTACCATTGTTCACTTCACTGGCCGATACATTCATATACTTAGAGTCTGAATCCGTGTAGAATGTGAAGCCTCGTTTGGAAAGTATGGATTTGTGAGATAACTCATGGTCAACATAAAATTTCCCTAAATCTGGGAGAAATACACTCCAGGTAATATCATCGGGAAATATGAAATAAGATGAGCAGGAGAAGATAGCAGTAGTGTTGGCAGGCACTGTTTGGTTGACTGGACTGACTCTAAAACACACTAACACACAATATTTGATAGAATCAGGCAAGGAGAAGTAAATTTGACTTTATTCATCACTAAACTGAGAGTCTGAAGTCCCTAAATCCCTCAATGTATTCACCTTTGAAAATAAGAAATTCTGATTAAGTCTCAAGACAAAGTATGAGGTTTTATACATATGTAGTTGATTCAGTCACATGTGATGCTGAGCCTATAATTTTATATCCACATTGAATAATTTATACCCTCAGTCATCACTGATCTTCATGCTGTGCTTTATTTTATCTACTCAGCAAATGAATTCAAGACAATCAACGCTCCCTCGCTGGTAAATTCCAGCTCCCCACTCCCAAAACTCAGCCCCATTGAACAGACTAGTTAACGACAAACTCCAATACAAAAGTGTATCTTCCTACTTGAGTCCATTTGGTGCAGGTCATTTCACACTTGTAATACAAGATAAACTCTCTATGCAAACTAGCAGTCTACTAGAGAAATGTCTGACCGTTTGAAAGAGTTCACTATTTAGAACTAGAAAACTCTATGTCTCCTCCTTGGCTGGTGCCATTGGGGTATGTATGCTGATTTGTTCACATGTACCATCTCATTCAGAGCAAAGACTTTATCTATTCATACCTTCAAGCATTAAACACAAATTGAACATTGGCTTCCTGGTAAAATATCCTCACACTAAAACAACTGCACTGCCATGACAACTAAAATTCTTCAAACAGTCTTTTCAAACATTCCAATGTCTGCAAGCAGTAAAAGCAAGAGGAAGGCATCATTGCCTGTTAGCTGTTTTTTAAAGTAAACTATTAATTGTAATTCTAGACCCCCTACAAAACACTTATAAGTCATTGTACAAAAGATGAATGTTTCTTTAAGCATGGACTTTGTAATTTGTGCTCTATGCTCTACTTTTGCTTTGCCTCATTCCAAATGTAGTGAGATCAAAACTACATATTGTTCTGTGCTACAGAAACAAAAATAAAAAACAAGAAAAACAAATTGAAAAGACAAACATTAAAATAAAACATACACGGGCATCGACCTCCATTCTCTTCAAGATGTTGTGAGATTGCCAATGCTTGCACCACTCTGAAAGTTTAACTCCAAAATTATGCATTTCAAATCTGCTAGTTTATTAAAGTCCATCTACCCACTGTGAAAATGGATTGTATCTAGACATAACAATCAACACAACTAATAGTTTTTGATCAAAGGCAAATAGAAGTGCATGTACTACATTAAAAATGGAGTGGTTATATACACTCACATTACAGCTACCTCATATTTTCACCTAAACTCTATTTAGATGACTGGCCCAGTGGAGCATGACCATAAAGTATTTTCAAACAATATACGTCTTCAGAGGATGCTTGACAAAAGTGAGGCTAAGCCTCATGGGCAAGAATCCATGCTGGCGGAATTCTTATTTGCAGTCACGACCATGTGAGTAAGTAATGTGTCTGTTTCTGTAACTTGGATCACTCAGCTGTAGATATAAACAAAGAACAGACTACTACACCTGGAATTCTCATCTTGAAACACAACTTTGGACTTTGCTTTGACATTCAAGAATGCTCTATTTAACTCTTGCAATGTCACTGAGACATATTCAAATTTATTTGTATGCATTAGCTTATCCTTTGGTTTCTCTCCCATCCCTCCTAATATTTTGTGCAGTCAGTAGCAGTAGCAATGCCAACGTCATTCCATGCTTCAGAATTACTTATATACTTTCCCATCTGTAGCCATCCAGGGCAGCCAATACAGTCTTGGAAATACTAACTTGCATGATTTGTTTACTAATCCTTCCACATACCTGCATTTTGAAGTCCCAGAAGAAGGACAAGAATTATAATCATAGTCTCCATTGTCCTGCCGATGGCACACAGGGGCATTCCTTTGTCCTCTACTATCTGATTGGAATTCTCACCCCAAATATTACAGCTTAATTGTATTCCTGCCCTGGGTCCAAGTTTCTGTGGTCGTGTTAGGTACAATGAATGCTGAATGGCCAGTCCCTATGGACAAGACCACTCTTTTATATGAGAACTGAGGATAACAGAATACCAGACTTCCTCAATAGCAAAATATGTTCTGTACACTCACACACTCTCACATAAACATACACATACACACACAAAACACGGGAACACAGTTTACACACACACACACACACACAAGCAAAATGCAAACACACACACACACACACACACACCTGGAGTTGTTGAAAAGGTTATAGAATAAACATAATATTTGCAGCTTTCAATGGTTTCCAGCTGTATCCTAGCAAAGTACAGTGAAGACTTGCAACATTAGTGAAGTCATGCATTCACACTTTACCAAATTACATTCACATGCTATCAAATTCCATTTTATTAAAATATAATGTGACACTTTGGCCTCACCCAAAGATACAGACATGGAGAGCAATGAGTTCTGTGAGATAAAGAATCCAGTCATGATGTTGAAGTCAAAGGTGGAAGTATGAAGTATAGGGTGCGGCTGCACTAAAGTAATGGCTGTATGTCCAACAGCTTTGACTTGAAAGGTATCGGTAAGTGTCAAATTCAAATAGGCAGTAACTATGCTTTGAAGACTCCCACTGTGCACACAGATATTAGAGAAGACATTAATTAGTGACTTTCCTAATATAGTTTGCATTGAAGGACTTCATTCCCACTCAGTATTAGTTTCAATTGCATGAAATGTGAAGTAGTGAATAGAAGGGGGAAAAAACTGATTGGAATTTCATTTTCTTGCTTAACAATACACCCAATAACTTCTGAAATTCTACTCGAACTAATATTTTCAAGTTAAATCGTATTAGTTCAGGCCCCGGGCTCAGGTTGAATTTTTTTCATAAACTGAATACTCCTCTACGGATATTAAACAGTTATTTTATTTTAAATGTACTCAGATTAAGCAAGCATGGAATGTCTTTGACTGGAATAACTTTTTAATAATAGGAAATATTTCTCTTTTTCCCAGTCAATATTTTAATTATAACTTAACCCGACGTATGGTAAAATTTTTTTTAGCTATACCAATTAAGATTTGACAAATAGGAACATATGTGTCAATAATGTTGCCATTTTCCTGTATGTTGGTCATGTAGCTCTCTTGGTATCACTAAGTGATGTTATGAGAGACTATAAACTGCAGAATCTACTCAGTAATTTCCCATACATATATTCATTCAATTAATACAGAGATAAAAGAACAAAGATGCAATAGAATTCCTTTTGAAAAGGGAATTCAGAGAAACACAACACACTTCTTTCTTTAACGCTTCTGTTCCAGGAGGGCGGTACACATCTCAATCCTACTCTTCGAACTCTGCATAGAGGGCCGGTAGTCATTCCAACTTTTGCCTGGCATGGGTTCTGTGTCCAGCATGCTAGCATTCCTCACATTTTTCCTTCGTTTCCAGCTCCTCCCACATACCGACTCAAGTTACAGCATTCCATGCTGGCAGTATATATGTCTCTTGTTTCATCCACCACTTGTTATTCAAGTAGTTCTCAAGCTCGTATTCTGTCACTTCATTCAAGTATGCAGTCCATCTTCATCAATCCAATCTACTCCATCTTGGTTTTAGTGCCAATCTTCTTCTTTTCTACAGCCCAGGCTAGTGAGAGTAAGTAAATATAACAAAATATATATGGGGGGTAAGATTTAAATGTTCTGATTTGAAAATCAGATATCACTTGTTGTTTTTGTGTTTGGCTTTGATAGGCAATTTGCAGGTGCATCTCACTCCAATTCATCTTTCTGTCACTGAGAAAGAGGCGGCCATTTTCTATTGCTCCTTAAACTGTAGCTCCGATCATTCCCTGCTATGGCTAGTAGGTGAGCCTGAAGCCAGCCATCTTCAACCCTTTACCGCCACATCAGCTTCCATGTTTCGGGATAAAACTGGTATTCATGTAGAGGTCAAAGATCAGTCCACGTGCAACGATAATAAAGGAAAGAAGCAGCAAGTACTTACCATTCACTCCAGCATCCTTCACCCAATGCTACTGATACGCTGCGTGGCTCAACCTATCACCCCCAACTTCTCTGATGCCAAAAGCAATTACGCTACTCTAAGAGTACACCCGGTAACAGGTAAAACAATGATAATTAATTTAACAATTCATAAAATAATGATACCCTTTGTGACATGCACATGGACAGCTAGCTGTAATCTAGATCTCTTGGCACATCCTCCTAGACAAGTCCATATCTGGACTACCGTATTGTGATTGGATGTTAACTTATGACGGATTGTTGTATTTAGTCTTGTTGATATCCAGCGCTTCATGTTGTCTACATCTCATTGAATACCTGAGTACAGCAAAAGCCTATTGATCCATCACTGACTAATGTGATACAAAATCCCCACAAAATGTACCTCATGCTGATATCCTATTAATGTTTTGGTTGTTTTCTTTCACAGATTCTCCGACCACGTCACTTCCTGTCACTACCGCATCAGCAAACACAGGTGCGGTGTATTTTTGACAATATTTCTGTTTCTTGTAGATAATGGACACAACAGCACAAACTCACCTTTTACTGAACAGAAACCAGACAAAAGTAAGCTAGAGCACATCTCTTGCTAGGCCAGAGATGTCACCCTTCACTGTATGTGTGCTACATTCTCATTAAATTGTATTAATAATTCTGACTTTGCAGGCCTACTTGCCCCATAATTAGAATTATTTTATTGGGTAATTTTTTAACTTCTACCCTTTACCTCAAAGTTCTAATCAATGAATTTTTTCTTAGAAACTATGGAAATACTAGAGGGTGGAAAATTGCCGCAAATATCTGGAACCAGGCCATCCTTTGTGACATCTTCGTGGCTACTCCTCTCTCTCCTGTTCTTATCTCTATCATGCATCACCAACTACTGGCTGACGACCTCCTGTTGCCTCACTGGCTGACACATTCAACTGTACATTACTACCATTTAGTCATTTTTGTCCCCATTTCCAGACATTTTTTTGTATCAGATTCATCGAAATTTTCAAAAACAGCACATCACTTACAACATTTATAACAAAACTTTAACGTTTGAATTTACAGTGAATAACAATGAAGCATACTGTGTAATTTGTGAAATAGCTTATACTCAATTAGCAATTTAGTTGTGATAGTGGGTGAAGGAAAATTAACAGTTCATCATCTCCTCTACGAGAGAGTCAGAGAGCCAGAGACATATTATGGATATATGAACAATCGTTTTAATATTTAACGTTTTAGTATGCAATGTTATTGGGAATTAATATAGCCCTAAGGCCCACTTGTCCAACAGTATGCAAACAATTCTCATTAGCAAGTGAAATGTTGTGTGAAGTCCCTCAGATAATTGAATGAGTTCAGTGTTGGGGCTACCGCATCCTGAAGATGCCACACCTGCTGAATCCGTAACCATGACCACCACTGAATTCACGCATGTGCGGGTATTGGTCTGGGATGCATTCCCTCACAACTTAATGCAAACAAACCTAAGTAATGAGTACCTGCCTGCCGTGAGAATTGTTACAAGTGGCATGGGATGGCAAGGGTCATTTATACCCACTAATCCAAATGTATTCTGTCAAGCATTATTTCTTCACCAGTCTGTCTACCCACCAGCCAACTCCAAGCACCAATCACATGCTGTCATCTAACTTCTGTTCCTCCCACCACCACTGCCACCATTCTCCAAAAATTGAAATTGGAGAAGCTTTGCTATTAATGGGTGCTATTATGACAACACATTTTTCCAGTAAATTCAAGTTATTATTTAATTAATATAACCTGTCTTGCAACCTTCAGGGAGTGGAAGTAGTTTCCCTATAACTGATTAGTGGAAATTCCATTGCCTTGGCTCCAGTAATGTATGTTTCTTTCACTCACAATATAGTTTCCAAGCAACCACAGGATGAACACAATATCACGAATATTAATCTTGGTTGTTGTTTCTAATAAGAAAATTTAAGTATTTATTTATACATTGACTGGCTGAATTATAATTTGTGCACATGTCCCATTATTATTGCTCATGTTGTTGCTATTATAGTATTAATTATTATTGTTGTTATCGTTGTTGTTTTTGTTTTATTATTATTAATGTTATTAGTACCCAGACCTTAGAATGTTTATTCAGTTAATAGTTCCCCTCCTTCTGAATTATTAATTAACCGTCATTACTGACAGACAAGAGTATTTTATTGTTATAATAATAATTATTATTATATATCATTATATTATTACTCCCATCACATAGTGGCACTTGACGTATTGCAAAGTAAGAATGCAGTAGCACAAGTTATCCTGCTCAATCATCATTCTCTACCATTGGTTAAAAATACATAAGTTTCCCTCGTCTGCTCCTTTTTTCTGAACTATCTAAGCTTCTTATGCCCCACCTCTCCTTTCTTCAGCTCTTCTTCTTGAGTCATAGAGTCCCCTTTTCCTTTGTCTATCTCTCCTGCTTCTGATTTCTGTCCGACTTTGAGAAACTTTTTTCTCGTATTTCATACTTTGGCCTTTCTTTTGAAAACTAACCCCTGCCTTTATTCTTCGATTCCACCTTTTTTTTTTGTTACAATTAATATCTCTACCTTTTTTGCCTTTTCTTCCTCTCCATTTTTAACCTACACCGCCTTACCTCGCCGATTCCACCCGCTTTTCGACTACGATTAATCGTCCTTTGCCTTCTCTTTTGTACTTACTAAACCTTCACCGCCTCTAACCACTACGGGGAGAAAGGGTCTGGGGACAATCATGCACCTTGGCTTTTCTTCTACAGCCAAGATTTTGGGCTGTGGTTAGTTAACATTTTTTTTGTCGTTTCCTAGGCAGCCCTCAGTGAATTGAGTGGGAATCTTACCACAAGTGTACATAACTGAGCCCACGTTCCGAAGTATCAAAGTGGTGTTGGTGGTTGCTGCGCTTGCGCAAATATTCTGTGATTGTACTCCAGCTCGAACCACTACCACAAAAGCCACACCACCTCTCTCCGACCTAGTCCTTTCCACCCACGCAGTGAGCTCCATTTTGCTTTCTCTGGGAAACAAGCCTTACAGAGCGTGAATCTTGAGCTGCGATCGTGCTTCCAACGTCGCTGGAAAGGTTAGGGAAAGCGTTTAGTGTTTGTCCATACACCAAGAGGCTAAATAGCATAATTATGTGTTCCTAACCTTTAGATTTTTTAGCCTCGCACTCACGCTGAAATTGAAATTTAGCAGCACTCTGAGGTCAAAGTGCACTTGTCATGTAATAATGGTATTTTATCAGGAGCTCTTACAATCTACTACGCTTTGTTAAGTGGTAGAAGTGGTAAGTGATCTAGCTCAACGCTGATATGACTATGTGTTGTTGATGGACAAAGTAAACTAAATTTCAAGTCCTCACGTCTACCCCAAGGATAGCCAGCTTTTATAGACACAAACATTAATTCATTAGGATTCTTAAGACCTGGCGCAAGAATTACAAGCAGCTGAACTCACTGGCTTCACTTGCCTACCATTATTATTATTATTGTATCCTATGGGGTAGGCACCCACTATCACGACAGCACCCACTCTGTCCATTTCTCTGATAAATATTAATGCCCAGGTCTTAAATTGCATACACAAACAAGTATTCCTTGTCAATTATGTGGCCAGCAATAGAAGTCGTTCCTCTGCTGTGCCATTTCAAGAAAATTGACGGCAGTGAAGGCAGACTTTTCTGACTAGAATATAAATGGCGAATGTCCAGAAAGCCTTCAAGATTATTGAATCTGATGTCTTATGTTAGTTTTGTTAAAGTCGAGTAAGTAGTGCAGCCTGTGCAGGTTTTCAATAAGAGAAAGTGAGGATTGAACAGCGAAGGCAAAGTCCACAATCATGGATTGAAGTACAGAGACACTGAGAACCAGGAAGAGGTACAGATAAATGAGCAGAAGGGAATCCAACTCAAGAAGAACGAGAGGAGGGTTCAGGAAGAAAGAGAGCAAGAGAGGACAAACGATGTAACTAAACCAAGTGGTTGAGAATTAAGAGATTAAAGTACATGTACCTTATGCTACAGTGCTCCTTTTGTGAAACATGTTACATCAAGCGCCACTGTGTGTGGCAGAGTACTTGCTACTTATTACTATTATGCGATGTTTATTATTATTATTATTATTATTGCTATTATTATTGTCATTTTTACTATTATTATTGTTTTTGTTGCTATGATATTATAATTAGTATGAGTAATAGCACAGGTAAACGTGATATTCGGGATTAATGGCACGAGTAGTGCTATTTCAATAGCTTTACGAGTGCTATTGATCCCTAATAGCACAGGTTACCCGTTCTATCACTCGCTAATAGTAGGCTAGCTTTTTAAAAAGTCATTTGCAATTGTAGCTACATTATTATTATTATTATTATTCACTCACTATCTCCTTATTTCAAGATTAGCTTCCTTTGGAACTTCGTTTTCCACATATGGCTCCTCCTAATCTGTTTAAACATTCCGTCTAAATACTGGTAGAGCTTCTGTGGTAAAGAATGACATTGTCTCCAACTAGAAACTACTCGAACTATATGTTTCCAAGGCTAACACCATGCATGCGTGCACACTTACCTGTACTAATTCACTTAGCTACCATGGTATTTCACTTAGTTTCCACTAAGTTACCGAGGTATTTCAATTATTTACGTGCTATTTCACTTTCCCTGTGCAATTTCAATTGAACAGCGATTTTTCCTATACATTTTTTGAATGGAAAACGTACGTGCCATATTATTATTATTATTATTAGCATTATTATTATTATTATTATTATTATTATTATTATTATTATTATTATTGTGATTAGTTGAGGGAACCTGGTATTAGATTTTTATTAACTGGTTTTGATATGCTGCTCTCATCTCCTTCACCACACTCACTATTAAAGCACTGGCCAGGGAGAGGCGAGTGGTATGTGGCAGAGTTCAGTCAAATACATTGTAATTGTAATTAAATACATTTTTTGCAGTAATTTCAATGTAATTGTATTTGAGTGAGTCTGAGCTCTATGTATTTGCAATGTGTTGAAATGCTAGCAAAATTTAGAATTGCAAAGTTTGGAATACGTGCATCGCTAATACAAAACAGAAATGAAAAGAGGCGAGAGACAGTATGGGCAAGTCCCTCAAAACTTACTGGGGAAAAAGAAAGTGGAAATACCATTTGGATATTTCATTGGAAGTCACTGTGTGTACGCGCATGTGTATGTACATGTGTATGTACATGTGTGTGCATGCATGTGTGTGTGTGACAGCAGATAACGTATGTGACATACACATAACACTCGTATTTTCAAAGTGTTTGCAATGCTAATTAAATACAATTCTAAAATAAAATATTTGCATTCACAATTAAACACTTTGGAGTATTTTACCCCAACTCTGGTGTGTTGTTGAAAGTGTAAATTCTAATAGACAGCAAAGAAGGTCAGGCCAGTGAAAATTTTGAATTATATGTAAATGTGGCACACACTCTCCACCCATACTCCCCCTCCCTCCTTATTATAGTCCCAACTTTCCAATGACAGACCACACCCACTAACATACCTACAAATGAAAATAATTGAAATAATTGGGCTGGAGAGAGGATATAAAAACCGAAAGAATTCTATAACCAAGATGGATCCAGGAATTGCCTTGTTTGTTTGTTTCTTCTTCTTCTTTTTTTCTTTTTTTTTCTTTTTTTTTTTTGTGTGTGTGTGGGGGGGGAGGGGGGTATTCCATGTTTGTTGTTAACCCTTTCACCGCCGAGATTATGACCATTTTGGTAACATGAAAATGTAATAGTGTTTTGTTTTGTTTTTTATTATTTTGCTGTACAGACAATCAGCAAGAGATATATATTTTAAACGCAAGTTCAGACTAAACTGTTTACCATGATGAAAAAAAAAGTTTATTAGCTAAAACTTCAGACTTACTGTTACCAACGGTACTAACTGAAACTCAATTCTGATGACCTCAGAGCTGCTATGGAGTTCAGATGGGGTGAGTGAACATTTGGGCCATTGAGAAATTAATAAATCACTTCTACAAGTTTGAAGAAAAAGTTGCTGTACTTATCAATTTTCAATTGTTTAAGTAATTGAATAATTGAATGTTGACGATCTTTACCCATTTTTAATCGTTACTTTTTAAATAATAATAATAATAATAATGTGTATTAAGTAGCAAACCCTTTACCAATAACAGCCTCAAACAGTTTCCAAAGTCTCTTACTATCTCTACTCAGTTCTCATAGTCACTAACTAGTTTCTTAATGTCTCTGACATCATTTGCAGTCACTTTTAGTTACTCTTGCATGTCATATATCACATGCCCTGTGTGTGGCTAGATTATTTCATTTATTGTCTCTTACAGTCTCTTACAGTATCTTACAACAGTCTTCAAAATTCCTATAACTATCACTTTATACAGTCTCTAACAGTACTATCAGTGTACTACTTGCTTGTTCTACATATAATATGGTGTTTAACTTCATATGTATTGATTTAATGTAAATGTAAGCAAATATTTTACATACCTGTATGCAAATAAGGAAGCATCAATGATTCATCCCAGTTGTCATGCTTCTCTCCACTCAGCTGTGTCAGCATATTGACGAGATTTTGGTTAAATCTTTCTTCTACCAATCCATTAGTTTGGGAGTGATAAGCAGCAGATATCCTATGCTCCACACCAGTTCTCTCAAATAACTGCTGATTAACCTATATACTCCCAAAATAATAATATTTTCTGCATTATTAAAGTATAGTATGCAATAAAATCAATCAGAACAGTCAATTATATAATTATTCTCACTTACATTTTAACATATTCAGAGCTATTGCTATATGCAATGGTTTAGTAAAATATAATGATTTATGTACATATTGCCTGGTTCACGAACTCTCGACCCTGATCTCTGATTGAATTATCACGGGACTGCCATGCCTTGTAATAAGTTTGTACAAGAATTTGGCAACACTGGTCGATATTTTGTCAGGAATGGCAGCAGCTTTTGGCCACTTAGTAAAATAGTCACAGCAAGTGATTATATAAGCATTTCCTTGTTCTGTCCTTGGTAGTGGGCCAACTTTTCTATCCGTTTATTGACACGTTGACAATCTATACAAGACTGTATATATGAATCAATATCTTTAACACAATTCTTCCAGTAATATCTGCAAGAGCAAGTGAATATGATATTATTAAACAACTTGCTACAGTGAAATTCATAAAATGATGCATTTCAGTGTTACCTACATGGATGTAATCTTCTGTCTGGTCTTTTCTCGTCCAAGGTGTCCACCCAAGCTGTTGCTATGGTATGATGCTATTATCTGATTCTGTTTATCTTCATCCATTGCTTGAGACATCCTTGAGAATCAGCAAACAGCAAGCCATCTATCACAATAAAATTGTTGGACTTCTTCAGTATAATTCTTTTAAGATTAGGTGTAGCCCCAATTGGGTAACTGCCAGACTGAAGATACTCCAGAATTGTTTCATATTTCACTTCCATTCCACCAAAAAAATACTATTCACTTTATATCAGAATTGCAAGCCCTTATATAGCTACCTGCAGACAAGTGGGTAATTTCCCAGCCCCCCACAGGACAGTATTGAAACCACAGCAATCATTCCCTTATGATAATATGGATGATAATGATGATAACAACAACCATAACAATTATAATAATAATAATGATTCAGTCATTCTCAGCTGAAATAATTATAATAATAGTAAATTTTCTCTTTTTAACAGCCAATATTTTAAATTATAATTTTGGCAAGAAGTCGAAATGTCGGGTTAAGTTATAATTAAAAATATTGGCTGTTAAAAAGAGAAAAAATTCCTATTATAATAATAATAATAATAATAATAATATAATAATAATGATAATAATAATAACAATAATAAAGTCATTAACAAAAAATGAACTGGGAACAGAAAAAAAATGAGCTCTTCTTGTGTCAGTGATACCATCACTTAATATTATTGTAACCCCACTATATTTCATTACATCACACCAAGCATGAATTCTTACAATTTCAGCCTGACTTAGACACCAGACAGAATAATAGCCTATACAATTTAAAATTGCTAGATGAAGGAGCCAGCCAGTTTGATGATATGATGGCACCAACTTTATGTTGCCTAAGCCATATTTGTAATATTTGATACATCATTATGACTAGTTTGGAGACAGACTGTCTGAAGCCTCCAATTTGAAACGTCAAATTGGTTTTTGCATGGTACATATCCCAAGCAGAGGAGATTTTTTAAATTCCCATAAGGTATGTAGTTCTGATTAGCGCTTATAACAGTAAGCATTAAGCAATGTATACTCACTGATTATTATTATGTGTTTAGCATAATAGATTAGTAGTATAATTTATTAATGTTTATTGAACTACCATGAATAGAAGATAAGCTATCAACCCTAATGTTAAAGCAAAGAAGGAAAACATAATGCCTGCTATACACAGTGTAGTGCTCAACATGTTTACCTATTTTACTTTTATGTTTGCACATTTTGCTTTCAGTACCCATTGTACAATTAGTAGCAACAGGTCCTATTTCTACATACATAGACTAATAGCTACTGTAGTAATATTAGAGTATTATTTCTAACTTGTTCCTACCATAAAAGTTAAGATCCTTCTGTTAATTATTGAAGCTGCAAGGTAATATTTATAGGAAATTTCAATTAGCGTGAAGCTAATGAATGGATAGCTATTTACCACTTATTGCTGTGTTTTTAAGTTAATGTATTCAAACAATTTAAACGACTTACGAGTTGCCAGAATAACAATAATTTTGTATGAAGTTATAAAAGAACCTGACTCAATGAGGTTGAAGAAGCTTCTAGCTAAATCCGGCTTCACTAGATTGAGCCACACCTCTAAAACAAGCTGGGTGCGCGAAAAATGCTTGCGCTCCATAAGAGAGCATCGTCACAGGACCGGAGCACTACCGTAGCGGAACTTGTAAGGATTTTCGTAGGAGCTGGTGGAGTCTGCTGCAGTGCAATGGATGCCAGGAGGTCTGGAGTGACGTACGTGGTAGTTAGTGTGGCAATTCTTCTTCAATGCCTCCACTTCAGTTATGGTGAGTCGATCTGCCAGCGGGTAGCGGGCTATACAGTATGAAGCCTAGTCGGTAGCTAAGAGGAAAGACGTTCACCTATTTTCACCGTGGGGTCCCTGTTTACAAAAAGATTTGCTACAATTAACTTCCACTCCAGTGTGGAGGCAAACTTTGAAGACAAATTTCAAGGAAGGAGGAAGCCTGCACACAAGATTTGTCAGAGACATTCATACCATGCTAAACTTTAGGAGAACACAGTTCAGACTATATTTGGGGCATCAGTACAAGTTGGAGGTAGCTACTATGATACAAATAAATCAAGAGATAGCAAGAACGGGTTTGGGAATAGCTAAATCCCTCAGAAGTTGCGAGGTGTTTGGTGACTACAGTGTAAATGCAATGTAGAGCATGACAGCACCCATGGCACCACCTGTGCAAGTGAGACCAGTCCCAGTAGGATGTTATTAAACAGAAATAATGCAGGTACAAGTTGGTTATGCCTAGAGACCCTTTACCTAACAGCTACGCTGGGAAAGGGTCTGGTGGCATTAGTACATAGTACCAGTTCAATACCCTCCAGATCTCAGGGGGAAGTTGCGGTTCCGGTTGTGGTTGTCAGTAATTTAGGATTACCGCAGCCACTCAATCAGCTCTTTTTCACTGTCCCAAGACTTCCACATTATATACTATAATAGAGGACTTGGGCAGTAGAACTTGCTGCAAATATAGTGAAAAACACTAGGATTCATGAAAGGGCTGCAGGACGAGTAAACTTAGGTCTTGTAAAATGGTGGATGTATAAGAAAGCTTTGCTCTTTGATGACAAAAACAAAACAAAAAAAAACACCAGGTGATTTTGTGACACTGTTATAAGCTAAACTAGTATGTTGTACCTTATAGCTACCAATAAGTACCATAAGGCAGTTATAGCACACCTTATATCACACCTTTTCTCACAGTGCAAGAGATATTTTGTACAAGCATTTAGCCAGGCATTGAAGTTTTCCGTGAGTGCGGTATATTTACATAAGGGTTTAACCGCGGAGCATCGGTGAAGGACTAATTACATTCCTTTTGAACTGCTATTATGTACTAATGCCACCAGACCCTTTCCCAGCGTAGCTGTTAGGTAAAGGGTCTGGCCACACGAGAGTTATGCCTACAACAAGGCTGGCACATCATCCCAACAGTAAATTACAATAGAGGAACATGGCTAGGACTTGTCTGTGACAGACCCAATGAATGGTAGAGATCAGGCTAGGAAATTTGTGTAGTCACCTGGTGCACAGGTGGCTGGTTGTTGGCAAGTCAGATTATAGAATTAGAAGTATGTTAGTGTGTTTTGAGACATGCCTGGAACTAATATTACATTGCCTGGTACTTCAACTGATAAAAAAATGGGAGATTTTTTCCCCCTTGCTACATTTTAAATAATTTATATATTCAGAAGTTTGACCCAGCTCAGTGAACTCTATGCAGCCTTGTCCGTGTAGCTCTTTCATCTAATAGTCTTGTGGGGGGGAGTTCTATGGGTCGTTGGTCGGCTGTGTGGAGTCGAGGCTCAGTCGAGGTCAGGCCCGAGATTCAGTTAAGTCGCTGCCACCAGTCCTCTGGACAGCTCTGGCGACCTTCGCAAGGACAGACAGGTGGCTAGGCAGCCTGAATCCCTCCCAGTTAAACCAGAGACCACTTCTTGTGATTAGATAAAAAGTAGTTAAGCCCAGACTAACAAATATACACACAGGAAATGTTTGGCTAAACTAGCTACTACGCAACTAACCACACTACGCAAAACAAAGTAAAGAAAATGTACAGTCACAAATCATTTAAGCACCAGTTATAAAGCTGTATAGTCTTAATTCATCCTTCGTCTTTCTTGTACTTCTCTTTCTTTCTTTCCTTCTCTCTGCTTCTCTGTCTCTGTCTAGAGACCTGGTCAGATGGGCCAGTCTGATCAACCACACCAGGACAGGGCTCCGCAACGTCATCCTCGCACCAGTCCTGGCGGCTGAGACCAACAGCATTGCCATTGCAACGTCCTGGATTATAGCGAATGTCCACTGCACGATCCTGAATCTTAAGCGCCAAACGCATTAGGCGCCTGTTGAGATGGGAGCTTGTTAGGAGTGAGGCACAGGCCTTGTGGTCAGTGTACACTTTTACTGGTACACCGTACAGGTAATATTCTAAATGGATCAGGGCCGCCACTATTGCTAGACTCTCGAGCTCAGTCACCGAGTAGTGATGCTCCGCCCCACGAAGTTGGCGACTGAAAAATGCCACTGGAAGTTTGTCCTCCTCTCTAAGTACATGTAAACAAGCTCCCACACCTCCACCAGAAGCGTCAGTATACAATACAAAAGCATCACCACACACAGGCACAAATAAAACAACACGAGCACTCAAGATTCACGCAACAAACGAAATGCTGCATCCATCTCCTCAGTCCAGACGACCCGAAGTGGAGAGGAGAGAGTAACAGCTGGGGTCAGGAGAGCAGAGAGACGAGCAAAGCCCTCCACAAACTTGCGGTAATATCCCACACTCCCTAGAAAGGAGCGTAACTGCTTCTTTGTAATCGGGCGTCTGAACTCTGCCATAGCCCGAACTCTCGACTCGGGGACCGCGACTCTCCTACATTCAACCTGGTGTCCTAAGTAGCTCATATACCTCCTCCCAAACTCACACTTCTTTGTCTAATCCTGCCTTACCCAAACACTCTTGTAAATCTTTCAAATGATCATCCCAAGAACGACTAAAAACCACCACGTCATCTATGTAATTTGAAGCCACTCTGGCCACTGGGGCCAGCACCTGCTCAACGACAACCTGAAAGATGGCAGGTGCATTCTTGAGTTCGAATGGCATACGGATGTACTTGAATTTGCCAGCCGAGCAATTAAACGACGTCAATTCCTGACTTTCAGGAACTACCTCAATCTGGTGAATCTAACTTTGACAAAACTCTGCTAGAACCAACTTTGTCTAGAATCTCTTGTAGAGATGGTAACCAAAACCTACGCAATGGGGTTATGGCATTCAGTTCTCGGAAGTCTACACACAAACGAATAGAACCATTTTTTTTCCTAACAGAAACCACTGGGCTTGACCACACAGCATCACTTTCTACAATAATGCCGTGGGCAAGCAACTTTTGAATCTCATCACCGACAGCATGTCGGATGCTCACGGGCACTTGACGTTTACAACTGCACTTCCTTCCTGAACAACGAACCCACCTTGCACAAGACCGGTTTCTCGGAAAAGCAGTCAGACACCCTCTGTAGCACTACCTGGAATTCACCTTCATCATAACCATCACACTTCTCGTCACACAATACACTCTTGTTATCCCACATCTCCGACATCTCGGTATTCTCTTCTGCCACTATGCATACACTGTTCACACTGGCAACCCGTGGTTTGTACGTCTTAGTGTTGTTAATGTGGACAATCCTCTCAGGACGTCCTTCACCCTTGCAAACACGGTAATTCACTCTGGATAATTTTTCCGTTACTTTATATGGCCCTTCCCACGAAGCTTGGAGCGCACCATGAAGACCTGGAACTCTAAGTAACACTTCACTACCAACTACGAGCTCACGTTCAGATTTGTTCTTATTAAACTTCTTCGCTCTACTAGCACTAGATTCAGTCTCACACACAACAGATAATTCACTCAGCGTCTTCAGTCTCTCTTGCAACTTCTCAACCCACGAGCTCACGTCACAGTCACTATAGCAGTCCTCAACCCAGCCCGCGTACACTATGTCAAGGGGCCCTCTCATCCTTCTGCCAAAGACTAGGTCATGGGGAGAATAGCCTGTATCTCTATTGGCAACCTGTCTAATAGCGAACAGTGTCATGGGCAAGAACGTTGACCAAACTAAACCACTATCAACTGCTTTCACCAACATTGGCTTGAGAGTTCCATGCAGTCTCTCTACCACAGTGTTTCCCTGTGGCCTTAAGGTGATGTGTGTATCGTATCCACTCCAAGGATCTCACATAGTCTCTTTGTGACTTTTCCAAGGAACGCACTGCCTCGATCTGAGAGCATTCTCAGGGGGAAACCAGTACGGGAGAAGATGGATACTAGCCCCTCCGCTACCTCGGAAGCCAAACCTGTTCTCATAGGCACACCTTCAGACCACCTGGTGGCCATGCACACAAAGGTCAGAATGTACTGCACACCACCTTTGGCTTTCGGCAGTGGACACACAATGTCCACCGCCACAGACTCGAACGGCTCCGTAACTATTGGCCGCTCACACATCCTGGTTGTCCTGTTGCCTGATTTGTTAAGTCTGGCACACTGATCACATGACTGGATGAACTCACACACGTCCTTCCCCATACCTGGACATGTAAACCTAGAATTCAAGAGACGCTTAACTTTCTTTACACCCACATGACCAGAATGGTCATGCGCAAGCCTCAATATCTTCTGTCTTCTGGGCCGTGGAAGCACCAGCCAACAGAGGGTTTGGTCAGTCTCATCTACCATCTCGTGAAATAACAACCCATCCTTCCACACATATCCATTCCTCTTTATGTCTCCTAATTCCCTACAATTCTTTAAACTGTCATCTTCAACAACTTCACATCAGATTCATCAACCAAGGTCAAACACCCTAAGCATTCCAACTCAATTTCCTCTCCACTAGCCACATGCTCATTACCAACAATAACTTCAGCTTCTACGCTATCCGCTTCACCTGCCTGATAACCTGTCAGACCAACTGGCTCATCAGGGCCTTGTTGAGAGATCCCTTGCTCAACTGTTGGGGCATCCGCCAACAGCAAGACTGGGGGTACCAAGTCTCTGTTCCTCTCAATTTCGGTCTGCTGAGCCAGCGAAGCCATCCATTCACCTGCTCGAGTGACCACGTCAACTTCCAGCTCCTTGGTATGCTCAGGGAATGCAATCAAAGCCTCATTGATTACCTCGTTAGCACCCTGAGCTACACCTGCATCCACCTGAGTGGATGTCGAGATGTCCACGGTATCACTGGAGTGCCCTGCCATTGTCAAAGAGATGCCAGCAGCATCTCAAAGGAGCTTACGTGCCATGGCAACATCCATGGGCACGGAATACAAAACAGTACCTCTAAGCATGTCAACTGGAGCCACCGCTACTTTCCTCCTATATGGCTCACTCTCAGCTTGCAACTCTACTTCTGCCATTGGGAAACATTCCAGTTCCCCATTCCCGAATCTAAGGACCACAGTATCCTCCAGGACCTGATCCTGGAAGACCAAATTATCTGGCACCACTGTTATTTGAGCTCCAGTGTCAGGAACGAACTTACATGCAAGACCATTCACCTTCCCATCTATCAAGGGATAATCAGTGCCATCTGCCACCATATTAGCATTTCGAGGCCTGGAGCCTGGCTTTATAGTCAGACTCTTAGGTGCAGAATCAGTCTTAGTGGCATGCTTGGAAGACTGCTGCTCAGTCTTGGTCGGGCATTCATTTGCCTTGTTCCCGTTCTGATTGCATGAATAGCAAACAACATTACTCTTTACCTCAACTCTACCAGTCCTGCACTCGAAAGAACGATGCCCATAGCCCTGGCATTTAAAGCACTTAATACTACCATGATAATTAATACATCTACCATCTCTTACTCTATCACGTGTGTCAGAGTCAGTAGTTTGCAGGGATATTGCCAGCCTATTGAGCTTCTTAAAAGTCACAATCACCCTGCTATCCATGACCGCACATTGTTGTGAGGTCAACCCATGTCTGTATATAGCCGTCGCAAAGAAAAGAAGGACATCTTTTCTGTCACCTATTGTCATGTTTACCGAATCCATCAGTCCCTTTAAGTGCATGATGGGTCCATATCTTTTGTATCGGCGGAAATAAGTTTGTTCTCCAAGCATGTTCTGCCTGATCCCAACGAGTCAATCAATGTCTGTTTTAATTCGTCGTACGTGCAATCGTCCCTGTCAATTGTGGCTACTATCTGGGACGTGGACTTAGAGGAAAGCTTCTCAAACAATATAGCCTTAAAGTCACGTTGACATACTCCAATGTCCTTTAGGTCAGCCTCCAGATTTGCAATATACTTTGCAATGTCAACTCCATCCCTATGGTGAGCTAACCCCTGCACCTTCCTCGTCTGGTCTCCCGCCATAGTCGTAGTGTCTGCTGTTGACATAGTATGTCTCATGAAAACTTTGAACATTCTGCGCATCTCACTATTTGATAAAACTCCATTGTCCTCATCCTCTTCATTATCACTGCCCACTCTTCCTGTTGATCTCTCTTCCCTTCTTGTACTCACTCTATAACGGCTGACTGTAATACTTCCCAAGCCTCTATCACCCTCATAAGTATCTCTCCGTCCAGTGCCTCTATCACGCACTTCACTCTCCACCTGTTCATTCTGATCCCCACCTTCAATCAAATCATTTAACTCATCCATTTCTTGTATTACTGTAACCCTGTCTTCGCTCTCTCTACTAGCGATCACGTCTCTCTGAATTCTCACTTGTACTACTCAATACCTCTACACTAGTCTCTCTGGACAAACTACTACTACCACTCCCTGTGCTAACGGTCTCACCACTACTATGATCTACTGCAAGGCCTGATTCCGACGAATTTGATCCTCTCTCAACTCCACTAAGCACCTCTGATCTGTAACTCTGATGCTTAACTCGCTTGCACGCCCGATGCAGCTGTGCCCTCTCACTCATCCACTCTAGGTCCGAACTTTGGAGACTTCAGCAGCCTGCAAGAACGAACAGAACAAAACATAAAACAAAAATCAGACAAAAGTCGCACTATGTTTAGCGCACTCTAAATAGAAAACACACAAAAACACAAAGAAAGTTAGCAGCCAAGCCGGCATGTGGTGTGGAGCTCGTCGTTATTTTTAGCCATTCTGGCAATAATCACTTGTATAAATCTAAAGAAATAATAATAATATCACCCAGCTTTAAGTTTTAAATATAATATTTTATTTGAGCTGTATTAAAAAAGAGAATATAGTTAGCTTGTGTGTTCATATTTATTGCAATTATCTGATTCAGAGGCAGAGACAGCAAATCAAAAGTGGGTGGGCTAAACTGTCCCATACATCGGGAGCTTTAGACCCCTGCCCCCCTCCCCCTCCCCTCCCCTCCCCTCCCCTCCCCTCTGTATAGGAATAACTTGTCTATTACCTCACAGCTGCGATAAAAGGTGTGCAACTTCATATCCATTTGATCAGTTTGAAGTATTAATTAGATCCTTCCCTGAAATCCCTCACTGGGACAGGCACCTCAGAGTCAAGGGAGAAGGATACAGAATATGTCAGAGCCAACCACACTTGAATGCTCCCCAGGTCTGGTCTATGTACTAGAATAAAGGTAGTAGTTACCCAATGGAATGAATGTAACAAATGTTTCCTAATAGCCTTCCAAAGTGTGCCTCCAATTTCCATGACCTGTGCCTCCAATTTCCATGACCTTTGCCTCCAACTTCCCTACTCTGGTGGAAAAAAACAGTTTGTTTGATGGCCATACCTTCTGACCTGCTAAGGGCATATAAACGCACAGCATTTGATCTGCAATGCCACACTGGCTGTTTCCCGGCAATACCCCGGCAATGTTTGTGTTATGTAGGTATTACAGTAGAGCATGCAGTAATGTGTGAGTTTAGCAACAGTGTCACCAACAGGAGAGACACACACACACACCACCCTCCAACAGGTTCACAGAATGTTCCGCTAACTTTTCATGTGGCCAAAATATTTTCCATACGCTTTTTAGCTTCAATTAGCCTGGAGTGTTGGTTTATTATTATTCATCATTGAATTGATTAGCTGTAGAGCCTTTGTGTCAGCCATCTTTGATTCTGGACTGCGCTGTATAGTGGTTGTGGTTGCGGTTGTCTTAAGTGTTAGATAATGAGGTGTGGGCGTGTACTGTGTAAACCACTTGGAAAGTGGGAGGCGGTCTCCAGTCAAATTCTTTTACTCACTCAACAGAGTTACCATCACACCCACTTGCCCTTGGGCCCTCAGGACATCTCCATGGCAATAAGGATCAAGTGAATAGCTACAATCTGCTGTGGTGGTATACAGGTGGTAAATTTTGGTAAGACAACATGTGCAATAATCCTCTAACAAACACAAGTTTCTAATGTGATTCTTCGGAGCATGAAATAAACGAATTAGCAGCTCAATCTAGTTCTATCGGCTAGTGAAGTTTTTTTTTTTTTTTTTTTTTTTTACTTTCCACAAGGGGTTGTTGAATTTTAAGTGAATACATACTATAAATATCAAGTTGATTATAGTTTGTTTGTTTTTCCGTTTACTTTTTAATATGACCAGCGAGTTCATCAGCCGTGCTGTACTGTATACATTCAAATCATTTGTGTGTGTGTGTACTTGTAAATATTTTACCCAACTTACTTCTATCATTTATGAAGGTACCTTGAACCTTCATGAAATCCTTTAAGAGGTAATTAGATACTTAGTATTAAGCTGTCTGCTTTGCTGTAGAGTAAAAATAGACTAATTGTGTCATGTTACAAGCATGGCTCTCCTGCGATCGGGTATGGCAAATATCTTTCCTGTATAAATTCCTATATTCCACTCACGATGCTAAAATAGTGCTTTAGCACATTTAAACTGCTTTGCAATGCTTGAGTACTTCTACAAGGTTTCAAATGTTTGAATAAATAATTGTTTCCTATACTACTGTATACAATAAACTAGATAGCAGTCGGGCTACTGGTACCCTAATCAGTCATGCTTAAAAGTAGAAAGTTTTTAATTAGCTGCTTGAAGGTTAGATTAGAGAAAGCAGGTATGTGATGTGATCTGGATCCAATTGTTAATAAATTAAACACAGAATTGTTTTTAATTTACCGTAAGTTTACTAAGTTTACTAGAAGCTCGTAGAAACGATAAACTACGAGTGATTAGTTTTAACCGGGCATATATTGAATACAGCCGCAGAAAAAAATGCCATAGCTTCTTTTTCATTTCAATAAGTAAACTTACGGTAATATTACGCACCTTAGACCCGCCCCATTTTTACTGTGGGTGTCGACATTTTCGAGCATTTAAGATACTACTGTCATGTGACCTTAATTTGTTTCCGGTTTCGCCAAGTGCATTCCTCTTTTGCCACATTTGTGGTCCCGCCAACTCAACGTGAACATAACAAACCAATGACATGTGACAAATAGTGCCTGAGCTAATAAACTGATTCTGACCACTCCCACATAATGATACCACTCCCACATTATGATGGCATTCCCACAACATGATGCCACTCCCACATCATGATGCAACTCCCACACATGCCAGTCCCGCAAACCACTTGCTCATATAGCTCTCTCTCCCATTACCCCCTACGAGTTCTTGATTTCTATTCTTATGTCCTTATGTGTGCATGCACACTTGAATTCACACACATACACAAACACACACTCAACAGGTCAGATCACTGTGACTCCAGATTCTGAAAATATACGTCTCGTGATTGGTGATGGAAATAATTTTAGAAGGGCGTGCGGGTACACTGGAACAAGGTGAGGATATCTTTTATGTGGCAATAGAAATTAAAAAAATTTGTATTGTTCCAATTTGGTTTTTGCTTGATTTTTTCTTTTTTAAGCATTTTAGTTGATGTAGTTAAATTTTATTTGCACTTGGTTATGTTAATAAAGTGATACTAGTTAGTTAGTTGCTATGGATACAGTATAATTGGTGAGTGAGCAAAGAGAGACACTATCAGATTCGAACCAATGAGGTATACGAATGTATGTATGGCATTATTAGTACGATAACTAATTGGTTAAAAACTTCCAGGGCTAGCCGGGAGCAGACAAAAACATTAAAACCTTTCAACTGCCGTATGCAGCACATCGTAAGTGACCTACAACCATCTGCTAAATGACAACCACTTTATGATGAGTGATTAATAGCTACAGTATACTCCAATTAATGCGCCAAATACATTTCATCTTCATTGAGCTTGCTAATAACTATACTTGGGCCTCGAGATGACTACAAATAAACAACTATTGAATTCAGGGATTTCTTAATTTTATTTGTTCAAAGCTATCCTTTCCTTTGCTCTTTATGTATGGAAAAGGAATGCATGAATTAAATGCTAACTTTCTTGACATTTATGCTGGAGCACACCACTAATATCATTGTGTGAGAAAAAAAATTTTAAGTGCAAGTTGATGAGTAGGGTGAGGTATAAGGGAGAAGAATGAGATGTAATGAAGTAGGAGGGGAAAAGAAGTCAAGGGTCTAATGCATTCGGATAGTTAATGTGGCGTATTTGATCATCTTTCATTCGTACTCATCCTGGAGGTGTGTGTGTGTATGTGGTCTGCAAATTTGAGAGAAGGTTTCATGTTACTGTGTCTGTTCCCTCACCACCAAGTGATCCACTAGTGAGTGTGTGGACTCTCCTGTGAGGACATTTGCTTCAGTCAGCTTGTCCCTAGACATCTTCACATGTTCATTAGCTTGTACAATGGCTACCCATGAAGGATACATTCATTTTTGCATATGATAGCATATTATATAATGGAATGATACATTCATCTTAGTTTTTTTGCATGTCATGGCATATCATTTTTCAGTACGGTCCAGACCTGGCACTGGCTACGTGGTGGACAGGCCATTGTGGGACCCACATCAGATATAATCATCACAATAGGAGGGGCAATGACGATATTGACTGTACGTCCTAATTTGAACAATACAGGAAGATATGTATGTCAAGCACTGGACACTGCTGGGTTGGTTCTGGACTCAGCCTTTGTGGGAAACTTGACAGTATTGAGTGAGTTTCATAAAAAAAAATTATCAAAAGACTTGGGGCTTAAATTAAATTATTAATTTCCTCCTTTAGCTCCGGAAGAAGTGGTGATACTTGAGCCCACCCAATACGTAGGAAAGGGAAGAGATATTCAACTTCAGTGCTCTACCCCTATACCTGACATGCACTACATTGAGTGGTCAAGAGGTGACACAGCACTACCGGTAGGAGCCACGCACAACATCACCAACGCCAGCGAGGCAGATAGAGGAGAGTACCAGTGCGGAGTGTTCGCACTTGGAGGGGCAGTCATTGCGAAACGTTCAGTTTATCTTCATGTCTTGAGTAAGTTGTGTGTGTGTGTGTGAGTATGTGTCCAGGAATCAGTATGTGTGTGAGAAGTTGTAGTATTGTGGTGTGACACTCTGATTCATACCAAAACCCATCCTACGGGAATGTCAAATCATTCAACGTAAATAAATTATTTTTAAAAAGGGCTAACGTCATAATGTGGGTGTGGTACAAAAAAAATAAGTATGGAGGTCAAGGACGCTCTACCCAGGGATCTACCAATAGTGCTGTGCGGGCAAAAAGGCAAAAAGAAGCAGTTAATTACAAGGAAGAAAGCTTTATAAAGCTTCCAAAATCTGACCGCATCCAGCAAAAAAATAAGCTGTATCCTGTTACCGTACAAGAGGAGAAGTCTGAGGGAGACAGAGCCATGATCAAAATACATTACGTTGGATACTCTAGTGGATGGGATGAATGGCGTTATGAAGAAGAACTGGAAAGCTTAAATGAAGAAAATGCAGATACTTCCCCCTACCAGCAAGGTAGTTCTATTATTTTTCCCTACCAGCCATGTAGTATTTACAATGCTTTACGTGTGAAAATCAAGTGTGCTCTCAACTGTGGTCAAAAAGTATCACCAAATATTAAGATAAGCATGCCCTTTGACTTAATTCAATTTAATGGTGGACTTAAGACTGTTGGAATTCCTTCAAAGATGGTCTGCAACATTCAGCACTACGGAATACAACATTACCAGGACCTAGACCCTTTCCTTGGCAGCTTCTGGCATTACAGAGGACTCAACGTCAATGGGGACTACTATGGTTATGTACAGTTAGATACAGTGAGCTTATTTTTACGTATATCCAGAAGCCTGGTTGAATATTTCCCACCTAGCAGTGATAGTCAGCCACCTTCAAAAACTGTTACACACACTGGACACACTTTATCATTTTCTTTTGTATGTAAATATGGCATAGGATCAACATTTGGAAAAGACAAACAAAATTGTTTAAAACATTATACTATTATATAATACCAAAATTTTGCTTTGTTAAAATTAATTTTTTTTAAATGAGAATGCATAGTGGGGCAAGTACATTTATTGTGACCAGCAGACTCTCAAAGGTGAAAATACAAAATTTTGCATTGTTAATGTATAGTGGGTCAAGTACGTTTGTTGTGACCAGCAGACTTACAAAAACTGCACTTCTGTACTTGTTTGCTTCTCTGGTATCCATATTCCAATTCTTCTATGCGGTTTCTTTTTGCTAAAAGTTGTTTAAGAGCTTCAGATTCTCGATGATTGGTTGAGTGCTGATAGTGGATGGTTGTGATATCATTTAGCTTTTCAAGCCCCTGTTGTGAAAATGTGACTATATTTCCGTGCAAGCTAAGGAACTGATGTCATGCATTGCAAATGCATGCATGTAAGGTGTTACATCTTTACTCTGGTATACAGAGGTAAAAAGCTTAACCTAAGCTTTAGCATTGTTCAAAATCGACTGCATTGTGACAACTAGAATGTCCAAGTGATGCTATAAGCTTGAAGAAATCTTTCCATAACTTTTGCAGTGCCTCTTTATTTTGTAAGTCGGGAAATGCTGCAGGAATATTAATGCCATTAAATAATCTCATTTTCTCAGGGCCAGTCAAATCTCTCCATGTCAACTTTTTTGTTTCTTTGTCAGTAAACCACCTGAATCGAATTTACAATAGTTTAGCACATCAACATAGGCATCAAGATTTCTTTTGTTTTGATTTATCGCATCCAATGTACGCAGATCCCTTATAAGTAAATTTATCAGAACATCTGCTATCCTCAAAAACAAATGAAGTGAATCAATAACTACCTGGTGTAGTGGTATAAAAGAAAATAATGGTGAATTACAACAATTAAAGCGATTCTTGTTTGATTTAGCAAGCTTTGCTTTTTCATTAATCTCAGCAATTGTTCTTGCACCCTTTTCTTGATCCAGCAATGACCAAGTCATGCTCATATCCCATCTTTTATCCTTGGGACACTTGCACCAAATACATGCATGATTTGAAGTAGCTGATTCCAAAACAACATACAAGAGCTAGAAATTTCCAGTATACTGTAAGTGATAAATATTTCCATCAACACTCACTGAATTTAAATTGCTAGCTTCTTCAATGACATCTTATAGTGCAGTTGCTAAATCATTATAATTTTCTGATACTTGTAAAATTGCTATTGTATGGTTTCCTTTTGCTGAACAACAGTCTCGATCATCCAAATGAGTGAAAGCAAAATTTACAACTGTAAAACCTCTAGCAATTTGAGTACCATCTCCAGTAAGTTTAATTCAAATAGTTTCTGGAAGTAGTTTATCGGACGCCTTGTATTGCTTAGCTAGTTGAAATATACAAAAAATCAGCCTGCTATGTAAACTTTGCTGTACTCCAACAATTCCACTTGGGGTTTCACAAATTTTAAATTTGGAATTCATTTCATATGCCAGTTTCTTTACTTTGTTAGAACTAGGAAGATTAGACACTACACTGAGCTCATGGAATGCCTCGTTAGATATGCAATATCTATCCTTAATGAAAAGAGCAGACTGGGGACTCGCAGGTGTAGGAGAAATATTTTCCTTGCCAGAATAGGTACCATTTTTAACATCCAGTATATCACACTTGTATGTATCCTTATTTTAAGTTCTACAAAACGTGGTTCGAATCCTTCATCCTCACAAAAACTTAGAGCACCTTGTACTTTTGCTGCAAGCCTTTATTGGCGATTGTATTGCTGCTGTCTACTACAGTGAGGCCATGACTTTAAAGACAATCCCCTCATATTGCTAGAGTGCCCAGTTCTCAGCTGTGTGATGGCTTTTGATTGCTCTTTTGTTTTGTTTTTCAAGCTTTTTTACTTCTTTTTCCAGCCTTCTTCTTTTTGTAAGTTCAGTATTTAATTGAGTTTCTGCATTTCGCTTTCTTTTCAATACTTGTAGGTTCACTTCAGTTTCAAGAACTTCGAACTTCCAAGTAGAATCGAGACCATCCTTCCATCTAGCCAATAACTTTTTGCGCTGAATACCTCCAAGCTTAGACAAAGCCTTACCAATTCTCCACAGTTTTTATCTAATTGCATGCCGAATAGGATCTGTTATTTGGATAGGTAAATCATACTGCTGAAACAGCTTTATAATCACTCTTTCATAAAGTAATTCAGTAGCTATAAAGTATTCTGCAGAAACTTACTTGTTAATCATATAAGCCCTAGCCATACTATATAGAAGCAAACACAGTTAATAAACACCCGTGAAAACTAACTCAACTGTACCGCTACGGGTATAAAAAAACAGCTGAAGACTGGCTCTTTTTAGTGCTACCCGTATTGAAAGGGGTTATCCCTTACTTTCGATGATGTAAGCTGTTAATATGCAGTGTTTGCTGAGCAAGCACCAAGTCCATTGAATTTTTAATGAGCGATCCATTAAGTGAGGTGAAGAAAAACGCAGAAAGCGGTGGTATAGAAGAAAGGTCAATGGCTGAGTTTGGTATCATCATGAAGCACTGGGACTGAAGATTACTATTATGTCAGTATTGAGCTACCTCATGCAAAGAAAAAAATATATGGTAAGTGTCTGGGATTCTTTCCCAGACAGAGTGTCCAGGACCTACAGGACTAGCTCCTGAACAATGAAACTCTGTCATACGTTGAACTGTCACCCTTTATTTCTTACGTGTATCCGTACTATTCCATTAAGTTCTAATGTCACCCCTTTACCCATCCACGTTCACCTTAATTATATTCATACGGGCTGCTGCCCACAGCACCCCCCATCATCCTATTGGGTATTTATGTTTTGTGTATTCTTATATTAAAAGGTTGTTCACCTCTGTTAACTCGGGAGTCTGAGACCGCTTTCGAGAGTGCGCTAATTTAAAGTTCAGTTCGCAAGACTGCAAGCTGTAGTGGCCAGCGGTTGCGCGAATACTTGAGCTGCGCCATAATAAGTGGACTTACCTGGTCCTTCGATAGTTTACACGACTGACCATTCAGTGTGTGTGATCAATACAAGTTACACACAGTAAGAAAATATTCGAAGAAAATGGTCATAGCTCACACACTTTCTGTGGGATGTAGATGTTCAAAAACAGCTGGCAATGCTTGTATTTTTGTATGGCAAATTTGACAAAGGTTTTGATATGTACTCAATACCTAATTCAATGTTTGTTTGTTTTATAAAATATGGTTTTGTAACACATTAGATATTTTCCCTGGAGTATTTCTGCATCAAGTGAGTGCTTAATAATTCCAGTATTGAAAGCTCCAACATGCCCGTGTGCATAGTTCTGCACAACTGAATGTTCAGAAGTATGGTGGGAGTTACCTCTTAATGTTTACTATTTTGGAAAATATCCAATGTATAAAAAAAATTCATTGTACAATATGGGATGACATGTCACTCTAACGCTTGCCTTTCAGCTTGTTAAATATGGGATGACATTTCACTCTAACGCTTGCATTTCATCTTGTTAAAATACTTGCACTTTCTCGTGAAATATCTCCCTATATACATATACACACATTCTATTATAGTGTAGATACCCTATGCAAAAAATCATGCCTGTAACAGGCATGTTACAGACATTTACAGGTCTGTTGCACCCAACATGCCTGAAATACACATGTTGTACTACTATTATTATACCTGTTGTAAGACTGTTGGTAGAACTGGCATGTCTTGCATGCATGTTAGATGCACGTTATACGACCATTGAGATAACATGTATGTAGTAGTGCCTGTAACATGCCTGTTAGTACCAGACATGTTAATGAACAAAAAAATGAAGATGATGATGAAGTTCACATATGGATTTGTGGTGCGCATAAATACATTTTCAATAAAGCACCAAAGGTGCAAACCCTTAGCGCTAGTGCACACTAGAGCTATTAAATAATTTTTCAGACAAATCAGTATCAATACGGTTGTGTAGTGAAAACAGTAGGTGTAAACTTTGTCTCCATATGACAAGCTAAACATGCAGGAGACACTCACCGATAGTTTCAACTCCTTTTAGCAGACTCAGTTGATTTCTCAGCATAAAATAGAACAACTGCATGCAGCAAGAAATTATTAGTTCATGTGATTGTGATGAAAGGGGGCGTTATGCAAAAGGTGTACACGGAGCTGATAGCTTAGCAATTTCTCAAAAATAAGCCCAAAATAAAAAAAAATTAGTACAATAAAAGATCTTGTTCTGAGTAAGATCATACCTAAATCAACAGTTAATTGTCAGTATACTCCAAACTCAGAACATAACAGACAAACTAATGGACAGAATGACTGCTGAGGGTTAATTACAATTTAAATGAGAAAGGCATTCTATTGATAATACCTTAGACGATTCATTTTTCAATACAAAAAAGAGTTGTATTATTTTGAAACACAACAGCAGTGGAAAACTGAAATAATGATCTGATTGATCGTGGTGATCTCTTCGCATAATTACAATAGTCTCTATTACTCTCCTGGAGTTCAATACTTTTATGCCTGAAACCTAAACTTTCGAATGCAAACAACCAACCTTTCATATTGAGTGAACAAGACGGCTTTACAAAAAGACAAACACAATTTTTTTCTTCTTAATTTTGGCTGCAGCTTTATATCTATCATTTTGAGCTCATCATTTAAGTCAGTTGAATCACACAAATTTGTTTGTACAGGATGTAGACCATGCTGTGCATAACTGCATTGTAACATGCTTAAACTTGTATTTGTCTGTTAGATGCCTGTAACATGTGATTTTTTGTACAGGGAAGTATTGAGAGTCTTCTTTAATTAGTTTGCACAGGGCTAGACACAGTCCTTTAGTTAACTCTAAATGTCACTGACACAATGTCCAACAGCCGCCACTCAGCATGCACGTGATAGTGTTTTACTACCCTATCTCTGTCTGTCTCTCAGACAACAAAGAGAGGAGCCACCTAAACATTGAAAGCAACATCAATTAAATTTATGGTTTCAAAACAACTTAGCTTTTCCAAGCAAAAATAATCATATTTTGGCCATGCAAGCATTTGTGTTGCAGTATGTGGTGGGCAATGTGCACTTGTGGTCTAATTGCAATCACAGTTCTTCCGACCACCACCCACTGTGTTAAAAACCTTTTGTGGCATCGAAACCACAATATTTACTTCGAGTTGAGCATTCACATCAGGTGAAAAGAAGAGAAGTGGTGATAGTAACTAAAAGTTAGTGTTCTTACTCGAATTAGTCACTCTTCTTCCTGAGCCTCTTGAAACAATGTTTTGTTGTTGTTTTTGTTTGTTTGTTACATTAGTAATTAACATAAAGCGCTACTCATGGTTTCACACCTCCTGGTGTGGAATTTCACATCATCTTTCGTTGACATTAGCTGTAGTGGGAAAGGTTTACACCTACTCGTGCTATAGCAAAATTTAAATTCTGTGTGCTAAATACATCCCATTCCAATTCCAGTCGGTTATTCCAGTTTGAGATGTAGAGAGTAGAAGTAGGTGTTCTGAAGTTCCCAACATACCAAGCTAATCTTGTCAGTCCGTGATCTCGTCATGCCGCGAGTATTATCTTCTATTTTTCTGTGTTTCAATAATAATTGCTTCATGCATGGATGGGTTACCAGAATGAACAAGAAGATGATTTGCGCACATGCACACACACTTAATGTGCATTCTAAAATATGTAACAAAACTTGCTATTGTTTATGATAGAGTAATACACTATAGTTGTTCCGCCAGACACAAAAATAAAGCAGCACATAACTGCAATTAGCAAGTTCAATAGCATTCCGGTGTTTAAAGAGATCATGCATTAAGTTAATGAAGACCACATTCTGATAGACATGCCTCTCCTACACATACTTGTGAAGCCATAGCAATGCCGTATCATGTGGGCACAGCTTAAGTGGAGGAGACATGCTCTGCTGACCATCACTTGCACTTGTCAGCCACTAACTCTTCTTCTCAGACATCAGACCAGACCAGCCACACACAAACAGGAGCTTACTTCATCGCTCCAAGGTACATGCATGAGATGGTTTCGAAAGTTACATTTTTTGGTCTGCCTGTTGACTGTGTGTGGGGAGTGTGCCAGTGAGTTCACTAGCACCCGGTGTCTGTGCACCCCTATGATGACCTCCATTGAATCACAAGTCAATCAGATTTTCACTAAAATGGAAAATTAAGCATATTTTAAACTACAAAATAACATCCACTTCCCATGTTTCCTGTTGTTACTCTACACACACCTGTAAGAATTGCTGATGCTGACTCCTTGTAGTAGCTTCTTTGATCTTAGTTGTATCATTTCTTTAGATCCTTATGGTATCTTCCTTTATCTAGTAATCCTTACAGTACCTTGTGATCCTTATTGTATCATTTCTCATCTTATGACGGGGTTTTTTAATAGAAAAATCGTTAAGGAGGGGGAAAATAGAGTTTTTGTCAGCGAAGGGGGCATATGTGTGCCTGTGTCCATGCATAGGTGTGAGGAGAGCACAAGTTCTCTAGAAAGCAAATGCCCCCTGCCCTCCCTCCTATTATAATCATTCTTTCATTTATTGTATTGTCTTTTATTTGTGTTGTTACAAATAGTTTATCCAAGGATTACCAGAACTCCTGCAAATATGGTGCTCTACAATGTCAATCAAACGAGTTTAGAGGTGGAGTTTGAGAGCAACTACAAAAACACGACGACAGTGCTATGGTTTAAAGGTGGGCAGCGATTGTCACAAGCCACGTCAGTTGAAACATACTACAGAAATGATGAGATAGGCAGTACAACATTGACCTTTGATCTTGCAAGACGTTCAGACTCTGGAATTTATATGGTAGAGGTTATATCAAGTAGACGCAGCGTCTTCTCTGAACCATTCGAACTGACCATAATAGGTGAGGCTGAGTAGGTGTGATCTCCTGAGATGAGACAACATTGTAAACATGTGTGCCTAATTGTTTTCAGTACTTCCAGTTGCTGCTACTCGACCAGTACTGACAGTGATCAATGACACCCTGACACGAGTCCAGTGGAACATCTCGTCCGATATCTTGCCAGATGCAGCTCCAGTGAGACTGGAGCTCACGCTGTCCAGTAATCACTCGCTGGAAGAAATCCCACTTCCTTTGACCAGTACGGAAATCTTAGTCAATATGGAGCCAGGGATACTTTACACAGTGACCATTACCAGTTTTAACGAAGATGGGAAGATGACGTCTGAACCGGCCACATTGTTCACTGTTCCTAGAGGTGAGTTGCAACATGTGGTGCATTTCCTCAGCTTACTAAGGCAGTAGATAGATTTGTGAAATAGGGGAATATTTTAAGTTTTTAGCTAGCATATTTCACAACTTTTAAAATTGATCATTTGAGATTAAAAATGCAAATCATAGTTCATTATCTTGATACTTGCTTTATTGCATTAGAATGGGACCTTTTCACTATTGGTAGGATATGCTTATAGGCACTGCCTCAGAGGGAGCTACTGTTTATACCGTCCTAAAGGACTTAGGCTGTAGCACTACTTTGTGCTTGAAGGACCCTAAAAATGGTAGTTCACAATGGCTGTGCAGCGCTTAACTCATTTAGAACTTAGTGACTTCTAAAAAGACACTAAGCACAATCGGAAGAACATTAAGTGTCTCTACTGGGGACACTAAGATAATAGTGTCCCTCTTTGAAGGACCTAAAGTAGTTTAGATTCCTCTGTCACAACACAAAAACTAGAGTAGCTATGTTCTAATTAAACAAGTATTCGGTTTGTGTTTTTATTACCATTCGCACATGTGGAGATGACTGTGTGTGTGCACATGTGAGAGGTGATATAGGATTTAGTGTAGTATTAACGTGTGATATGATGTGGTGCTTGGAGTTCTGACAAGGCAGTAAGTAGTGGTCGTAAAGGCCAGTGTAATGTAACCTACTGGGACAAACAACATAGCAAAAATGCCTAGTAGTCAAGGTAACCTCTTTATCGACACCCATAACTAAATTAGCTTATACTCCCAACTGTGGTCACGCCCAACCCAGAGACCTGCAAGTTCCACACGTTTTTTTAGAAAAAACTGACGAGAAAGTACAAAAGCAACATTTTCTATATTCATTTATATCTACAGGTTATTAGAACAACTAGTGATGTGCTTCAGCACAAATGGCAAGTGAGCTGGTCTGACTGAAGTTTAAATTTGAGTGTGAACTGCTAATAATATTTGCATAGTGCCTGTTTAGCTATACCAGGTGTGTGTGACCGCTAGCAGCAGCAAGAGAATTTGCATTTTTATATGTATGCGTGTGTGTGTGTTATCCAGCTCCCAACATAACAGAAGCCCTGTTCCATAAAATCAATTCCACCACCTTCGGGATCACAGTTATTGTGAAGTACACTGGAGGTGGTCCATCGGCTACCCTGGAATTTAACACAACCTGCAGCGACCTCTTAGGAAACGAAAGGTTGTTTCTAGCCGACCCCATTGAACTGGTGCGAAACGCAACCGACAAGATGAAGTGGCATGCTGTGCTCATGGATCCACGCTTAGCTAGTTTTACGAAAGTGCAGTTTAATTATAGAATAACAAACAACATAATCCAAGACGGCGCCACAGGCAAAGCTGCAGGAAGGATAGGTGAGTATGGGTTGTGCATGATTGATTTTGATGACCCTTTACCATTACCGATATTGTTCATTTCAAGTGCTACCCGGGCAACCTGTGATACTGAGCTGGAATGCAGCCGCCACATCCCTGCACATAGTCACACTCCTGTCCAGCGAGGGAACCAGCCCTTTCATGAGTCTCCATACCATTATCTTTGCCACAGGCCATCCCACCCGTGCCTTGAGTAAAGAAGAGGGCCTTGTTGTTGGTGGAGAAGTGACTGTGGTTATCTCCGGTCTGACTCCAGGTGTTTCCTACACCGTCTATACGTGCATTGAGAATGAAGCTGGTAAAGGTCCTCGGAGTCCTCAGAGGATATTTACGACTGGTGAGTATCGAGGTGTGGTCTCCATTATCTGGGATAATTAAATGAGGGGGTGGATTGAACTTTTCTAGTAGAGCTAGTTGAAGATAGTGCAGTACAGCTTTCAACCGTACTAGTACCAGTATATTATTTTTGCTCAACTGGATTCTCTGTCTTTAAAAAAAATATTTAGTTATCATTCAAATATTTTAGATTAATTGCTATAAAAAAATGCTGAACTATTCCTTGTGGCCAGAAATTTAAAAATATATGGCTTCTCAACTAAATGGTCAAGTTGAATGCCAAAAATTATCGAGGTCCTCTTGAAAGTTGGCTGGGCCTTTCATTTAAAAACTACAATCTATGACAAAAGAAGAGGAAGCTATTCAGCGGGCAATTTACCTTCCATTAGTGGTAAGCAGTGGAGCAATGACACCCTCCCACGCCTGTATCTCTTCCTCATTCAAGAGAGGTTGTGCTCTAGTTTTGTCATAGCTACATAGCCAAGCAGCAGAACAGACACTCACACATAATAGATGCCAAAGAGCCCAAGTTACTAAGAGAGTCTAAATGTTTGCTTCATTAAAATAAATAGTGGCATATTTTGGTTTCCTTAAAAACCAAAGAAAATGGGAACTTTGTTCAACCTTGCTGATGGGATGACTGATTAGAAATATTACACTTAAAGGGATGTCAATTGAGTTTCCAGGATGCCTGCTGTCAATGCTTCTTGTTAGCAAGACAGAGAATTACCTATTCATACAGCCAAAATTAAAATGAAAGTATAGCTTCTGGAGTTGCTTAGCTATATTTACATTTTTTTCATAATAAAAGATTATTATAATATTGCCGAGTGGCTAAGTGTGTAGTTGATAATATAATAGTGTGTATTTGCAATCACACCTGTGTGTGTGTGTGTGTGTGTGTATGTGTGTGTGTGTGTGCAGAGTCCAAAGCTACAAATTTTCCAGTTTTGCTGATAGCACTAGTTGCCATTGTTGGCTCATGTATCGTGGTGGCTAGCACTTTAGACATCCTCATCTCCTTCTACTACATATCTTGTTAAAATTAAAATGGTACTGGAAAGAACAACAACTATTCATGTACATGTAATTACTGGATTTTTTATGGAATGTTTTAGGCCTCAAAAAAATCAAGAAATTGTTAAAGTGTTTGTACTCTGTCCTATATATTTTATTACATAGATGTAATTTGATGTACTTAAAATTGGAATTCCACCGGAATAATCAATGGTGTCTCCTCCACTCACTTGCCCATGAGACATTGTTATAGCTAGGCTAGCATACAAACTTGAGTTAGCTGGTGGCTGTCTGATGTAATTTTGTCTGTCACTCAGGTTCCTCCAATAATGTTCGCCAGATACCAGTAGGAGCTGCCACAGAGCCCAACATTCACAAGTGAGTTACCAGCTGTTTGTACGGGTGTAGTGAATGTGTAACCAGTTCCTATGGTACAGTATGTGTAAAAAAAATGAAGTGAAAAAAAACGGGTGTGTTGTTCTTGTTAAGAAATAGCAAGTGAATAAGTCGTGAACTCTGAACCCTGTAGCAGCTTAGAGGCCATCGGAAATTAAGCTTGTAGTAAGTGTTATCCAAATTTTTAGCTCTTCTCTGTGTGGACTTTTTAAGCAGAATATTCATGATTTTTCACGCTACTTTAGATGGTCGCCATAATTATACCAACAAAAGGGTTAAAATTTAAAATATCCAGCTTTATATATAGGATAAATCTGAACTACTGAGTGTTAGCAAATCTGTTTTAGCTTCAAAAGTATGTGAATGAAATCATACAGCAGCAATGAATGATCAAAATTAACTAGTTAATAGCTTCAAAAAGTCATTGAAACCAAACATTTGAGTATGTATGTATAGCCAACAACCGTCCTGGTGTACTTTATCTCATCAAGACATTCAGCATTGAGATTTGAACTAGGTGTCATTCACAATAAACTGCTTGAGTATACTACAAATGTGTATTGTGTTGCATAAACAGCACATGTGTAGAAGCATTAGTATGCATGTAAAGACTGGGAAATAGTTTATGAAGGACCATGAAGTAGTCATATTGTGATAATCCATTACTAATGCCCATGGGCTATCGATTTATGAAATGTGTTTGACTGTACTGTTTGCTTAGAGTACCCCATGGATATAGCAGCATAGATTCCAAATTCATCCTGGAAGATCCGCCTCAAGGCCACCACATCCTCACAACACCAGTGTACCCAGCCAGCGGGAACGAACACTGCAAGATATTAAAGATAAGTTACTACTCGTGCTGATTAACAGTTGTATGTTGAAAATGTTTAATACCATATGCACTCGTTATTGATTCTTATGAACTAGAATAATTTTTAACTTCAAAATACGCACTATGAGTTTAATTGAAGATTGTTTAAAATGGGGGGGGGGGAATGAGAGGAGAGAAATAGAACTTTTGGCGTCTCTTGTTATTTATGTTCAATACATTATTCTATTACATTGATTGTTGTTTTCTCTATGCTATGATTTGTATTTCTTTGCCTCTTGCAGTTGTCTCACTCAATGCCAGTTCTTGAAGATTCAGATCTGACTCCTACAATGCCTCCGAACTGCTCCACAGATGTGTGACGAGCCCCACCCCACCCCACCTATATCTCAACTCAGGCATGACCATCACTACGTGTATGTCCATAATGTTGCATTCTTCTAATCTTTCTTATCTGTGGACGAATATCTAGTGGAACTTAATCATCTTCTCATTTCACTCTCTCTGGGTTTTACCAGACCACACCCCTTTACCATAGCAACATGTACAATATTGTATATATACTTAGTCTATTTAATTCAGCGAGCGAAGCTGACTCTCAGTCGTGTTCAATTGAGATTTCAGATATATATATATATAGGTATGTATGCGTACGTCAAAATTTTTCGCCCGCGCTTCTAATTACGTAAGTTAGGTTAAGCATTCACAGTTCCAGTATTTTTCAATTAGAATTTTTCAATTCAGTTCTAGCTTGTACCATGGTGGTTTGCTGTAGATGTAACGGAAAAAGCGGTTGCAAAGGCTGTGCCTGTGTAAAGGCGAAAAAATGTTGTACCAACTGTCTACCTTTCCATCAGGGGCATTGTCTAAACTCCCATTTATCTCCCTCACCTGGTTCAGATGGTTCACTAGCACAGGCTCCCGTCACAACTAGTACTTACACTAGCAATAGCACAAGTACTAGCACTAGTACCAGCACCGGTGTTACTTCTGTCCAAGCTTCCACTACAACTCTGTCACCAACTATTTCTACTTCTCCTGGTACCCTCAACATTGCTCATTCAACTACCTCTCCCTCTTCTACACCATATAATGCTCACCAGAGCATGTCTACCTCTTCATCCCACCCAACCATCTCTGCCTGATTATTTACCAGTCTCTGCACCTTCTTTTACTTGGGGTACTGTAAGTGGCCCTGATTTCTGTACCCTGCTGGAGGACACTTACCTAGAGGTGACTCACTGGAGACGCAACAGTTTTTCCATTCCTTACGGTAAAGCTGGACGAAGCTTTGTTAATGAGTTGACAAGATTGTACCAAGCATTTGGGTCTGCCTCAGCCATGGAGTCAGTGGCCCTTAAGGCCGCCATTGTGCTTCCCATTCTATTGTTGCAAGAAGTCTAAACTCAAGGATCATATAACTTGCCTTGAGAGAAGACTCGTGGCCGTTTAATGGATTTAGTAAATGAAGGGAGAGCTCTACAAGAAAGACTGCCCCGTACGCACAGGATGTCTTACAAGAACAGTGATAATTTGGCCAGGTCCTTCTCCAACCTGATGTTTGATGGGAAATGCAAGGCTGCCTTAGACCTCTTGTCATACGATGACAAAGGGGGGCGGTTGCATTTGGATGATGAGGTGAACATGCATACAACCGTCAAAGATATACTAATCAACAAACACCCTCCTGCTCAGCCTATTCATCCCAGCTGCATCGTATCGGAGGCTCCACAAGACCCACACCCAGTTATTTTAGACTCAATTGATGGTAGTGTTATCCGCAAGGCTGCTCTGCGAGTGAAAGGTGCTGCTGGACCTTCGGGTCTTGATGCACATGAATGGAGACGCCTGTGTACTTGTCATAAAAACTCCTCGAGAGACCTGTGCACAGATTGCCTCTGTTGCACGCAGATTGTGTTCCTCCCATGTTGATCCAGTCAATCATCTCCTGCAACCAGCACAAGAGACACTCACACATAATAGATACCAAAGGTTACTAAGAGAGTCTAAAATTTTGCTTCAAATAGTTGCGTATTTTGGTTTCCTTAAAAACCAAAGAAAATGGGAACTTTGTTCAACCTTGCTGATGGGATGACTGATTAGAAATATTACACTTACAGGGATGTCAATTTGAGTTCCAGGATGTCTGCTGTCAATGCTTCGTGTTAGCATGACAGATAATTACCTATTCATACAGCCAAAATTAAAATATAAGTATAGCTTCTGGAGTTGCTTAGCTATATTTACATTTTTTCATAATAAAGATTATTATAATATTGCCGAGTGGCTAAGAGTGTAGTTGATAATATAATAGTGTGTATTTGCAGTCACGCCTGTGTGTGTGTATGTGTGGTGTATGTGTGTGTGCATGCGTGTGTGTGTGTGTGTGTGTGTGTGTGTGTGTGTGCACAGAGTCCAAAGCTACAAATTTTCCAGTTTGGCTGTTGCCATTGTTGGCTCATGTATCCTGGTGGCTATCACTTTAGGAATTGTTGAAGTGTTCATGTGCTTTAAGCACAGACAAACCTAATTATTGACGTAGTTATTAGTACTCTGTATTATATATTTTATTACATAGATGTAATTTGATGTACTTAAAATGGATAATGGACATAACATAATTCTACAGTTATGATTGAATGCTGAGGTTTAGCTGTCCAATGTGTCCAAATATCCATACTGGTAGTGGGTGAAGGGAGCTAATCTAGAAACTCTAAATTGTTCATCCATATTCTCAATAATATTCAATTTTTACTAGTTTTGGAGCTGAAGAAGCACATATTATAGTTTGTGAGCAGTTCAAACCCTTTCAACTGTTGAATGCAACGTATCAGAGCACCCTATGCTCTAAATAAATGATACTAATTATCATCAGCGATGGGCAAATACAATTTGACTTTGAAATATAATATTGCTGAAAATTTTGACTTCAAGAAAACATTATAGAATTCAAGAGGTTAGCTGATGTATATTTGCTACATTATATAACCAAACTTACAGCCATTTATATATAAATTATACTGGTACGTACCACTGGAATTCCACCATAATAATCAATGGTGTCTCCTCCATTCACTTTCCTATGAGACATTGTTATAACTAGGCTAGCATACAAACTTGAGTTAGCTGGTGGCTGTCTAATGTAATTTTGTCTGTGACTCAGGTTCTTCCAATGGTGTCTGCCAGATACCAGTAGGAGCTGCCACAGAGCCCGACATTCACAAGTGAGTTACCAGGTACGGGTTTAGTGATTGTGTAACCAGTTCATATGGTACAGTATGTGTACCAGTTTATAAGGTACAGTATGTGTACCAGTTCATATGGTACAGTATGTGTACCAGTTCATATGGTACAGTATGTGTACCAGTTCATATGGTACAGTATTGCATACCAGTTCATATGGTGCAGTATTGCATACCAGTTCATATTGTGCAGTATTTGTACCAGTTCATATGGTATAGTATGTGTATAATTCATATGGTGCAGTATGTGTACCAGTTCATGTGGTGCAGTATGTATACCAGTTATTATGGTACAGTATTGTGTACCAGTTTAGATGGTGCAGTATTATGTACCAGTTCATATAGTACACTATGCGTACCAGTTCATATGGTACAGTATGTGTACCAGTTCATATAGTACAGTATGCGTACCAGTTCATATGGAACAGTATGTGTACCAGTTCATATGGTATAGTATATGTACCAGTTTATATAGTACAGTATGTGTACCAGTTCATATGGTACAGTATTGCATACCAGTTCATATGGTAGAGTATTGCATACCAGTTTATATGGTGCAGTATTGTGTATCAGTTCATATGGTCCAATATTGCGTACCAGTTCATATGGTGCAGTATTTGTACCAGTTCTTATAGTACAGTATGTGTACCAGTTCATATGATGCAATAATGCGTACCAGTTCATATAGTACAATATTTGTACCAGTTCATATAATACAGTATATGTACCAGTTCATATTGTACAGTATATGTACCCGTTCATATGGTACAGTATGTGTACCAGTTTGTATGGGTATGGTATAGTATTGTGTACCAGCTCGTTTGGTGCTATATTGAGTACCAGTTCATAGGGAACTGTATTAAGTACCAGTTCATATGGAACTGTATTGAGTGCTAGTTCATATTGAACTTTATTGAAAGTAACCGAGGTAAATGACGAACACGGGAAGTGGTTGGGTTGGCGCATGGGCAGAGGATTAGTCAGCAGCACTACAGGTATTAGCTAACCAAGGAAAGGAGTAGTAGCAGCTAAGCTCAGCCGGACGAACCAGGAGGTATGTCAGACAAAGGAACCAGAAGAGGGGCGGAGATGGTTGACAAGGACCAGGGTGTCGAGAGGGCGGTAGCCAGGGCATTGGAAAGGCAACTCCCGGCACTCGTAGCAAAACTTGCAGGACAGACACCGTGGGGGGAACAGCCAGCGAGGAGGTTAGTAAGTACACTCCTCTACACTTTCTACCTCTGGGGATGGCGGGTGCTATCGGGCACCCGATATTTATAGTTGACATGCGGATGGAATAGAGCTATTTGTGGCTGGTAAGGGGTGGCGAGTGAGCAGCTGGTAAAGGGTTGCATAGTAGTGAACTATGGGCGATGGTGCATCAGTAGCCAGAGCGGCTTTAGGTGGAGGGTGAGGGCCAGGCAAACAAGCCAGAGCTTGAGGGTAAGTGCCAAGCAAATAAGCCTGAGCTGAAGGGTGAGTGCCAGGCATACAAGCCTCAGGTGGAGGGAGAGTGCCAGGCAAGCATGCCAGAGCTGGAGGATAGTGTCAGGCATACAAGCCTGAGCTTGTAGCTATGTACAGGTCCTACCAAGGAAGAGTGGCTGTCTGACTGGAACTGGTGACAGTCTACTATCGAAACATTAAGGCACCTCAGAGCCTGTTAACTCAAGCAAACTGATGCCGGCCTATCAGTGGTGGCAACGGTGAGATTCTCTAATTAATCTCTAGAATTCTCAATGAGCCTCAACATCGAAAATAAGCTATATCATCTACCGAACGAATCGAAATGAACTATCACCCGATTGAATCGAGTTCGAACGACAATCCTAACTACCAATACCACCTGCAAAATCTGCGGACTTGCCGTGTTTGTTATATTGTATCAGACCATACCAGGGGGGTTAGAGGGGTTCGGTGGAACCCCCCCTTTAGAGTGGCCGGAAGTAAATATTTTAGCCACACCCCACATATAACTTGTGGAATTCAATCGTGCTGAACCTGCGCTTGAATTATCTGCTGTTTCTGGCCTATGTCTGAGTCTAAGTGACCTAATAAAAATTTAGCTCCTTGGATACAAAATTTTACTCTCACATTGGCATGTGTAATGCATTTATTAATTAGTAAGAGTTGAAGCACCGGTAAGCTTGCGATTAATTGCACAAACAACATGAATTTTTTCAACAGATTAAGAAGGGAGCCATGGGGAAGTATCTGAGAAAGTTAAAACTCAAATATACAGATAGTAAGTGTATCTAGTGTAGCTACACAGCAAATGATTAAAAAAAACTGGCCTACTATTAGCGAGTGATAGCACGGGTAACCTGTTCTATTAAGGATCAGTAGCGCTCGCAAAGCTATTGAAATAGCACTCCGATTTGCATTGTGTTATTTTAATCACGTTGTTCGTGCTATTAATCCTGAATAGCATTGTTAACCCTCAAGACATCCCCCTGAGACACACCAGCCCTTCCAAACTCTGGACTAGTATCATCTCTTACACCTGCCGTTCTACCTCCTTCCCCTACTGTCTTTCTCTCCTATCCACAACCTTGTATCTCACCTCATCCTCTAAGCCTACGTCCAAGGAAACAACTGGTTCACCCCCAGGCTCACCACTCCCTCTGGTGCCTTCCGTGAAAGGGGAATACTCTGGATCCAGCTGTACATTTTCAAAGACTAGACGCTCTCGGCCTTCTGACTGCTTTGGCTTTTGGGATTGATTCTGTTTCTTGTGATTACACCTACTTTAGTTTCCTCATTAATTCTTCTACAATACTAAAAAACAAAAGATAAGTGCACTAAGTTCAAAACTATAATGTAGATATTTGAGAGAAAAGCGGTATTATTCTCGTGTAACCAGGCTTCTAACCACTACGGTGAACTGTATATAAACAGTGCAATATTAATACGCCTTATTCGTACTACAAGTTATTTAATAGTACGGCGTGAAAACTTCCCGTTCAAAATGTATTAGAAAAATTTCTATAACTAAGTGAAATAGCACGGGACAAGGTGAAATGCCTCGGTAGCTTAAGTAAGAGTAAGTGCCAAGCATGCAGCTCTAGCCTTGGAAATGTACAGTTGTAGTTTCTAGTTGGAGACAACAGAAGCTATACCCCTATTAGAGTTGTTTTCAACAAATTAGGGGGAGCCATCGATTAAGGCTAAGTTCAAGAGAATGTTTATCCTGAAGTACAGAGATAGTTACTGCACTATACATAGTAGCCACACTGTAAACGATCTTTAGCTTACAGTAGTTTCGTGCAGTATTTATATAAAGCTGGCCTACTATTAGTGTGTGATAGCACGGGACTACAACAGGTGCTAGGCATCCGGGCACCAACAGAGGCATAGAATAATTATGTTTTCAGTGTTAGAGAAATGGTGAAGGAAATCCCTATGTATCGGGAGGAGGGCGACCTTACAAAATTTATGTGGGGACTGGAAGTAGAGCTCACAGAGTGGAAGGTTCCTAAGTTGAATTGGAAACCTATTCTTTTTAGTAAGCTTCCTGGACTCCAAATTGATATGATTGAGAGAGGTGGGAGTTATGCCGAGGTTAAACAAGGGCTAGTATTGAAGAATGGGTTGTGTGCGAGAGAAATTGAGATACAGTTGAAGCTGATAGGAGATAGATTAGCACGTATTAAGGCCTTAATTGCTCTAATGGATTGGGTGAGAGTGTTATGCCCAACCAGGAAGGAGTTAGAAGTGTTTGTGGTTAAGGGAATTTTCTGTAGTGAGATTAGTCAGCAGGAAGTTTGTTTAGTGAATTCATCCACACCCTGAACCTTTGAAGAGTCGAAGGAAGTGGCAGGGACGTTAAGGGGAAAAAACCTGTCGTGAGAGAGAGTAGAGTGGAAGCAAAGGGCAACCCCAAAATGCATTTGCCATACGCAAGAGCACAAGTCTTTGGACTGTCCAGATAGGAGGGACCCCGGTGAACAGACTAAAGGTGCCGGTGTAAAAATTGGCAAGCCTACTAAGTCAATGAGCTGGGCTCAAAGGGCAGTCTACAGTTACATTGAAGAGAAAGGTAAACGAAACTGAGTGTGTCATTGTGCCTGACACAGGCGCTGACATCACTTTAGTCCCTGGACACATGGTTTACTGATCTCAGTTGATACACCAGTTTGAAAGGGTAAAAGGGGTGTCGGGTCAGCCGGTCACAGTGCAATGTACCGTGGTGCCCTACGAGTTTGAGGGGCACACCTTTTCCAGAATGGTGGCTGTGGCTAACAAGGCTTTAGTGAGAGCCAGGCAGCTCTTTCTGGGGGATGTCACTGATACAGTGCGTCCAGCTTAAAGAGTGAACTTTTTGAATTTATCATATAGGAACAAAATACAGCTTTTTGATATGTATGTACCTTATTGTTACTCCTCCAAATATTGTTTCCAACTGCTACAAAATCACTTTAACTCATAGAAGGTAGAGAACCGCGCATCGCCCATAGACTGCAATACATTAGTCGCCATTTTATTTGACGTCAGACTTTCGTCTACGCGTCGTCATTAATCGTAATTGGTTTGTGCCGCGCAACGCTTTACCCACCAGTAATACGGGTATTCCCCTTTATAGTCGCGCTTGCATCGCATGCTTGATATGGCTTCTGGTTCTACCACTATGCGCGTTGCTGGTACTACCGGCAAGCGTAGGCGAAGTGAATCGCAGTTGCTGCAGGACACCACTAATTGTGTTACTCCTTCCAAGAGATCTTCATATTTTAAGGCTGAAGGGAAGTTGAAGGAACTGAACAAACTAAATGCTACAAAAGCCCCTAGAGGTAGACATGTTATGTCCCCACAGCCAAGTAGTGCTATGCTTTCACAGCAAGTAGTCCCACATTCTCCTTCAGCCTCTCCTTCACCTGCCCCATCACCCTCACCCTCACCCTCCCCATCACCCTCCCCATCACCCTCCCCATCGAAGGATGTGTTGCATGCTGTAATAAAGCAACGTTCATTTGTGATTGAACAAGGCACGCATATTTTACAGTCACTGGTAGAACGCAACACAACATTTTCTATCCAAAAGGCTATTGTCCTTCAGGTGTTTGGTGCTGCTGTTAGTTCGGGGATGGGAATACTGGAAGCATGCAACTTGTCTTCAATGGCCACTGGATTCAATTCTCGGGTAATACATCGGTGGGCAAAGGAAGTTTTTGTTGACTTCTTTGGAACCATTTCCTCTCTTGAGGATGTAACTGATGAGAAGTTGCAGGATGAATTGGAGTCAGGAAGAGGCAGACATCCAAAGTGGTTATCATTGATCTCTGACGAGAACTTCCAGAGCGAATGTAGAAGTTTTGTTCACCTCAATGCAAACGTGAAGGGGAAACCAAATCTGACGTTGATGGATGTTGTTTCGTGGATTAAGGCCTCACATGGAGTTGAAGTGAGCAAGTCTACCGTTTCCTTATGGCTACATGATCTAGGCTTCTCGTATCAGCAGCATACTAAAGGTGTTTATTTTGACGGGCATGAAAGGCCAGATGTGGTTGCTGATCGTGAAGCCTACTTGGAACGTTTGATGTTGCTGGAAAAGCGAACATGGCACTACCACTCTCCATCTCCAGATCCAGCCTTAAGACCAGTTATTCGGATCTATCATGACGAGTCCACTTATTATTCGAATGCGGACCAATCATTCCATTGGTCAGACGGCTCCCAACTGGTCCTGAAGCAAAAGTCACTAGGACAAGCCATAACGGTATCTGACTTTGTGGAGGAGGTTGGAGGACTGCTGGAGCATGAGGGCGAGAAGGCTTCCCTGCTTTTGGAGCATCAGACGGACGGATACTTCACAAATACCATGCTCATCTCTCAGGTCTGAAACAATGTAGATAATATTGTATAAATTGTTTTAAGCATTGTGCATTAGTTTTACAACTTGGTGTTAAATAATTAGCTAGTGCACTTTATTAATGCTCAATAATTATAATACGACATACAAAATCATTTTTTAGACTCACAAGGCAATTTCCTTGTTTGAGAGGAAGTATCCACAATGTCAAGGCCTGTTCATCTTCGACAATGCTCCTTCGCATACGAAGAAGCCAGAGAATGCCCTAAACGTAGAGCACATGAATGTGAAGGATGGAGGGAAGCAACCATTCATGCGGGACACCACATGGAATGGGCAGGTGCAGTGCATGGTCACAGACGAGGGCATTCAGAAGGGCCTGAAAACTGTGCTTCGGGAGAGGAGGGTGGATACGTCAGGGATGAATGCTTCCAGAATGAAAGAGGAGCTTCAGCAGTTTCCGGCAAGTTCATGACATCTAATTAGTAATAAGAAATCAACAAAAATACACAACAGAAGAATTGTGCATAAGAAATGAAATAAATAATTAGCATGATCATGCAATGGCAAGAAAAAAAAATCTTTATAATAAAAACATAAGTAAATTGTCAGTTATTTTAAATTAGATCTGACCACACTCAGTATTTGAATCCCATTGAGAAAATAAAATTATTATTATATATTATTATTATTGATTATTTGCAGGACTTTCAGGATCGCACCACAATCTTGCAAGAAGAAATTGAGCGACGCGGGCATATTTGCCTCTATCTGCCCAAGTTTCACTGTGAACTAAATCCCATAGAGTCAGTGTGGTGCCACTCCAAGAAGTACACTCGTGGGCATTGTAATGGGTCTATTGTACGGCTGCGCAAAATTGTTCCCGAGTCACTCTCACTGGTGACAAAGAACACCATTGGATGTTTTTTTGCCAAATGTTTCGACTTCATATATTACAGTGGTTTTTGTGATAGCATCATAAATTTCAGAAAGTTCACTCTTTAAGCTGGACGCACTGTACAGACAGATTAGTGACAGGGCACTCGGGTGTCACCCCCAACCCCCAGACAGCACTGGCAGACAGTTGAGGAGTCAGTCAATGCTGCCCCAAAGCCTACAGGCAAGGCATCACGGGAAGAGTGGCAAATTGGTGCAGTCACCAGGGCGGCAGCCAAAAAGGCAGCAGCTGCTCAGGAGACGGCAGAGAGAGAAAATTCTGAAGGTGCGAGCCTTGCGAGTATGGCAGCCTTGCTTTTTGAGGAAAGTCAGGTCAGAGATGCTGGACAGCCATCTGCAAAAGATGTGTATAGTGCCAGTGAGAGTGATGAGACTGTGGGCCTGCCCATTGTGGAGGGTGTAGCCGGGTCTAAGGCCCCACCTTCTGCAGTAAGTGGAGCCTCAGGAGTACCCAAGGGGAGGTGCCCACCCAGAGCAGAAATGTGAAGGGAGGGGTTCCCAATAAGAGTGTTAACCAGAACGGCCAGCCTATGCGGGAGGTGTGGCCTCACAGAGTGTTAAATGGGAAGACCAGCCTACTGCGGGGTGTGTGGTTGGGTCAATGGGCCAGCCTACTTTAGGTGGTGTGGCTCTACCCAGAGCCAATGTAAGAAGCCAACTGGGAAGGGGTGTGGTTTCCGAAGCAGACTTGTCTAGTGTGACTAGCGAACAGGATGTAGCTTTACCTAATGGTAGAGGTGGGGTGAAGCAGCAGCACCAGGACTTACCTACTAATGAAAGAGGTGTGGTCATGAAACCGGGGCATCTGCAGGGTGTTTCCGCTCTGAAGGAAGCTGGTACAGGGTCGCTAGCAAAGCAGGGAACTCTCGTCCTGGAATAGGGTCAGCCAGGCAGCAGGATGCTGTCCCTGTAGCCAGTACAGGGCTGTTAGAAACGCTGAAGAGGAGTGCCATAGTGGGGCAGGGACATCACCTGTGCCCACAGAAATTAACTTAAGGGAGGGTCATGGTGGGGTGGCTAAGGAAGCCACGCCCATGGATTTACATTGCCATTGTGGGGCGGGGATGCCTCCCATGCCCATGGAAACTTGTTGGCAGGATGGGCCAGAGACACTGGCTGAGCCTAACTGCCGAGCAGACCTAGGCTGTGCGAGTAAGGCAATTGCAGTTACAGTTAGAAAGCTAAAAATTTGTATTATTATACATTAATGTCATTAACATACAGACAAAACAATGTTGTGGGTTTATGGTTATTGTTGTGGTTATAGGTTATGGTACTGGGAGCTTCAAGACAGTGAATTTGGAAGTGTTTAAGCTGAAAAAAGAGAAATTATTTTTCCTTATCTCTATAACTTGGTATACTGATACTTTAATACCTGAAGTTTCATATGAGCCAGATTTTGTGGGCACATGAAGTTTGAATCTTGAAATATTTTAAATTTTAAGAAAAAAAGTGTTTAAGCCAGGATTTTTGAATTTATTGAGTTATATCTCTAAAATTTTGACACATGATGTAAAATTGCCTTAAAATTATTATGTATAACTTTGGTAGCTATACCTTGAAAATTAAGTGAGTTGTGGCTGTTTTTCACCAAAAAAATTTTACACACGGTAAGGGTCATCAAATGATGACGTTTAGAGCGGGTTGTGGGCTTTAGTACACGTAAACGCGATGTCACAAAACAGCGCATGCGTATTTGTGCAAGGGCGCCAGTTTATCGCTAATTGTTATACGGGTATGGCTGATTTAGCTACGGTTGTATCTCAGGCCCTAGGTATCAAGTTTTACGGCGTTACTGCCTATCATGGCCAGCGTTTTAGCTTCCGTCTGGAGCTGCACAACCAGTAGGACTCCAACTGCATCGCCCTGATGTTGTCAGAATACCGAATGCTGGGAGCCTTGGGAGCGAGCTTGGGAGTATTAAACTCCTTCAGCTTTTCTTCAGCTCTTGAAAAAGATGACCACTTGGATAGGCTTGGCTCCAAGTTAATAATATACCAGCCAACAATTCTGACTGATTTCGACTTCGTTTACTGCTGCTAGTAGAACGATGAGAATCCATACAGCCGATTGCAGTTAGGGAAAGTCCCGTCTTACTGCTCGGGGAAATAACCGTTCGACCTAGCTCGTTAACTAGTTACGTTTAATGACGAACTACCGCAAAATCTTGACGTCAAAAAAAATGGCGTAAAATGTATTAGAGTGAATGAGAAAAGTGGTGTTCTCCGTTTTCCATTCTCTAAACAGGCAGTTTTACTATTGTAAACATTGTTGGGATGATGAAGAAAAGGTATGTGTATGTTAAATGACTGTAGTGAGGGTCTATACAGGAGTTTCAAAAAATCCACTCTTTAAGTTGGAAGCACTGTAGGAAGGCAGATCTGTTGAGGAAGCAGAGACAGGATGCTTCGTTGAGGACTTGTTGGGACTTAGCAAGCGAGGGCCTTAGAGTCTACGGAATACGGGATGGACTACTTAGTCGTACTGTGATAGGTGATTTGGATGAGGAGTGTGCCAGGGTGGTTGTTCCTAAGGGAGAGGAGAAAGATACTAGAACTAGTGCATGAGAAGTGTGGTCATGCTGGTATAAAACGAGTGATGGCCATAGTGAATAGGCACTTTACCTGGCCTGGTCTGGGTGCAGACATAGTGCATCATATGAAGTCCTGCTTGACTTGTGCAAGGAGCAATAAAGCAGGCAATAAGCTGGTCAAGTTACCGGAGAGGCCAGCAGAGCCATTCAAAGTTGTTGCCATAGACATTGTGGGGCCATTAGACCAGGGAAAGGGTGGTACCCAGTATGTGTTGACCTATTGTTGCAAGGTAACTAAGTGGCCAAAAGCTGTGGCAATGAGTGGGGTGACTTCCGCTGAGGTGGCGGAAGCCTTTATAGCCATAGTGTGTAGAACAGGTAGAGTAGCCTGAGGCTGTCCATTTAAGGTCGGGACCAGCGAGTGAAGTGGCCGAGGCAATGATGAACATTTTTTTGAAGGTTGGCTTCCCTATGAAAGTGCTGTCGGATAGGGGCAAGGCATTTCTGTCCAAAGTTGTCAAACAGCTTTATGAGCAGTGTGAAATAGACAGCATCTCGACGTCACCATACAGACCTCAGTCTAATGATGTCATCGAGCGCCTCCACGGGACACTCAAGCCCATGCTGGCAAAGGCTGTTGATAGCGTAATCGATTGGGTCCAATACTTACCTATGTATGGCTTTGAGTGCAATCAGAATGGTTCCAAACCGTGACACGGGACTGTCCCCATATGAGTTAGCCTACGGTATGAAATTCCATGGTCCCCTCGATGTACTGTATGCTGGCTGGGTGGAGGAGAGGTACGCTTCCACGATGTGTGCACATGGGTAGAGTCGTTGGTTGAAAGGCTTAAGGTGCTCATTGAGACGGCTGTAGCCCGTAATATGATAGCCAGTAGGGATAGGAAACTGAAATATGACAAAGGGAAGTCAGACAGAAGTTTGTGTGTTGGTGAGCAAGTGATCATGCGTGTTCCTGGTTTACATGGGGCATTAGAGTCAAGTTGGGTGGGCCCTTACTAGGGCTGCGCGATTATCCGATTATTTCCGATTAATCGAGTAAATGGACAAATTGAAGTGGGGCGATGGGGATGCTGTCCAAAATCGATTAATTGGGAACAGCTGACCCTCAGGTGTAGGGCCGTAGGCAGCTGGTAGGGGGCAGCTGGTTAGCCAGCTGTCCCCTCCAGCTACTGCTAGGCTCTCTAGCTGTCCTTTTAGCTAGGCAGATCTACCTGGGTGTGGTTTGCTCTGGGCTCAGGGATCCTAGGGCTCACGTGCATGCAGTGTTTTTTGTGCATTCCTGCAACAAGTACGCCTTCTGAAAGGCTATTCTCCACAGCAGGGCAAATAATTAATTATAAAAGAGCTTGTTTGGACCCGGACAATGTTGACATGCTGTGTTTTTTAGCTGAAAACTTACCTTGATTTTTAATTACCATTACATATCATAATCAGCCGATTAATCGATTAATCATGATTCTTTACTTTATGAAAATTGATAATAGCCAATACCCAATTATAGTAATAATCGCACAGCTCTAGCCCTTACCAAGTAGTGAAAGTAGCTTCCAGGGTCACATATTTTGTGAGGAAGGTTGGCAAACAAGTTAGTCCACATCAATAGCGTGAAGAGTTATAGAGCTAGGCCCTCATCCGTTTCTTCAGTCTGCATTGTAGCCGAGGAGACGGGTGATATGGAGGCAGTTTTGTTTAAGTCGAGTGTGTTAGGAGAGGAGAAATGTAATGGGTATGTACAGGCTGATGTTGATAAGTTGTTAGCAGATTGTGATGAGAGTTTTAGTGATAAGCCAGGGTTGTGTCGGGTTGGGGTGTGTAGTATAGAGTTAGAGACTGGAGGAGAGGTGATCAGCCTACCACCATATCAAATGCCCCAGAAACTAAAGCCCTTGGTGAGTGAGGAAGTCCAGAAGTTGGTGGACAATGGGGTTATAGTGCCGAGCAATTCAAAGTGGTGCTCACCTATTGTTCCTGTAAGGAAACCAGACGGGAGCATTAGAGTTCACTACTGCTCTCATCCATAGGGATCTGGTGGAACCCACTAGACAAGTCAAGAGTGGACAAAACACTTGAATTACCCACCCTTTCCACTAGCTCTTCCAGCGTAGGCAGATAGTGTCTGTTAATTGGGGTCTTTTCATTTAATTTCCTAAAGTCCACACAAACGCTCTGGGTTACTATAGACGATTCATCCCGGGTTTTGTGAGGTCTGCAGCAATTCTGACCCCGTCAACAGCCCTCAGTGCTCCTAAGCTGGTGGATTAGAGTGAGGAGATGTCAGCGGTCTTCACATTATTGTGTGAGTCACTGTCTTGTAATGTTGTGTTGTTCATGCCTACTCCCAGTGACAGGTTCATCTTGTACACCAACGCATCCAGTGTTGGTGTTGGAGTGTGTTTGCATGCGGATCGTGAGGATGAAGAGGTGCCTATCTCATTTTACTCAAGGCAGCTTTGTGGTGCTGAGAAGAACTACTCGGTCATCGAGTTGGAGAGTTTAGCCATCGTCTCTGCAATCAAACATTATAATAGGTATCTATACGGTCAGACTTTTACAGCGATAACAGACCACAAACCTTGTATATCCGTATTATCTAGTTCCCACTTAAGCAAACGTTTGAGGCGCTTTGCCCTCAACTTACAAAACAGGGATGTCCAAATAGTCTACCGTCCTGGTGTGGAGAATAATAATGCTGATGGCATGTCGAGGAGGACCTGGGAGATGCAAGAAGATGCGCCTCCCCTGGTAGTCGAGATCGCCCCTAGAGAACCGATCTCTGGAGGGGGTGATGTGGGGAGCGAGACAAGGAAGAAGAGAGAAGATGAGAAGAAGGAAGAGAAGTAAAGGCAAAGAAGAAGAGAACCTATATGTATTTCATTTTTATGTGATGTGCATTATTTAGTATTTCAGGCAATGTTGTGCGTTTATTTGAGTTTTGGTGATTTCTGATGCAATGACTTGTGTACATGAAATTCTTCACATACACAAGATCTCATTGGACATTTAGAAAGGTGTCATGTCACTGAACATTTCCATGTTTGGTCATTTGTGTGTGTGTATAAGAATGGAGTCGCGAGACCTCATGTCTCAGTTTGTGTGTATGTCAGGTCTTGTTTAACCACATGATTTCTGTCCACGTGTCCTTCGTAATTTGTATTATAAAACATACATCTTACTTAGGTGCAAGCTGCGCAGCCACACTTTCTCTAGTACACAAGGACATCGTCAACGTAATTTCCACAGATATCCTGCAGGCCTCTCAATACTTTATCCACAGCATTTGGAAAACCGCGGGTGCATTCCGCAACCTGGCATCCTGGTGAATCTGTATTTGCCTTGCAGGCAACCAAATGTTGTAACATTTCTCGACTCCTCTTCCACAGCTATCTGGTGAAACCCACTTGTTAAATCTAGGGTTGACATCCTGGCAGTTGCCTGCCTGATCAAGCAGGTCTTCGAGTGTGGGCATATTGTATCTCTTCAAAGGTGTCAGCTCATTCAGCCCACAATAATCAATACACACCCGCACTGAACCATCTGGCTTAGCCACAGGCACTGTGGGGCTACACCATTCAGCTTTGCTAGGTTCTATCACCCCATCTTCTAGCATCTGTTGCACAGTCTTGCCCACTCCCTCCCTAAGCTTGAAAAGGACCCTACGTACGGGCTGATTAACTGGCTCACTACCCTTTACCAGGTCAAGCTTACACTCTGCTACTGTGCACAGCCCCAGGTATTCTGGAAAAAAAAACCCGCATTACATTCATCCAGGACTCCTTGTAAGTTCTCTTCGCTATATCCTTCACATTTTCCTCACCAAGAGCACTCTTCTTCTTACATGCCTCGGCAATCTCACCAAACTCATCAGCTACAATGACCCTTCTAATCTCAAGGTCTCCTCTTTCTGACCTCCTCTATATTGTTAATATGTACCACTCCGCCTGGTCCATTCACTCCTTCCCTCTTTATTCTATAGTTTACTTTACTTATCACCTCAGACACCACATACGGCCCTTCCCAGGAATCCTGCAAAGCACCACAAAGCCCTGGGATTTTCTGTAACACTTGATCCCCAGCTTTGAATTCCCAGTCACTGCAATGCTGGTTGAGCACCACCCTCTGTTTATATTTGGCCAGTTTAGTCTTAACCACACACTCATTGCGAAGCACCTTTAGTCTGTCTTGCAAGGTTACTACCTAAGCACTCACATCCATCCCTTCACACGTCTCCTCCACCCACCCAGCGTATACCTGATCTAGTGGACCTCTGACATCAAACCCATACACTACCTGGAATGGAGACAAACCTGTGTCTGCATTGGGCACCTTTAGGGCGAATAGGGCGAGGGGTAAGAACCTACTCCAGTCCACCCCCTCACGTTTGGCTTTAATCAACATAGGCTTCAGCGTTCCATGCAAACGCTCCACCACCCCATTTCCCTGGGGGTTGTACGGGATCGTAGTCATCAAACCACACCCTAGGATCTCACTGACACCCTTGAAAACTTTCCCTGTGAACACCGCCTCATTATCAGTAAGGACTGTGTCTGGACTTGGTGGCCAAACACACATACGTAAGAATAAACCTACAGCCGTGTTTGCCCTTTCGCAAGGGGCCAACTAAATGTGCTGCGACACTCTGAAAAGGTTCAGAGATTACAGGCCTCTCACTTATCTTAGCTGTGGAGTTTCCCGACTTATATAGTCTTAAGCACGGATCACAAGATTGAGTGAATGTGAGAACGTCTTTTCCCAGCTCTGGCCAGGTAAATCAGCTGTTTAGTAATTCCCTAGTTTTGCGAGACCCAACATGTCCCAACTTATCGTGGGCAATCTCAATTAACTGCTCCCTTTTACTCTGGGGAACTACCAACATCTTCCTACGACTATCATCACTGGTAAGAAAGATCAAACCATTTTCCCAGGAATAACCCATCCTGTTGTTATCAACAAACGTTCTCACACTACTCAAAGATCTATCACTCTTAACCTCTTCCACTAATTCCAACCTCTTATTTCCTTCTACCGCAACTGGCGATCACACTCTTCCTCATCCGAAGGACTCCTTCCACGTTCCTCCTCCACTTGCAGATCAATTCTACAACCTCTACAGCTACCGAAGCTTCCATCTTTTCTACCTTCTCACCAACTACATTTGCTGCATACTCGCTACGCTTTCGGGACTGACGCTCACTTCTACAGGTTCTACTACTACTGAATGACTACTATTTGCAGTCCTACTACACACTTTGGGTCTTACGTTACTACTAACTGAACTACTAACTAAGACAGACTCAGATACTCCCGCTTCCCTACTACACACTTCAGGACTTAAGCTCACACTACTCGGACTCACTTCCGTAAACACTGGTACCTCTTGACTAATTTGGGCCTCTACTAGAGGTGTTAACTCTGTTTCATTGGGTGCTACAATAACAACATCTTTACTCTATTCCCTTGGGATTGCCTTACTTGCCTCACACTTAGCATGTCTCTCCTGCTCACGGGCACTCTTACAAAGAATTTCGGGCAGTTTTCCACCTAGGGGAATTGAGTACAGGACTCTACATGATTTATCCATGCTGATAGACACGGCAACTTGCTTACTGAACAATTCACCCAATACCTCTAAGTTGACTGTGGCTAAAGGGGTTCTCTCTGGAGTCCATGTTGCTCCTTCTATTGTCACAAACTGATCACTTAGCTGTGCCTCACATACAAATCTACAGGGCACATCTCGGCACCCGTGTCTGTGAGGAATTCTACGTCCAACCCATTCAACTTCCCTTTATAGTCACAATATCACCTCGTGGACTCAATGTTTGTCCTAAGTGGTGTCTCACTTTTCTTCCCACCCCCTCCTGACTTATGGGTTTCTCCTTATTGGCCTTCTCGGACAATCCATTACCAGATGCCTCGGCTGATTGCATGCATAACATACCATTAACGACTAGACTGATTTTCCACTTTAACTCGACACTCAAAACTGCAATGACCCATTAATCCACATTTAAGGGTGCTGGCACATAGCAATGCCTGGGCGCCTTTAGTAATGCACTCCAGCTGAATAGTTGTGCGCTATCTACCACAAAGCCACGCCCTGCTCTGTAACAAATTAGTGCCCATGAAATGCAGCTGTGCCTCACTCACCGCTACGCGCATACTGATAGAGCGGGGCGTAGTCAACTTACAATAAAAAATTCTCGCGCTCTAAAGTACATACAGCTTAGGAAATAGTTCACGTGGTAAGGTGAGTATATAGAAAAGTAAAATAAAATTAAGCAAAAACTCAATGTTAAGGCATGCACACACGGGTAAGAAAATTATATACAAAAAATTGGCTACTAAACTATGGCGGTAGCTGTGCAGTACTGCCCATGAAGTCCAAAATTGTGACGAGGTATTTCTTGAGACTCGATCGACTTCCAGTCTTCATTCTTGGTAGGTGCTTTCTCCTAGTAGTACTTGCTGACCTGCACAAATACAATAATTCGGGAAGAAGTAGAATAAGTTTAACACGCCCTAGCAACCGTGGCCTATTTGGCGGGTTTTTCACGCTCAACGAGTGTGCCAGCACCCTTAAAACACTTACATTGACTACTGTATGACTTGCTATACTATTTAAAAGACTTACTACCATTATACACACTGCTACTACTATGACACTCAGTCTTTGGATTACTCAAAGGTTTCTCACCAAAGGAATTCAAAGTAGATGCAACTTCAGACTAATCAGTGAATGATGACTGCTACTAGTCAGGGCATTTTAATCATGAACCGGGAATAAATTCCTTACCAAGAAATGTTAATACCAGGATGTTGGTAATGATGCCTATAATAACCCCTCAAAAGATTGAAATCCAATTCCCTAGGGGAACTTGCTACAGCCACTTCAAGTTTTACTACTCAGTACCTTATATGGCAATCAGTGAATTCAGCCAAATAAGTTTAAACGCAGTAGCTACATGTTTCTACATGCTTCGGCACGTTAACTGCCTCCCTTTCCCCCCTACAGCTGCAATAAAGTAAATAATGCACACTATTACTTGCTTGGTTCATGCTAATGCAAGTTATGTGCATGCTTGTGCAAGTTGTGTGCATGCTTGTGCAGGTTTTGCTGTACTGCAAATACCTTTTACTTTGGTGTTCTGGATCTGCAGTAACTGTGACCAGCTAGCTAGTAGTCTGCTTGTAGTGCCTCCTTTAGTGGCACCATGGATAGTTCTACATCTGCACCTTAGGAAATGTGTTTCATTTGTGGTGGGCCTGAGACACCAACTCAAAAACTGGTACTGGCAACTTCCTAAGGATATCATGGTCTGTTAGGGTATGTAGAAACTGTTGGAAATGCAGATATTTTGAAGCGTCTCAATGAAGCATATGAAGTTGAAAGTGTGAGATATCACAGACAGTGCAAGTGTGATCTGTATAATGAATCTGTCAAGGTTACCACAGAGGCAACTGGTAAGTATATACTCTCTTTTTCTTTTTTGCTAACTCAGACTCTAATCTGTCACACTTTAGTTGCAGCAAAGGCAGAGAAAGAGTCAGTACAGAACCAGAGACGACGCAGTTCATCTGCATCAGCTGCATTCAGTTCCAACAACACACGTTCTGCTGTTCAGCTTGCATACAGGAATGTATGCGTTCTTTGCAACCGACCTGTTGATCTTTTTCCAAATCATCCAGGTAAATTATAGCTATCATTAAACTCCTTGCATGTTCTTATTGAACCCTGTTCTTGGATTCTACAGAGATCGCTAGGAAGAGGTATCGAGTTCCTGACAACTTGTCAGCTGATGGGTTGAAGACATCACTGCTGAACACCGCCAAAAATCGTAAAGATGATTGGGCCATAGAAGTTGCTGGCCGCCTAGAAGGCATGAATGACCTTGTGGCTGAAGAAACTCTTTATCACTTGCGTTGCAAGATTAATTTCGAGACAGGTGGTCACTGTTCCAAGACTAGGAATGTAAGTAGTAGCTAACTATACGTGGAGATTACACTATTTATCAACTTCTTTCCTCAGGTTGGTAGAAAAGTGGTTGAGGAAAGAGAAACACTGTTTCATAAACTTTGTGAATATTTAGAATTGGAAGTTGAGCATGGGGTAATGACACTTGCCCAAGTTCATGAAGTATTGCAACAATTAGATCCAACATCAGATAAAAGTCTTGCATATTCGAAGAAATGGCTGAAGAAAAAACTTCAAGAGAAGTACAACGAAACTATGTATTTTGCGTCGCAAAATGGATTGCAGGATGTTATTTGTTTTAAAGATCGAACAAGCACTATTTTGCGAGAGCATCATGCCAATCTTCAGCAGTCAGGTGAAGAGAAAAGTCAAATAATAAAAACTGCACTTAAGTTAATTTGCAATGATATAGCCACTATTAATCTTGACCCAAAGACATACCCAGCTACACAAACTATGGCTGATATTTCAAGCCAGCTGGCACTTGTTCCTGAAAGCCTTCAGATGTTTTTGAGACCCATACTAAAGACAGATGAGAAAGTAGCCATTTGGGGGCAAAACTTTATCAAAGCTTGTCGGCCTATGTCAGGGGTATTGCCATATCAAATGGGACTCACTATACAACTTGACCATAGATTTGGGTCAAAATGGATGCTCAATAAGTTACACCAATTGGGGTACAGTGAATCTTACACTGAGTTGCAAAATTACAAGTATTGTTACCTTATGAACAAGAAAAAAGATAGTACACCTGACCCTCTTGATACTATTGTTGAAGAAACTGATGCTCAAATAAATGCTGAGACTGATGTTGAAGCTGAAGTTGGAATTTGGATAGCCACTGACGAATGTCAAATAAATGCTGAGCTTGAGGTTGATGTGGAAATAGAAAATCTATCTCAGTGAAAGTACAACACCTAGTGAAGTTTCTGTTGCAAGCTCAAACAGTGAAGTCACTCAGTTTGTGGGAGACAATGTAGACTTGAACATAGTTTCCATTTATGGAAACAATTCATTTCATTCAATGGGTTTTATCAAAGTCACATCTACACCATTGCCTTTTACTGAAGATCACACAGTTGAAAGAGTGAAGCTGAAGTCACTTGATAGAGCTAAGATTTTGAAGGCATGTGAAGTTCGAATACTTCCATTTGCTAACAATCATCAAGCAGGGATAGAAACAATCACATTTATTCCCATTGAAAACCTTGTTACCTCTATTACACAAGACAAGTCATTACTTTCTCCAGGTGATGTGCTCTGGGCAGCAGGTTGGGTAATCAAAAACCAAAATTCTGAATTCTGCCATAGCAACTGGAATGGATGGATGAAAAAAATTCATGCAAAAGATGCTAAATCTACTACAAAAATTGAGTTTTTTCCAATAAATGAGGGTGACCCTAATGACCACAGGACCATCTTTACAACACTAAAAGAGTGTTTACGGCTCTCCAAAGAAAAGTTTGCTATAGTGACCTTTGATCTCCCAATCTGGCTCAAGGCCGTCAATATCATCAAACAAACAAGTCTTCCAATTATTCCAAGGTAAAACAATCATTTGTATCAACCTTGCTTGTAGCAATTATTATTACCTATTGTATGTTACAGATTAGGTGGTTTTCACCTTTTAAAATCCTATCTTGGATCTATTGGAAACATTATGGATGATTCTGGGCCCCTAGAATTGATTCAACTCATTTAACCAGGAAGTACAACTGCCCACTATATCCTGAATGGTGGGTGCTTTGACAAAGCAATTCGTATCCATCTTCTGATCAATGCAGCCCTCTACCAACATGTCATGAAAAATGTATTCACTGATGATGAACTCAGTCAAATGGCTAGCCATATTGAAGATGTGGCTGATAAGATGATTGGAGCCTAACATAGAACTACGATAGTTGCACTGTTTGAACAGAGATTTGCAGATACATTCAAGAAGCTTGCTGACAGAGGAAGAACACCTGCACTCTGGATCCAGTATCACGACATGGTTGATGTCATCAAAAACTTCATCAAGTGTGAGCAACTTGCAGACTATAGTGGGCACCTATCTTGCATTGCTACCAGGATGCCGGACACATTTGCAGCTGCTGGTTGTCGCCGGGACCCAGGAGGAATCACGCGGAGACAGATGGTTGCGATGAGTCGCTGCCACCAGGAGTCTCTAATCAGGATCTTCTTAGCTAACTAAGCCTTAGCTACCCCAAACCCGCAAACAGATTCAAGGTCACTTAGGTTTTAAGATCTGATGTCAATAAATTAAGATTTACAGGACTCGTCATGAATTAGAACTGAACAGGCCAATATATAGAGAATGATCACATGACCAAAAATTCAAAAACAATGAACAGCACACACAGGAAATCCTATACACAGTAATCAAGTAATTATAGTTCAAGTTAGAGAGTTCATGTGGGTGTGGACGGTTCCACGCCCACATCTCCCCCTCCTTTAGAGAGATTCGTTGGGTCACCTCCCTCGTCTCTCTGAGAGGAGTGGCACCGGCTGAGCGCATCTGCTACAATGTTCTCTTTGCCTCGTCGGTATAGCACATTGAAATCAAACTCCGCTAGGAGGAGACTCCATCTGTATAGTCTCCTGTTCAATTGTCGTCCAGTCTGCAGATTGGATAGGGTACGGTGGTCGGTCACAACCGTAAACTTCTTGCCATAGAGATAGTATCCAAAGTGACGCACACTTTCAATGAGGGCGAGCCCTTCCAGCTCTTGGGCAGAGTATCTGCTCTGTGCACCGTGGAGCTGACGGCTGAAGAAGGCAACAGGGTATTTGACAGAATCTCTGCAGACATACAGAACACTACCTATGCCAGAGGCACAGGCATCACACTCAAGGAAAAAGTTATCAGAACACTTAGGAACATACAACAACACAGCACTAGACAAAGACTCACACAAAGACTTGAAGGCTGCATCCATGTCCTGACTCCAAGAGAGATCACTCGCCAGATCACAAGACTGATGTGGGGTTAGGATCGAGGAATGGATGTGAAAGTCCTGGATGAATCTCTGATAGAATCCTATCAGGCCAAGAAAGGATCTGAGTTGTCTACGGGTTTTGGGTCTGGGATGGCAACGAATAGCCTTCACTCGAGCCTCAAGTACCGAAATCGTACCACCACCAACTCTATGTCCCAGAAACTCAAGATATTTCATCCCGAAGGAACACTTCGAACGTTTGCAGGTAAGACCTGCAACACGCAACACTGAGAACAATCTCTTAAGGTCGGACAAATGGCTAAGCCAATCTTTCGACACAACCAGGATGTCGTCAATGTAGACCCGAGAGAAGGACCTGCAGTCTGCCAGGACAGTGTCCATCAACCTCTGGAACACTGCCGGCGCATTGCGGAGACCAAAGGGCATGCGTCGGTATCTAAATTTTCCGAATGGGCATACAAAAGAAGTTTTGTCTCGGTCACACTCTCTTACACCGACTTGATGAAAGCCTTTCGAGAGATCTACTTTCGAAGTGACCTCACCGTTTCCCACTAACTCCAACATCTCATCAATAGAGGGAATGAAGTATGGCTCAGGGGTAGTTATTGAGTTCACCCGGCGGAAGTCTACACATAGACGAATGGAACCATCAGGTTTCCGCACAGGGACTAGTGGGGAAGCCCAGGCAATTTGGCAACGTTCAATAATGCCAAGGTCCATCAGGGAATCCAGTTCTGCCTTCACCTGGTCCCTTATACCAAGAGGGACTGAGTAGGGGGCGGAGACGACCGGCCCCTTGTCACCAGTGTCAATAGACATCACTGTCACTTCAGTATTCCCCGGCACACTGGAGAAAACATCGGTAAACTGGGACAGAAGGTCATCAATGTCTGCTTGGACTCTACCTTCGTATTCCTCAACAAGCACACATTTGGGAGGTTCATCACCCTCCACAACAACATCAACTCTTCCCACATGCAACTGAACAAACTTCTTGAGGACATTAACATGCACAACTTTACTGCTAGATTTCTTACCACCTTCCCTAACAATTCTGTAGTTCACAGGGCCCACTCTCTGTAACACAGTAAAAGGGCCTTCCCAACTGTCAGACAATTTATTTAATCTACCCGGGATACGATACATTACTTTCGATCCAACTGCAAATGATCTAATCTTGCCACCTCTAGGCCTAGACTTATCACGAGCCTTACGATCATTGGCTGTGACTTCGTCTCTGAGCAGCTCAAGTCTCTCAGATAGCCTACCCACATACTCACAGGCAGAGATACCTGGAGCATCCTCACCAGTGTTGAGGAGACAGTGGTGTAGCGCAACAATGGGTGTTCGGGCTGATCTGCCGTACACCAGCTCAGAAGGACTGACCCTAAGGTCCGAGTGGGTCATGCCCCTAAGAATGAACAAGGTCCATGGAACATGGTCAACCCAATCCTTCTGTTGTTCCAAGCATTTACCCAGGACCGCCTTGAGAGTCCCGTGCATCCTCTCCACACAGCCATTAGATTGTGGGTGATATGGAGAGGACCTGACCTGGTGAATGCCCATCCAAGCGCACAGGGACTTCAGGACGCGGCTCATAAACTGCGAGCCTTGATCACTGAGAACACGCAGTGGTATGCCCGTGCGAGTAAAAATTTCGCACAGGGCAGAGGCCACTGACTTCGATGTGATAGAACGCAATGGAACAGCTTCTGGCCATCGAGTCGCAAGACAGATGTAGGTCAAGAGATACCTACACCCGCCCCGGCCCTTTGGCAGAGGACCAACTAGGTCCACCGCAACTGTTTCAAAGGGTTCGGTTACTACCGGAACGTCTACAAGTGGGGCCTTCTTGGGAACAAACTTAGATTTCTTCTGACATAACAAGCAAGATGCACAATAATTGGTAACATCGGAATACATTCCCGGCCACACAAAACACTTTCTAATAGACAACAAACACTTCTCTGCACCAAGGTGCCCACCTTTATTATGCGCAATGTTCAAGATCTTACTACGAAATGACTTAGGGACTGCTAACACAATACCTCTTTCTTCCCATCCTGTGACACGATCCTGTGCCAGTCTCCCATTGTGCCATACAAAGCCACGTTCGCTACGGTCTGCTAATTCACGCCATGTAGCGAGAGAGGGGTCGGACTTCGCCTCGGCTATGAAGTCAGCAAGGTCAGTTCCATCGCTGAGGGTGCCAAGTGATGCTAGCGAAGCCGCTGCCCTACAATCAGGCTCAGGCGGGGCCTCACCAGCACCACCAGGGTTTTTTTTAGGGGGGGGCAGGGGGGGGCATTCGCCCCCCCTAGAGGATTTTGTGCCCCCCCTTGAGCATTTGAAATGAAATTTCATTATTCTAAATAGACCTGTGTGACTATGTACTGCATTTTTTTAAATTATTATATCCATTAGTCTAATTATTAGGCAACAAACAATTTTATTTAAGCAAAATATAAGTGTATTTATATAGCAATACGTTTATACAGCAATACATTTATACAGCAATACGTCTAGTCTTTCTGTTCCAAATATCGATTACACTTTCTACAATGTCATCTGGAAGTTCTTCAGGCATTTCTATTGCTATTCTCATCAGGTGAGCTAGATTTTGTTCTCCAAGACGACTCCTTAGCCTTGTTTTGATCATCTTCATTTGGGAGAAGCTTCGTTCCACAGATGCTGTCCCAACAGGAATCGAAAGGCACACCTTGGCAAGGTCACTGAGATGGGGAAACATCTGTACAAGCATGCTGTTGGTAGCTAATTCCATCAGCAATTTCGTATTGTCTTCCTTAGGCCGAGTAGTGATGTATCTCCTGAATGTCACCCACTCTGTGCGAATGTCAGAGGAAACTAAAGCTGGCACGGTAAATTCCTCTCCCTCTACTGACTTGGCTGCAAGTTCCTTGCCGTAGTGGTCCTCAAGAACACCAAGGAATTCATCCCCATATGACGACAGATCAGGAGAGTCTTTTTGTGGTAGCTTTGAAGAGTCAAGATACTAAATGATGCTACAATATCTTGGGAAGAAAATCTCCTCGAAATATTTTCTTTCAAGTCAGTGACGAAGGGTTTAGCCACTTTATCTTGAAAGGAAGTGATAGATTCAGAGTCAATTATTGCGATAGCTTGAAGCTCATCTTGGGCATCTAGTAGCTCCAGCACCCAATTTGCAGCAGGTAACAAAGATTCATGAAGAGTTTGCAGAGTAGAATCAACCAAACCAGAAATAGCGGTCAAGTCGAGCTTTTCTGCTTGAAGACATCTGCTTAGTTTAGCAACTTGGGGCAGCACGAAGTCAAGGAGGTAGATTGCCATCACAGTAGACTTCTTTGATAGAGCTTTGTTGAGCCCCAGTGCTTCTGGCTCATGTGTTTGCTCATAGAAGGTCTCAAGAGCAATCACAATGGAAGCATAGCTCTCTTTCACTGCCTTGACACATTGTTCATGAGCTAACCAACGGGTGTTGGACGGTTTGGTGACCTTCAGTTCAGGTAGGTCAAGCACACGCTGTACACTCTTCAGGTGTTCTGCTCTTTTGGGAGAGTAGTGAAAAAATTTCCATAGAGTGAGCAATGTCTTGTAAACATGCTCAATTCCAGGAGTGTGGTTTGCAGCTTGAACACAAGCAAGTTGGAGTAAGTGGCAATGGCAGTGAACATAGAGAGCTCGAGGAGAATTCTTCTTGAGTCTCGCCTGGACTCCAGTTCTGACTCCAGAAAACGTTGCTGCTCCATCAAACCCCATTCCGACAAGCTTAGTAGGCTGAATACCCTTCTGCTTGAACCAGTCAGTCAAAGTGGTATAGATAGATGCAGCATCAGTTTTTTTCAATGGAATGGTGTCAAAAAAATGTTCAACGGGTTCTCCATTTTCCTCCCAACGAAAACAAAGAGAAAGCTCTTCGATTGTTGATATATCTGTGCATTCGTCAGCCATCACACTATAGAAAGGAGCCTTGCGAAGGCGTTTGAGCTGAGATTCTTCTACCCACAATCCCAGTGCCTCCAGAAAATCGGAAACAGAATCTGTAGAGGTGTAGGTAGCATTTCTTGCAGATTTTTCAGTAAATTGTTTTAAATCATCACCACAAGACACAATCAAATTAACCAGAGCAGCAAAATTGGTGGTGTGAGGAATGTGATTTCGTGCAAGGAAGTGAGTACATCGCAAAAGTGCCTTAATTCCCTTCCTGTTTCTGATCCTCTGCTCTTCTGTGACACTCCGCAGTTGCTCTAAAATGGATACTTCCTTCTTAGTAGCCAGCAATTCAGCTTCGGAACGGCGAATGTGAGTATCACTCTTTGCATGGGCACGCATCTTCTCAACCGCTTTTTTCCAATTTTTAAATGGCTTTGTACTCCATGCTCCACCTGTCTTTTGAGAAGGATGATGATCGTACTTTCGACAAGTTTTGCAGAATGCTCCGCGGTAATTTTCATCATATTCTAACCAAAGAAACTGCTTTTCCCACTTTTTGTTGTACTTCCGCTGGCCTGATTTTGTTCTATACTTCAACTTAGCTCTATAGTTAGCCGTGCTGGAAAGACTTCTTTTAGTTGGAGGTGGCTCTAGGCTTTGGCTATCAGAAGACAATGGCTCCTCATCTTCACTGCTACTACTAGTAGATGCTGGTGTAGAAGACTGCTTTGAAGTGCTTGCACTAAAGTAATGCCGAATATCCATCTTCTCAAGACTTCTTGAACTAACTAACTAAGCTACTCAAGCACAGACTTATATAGGCTGACAGGGTTGTGCCAGCATTTGCAAGCACAACTGTTGTGGTTGTGCTTGCAAGTGCTGGCCTGGCAACTGTCTCCAGTTTGTGTACAGCTATTGCAGGTGCAAACAATCATAAAAAGGTGTCAATATGACATGTCAATTACATTACTTTTCACCCTTTTTTTGCAAGGTCACTGCTATTCAAGCTGGATCATGCAGGCACACACACACTTAAGCAGGCACACACACACTTAAGCAGGCACACACACACTTAAGCAGGCACACACACACTTAAGCAGGCACACACACACTTAAGCAGGCACACACACACTTAAGCAGGCACACACACACTTAAGCAGGCACACACACATTAATAATTAATACAGGCACACACACAATTAATGCATGCACTCTGACACATGCATGCCCCCCCTTGCTAACAAAAATCTCTATTTTGCCCCCCCTTAGCAATTTTTCTAAAAAAATCCCTGAGTCCACCTAGCCTAACACAAATATCTGACTCAACAAATACATCATCATCACAATCATTAACACAATCACTAAGATTCACACTTAATTCATTATCACAATTATCACTTTCCACATCAACAAACTCCTCATCCACACATCCCTTACCAGACTCTTGCAAATGCTCTGCCTCAACCAGAACCTCCTCCGAAGAAGACTGCTGGACTACTGCCTCATCATCCGAAAGCACGACAGACTCCTCTGCTGCATCGCCTCTTCTCAAGACCTCCTCTTCTGGGATCTCGTTCCTATCCAGGCTAGCATCCATCTTGGCTTGGGCGCGGGTCGTCACCGCAGCAACGACTGCATCAGTTGACAAAGGGTCGTCAGGGCAGAAAGGTTTGACCTTGTCTAGTGCGTCAGCCACAAATTGAGCAGTTTCCCTGTCGTTAGCGACGTAAGGGAAGAGACACGGGCCATCACCATCCTCTTCTGAGATGACTGCCCTTCTAACAAAATCTTTGCCATTAATGGTGAATGTGACCATAGCTGAGGTCCTACCCTTGCAGGCACCATCAAGCCCACAGACTACTATAGACCCAGACTCTTCACACTCGAACCCAACTAGTGACCTAGGGACTACTGCTACTTCTGCTCCCGTGTCACACACTATACTACACTCCTTTCCATTAACCAATCCAGGAGTGACATTCCACTTAGTCTTACTAGCATTGACATCACACTCGTTCACACTATCAGACTTACTAATACCATCATCATTACTACAAGGTACACTCACGTTACTATTCCTGCTGGGCTTACGGACTGCACGGACTGCCTTCTTTTCCTTCTTGCGAGGACAGTCTGGAGACTTGTGTCCAGGGGTACCACACTGATGGCAGATGATAGACCTCTCTTGTGGTGCAGTTTTCTTACGGGCAGGGCAGTCGGCCATCCTATGCCCCTTCTCTTTGCAGAAGTGACAGGGGAACGGGAAAGGGGCCACACTGCCACCGCTAGTGCCAGCTGGAACAGGGTCGTTAGACTTGGGGGCGAAGGGGGTGTGACTCCGAGCTCTGTAACCACTGCCGGAAGTCGCACCACCAGACGCATCCGTAGTTCTAGGGCGATAGAAATTCCCGGGATGGCGAGAAGCCATCCACTCCTCCCAGAAACGGCTCAAGTCAGTAAGGTTGGCAAGGGATTTGGAATGGAGAGCCGTAATGCCGTCCGGAGGGAGCAGGCGTCTGGAACCCATCACTGCAAGGGCCAAACGCACATCTTCCACAGTCTTACAACCTGCAGTGAAACCAACAACAATGTCATGCAAATGTTCAAATATGTCCGAGGCCGACTTGGCCTTCCAAGCTTCCGAGGAGAGGGCAAACAACTTATACCCACAGTCAGTGACTGTCTCACCAACTCCTCTGAGCAAACACTCCCTAGCATCCTCGAAAGAAATGCCGGGTACCAACTTGGACGCCAACTTAGAGGGTAACTTTGGGGCAAGAAACCCAACCCAAGCATCCTTTTCCACTTTGCCAGATATCATAATGTCCTGGAAACGAGACAAATAGTTAGCCATATTACCATCCTTATAAGAGTCTAGTGATTGCAATTTCATTTTCATATTCTCACGCGCAACCCGCAGGTCCCTGTCCTCAACTTCCTGCCGTCTGCGAATGGATTCACGTTCGAGTCTCTCTGCCTCTCTTGCTTCATCTGCTTCACGTTGTTGCCCAGCTGCATCAGCCTGACGCGCTCTTTCTTCTCTGTCTTCCTGCCTCCTTCTATCCTCGGCAAGGATCTGACGTTCTTGTTCTTCCCTTCTAATCAATCTCTGAAACTCCCGGTCTTCCAATTGCTCACGCCGTGCTGCCTCGGCAGCCAAAGATTGCTTCTCGAGCAAGCCCTTGAGGCACGCGAGGATGGCATTGTTAGCCATAGATGACTCCGCGGTACTAGGAGTGACACTGACGGACGATACAGGTCTGCTCACCGCAGGAGTAGTACTGACTGGTAAGGGGGGAAGCTCCAAGGAGCAATTCCCGCCACTTGTTCTGGGCGCATGCGTGCTATTAGAAGCACTGCGCTCTCCACCAGGAGCCCTTACAAAGTTCGTGGACTGGGACGAAGGTGTCGATATGGGAGTGACTGGGGTGTCGATAGGTGACAACGCCACAGATCTATTAGCAAGATCACGGAGTGAAGCAAGATGGCCAATTTCATCTGGCTGAGTGTCTTCATCGATAACCTCCTCATACAAAGAAGACACGCCCGATGCAACGTTCCTGCGGGTACTGTATGGAGGTCTGAGGCTCACAGCAGTTCTGTTAAGACAATGGGATGGACGGAAGCCAACATCATGCGGATCGTTGTTAATTCCGGAGTCAGCAATCGAGTCGTTATCCAACCCCACAACGTCTTCGTTCTCCTTAAAGCGACCCTCCCGAGACAAAGACATGCCGAGCCTACAGAAACAGACACAATGACAACAAAAGATAATAACGAATGATATACAGGGTACACACGGTAAATGGAAGGAAAAAAAACACACAATACAACACGGATAAGTTCCAAACAGTTCCAAACAAATTCCAACAGGAACGATACGAATACACAGCTTCAACAGTCACACCACGGACGACAGTCTCCGAGGATCTTCTGGACTTCGAAGTGTAGGTAGAGTCTGCTTCGTCAATACAGATACGTCGCAGGCTGGTTCGTCTCAAGCACCGCTGCCACCACAATTGTCGCCGGGACCCAGGAGGAATCACGCGGAGACAGATGGTTGCGATGAGTCGCTGCCACCAGGAGTCTCTAATCAGGATCTTCTTAGCTAACTAAGCCTTAGCTACCCCAAACCCGCAAACAGATTCAAGGTCACTTAGGTTATAAGATCTGATGTCAATAAATTAAGATTTACAGGACTCTGTGAATTAGAACTGAACAGGCCAATATATAGAGAATGATCACATGACCAAAAATTCAAAAACAATGAACAGCACACACAGGAAATCCTATACACAGTAATCAAGTAATTATAGTTCAAGTTAGAGAGTTCATGTGGGTGTGGACGGTTCCACGCCCACACTGGTCATCACCAGTATGCCAAGGGTGCACGGCTGTATTGTCAGTTGATGAAACAAATTGAATCTTTGCCTGAGTGTAGGGAGGTGATTGAAAAATTTATAAATGATGGAAGCCATGTTGTTAGATATTCTGGCCATGAATGGTCGGGTACTTGGTGTGACATATGTATTGAACAGAAATTGATGAAAGCAGCAAAGTCAGAAGGTATATTGAGCAGAGGTAGGATGAGGAATAGTGATTCTGGGCACAAGTGCTGGGTGCAAACACTAGACCACTTTGCCGATGTCAACCACCGCATGGAGGAAAGTGCAAAGCAGCACAGTCCACTGCATAAAGATCTTGGTGAGGCACGAATGAAACGAGACCGAAGCAATTAGTCGAGCTCTCACTTGGTTTCAGGAAAATGATCCTTTTGACCAAGATCGAGACAAAAAGCTCCTTGTGTCATTCTCTACTGGATTCACAAGTACTGAAAATGATCAAGTCAATGCTGAGAAAGCAGCTGAAATTGGGAGAGAGATGCATAAAAAGCGTGATGGGAAGTCGGTAACATTAACCATGGAAGTCAAGTTCAAGGTACAGGCCTTATCATGACTTTGAAAGACCTCCAAAATTAATGAAAAGAGAATTCATGTTAACTCCCTTAAACACTTCAACCGGCTGATCATCATAGCTCAAAGATATATGACAGTTGAGAAGAGCTTGGAGTATGAATTGACTCCTCTACCACTGTCTTTGTTCAGCAGCAAGGATCACAAAATGATCAAGGCAAACAAAACTCTCTTTTCGAAGACCCGCTTAAAAGACCTGATTGACCCACTCGACCTCACCAAACAAGCCTGCTCTTGTGTAGTCATTGATGGTGGTTGGCTTCTCCACATGGTTAAGTGGGAGCAGGGACATACTTGGCAGCAAATTGCAGAGAGCTACTTAAGCTATGTTCAGTGTCTTGGAAAATATGCTGAGAATATCAGTGTGGTGTTTGATGGCTATGGCAGTTCACCTAAAGATCATGACCACATTCGGCGAACAAAGAACTCTTGCTGTGAGTAGTGGGTCGGGTAGGAGTTGTAGCAGTAGTTGGTCTAGTAGTTAGCAAATTAGCACGGAAAGTCTGTGTGGTAGTATTAGCTGTTCTGGTAGTAGCAGTTCTAGTGTAGCTGGGTTTGATAGCCGTTGTGGATAGTGGTGTGTCTAGCTTAGTAACTTGCATGGAGTGGTGAGAGCTGACAGAGCTCGCTTGGGGAGAAGATTCTCCCCTACAGGGAGAATAGGGACATAAATCTGTACATCAAGGCTTTAGAAGCCGATCTGATAAGACTTAATGTATGTAAGGATGACTCTCAAGGCTAGGGATACAGTGCCCCAAATATCATGTGAAGCAGCATGCACCTATTTTGATGTGAAAAAGAAGTTATTGGATGAGGTTGGAATGGATATTAAAACAGAGTCCCAGATGTTTGTGGAATGGAAAAAGATATCCAAAACCCGGGATATGGTGACCCGTCTTGAGAAGTTAAAATGTCTCGTAGATGGTTTTACCTTAGGTGCTAAGTCAGTGGAAGAATTGTCACTCAGAATAATGAAAGCCCTGTATAAGGTCAACCTGAGTACGTCGGCAGTATAGTCAGGGAAAGTTAGCCCGAATTCTTGGTGAACCGGGAATAAATTCCTTACCAAGAATTTTTTTACCAGAATGTAGGTAATAGTGCCTACAATGACCCCTCAAAAGATTAAAACCCAGTTCTCCTAGGAGAACCTACTATAGCCACTTAAAGTTTCTATCAGTCACCTATCTTTTGAGTTTAAACTAATAAAAACATTCAAACTAGTCTCATGAATCGAGGTCAGAGTCTTCTTCAGGCTCTTCCTCATCATCAATGCAATTTTTGCATGTAATTCCTTTGCAATTTCTGCATGCTGAGATGCATTTGACTTCATTCTTCCTACAGCTGCAGCGTCTATTGCTGCAATCGCCTTTGCAATTACAGCTAGTAAACTCCAGCAACTCCTCAGGGGCCATAGGCTGTAGAGTAGGAACTGGCTCATAACCTTGACTCCCTACTATCCATCCATAGCTACTGGGATCCAAGGACATGCTTTCCAGCAGCATCCAGTCCCGGGTTTGGAGGTAGGCACGCAAAGAGTGCTGTGCTGCTGCACCTTCTGTGGGAGGAAGAATTTCTGGTTTTATTACCCCAGCTGCAGCCTTTCTCAGAAACATATTGTCACATCATCCTTAGTAGCTCGCACATCAAGGAAGATATCCATGTGTTTGTTGACGTCCCCTACGCACAGTTAGTCATACAGAGTGGCTTTGCCATGGCCAGCTATAGCTGAAACAGTGTCACACCCAGTAAAGGCATGGCAAAAGAGCAGGTACTTTCTTTGATTCTCTTAAAGACATTCTTGGATTCTCTTTACATTATATGAACCCTTGGACGTGGTAAAGAACAGCGAATAGTTGGTATTTGAGCTGTGGTGAACGAGCATTATCAGTACATCAGTATCTTCTGCCCTTACCTAAAAATAATGATAAAATTATTACACTATGCCTTTTTGGTATAGAATAGCTACAACTGACCTCAACAGAGCCAATAATATTAGCTGCAGTCAGTGCAACTTTCACTATTGAAGTGTTCGCATCATTGTCACAGACCTCCGCAGTGATCTGGTGCTTCTGGACACATGATGTGAGCATCAAATGTATCATATCTGGTTGAATCTGCACATCACAGACAAACACTCAGCTTGAGGACTCTCCTGTGGCTCTGTGTCAGATTCAGGCTCCTTCCTGACTGTTACGTCAGACTCCTTCGCCTTCCAATACTTTGACTTGGTCTTTGCCTTTCTGACCCTGTCTTCTCACTCTGACATCCAAACACTGATAGATCAGACGATGAGATCTCAGTGACCTAGAAACAATAATTTAGAAAAAATGAATACCAAGGCAGGTTACACGGAAAGAAAGAAAAAAAATTACAAAAATCACCACACAGGTAAGGTTACAAGGTAAGGTAACACAGGTAAGTTCACAAAAAACATAAGACAACACAACAAGTGTTCTACTCCCAGTTGGTTGTACACATGGTAACGTCTTTCAATCGGCTGATGTGTCCAGAGTTCGGCAAAGACTTGTTACGATCCTTACGTTGTCCTGCTCCATCGACTTCAGTTGCTAAGCTGAAGAAGGGAACTCTGCTGTCTTCAGGTATGAGGAACTGGACGAGAACGGCCACCGCTGCCACCAGTATGTGGGGGTCTGGAAGGCTTAATCACCAGACAAACTCACACTCTCAGGAAGTGGGCTGTGACGATCATCGCACCTGAGCAATAGATTACGTTTTGCTGCCACCAGAGAACGTGTGGCTGAGCGCAGCTTGCGCCTAAGTAAGATGTATGTTTTATAATACAAATATTATGGAGGACTTAAACAAGACCTGACATCACACAAAATGAGACATGAGGTCTAGCGACTCCGTTCTTATACGCACGCACAAATGACCAAACATGGAAATATTCAGTGACATGACACCTACCTAAATGTCAAAAGAAGTCTGTGTATGTGAAGAATTTCACGTACACAAATGATTGCATCAGAAATCACAAAAACTCAAATAAACGCACAACATCGTATGGATGAAATACTAAATAATACACATCATGTAAAAATGTAATACATATAACTTCTCTTCTTCTTTGCCTTTACTTCTCTTCCTTCTTCTCATCTTCTCTCTTCTTACCTGTGTTGGATTGAGGAGACAACACTGTATCTGTAAAACATTACATTACAATTGATAAGGTAAAATAAATATAAGACTAAAGTCTTCACATTTAAAATTGAGGAGCACATAATCAAGTAAATTAGCTATGGAATATGTTGCAAGTAGAATTACTTTCTACATCTTACATCATCGGATACATATTGTACAATCTATACCGCAACACTTGCCGTGTGTGGAATATATATTTACATCTTACCAAAGACAATCTCTGCAGTTGCAGTCCCGGTCACTGTGGTTACTACAGCAATGAGTGTGTAGTTGGTGTTTGGCATCAGCTTGTTCTCGACGGTGAAGGTAAGTGCCATCGGGGTTCCAGAGAAAGTGGTCGATGCAACCAAAATACTCTCATTGCTGTCCAGTTGGATCGCCCGTAAGGTCAACTCAGCTTGCTGGTAATCACAAACAGGAGGAGGCTACAACAAACATATTGGATTATGAGTCACTTGAAAATAATACAGCCAATGGCAATGCAGATTGTTAGTGCAATAGTTACATAAAAGTTCAATGGGGCAATACGTCTATGCTGTCTATCAATCCACTCTTGGCATGTATGTCCATTGAATATACTATAGGCATTCAATACCGTGTGTTTATTCAACAATACAACAGGACAAACAGAGTGGGTATTGAACTTATCCAATACCTTCAAGAAAAGGCAAAATACGACATGTTTACCAGAATCAGCTCCTGTGAAGCAGTGACTATATTAATAGGATGGCTATGGTTATGGCTCGCTGGCATTGTCTGGTATTGTTTCCATCCAGATATTCCCCCTGGAGTCTGGTACTAGGGAAAATTAACTTTTGTTCCTAACAATCTTCTCCAAAACAATTGCACATGTAATAAACTTAAATAGTAACAAATAGCCATTTGTATTGTGCATCATGTACTGCTGACAGACAAACATATTGCTCAACTTCCAAATAGTGCAGGTCTCTTTTCTGAGTACTTCTAAAGTAGACAATTACCAAGAGTCAATACCTTCTGAACCCAGCAAAATCACACCGAATTGCACTCAGCTCCAACATACAACACACATTCATATCAATTGAAGTTTGAATGCATCTACTGAAAACCAACTTCTTTTCTTTTACTGACATCCTTACCGTAACTGAGATCTTCACCTCTGGGTCTCCATTACTTTTGGGTCTCCATTACTTTTGAAGCGAACCACAACTTGAAAGTTACTAAAGTGGTTTCGTGGAGCTAAAATAATTAGAGAAAGTTAAAAGATAATTGAATCATTTCAAAGAGACCCCATTACCAATTGGGAAGCCGGTAACAACAGTGGTTGCATTACTGTCTCCTACAGAATTAGTGGCTATAACTGCAAACTCAATATCGATGTACTGAGTAGCAACACTTGATGTGTTGCGGTAGTGATTGAGGGTGGAGCTAATAAATTTCATACATCATCCACTGGCAACTTCCGTCTCCACTACGGTGTACTTTAATATGGGATAACTCTGACTGGTAAAAGGTTCATCCCACTCCAATTGAATCTCGATGGCAGACATCAGGGATGTCCTCACACCAGGTGGGAGGGGTGGACCTACAAAATTCACATGTTATTTATCAAGCTAGTATATTTAATTAGATTGTAATGGCTATGTACAGTTTATCTCTATGCTAAGAAAATGACCAATGCCCACTGACCATATGCAGTATATACACCACTTAAGTCTGCAACTAGTGCATTTTTTTTTAATGTGTTTCCTGATCATTTACAATTGCTACAGGAGTATGATGGAAGAAGAAAATATACATGTATTGTATAAGTAGTGCAAGTATGTGTGAGGTTGTTTATACTAGTGGCAAACTTTATTAGTTATGAATTGTCTGCAAGTCAGCTAGAAGTAAAAGTAACTTTATCCTCTGGAAAACAGCATAAAATGTCATATTGTAAAACATTAATGAAAGGAACAATCGATAATAATTTATAATTACTCACCCACTACAGTCAAATAGGCGGGGTCAGAATACACTGACATTCCTTGGGATGGGTCATATTCCCTACAACTGAAGTGACTACTATTGTTCACTTCACTGGCCAATACACTCACGTACTTAAAGTCTAAACCAGTGTAGAATGTGAAGCCTCGTTTGGAAAGTATGGATTTGTGAGGTAACTCATGGTCAACATAAAATTTTCTGGAAGAAATACACTCCAGGAAATATCACTGGAAATCAGATGAGCAGGAGAAGATAGCAATAGTGTTGGCAGACACTGTTTGGTTGACTGGACTGACTCTAAAACACACTAACATATAATATTTGACAGAATCATGCAAGGAGAAGTAAATTTGACTCTATTCATCACTAAACTGAGAGTCTGAACTCCCTAAATCCCTCAATGTATTCACCTTTGAAAATTAAGACATTCTGATTAGCCCTCGCTGGTAAATTCCAGGAGGCATCATTGCCTGTTGGCTGTACTTTGAAATAAACTATTAATTGTAATTCTAGACCCTCTAGATATAACAATCCTTGTACAAAAGATGAATGTTTTTTTAATGCATGGACTTTGTAATTTGTACTATATGCTCATGCTTTTGCTTTGCCTCATTCCAAATGTAGTGAGATCAAAACTACATATTGTTCTGTGCTACAGAAACAAAAATAAAAACAAATTGAAAAGACAAATATTAAAATAAAACATACACTGGCATCGACCTCCATTCTCTTCAAGATGTTGTGAGGTTGCCAATGCTTGCACTACTCTGAAAGTAGTCTAACTCCAAAATTATGCATTTCAAATCTGCTAGTTTATTAAAGTCCATCTACCCACTGTGAAAATGGATTGTATCTAGATACAATCCACACAACTATCAAAGGCAAATAAAAGTGCATGTACTACATTTAAAATGGAGTGGTTATATACACTCACATTACAGCGACCTCATATTTTCACCTAAACTCTATTTAGATGACTGGCCCAGTGGAGCATTACCATACAGTATTTTCAAACAATGTAAGTCTTCAGAGGATGCTTGACAAAAGTGAGGCTAAGCCTCATGGGCAAGAATCCATGCTGGTGGAATTCTTGTTTGCAGTCATGACAAAGTGTATGTTTCTGTAACTTGGTTCACTCAGCTGTAGATATAAACGAAGAACAGACTACACCTGGAATTCTCATCTTGAAACGCAACTGTGGACTTATTGGTGAGCGAGCGTAGCGAGCGAGACACTTACGGGGGTAACACAATTGAAAATCGGGGATGTTTCGAGCGAGCGGTGGATAATGCAAAATCGGGTATATGTTCGCTTCGCTCGCTCGATAACGAGATACAATTAGGGGTGGTTATGTGTGTATGGATGGTACGGTACGGCTTGACCCCAGTTAATTCTGAAACTACAGCACAACTCAAGCCTTACTCTTTAGACTTAAGCTCCGAAGTATGAGAAAATTCCCGCGAAAACGCTTGTTTTTCAAGACACAAAAAGTTGCTGAGACCTATGGCATTGAAGATCCTTTTCCAAACGTAATTTCAAAAATTCGCCGTTTTAGGTGGGATACGGAATGCCGCTTGTTTGTTGTCAAGAGCCATTGGTAGTCGGAATGCCGTAACGTCAATGCTAAGGAAATTACTACTACTCCAGTGAAGCTGAGGTAAGTACGTAGTTCCATATTTGTTAACTATATATGCGAAAATAACTCTGGCCTTTCATTTTTGTAGCTAAGAGCTTGTTGTCAAAGCTGACTGGTATATTCAAATAGTCAGAATTGCTTAATTTGATACTACGGAAGTTACTACTGCTCAAGAAAATGAGGTAAGAAAGTAATTTTGTAATTGTGTGCTAACATTGATTGTCTTTTGTTTTTATAGCTGAGAGCTTGTTGTCAAGAATGTGAGGTAATTCACATAGTCAAAGTAACTTAAATTTGATACTACAGAAGTTATCAATACTCAGGAAATAGAGGTAAGTAGTAATTCCATATTTTGTTGGCTAAAATTACAAATAATAACACTGGTTTGTTTTGTTTTTTATCATAGCTGAGAGCTTGTCCAAGAGTTACTGGTATCAGAATGGCAGATGTTTGATACTACAGAAGTTACCATTAATCAGGTAAGAGAGTGATTTTGTATTTGTTTGCTGATATTATAGTGTTTGCATGAACTAAGCTAAAACATAGTAACAATACTGTAGTTTTGTTACCTAACTATCAGGCTCGCTCGAAATTGTGCTCAAGCACACCACTAGTATGTATATATATGTGTATATATGGTACGTATGCCCTTTAAATGCGCGCGCGGGGAACTTTTTTCTCCAAAAAACACGGCTTTTTAGGCTTGACCCCAGTTTACTCTGAAATTACAGCATTAAGCAAGGCTTACTTTATACTTAAGCTCTGAAGTGTGAGAAAATTCCTGCGAAAATGCTTGCTTTTCAAGAAACAAAAAGTTGATTCGATCGGTTACTATGGTATTGAAGACCCTTTTCCAGACCTAATTTCAAAACTTCGCCATTTTAAGGGATACGGAGTGCCGCTTGTTGGTTGTCAAGAGTCATTGGTAGTCAGGCCGTAGTATTAATGTTAAGGAAGCTACTACTACTCGAGGTAAGCTGAGATATAAGTACGTAATTCCATATTTGTTAGCTAAATATGCAAAAATAACTCTGGCCTTTCTTTTTTGTAACTAAAAGCTTGTCAACAGTGACTGGTAAATTCAAATAGTCAGAATGACTCAAATTTGGTACTACAAAAGCCACCACTGCTCAAGAAAATGAGGTAAGAAAGTAATTTTATATTTTTGTGCTAAAATTGGTTGTCTTTTGTTTTTGTAGGTGAGAGCTTGTTGTCAAGAATTCACGGTAATTCAGATAGTCAATTTGATACTACAGAAGTTATCAATACTCAAGAATGAGGTAAGTAGTAATTCCATATTTGTTGGCTAAAATTACAAATAATAACACTGGGTTTATTTTTTATCGTAGCTGAGAGCTTGTTCAAGAGTTTGAGATTATCAGAATGGCAGATGTTTGATACTACAAAAGTTACCATTAATCAGGTAAGAAAGTGATTTTGTATTTGTTTGCTGAAATAAAAGGTCGTAACTGCTATTATAGTGTTTGCATGAACTAAGCTAAAACATAGTAACAATACTTAGTTTTATGTTACCTAACTATCAGGCTCTCTCTCCATTTGTGCTCAAGCACACCACTAGTATGTATATATGTATGTATGTATGAATGGATGGTAAGTATACCCTTTAAACGCACGCGAGAAAATTCGTGCGAAAACGCTTGCTTTTCAAGAAACAACACTGCTTGCCAGGCCTTGTTTTACCGAAGTTTACTGTAAATTTACTGCATAGTTTTCCGTGCAGTAAACTCTAATTCTGGAACAAAATACAAACCACATGTACAACTTGCTATGTTTTACTCATGTTATACCAATCCAGTGTAATTTTTGTTCCAGAATAAGAGTTTACTACATAGTTTCCTCTCAAGCACACTACAGATTTTCCAGCAGTACACTTAAGTAAATCATAGGCCTGCAAGCGGTGCAAAAAGTTGATTCAACCAGTTACTATGGCATTGAAGACACTTTTCCAGACTTAATTTCAAAACTTCTCCATTTTAGGGGGATACGGAGTGCCGATTGTTGGTTGTCAAGAGTCATTGGTAGTCAGAATGCCGTAGTATTAATGCTAAGGAAGCTACTACTACTCCAGGGAAGCTGAAGTAAGTACTTAATTCGTTAGCTAAATATGCAAAAATAACTCTGGCCTTTCTTTTTGTAGCTAAGAGCTTGTTGTCAACAGTGACTGGTAAATTCAAGTAGTCAGAATGGCTCAAATTTGGTACTACAAAAGTTACCACTGCTCAAGAAAATGAGGTAAGAAAGTAATTTTGTATTTGTGTGCTAAAATTGATTGTCTTTTGTTTTTGTAGCTGAGAGTTTGATAATCTCAATTACCGGTAACTCTTGAACAAGCTCTCAGCTACGATAAAAAATAAACCAGTGTTATTATGTGTAATTTTAGCCAACAAATATGGAATTACTACTTACCTCAATTTCCTGGGTATTAAAAACTTCTGTAGTGTCAAATTTAACTTACTTTGACTATCTGAATTACCTCGAATTCTTGACAACACAGAATGGCAGATGTTTGATACTACAAAAGTTACCATTAATCGGTAAGAGAGTGAGATTTTGTATTTGTTTGCTGAAATAAAAGGTCATAACTGCTATTATAGTGTTTGCATGAACTAAGCTAAAACATAGTAACAATACTTAGCCCTTTGCGGACGAACGCGGGCGAGCAATTATGTAATTAAATACGCGCACGCCGTAGTTGCCTGAGATGACGTTTTACCAGTTGGAGTTCAACACGTGGAAAAAGAAAACGGGCGAGTGTTTCTTTTGTGTTAGGCCTCAAATAATCTGCCTCTAGCGTTGTAGCTATGGTAATTCGTTAGTTTATAGTTTATAGAGTTGTTTTGAATACAAACTTACTTGGAATTATCGAGGAGGCCATAGTTTGTTAGCTATTTTTTAGCTTATATTTATGAAAGGAGAAATCACACCCAAGTGTAAGTTCTAGTTTTAGTTTGCTTATTTCTAGCTACTTTAGGCCTTTACTTCTTAGTAGATGTTCTATTTGAAAATAGCTAGACACAAAGTGCAGAAAAAAAATTTTTTTATTTAGTTGGTGCACTTGATATAAGTTATACTTATTTTATAAGACTTATTTTGTAGAATAGAGATTGCAAAATGTATGCTATGTAAGCTACTGAAAGTTTTAGCGCGCTACGCGCTCTGTAACTGTAATAACAGAGCAGGAAAGAGCTTGTCACGAATTCGTGACAGCCGTATTCTCTTTACGCACCCGGTGTGTCACAGACTCGTGACCATTTTACGCGTGCGTTAAGTTATGGTGGTCACGAATTCGTGACGATCGTACGCAAAGGAGGGCTAGTTTTATGTTACCTAAATATCAGGCTCGCTCGCCATTTGTGCTCAAGCACACCACTAGTTGGCGAGCGAGCGGAGCGAGCGAGACAGTATTAGGGGTAGATAATGCAAAATCGGGTATATGTTATTGGCGAGCGAGCGGAGCAGTATTAGGGGTGGATAATGCAAAATCGGGTATATGTTATATGTATACTAGTGGTGTGCTTGAGCACAAATGGTGAGTGAGCCTAAAGACTATACTATTTTTATATGAATGATTTTGACTTCTAACACTGAAGCTACTGAAAATAAGGTCCAGTTTTTAAATTTCGCATACACGCTAAAGGGATTTCAGTGCCATAGTAACAACTCTCTGCAACTGCTTGAATTGAAGGGAAAAAACAACAACAAAACAATACATGTTATTTAAAAGTTTTCTTTGAGATATTCTTTAGCTAAGTAGTGGTTGTAACACACAATGCTGACACAACTAGACATGCACCTACACAGACTTACCTTCGTGGTAGTCTAGTGGACAATGTATTTTCAAGTAAATACTGTTGCGCACGGCTTAAAACCATGACAAAGAGCGCATTGACTTACCACTGCCACTAACTCGAATAGAAATGGAAGTCCCTTAAGTTTTCCAAGTTTTAACTGCACCCGCAAAAGAATTCAAAACGGTAAACAATTCAATTTCTAGGGTGATACGGGTACTGATCGATAAACCAGAGGATTCTGTTTAGTGCAATTTGGGACGGGGTCGACCACATAACTAACACAAAAACGCGAGGGTCAAAGTACAAAATGACATACGTACGTCCATACATCCCGATTTTCAATTGTGTTACCCCTGTAAGTGTCTCGCTCGCTACGCTCGCTCGTCAATTATTTGGCGAGCGAGCGTAGCGAGTGAGACAGTATTAGGGGTGGATAATGCAAAATCGGGTATATGTTATATGTATATATGTATGTGGGATGGTACGTATGCCCCTTAAACGCGCGCGCGGGGAACGTTTTCTCCAAAAAAACACGGCTTTTTAGGCTTGACCCTAGTTTATTCTGAAACTACAGGATTAAGCAAGCCTTACTTTATACTTAAGCTCCAAAGTGTGAGAAAATTCCTGCGAAAATGCTTGCTTTTCAAGAAACAAAAAGTTGATTCGACCGGTTACTATGGCATTGAAGACCCTTTTCCAGACTTAATTTCAAAACTTCGCCGTTTTATGGGGGGATACGGAGTGCCGGTTGTTGGTTGTCAAGAGCTGTTGGTAGTCAGAACAAGGCCGTCGGAACCGCTGAGGCTGGTGAGGTTTCGGCCTCACCACTTTTTTGCCGAAGTGGGCGTGGTTTTGTTTGCGCGAGCGCTTATTATCACGTTGCTTTTTAGCTTAGGTAAAAATGGCATCGATGTTGGAGTCCAAAGGTGAACTATGATTACTTAATTTTCCATACCATTGACTTTGTTTACTGAACTCAAATTAGTATTCTATTCAATTTATTCACACTTTCAATTTATATAAACTTATGGAAGTCTACTTGCATACAATGTTTTTTATTTTTTCCTGTGTACTTTACTTTCACCACCCCACCTTGAGCATGCCTATAAAACTACCAGTCATTCAGTCATTTTTAGTTGTTGTTCTTGTTCTAGTCGTTGTGATTACATTATATTGAAGAACCTCGTGAACTAACCTTACCACTACCTAGCTAACCACCATTGTCTAGTGTAGAGCCAGAGCTAAAATACAGTCAACTAGCTACTAAAGTTTTGGCTGCATTCAATCATCCATGAAGCCTAGAAAGCTGCAAGTGCCAGTAGTTGGAACAGAGCCGCACCAGCCATCCTCTCCTCCATTCAAGTTCCCAAGGAGAGAATTTGGGAAGAAAAATGTTGTAAAAAGATCGTTTTTGCCCCAGTGGTTCCAAAGGTGGCCTTGGCTTCATTATTGTGAAGATATGGATGCAGCATTCTGCTTCATTTGTGTGAAAGCCTACTCTGAGAATAAGCTTAATTCAGTAGGTAATCTTGAAACCACCTATATTTCATCTGGCTACACAAATTGGAAGGATGCATGTGTTAAATTTCCAAACCATGAGTCCAGTAGATGCCATAAGGATGCAGTACTGAAGACCATTACTCTCCCTGCAACTACCAAGGATATAGGAGAAAGTCTGTCATCTCAACTTGCTAAAGATAGATTGGAGCGTCGACAGTGTTTTTTAAATTACTATCAAATGTCCGGTTCTTAGCTAGGCAAGCATTACCTCTTCGAGGAGGTGGGGATGAAAGTAATTCCAATTACATGCAATTGCTTAAACTCCGTGGGGAAGATGACTCTAGGGTATTTCAATGGATGAAAAAGAAAACAGATAAGTATACATCTGGTGATATGCAAAATGAAATGATTAAAGTAATGGCACTTCAAGTCCTTCAAGAGGTTGCCAGTTCAATACATTCAGCATCTTTTGTTACCTTGATGGTTGATGAAACAACTGATGCTTCAAATCGTGAGCAAGTTGTATTGTGTATTCGTTGGGTTGATGCTAACTTTGAAGTCCATGAAGACTTCATTGGCTTGTTCATGGTGGATGCAATTGATGCTGATACGATTACTGCAGTAATATTTGATATTCTTAGGCGTTTAAATCTTTCTATTGCCAAAGTAAGAGGGCAGTGTTACGATGGTGCTGCTACAATGTCAGGTAAAAATGCTGGAGTAGTTGCTAAAGTATTAAAAGAAGAGCCTAAAGCTTTGTACACACACTGCTATGGCCATTCACTCAGCCTTGCATGTGGAGATGCAATCAAACATTCTAAAATTATGAAAGATTCACTTGATACAACTCGTGAAATCACAAAACTTATAAAGAAGTCCCCACGTAGAGATACATTGTTTGAGAAACTGAAAAGTGAGTTGGCCCCTGATACACCTGGTGTTAGAGTTCTTTGTCCAACAAGATGGACAGTAAGGGCAGACTCCTTAAAGAGTATCTTAGACAATTTTGAAGTTCTTCAAGAATTGTGGGAAGAAGCTATTGACTTAGTGAAAGACACTGAAATGAAGGCTCGTATAAATGGAGTTGCATCTCAAATGAAGACTTTTGATTATTATTTTGGAATTTGTTTAGGGCATTTGATTCTTAAACACAGTGATAACTTGAGCAGAGCATTGCAAAAGAGTGACATATCAGCCTCAGAAGGTCAGGAAGTGGCCTCCATGACTTTGAAAGTTCTTAAATCTATACGTTCTGATGACATGTTTAAAGTTATTTTGGGAAAAGATTTGTAAAGAGGTTGAACATTTTAGTATTTCACCACCAGGTTTACCACATCGTCATAAAGCTCCTCGAAGATTCGAAGAAGGAGATGCAGAGAGTGTGTTTCCTGAAACACCAGATGACTACTACAGACCTATCTACTTTGAAGCATTGGATCTCATCACCACTTCTATTACTGATCGATTTAATCGGCCTGGTTATAATTTTTTTCATAATGTTCAAAATCTTATTCTAAAAGCAGTTCAAGGACTGGATTATGAAGCTGAGTTAAAGTGTGTGGCTAATTTCTATACGACTGATTTTAATTATGAATTATTAAAAAAACTCAGCTGGAGATACTGAGAGCTAATTTCACTCCAAATCAAACCTCTGTTAAAATCACTGATGTTACTGAATTCTTCAAAGCAATGACTCCAGTTCAGCGAGAACTTCTATCTGAAGTGTGTCAATTGTTTCAACTCCTACTTGTAATACCAGCAACTAATGCTGTCAGTGAAAGGTCCTTTAGTGCTTTACGAAGAGTGAAAACGTATTTGCGTTCGACAATGGCTCAAGACAGGCTGAATCACATCATGACTTTGCATATTCATCGAAGTCTTACTGATGATCTAAGCTTGATTGATAGAGCTAACCGATTTATTCATGGAAGTGATCATAGAGAACAAATTTTTGGGAAATTTGTGGCAACTGATATTAAAAAATGTGATTGAAACTTTTTATTAGTAAACATAAATTAAATTTTCTTGAACAATGTTTGAAACTTTTTTTTAAATATAAATTAAATTTTCTTGGCTAATAATTGGCCCTGATTATTTTTAAATATTTCTAATATTGGCCTCACCACTTTGTATTTGCTTCCGACCCCCCTAAGTCAGAATGCCGTAGTATTAATGCTAAGGAAGCTACTACTTCTCGAGGGAAGCTGAGGTAAGTACGTAATTCCATATTTGTTAGCTAAATATGCAAAATTAACTCTGGCCTTTCTTTTTTGTAGCTAAGAGCTTGTCAACAGTGACTGGTAAATTCAAATAGTCAGATTGGCTCAAATTTGGTACTACAAAAGTTACCACTGCTCAAGAAAATGAGGTAAGAAAATAATTTTGTATTTGTGTGCTAAAATTGATTGTTTCTGTTTTTGTAGGTGAGAGCTTGTTGTCAAGAATTCAAGGTAATTCAGATGGTCAAAGTAACTTCAATCAGAAGTTATCAATACTCAAGAATGATGTAAGTAGTAATTCCATATTTGTTGGCTAAAATTACAAATAATAACACCGGTTTATTTTGTTATCGTAGCTGAGGAACAAGAGTTACTGGTGATTGAGATTATCAGAATGGTTGATGTTTCATACTACAGAAGTTACCATTAATCAGGTAAGAGAGTGATTTTGTATTTGTTTGCTGGAATAAAAGGTCATAACTGCTATTATAGTGTTTGCATGAACTAAGCTAAAACATAGTAACAATACTTAGTTTTATGTTACCTAACATCAGGCTCGCTCGCCATTTGTGCTCAAGCACACCACTAGTATGTATATATGTATGTATGGATGGTACGTATGCCTTTTAAACGCGCACGCGGGGCTTTAAACTTAAGCTCCGAAGTGTGAGAAAATTCTGGCGAAAACGCTTGTTTTCAGGACACAAAGAGTTGCTTCGACCGGTTACTATGGCATTGAAGACCCTTTTCCATACTTAATTTCAAAACTTCGCCGTTTTATGGGGGGATACGGAGTGCCGATTGTTGGTTGTCAAGAGTCATTGGTAGTCAGAATGCCGTAGTATTAATGCTAAGGAAGCTACTACTTCTCGAGGGAAGCTGAGGTAAGTACGTAATTCCATATTTGTTAGCTATATATGCAAAAATAACTCTGGCCTTTCTTTTTTGTAGCTGAGAGCTTGTTGTCAAGAATTCACGGTAATTCAGATAGTCAAAGTAATTTAAATTTGATACTACAGAAGTTATCAATACTCAGGAAATTGAGGTCTAAAAATTAAAAATAATAGCACTGGTTGTTTTTTTTATCATAGCTGAGAGCTTGTTCAAGAGTTACTGGTAATTGAGATTATCAGAATGGCAGATGTTTGATACTACAAAAGTTACCATTAATCAGGTCAGATAGTGATTTTGTATTTGTTTGCTGAAATGAAAGGTCATAACTGCTATTATAGTGTTTACATGAACTAAGCTAAAACATATTAACAATATTATTGTCATTATATGTTACCTAACTATCAGGCTCGCTCGCCATTTGTGCTCAAGCACACCACTAGTTTATATATGTTTGGATGTACGTATGTCATTTTGTACTTTGACCCTCTGTATCTTTGTGTTCGCTCCACGTTCGACCCCATCCCAAACTTCACTAAACAGAATCCTTAGAAATTGAATTGTTTACCGCTTTGAATTGTTTTGCGGGTGCAGTTAAAACTCAAAAACTTATGGGAGCTCTATTTCTATTCGAGTTAGTGGCGGTGGTAAGTTAATACGCTATTTGTCACAGTTATAAGCCCTACTCAACAGCATTTACTCGAAAATTAATTGTCCACTAGACGAACCACGAAGGTAAGTCTTGCATAGGTATGTTCAGTTGTGTGAAAGTATTATGCGTTCTAATTTAAGAATATCACAAAGAAAACTTTAAATAACGTGATTTGATTTTGTTGCTTCTTTTTCAATTCAAACGTTGCGGGAGCGGTTACTATGACATTGAATCCCCTTTACCGCATACGTAATTTAAAAACTCAACTTTATTTTAGTAGCTTGAGTGTTAGTTGTTAAAATCAATCATTTAACAATAGGCTCGCTCGCCATTTGTGCTCAAGCACACCACTAGTAACTTAGCTTTGACATTCAAGAATGCTCTATTTAACCCTTGCAATGTCACTGAGACATATTCAAAATTTATTTGTATGCATTAGCTTACCCTTCGGTTTCTCTCCCATCCCACCTAATATTTTGTGCAGTCAGCAGTAGCAATGCCAATGTCAATCCATGCTTCAGAATTACTCATAAGCTTTCCCATCTGTAGCCATCCAGGGCAGCCAATACAGTCTTGGAAATACTAACTTGCATGATTTGTTTACTAATCCTTCCACATCCTGCTTTTTGAAGTCCCAGAAGCAGGACAAAAATTATAATCATAGTATTCCTCACATTTTTCCTTCGTTTCCAGCTCCTCCCACATACCGACTCAAGTTACAGCATTCCATGCCGGCAGTATATATGTCTCTTGTTTCATCCACCACTCGTTATTCAAATAGTTCTCAAGCTCATATTCTGTCACTTCATTCAAGCATCCAGTCCATCTTCATCAATCCAATCTACTTGGTTTTAGTGCCAATATTCTTCTTTTACACAGCCCAGGCTAGTGAGAGTAAGTAAATATAACAAAATATATGTGGGGGGTAAGATCTAAATGTTCTGATTTGAAAAAATCAGATATCACTTGTTGTTTTTGTGTACGGCGTTGATAGGTAATTTGCAGGTGCATCTCACTCCAATTCATTTTTCTGTCACTGAGAAAGAGGCGGCCATTTTCTATTGCTCCTTAAACTGTAGCTCCGATCATTCCCTGCTATGGCTGGTTGGTGAGCCTGAAGCCAGTCATCTTCAACCCTTTACCGCCACATCAGCTTCCAGGTTTCGGGATAAAACTGATATTCATGTAGAGGTCAAAGATCAGTCCACGTGCAACGATAATAAAGGAAAGAAGCAGCAAGTACTTACCATTCACTCCAGCATCCTTCACCCAATGCTACTAATACGCTGCGTGGCTCAACCTATCACCCCCAACTTCTCTGATGCCAAAAGCAATTACGCTACTCTAAGAGTACACCCGGTAACAGGTAAAACAATGATAATTAATTTAACAAATTCATAAAATAATGATACCCTTTGTAACATGCACATGGACAGCTAGCTGTAATCTCTAGATCTCTTGGCACATCCTCCTAGACAAGTCCACATCTGGACTACCGTATTGTGATTGGATGTTAACTTATGACTGATTGTAGTTATTAGTCTTGTTTGTGATACAAAATCCCCACAAAATGTACCTCATGCTGATATCCAATTTATGTTTTGGTTGTCTTCTTCCGCAGATTCTCCGACCACGCCACTTCCTGCCACTACCGCATCAGCAAACACAGGTGCTTGTGAACCTGATTCTCCCTAGGTGTAGTTTTGACAATATTTCTGTTTTCTTGTAGATAATGGACACAACAGCACAAACTCACCTTTTACTGAACAGAAACCAGACAAAGGTAAGCTAGAGCACATCTCTTGCTATACATTCTCACTAAATTGTCTTAATAATTCTGACTTTGCAGGCCTAATTGCCCCATAATTAGAATTATATTATTAGGTGATTTTTTTTAACTCCTGCTGTTTACCTCAAAGTTCTAATCAATGAATTTTTTCTTAGAAACTATGGAAATACTAGAGGGTGGAAAATTGCCGCAAATATCTGGAACCAGGCCATCCTTTGTGACATCTTTGTGGCTACTCTTCTCTCTCCTGTTCTTATCTCTATCATGCATCACCAACTACTGGCTGACGACCTCCTGTTGCCTCACTGGCTGACACATTCAACTGTACATTACTACCATTTAGTCATTTTTTTCCCCATTTCCAGACATTTTTTTTGTATCAGATTCATCGAAATTTTCAAAAACAGCACATCACTTACAACATTTATAACAAAATGTTAAAGTTTGAATTTACAATTAATAACAATGAAGCATACTGTGTAATTTGTGTAAAATCTTATACTCAAGTTTGACATGTTAAAACTGCTGCTACATGCTAGTAGCTAGCCACTTTTGCTTGATCATGGAGTAAACCTAGTTTAGTCTGAGTTGTATGGCTTTTACTCTGAAAATATACTGTCTCCCTTGACACAATCTAGAAAGAAGTCATTTTCCTAGACACAATCTTTAAAGATGCCATCTTCAAATCCTATTAATAAAGATGTTGTCTTCCATGACTTACTTTGAAAAAATATCGTCTCCCGACACGTACTCTGTCTTCTAAACATACTCTAGGGAAATGCCATTTTTAAACACACTCAAAAAAATGCCACCTTTTGAGATATACTGTAGAAAAATGCCATCTTCTTAGGCATACCCTGTCTCCCTAACCTCATTATTAACTCTAAACCATTTAATGGCTGACCAATAGACGCGTGTCTTTCATCTGTGGAATGTCTGTGTATTCTCAGTGAAACCTCACTCAGCTCATAGCTAGGAATATTGTCTCACCGTCATCAGCTCTATCAAATTTTCTTAGAAGCTAAAATTCACATAGTGATGGATTAGCAGAATAAACACTGTGATTTCATTGACTAAGTTCTTCCCAGTATTAATAATTACTGTTGAGGTCATTGCTATAGTGATGTTTTGTTTTAAATCTCACATATTTGCATTGTGAACTCTCTTGTTTATTTTCCTGTTACATACTCATTAAAATAATTCAAGGGCCTTTATAACACAAACAAAAACAACACCCAACAACCACAGAGAGTTTCATTCAGTAAGAACTCTCTTTTTGAAGTGATGCAAGCTACAAATAGTTTGGAATAACTGGCTAATTCATTCAGAAATCTTAGTTTACCATTCATGCTTGAGGCACAAGCCGCTTGTATCCAAACCAATCATTCCAAAAGTCGACTGATGACAGGATTCCTAGAAAGTATTAGTGGGTGGGGCAGATGAATTTTAATGTGTTGAATTCCTGTGACTGGTCAGTGACAAAGCTTACTACAGATTGACTGGAACAATTTAGTTGTGATGCTAGTGGTGAAGGAAAATTAACAGTTCATCATCTTCTCTATGAGAGTCAGAGAGCCAGAGACATATTATGGTTATATGAACAAATTAAGTAATATTATTATACATCCAACATTAGTTTCCGTTGAGTGATTGTGCCTCAAGAGAAGATAAATTGACCAGTAGAAAATTATAATAACTAAATGTAGTCCCTTTCATATGCATTGGATGACTACTGCTCATTATTTAGAAAACATTTGGCACCATCCCTTCTTGTCAGTCATTACCTCAAAAGTAATGACATTCTCTGATGATAAATGTCTTCTCTGTTAATAAACTCCTTTCTCCCCCAGTTGCACTCACCCACACCAGCTCTGTGGAGTCAGGCTCATGTTATCTCAACTTACATGAATTAGTCTATACATGGTCACTAACAGAAACACATCAAACAGTCATATATCTACTTCCATTTTTAGATTGCAAATTATGAGGGAAGGCAGATAAAAATTAGCATTGGATGATCCTTATTGAATGGCGACTTTTTGTAGTAGAGTAACAGGGAAATCAACCTAACTTATAGCTGCTTCCCAGGATATAAATGGACAGAAGTGATAGAAAGGGATGAGAAAAATATAGCAATGTCCTTTTTGTATTGTTAGACAATACTCAACTGAAGAGCATTATATTAACATAATTTCCACATACCGAGTTATTAATACGTGCATTTAAGAAGTATAAAGTAAGTTTTAACATGATACTGGAACAGTTATTGTCTCAAGGTTAGGTACAGCCATCTTATGTAAACTCCAATGAGACCAGAGCAGTATGCCTGCCTGCATCTTTTCAAAATGATGGGCAACTTCTATTTTCCAAGGAAAAATAAAGCATCAATTATCTTTGTTCGACTTAACAGTCTTCCGAATGTGTGCTGATACTCAAGGAGTCCTCCATTGATTCACATCATCCTGGTTCATATGTACATACTTGTTTGCAGAAGAGGGTGAGTATCAAAATTTGTTCTAATATTTAATGTGTTAGTATGCAATGTTATTGGGAATTAATATAGCCCTGCCCACTTGTCCAACAGTATGCAAACAATTCTCATTAGCAAGTGAAATGTTGTGTGAAGTCCCTCAGACAATTGAATGAGTTCAGTGTTGGGGCTACCGCATCCTGAACATGTCACACCTGCTGAATCCATAACCATGACCACCACTGAATTCACGCATGTGCGGGTATTGGTCCGGGAATGCATTCCCTCACAACTTAATGCAAAATAACCTAAGTAATGAGTACCTGCCTGCCGTGAGAATTGCTACAAGTAATGAGTACCTGCCTGCTGTGAGAATTGCTACAAGTAATGAGTACCTGCCTGCTGTGAGAATTGCTACAAGTGGCATGGGATGGGTCATTTATACCCACTAATCCAAATGTATTCTGTCAAGCATTATTTCTTCACCAGTCTGTCTACCCACCAGCAAACTCCAAGCACCAATCACATGCTGTCTTCTAGGGAGTGGAAGTAGTTTCCCTATAACTGATTAGTGGGAATTCCATTGCCTTGGCTCCAGTAATGTATGTTTCTTTCACTCACAATATAGTTTCCAAGCAACCACAGGATGAACACAATATCACTGTAGACATTCCTTTAAATTCACTTCCTTGCACTCCCACTCTGATGCCACGCCTCCATCAAAAGGTCCATCACAATCCTTAGGGGGTCTGTGTGTGGGAAAATGGGATGGGACCCAAATCATTACCCGGCCTCATATTTCAACAAGACACATGGCAACTTATTATACCAATTAGAAAAGTATTTTTGCAAAAGGTTGAGAAATGCAAGTAATTTCAGACTATTAAGTAAAAAAATCACTCATGAAACTGATAGCTAATCCTCTTGTAGTTGTACACCATCAACTATTACTACATCATCCATAATACCCTGTACACAGCCAGTACATAATAATAATAATAATTATTATTATTATTATTATTATAATTATAATAAAATAATAATAATAATAAAATAATAATAATAAAATAATAATAATAATCACATGCCATTCTCCATAAACGAGTCACATCTCCATGCTCTCAACCTAGACTAGTCCGAAGGCCAGTTAACTCAAGTGAATATTTGTAAGGCTTGACAGGTTTTCTAGGAGATTCCAGGTCTATTGAGCGTGACAGATTATCATTGCAATGAAGACGGTTGCAGTTCACATGATGTCTTATGATGACAGTGAGAATCAGGGAACATAAATTTTCCTAACAGTAAGGATCAAAGATTAATATGTAAGAAACTTAATTATGTATACTTCAATAACTATATCAGTTCCCATAGCAATCTATCATGATATCCATACATGTAAATGTTTGATGCTCCACACTTATGAGAGATCATTAACCGTCCACCAAATGTTTCATTTAACAAACAATCAATACGCTGGTTAAAGGTCAGCATAAGACTGTATTCAAGCTGTTTATATGTAACTAAGCATCCAGGAGGTTTCTACCAAGACACACACACATGCATGCACACACATACACATGCACACACCCACACATACACACACATGTGCATGCACTCACACACACACACTTCACTCGTTAAAATAGCTGCAATAAAACAAATAACTGGATGATATAAATTGTCAAATCATAGACATGGAGGGGATGGTTTTGTGATTAGATTTGGAACTAACATTGAAACATGATTCCACATAATTCTCTCCACATGTACATGTCATTGTATTGCTGGTGTGTACACTAAAGGATGTTCATTTCCAGTGGGATTTCAGAGTCATTTCTCGGCAGCAATAACTTCAGTTACTTTAGAGCCATCTGTTACATCCATCGAATGCTGCTAGTATCCGTATTGTGCCTATCTCAAACAATAACATCCTCCATTAGCGACCTGAGCAACCACGGTAGTAGTCCCTTATTAGTAGCACAGGCAGGACCTTTACTTAAGACTTTTCCTGAAAAAACTTAACAAAAGCCTAGCTGGTTCTAGTAACTGTAAGCTAGCTACTCCAAGCAGAAAAAGTACTTTTAGCTACAAATACATATACATATAACTACAAGATGTCATTCTTGAAATCACAATAACAGCTAATTATAAAGTATGAAATGTTAATCTTGGTTATTGTTTCTAATAAGAAAATTTAATTGTTAGTATAATTTATTGAATTATAAATTGACTGGCTGAATCATAATTTGTGCACGTCTCATCATTATTGTTGTTGTTGTTGCTATTATAGTATTAATTATTATTGTTGTTGTTGTTGTTGTTTTATTATTATTAATGTTATTAGTACCCAAATGTTTATTCAATTAATAGTTCCCCTCCTTCTGAATTATTAATTAACCGTCATTACTGCACACAAGAGTACTTTATTGTTATAATAATAATTATTATTATATACCATTATATTATTACTCCCGTCCCAAAGTGGCACTTGACGTATTGCAAAGTAAAAATGCAGTAGCACAAGTTATACTGCTCAATTATCATTCTCTGCTTTTCGTTAAGATTACATAAGTTTCCCTCTCCTGCTCTCTTTTTTCTGAACTATCTGAGCTTTTCTTATTCCCCACCTCTCCTTTCTTCAGCTCTTCTTCTTGAGTCATAGAGTCCCATTTTCCTTTATCATCTCTCCTGCTTCTGATTTCTGTCCTACTTTGTGAAACTTTTATCTTCTATGGCCTTTCTTTTGAAAACTAACCCCAGCCTTTATTCGTCGATTCCACGAGTTTTGCCTTTTTGCCTTCTCTTCTTTTTAACCTACGTCGCCTTACCTCGCCGATACCACCCGCTTTTCAGCTACGATTGATTAGTCGTCCTTTGCCTTCTCTTTTGTACTTTATAACTAACTCGGTAAAAGGTCAACATAATTAAAAATGAATATAACAGTCTGACGATTTTTACCATAAAATAAAGTAAGTATTTACACTGTACTAGAAGGTAAAGGGTTGCTTACGCCAGACTACGCCAGACTACTTGACCTGAGCATCAGTGAAATCTTTTGCGCTAAGAATAGCAAACTGCATGCCTATTGCTTATGGCCAAAAAAAAACATCGATAAATAGGGAAACCAGTTGTAGCTTTGCAAAATGATTCTTCATGTTTCAGTTTGTTGGCAAAACAAGTCGTTTTGCTTCCAACAAACCCAGCGAACTGATGTAGCTGTAATTGTATAGGTTAGAATGCAAAATTAACATAATACATAACATCCTCATTTACCTGAACTCCACTAGACTTATCTTATATGAATTGGCGGCTGTGTTGTAGATTCTAACTTCAATCTAGTGGGAATGCTTTAATAATATCACTACCAATTGGTGGTAGTAAAAAAAATTAAAACAGCAGTCTATTTGTGTATTCAGAATGATCGTTAAACATTCCATCAATATAAGTGGATGGCTTTTCTAAATTTTACGGCAAAAATGGGACAAGATGCTAGCTTTTTCTACAAAGATAAAACAGCTAGCAGCTACTACCCTACATGATAGTGTTTTGTATTATATTTGTATTGCTTTCTAGAAGACAGTAGCGTAAGGAGGAGGGGAAGATGTACAAGGGATTGCGTGCCTACTTCATGGAAACTCAAGGAATGATACTGTGATTTGTTTAAACTGATATGTTATCAAATACATCATGAAAGTAAAGTCTTTGATCAGAAGTGTTGTATCAACTAGAGTGTATTCTTACAACATTTGTCAGTACTGCCTCCAGTTCCAGGAGTCTTAGCAGTGTTTGACTTCCTGCAAGCTGCATTGTCCTCAGAAATCATATATTTTTCCACATTTTATCATAATTATAAACATAATTATTCAATTTTGCATTTATTATCTTTTTCCTTTAAGTTATTTTTCCTGAAAGTATTGCAGACTCAGCATAATCAGGTTAGCCTAAGGAGAAAGAAAAATCTGAAATTTATTAGTACAATTTCACTGCATTTACCATATGATTTTTAGGAGCTAATTTTTTATACAATATTCTTTTCTTTTCTTTTTTATGGGCTGCTCACATATTTAGTCCCTAAATATTTATACATGTATTATTATTATTATTATTGTTATTATTGTTATTATTATTATTATTATTATTATTATTATTATTATTATTATTATTATTATTATTATTATTATTATTATTATTATTATTATTATTATTATTATTATTATTATTATTATTATTATTGTCTTGGCTAGCTCATCCTGAGTTGTAGGAAAGGACAGAACTAACTCTATTACACTAATTACACTATTCACATCCTTAATTGTATAGATTGAATTTCTTGTTCCCTCAACTCTTAATTCCTAATTGTATTGATTAAATTTCCTTTCCCTTGCTCTCTATGTACACTCATCATGCCCAGTCTTTTTTCCAGTTTTTGATCTTGAGTTTTGTTATTTCTCTGCTAGCTGCCATCTGTCTGCTAGTCACTATTTTAATTAAACTTATTTATTGTAGTGGTATCCTTTGTTTGTAGCGGCTCTGGCGTATTGTTGATTGAGTTGGGTTTCGCTTTCTTATAGCATAGTCAGTAGACTAATAGTCATCTATAGCTGCCCCCCCCCCCCCCCCCCCCCCCCCCCCCCCCCCCCCCCCCCGCTTTCTCTGTGTTCGTCAGTCCATTGCTATTTGTGGGCTATACAATTATTACTATAACTAGTGATGTGCTGGAGCACAAATGGCGAGCGAGCCTAAAGACTATACTATTTTTATATGAATGATTTTGACTTCTAACACTGAAGCTACTGAAAATAAGGTCCAGTTTTTAAATTTCGCATACACGGTAAAGGGATTTCAGTGCCATAGTAACAACTCTCTGCAACTGCTTGAATTGAAGGGAAAAAACAACAACAAAACAATACACGTTATTTAAATGTTTTCTTTGTGATATTCTTTAGCTAAGTAGTGGTTGTAACACACACTGTTTTGACACAACTGGACATGCACCTACACAGGCTTACCTTAGCGGTAGTCTAGTGGACAATGTATTTTCAAGTAAATACTGTTGCGCACGGCTTATAACCATGACAAAGAGCGCATTGACTTACCACTGCCACTAACTCGAATAGAAATGGAAGTCCCTTAAGTTTTCAAGTTTTAACTGCACCCGCAAAAGAATTCAAAGCGGTAAACAATTCAATTTCTAGGGTGATACGGGTACTGATCAATAAACCAGAGGATTCTGTTTAGTGCAATTTGGGACGGGGTTGACCACATAACTAACACAAAAACGCGAGGGTCAAAGTACAAAATGACATACATACGTCCATACATATATACAAATAAATAAATAAACATCCCCGATTTTCAATTGTGTTACACCTGTAAGTGTCTCGCTCGCTACGCTCGCTCGCCAATTATTATTATTATTATCATTTTTTACATCAAAATGTGTGACTTTTTTTAAATTCCCACAATGTTTCGTGCACTATTTTAGGATCATGTGATAATTTAAAATATTGCTAACTGAGTGACAACACATGATGTTAATACAGACTCTATAGGGTAGGGCTTCAATCTTCACAATTTTTTATGAATCCCAATCATACTGGGCTATAGTAATGGGGGGGGGGGGGGGAGGAGGGGAGAGGAGGGAGGGAAATCATTTTTACTTCCTAATGGGTACTGGATAGCAATCTGAAATAGTTGTGAGGAGTTAATTTGTTGTATAGCAACCCCCTGGATGTACATAGCATAGCTGACTGTATGTCATGATCACCTCTCTCTATGCCAAGACATACACCTAACACCTCCTCTCTAAATATGTATCATATATGTAAATCTGATAAACAGTATACAGCAACTTATTTTCCCATGCTAAGACACATTTCTTTACCTAACACTTCCTCTATATTAAAATATATATATATTTATTGCAGCTTTGATATTTTTACTTGAATATTTCCGCATCACGCGAGCGTTCTGTATTCTCCCATATTGTACGGTTCATATTGTACGCTACTTGTAGCGCGCGCGTAGCGAGTAAAATCAATGAAAATTGTATTGTAACCGGTTGAGAAAATTTTCAAAGAAGCAATAAATCACTTATCACACTCGTCGTACAATATGGGAATGATATTTTACTCTCACGCCACATTTTCACTCGCCTTTGGTTCGTGAAAATATTTTGCGTGCTCGTAAAATATTTTCCCATATTGTACTCTGACTCGTGCTATAAGTATTATATATATATATATATCCAGAAGCTATCAATGGCAGTTCAACAAGAAAACACCGCAGCCATTTTAGGCTGTGCCAGCCAAATCATGCATGACTTTACATAATTCATAATTATTATTATCATCACCATCATCATTGTGTTTATTATTATTATTATTACTATTATTATTATTATTATTATTATTATTATTATTATTATTATTATTATTATTATTATCGCTGTTATTTTTTGCCTTCGTTTACGTACTAACTTCAGTAATGTAGGACTATAAACATGTCAACCTAGAAGTGGCACATTTAATATATATAATATAAAATGAGTATCGTAAGTATATGTGTAACAGCAACTCCATTTTCCCAATATTTTACTTCCTTTTAGCATTGTGTAGAAATAGCATAGATGTACATGACTATGAGGAAGCTACAGTGTTTGAGAGCTACCATGAATAGAAGATAAGCTATCAACCCTAATGTTAAAGCAAAGAAAGGAAAACATAATGCCTACTATACACATTGTAGTGCTCAACATGTACATGTATTTTACTTTTGTTTGCACATCTGCTTTCAGTACCCATTGTACAATTAGTAGCAACAGGTCCTATTTTTCTACATACATAGACTAATAGCTACTGTATTAAAGTACTTGTTCCTACCATAAAGGTCAAGATCCTTCTTTTAAATTATTGAACTGGCAAGGTAATATTTTTATAGGAAATTTCAATTAGTGTGGATAGCTATTTACCACTTATTGTTGTATTAATGTATTCATAAACGACTTACGAGTTGTCGCAATACCTGTAATTTTGTACGGTTATAAAAGAACCTGACTCAATGAAGTTGAATAAGCTTCTAATTTAATCCAGCTTCACTAGATTGCCACACCTCTGAAACAAGCGCATGCGCGAAAAATGCTTGCGCTACATAAGAGAGCGCCGTGGTATGGAGCACTAGCAGAGGAACTTGTAAGGATTTAGTAGGAGCTGGTGGAGTGTGCTGCAGTGCAATGGATGCCAGGAGGTCTGGAGTGACGTACGTGGTAGTTAGCGTGGCAATTCTTCTTCAATGCCTCGACTTCAGTTACGGTGAGTCGATCTGCCAGCGGGTAGCGGGCTATACAGTATGAAGCCTAGTCGGTAGCTAAGGCAAGAGGAATGACGTTTACCTATTTTCACCATGGGGTCCAGACAACTGGTTGTTTTTTGCAATAGCCTGCTAGAATAACTTATTTACTACTGTTTACAAAAAGATTTGCTACAATTAACTTCCACTCCATAGTGTGGAGGCAAACTTTGAAGACAAATTTCAAGGAAGGAAGCCTGCACACAAGATTTGTCAGAGACATTTATACCATGCTAAACTTTTGGAGAACACAGTTCAGACTATATTTGGGGCATCAGTACAAGTTGGAGGTAGACAGAGATAGCAAGAACGGGTTTGGGAATAGCTAAATCCCTCAGAAGTTGTGGGGTGTTTGGTGACAACAGGGTAAATGCAATGTAGAGCATGACAGCACCCATGGCACCACCTGTGCAAGTGAGACCAGTCCCAGTAGGATGTTATTAAACAGAAATAATGCAGGTACAAGTTGGTTATACCTACAACAATGGCTGACACATCATCCCAACAGTAAACTACGATAGAGGAACATGGCTAGGACTTGTCTGTTACAGACCCAATGAATGGTAGAGGGAAATTTGTGGAGTCACCTGTTGCACAGGTGGCTGTGGCAAGTCAGATTATAGAATTAGGAGTATGTTAGTGTGTTTTGAGACATGATAATAATATATTTAGAAGTTTGACCCAGCCCAGTGAACCCTATGCAGCCTTGTTCCGCAGTGAACTCTATGCAGCCTTGTTCTGCAGTGAACTCTATGCAGCCTTGTTCCGTGTAGCTCTTGCATCTAATAGTCTGTTGTGTTCTTTTTAGCTGTTCTGGCAATAATCACTATAATAATAATAAATCCAAAAAATAATAAAAATAATATCACTCAACTTTAAGTTTTACATATACTATTTTATTTGGGCTGTATTAAAAAAGAGAATATAGTTAGCTTGTGTGTTCATATTTGTTGCAATATCTGATGCAGAGGCGGAGACAGCAAATCAAAAGTGAGTGGGCTAAACTGTCCCGTACATCGGGAGCTTTAGACCCCTGCCCCCCTGCCCTCCCTCCCCCCCTCCCCCCCCTTGTGTAGGAATAACTTGTCTATTACTTCACGGCTGTGATAAGAGGTGTGCAACTTCATATCCATTTGATCAGTTTGAAGCATTAATTAGATCCTTCCCTGAGATCCCTCACTGGGACAGGCACCTCAGAGTCGCATGGGAGAAGGATATAGAATATGTCAGAGCCAACCACACTTGAATGCTCCCCAGGTCTGGTCTATGTAATAGAATAAAGGTAGTAGCTAGCCAATGGAATGAATGTAACAAATGTTTCCTAATAGCCTTCCAAAGTGTGCCTCCAATTTCCATGACCTGTGCCTCCAATTTCCATGACCTTTGCCTCCAACTTCACTACCCTGTGGAAAAACCAGTTTGTTTGATGGCCATACCTTCTGACCTGCTAAGGGCATATAAACACACAGCATTTGATCTGCAATGCCACACTGGCTGTTTCCCGGCAATACCCCGGCAATGTTTGTGTTATGTAGGTATTGTAGTAGAGCATGCAGTAATGTGTGAGTTTAGCAACAGTGTCACTGACAGGAGAGAGACACACACACACACACACACACACCACCCTCCACCAGGTTCACGGAATGTTCCGCTAACTTTTCATGTGGCCAAAATATTTTCCATAAGCCTTTTAGCTTCAATTAGCCTGGAGTGTTGGTTTATCATCATTGAATTGATTAGCTGTAGAGCCTTTGTGTCAGCCATCTTTGATTCCGGACTGTGCTGTATAGTGGTTGAGGTTGCGGTTGTCTTAAGTGTTAGATAATGAGGTGTGGGCGTGTACTGTGTAAACCACTTGGAAAGTGGGAGGCGGTCTCCAGTCAAATTCCTTTACACCCTCAACCCAATTACTATCACACCCACTCGCCCTTGGGCTCTCAGGGCATCTCCATGGCAATAAGGATCAAGTGAATAGCTACAATCTGCTGTGGTGGTATACAGGTGGTAAGTTTTGGTAGGACAACATGTGCAATAATCCTCTAACAAACACAAGTTTCTAATGTGATTCTTCGGAGCATGAAATAAATATTTTAGCAGCTCAATCTAGTTCTATCGGCTGGTGAAGTTTGTTTGTTTTACTTTCCACAAGGGGTTGTTGTTGAATTTTAAGTGAATACATACTATAAATATAAAGTTGATTGTAGTTTTTTTTTTCATTTTCCATTTACTTTTTAATATGACTAGCGAGTTCATCAGCCGTGCTGTACTGTATACATTCAAATCATTTGTGTGTATGTGCACTTGTTAGTCTTTTACCCAACTTACTTCTGTCATTTATGAAGGTACCTTGACCCTTCATTAAACTGTCTCCCTTGCTGTGGAGTAAAAATAGACTAATTGCTACAAGCATGGCTCTCCTGTGATCGAGTATGGCAAATATCTTTCCTGTATAAATTCCTATATCTCACCCACGATGCTGAAATAGTGCTTTAGCACACTTAAACTGCTTTGCAATGCTTGAGTACTTCTACAAGGTTTCAAATGTTTGAATAAATAATTGTTTCCTATACTACTGTATACAATAAACTTGATAGCAGTCTGGCTACTGGTACCACCCTAATCAGTCATGCTTGAAGCAGAAAGTCTTTAATTAGCTGCTTGAAGGTTAGATGAGAGAAAGCAGGTATGTGACGTGATCTGGATCCAATTAACACAGAATTTTTTTAAAGAAGAGTTATTTATATATTCTATAATTATCAAGTGGTAATAGGTCCTGGACTACCACTTCCTCCTAACCCCCCATCCTTTCGTGAACATCATCCTACGTTTTGTGTGTGTGTGGTTTCTGTTCCCCACGTCGCGACTGTTTTGACACGTATAAGGAGTCCGATCTGGTCCACTAACCAACAAACCAATGACATGTGACAAATAGTGCCTGAGCTAATCAACTGATCCTGACCACTCCCACATAATGATGCCACTCCCACAACATGTCATCACTCCCACATCATGATGCCACTCCCACACATGCCACTCCCATAAATCACTTGCTCGTATATCTTTCCCATTACCCCATACGAGTTCCTGATTTCTGTTCTTATGTCCTTATGTGTGCATGCACACTTGAACTCTCTCTCACACACACACACACACACAACAGGTCAGATCTCTGTGACTCCAGATTCTCAAAATATACGTCTCGTGATTGGTGATGGAAATAATTTTAGAAGGAGGTGCGAGTACACCGGAACAAAGTGAGGATATCTTTTATGTGGCCATAGAAATCCAAAATTTGTATTGTTCCAATTTGGTTTTTGCTTGATTTTTTTTTTTAAGTGTTTTAGTTGATGTAGTTACATTTTATTGGCACTTGGTTATGTTAATAAAGTGATACTAGTTAGTTAGTTGCTATGGATACAGTATAATTGGTGAGCGAGCGAAGAGAGACACTATCAGATTCAAACCAATGAGGTATACGGATGTACGTATGGCATATTGGTACGATAGCTAATTGGTTAAAAACTTCCAGGGCTAGCCGGGAGCAGACAAAAACATTAAAACTTTTCAACTGCCGTATGCTGCACATCGTAAGTGACCTACAAGCATCTGCTAAATGACAGACCACTTTATGATAAGCAAATAGCTACAATATACTCCAGCTATGGAACCAAATACATTTCAACTTCATTGGGCTGGCTAATTACTACAAATATGCAACTATTGAATTCAGGGATTTCCTAATTTTATTTGTTCAAAGCTATCCCTTCCTTTGCTCTTTACATACGGAGAAAATGCATGAATTAAATGTTTGTTAGGCAATCTTTCTTGACATTTGTGCTGGAGCACACCACTAATATCATTGTGTTTGAGGATATTTTTTTAAGTTCAAGTTGATGAGTAGGTTGAGGTATAAGTGAGAAGAATGAGATGTAATGAAGTAGGAGGGGGAAAGAAGTCAAGGGTCTAATACATTCGGATAGTTAATGTGGCGTATTTGATCATCTTTCATTCGTACTCATCCTGGAGGTGTGTGTGTGTGTGTGGTCTGCAAATTTGAGAGAAGGTTTCATGTTACTGTGTCTGTTCCCTCACCACCAAGTGATCCACTAGTGAGTGTGTGGACTCTCCTGTGAGGACATTTGCTTCAGTCAGCTAGTCCCTAGACATCTTCACATGTTCATTAGCTTGTTAATAATGGCTACCCATGAAGGATACATTCATTTTTGCATATGATAGCATATTATTTGTTAATTGAAGAATACATTCATTTATTTTTATTTTATTTTATTTTTGTGCATGTGATGGCATATTATTTTTCAGTACCGTCCAGACTTGGCGCTGGCTACGTGGTGGACAGGCCATTGTGGGACCTACGTCAGATATAACCATCACAGGAGGGACGGCTGTGACGGTATTGACTGCACGTCCTAATTTGAACAATACAGGAAGATATGTATGTGAGGCATTGGACTCTGCTGGGTCGGTTCTGGACTCAGCCTTTGTGGGAAACTTGACAGTATTGAGTGAGTTTCATAAAAAAAAATTTTATCAAAATACTTGGGGCTTAAATTAAATTATTAATTTCCTCCTTTAGCTCCGGAAGAAGTGGTGATACTTGAGCCCACCCAATACGTAGGAAAGGGAAGAGATATTCAACTCCAGTGCTCTACCCCTATACCTGACATGCACTACATTGAGTGGTTAAGAGGTGACACATCACTATTAATAGGAGCCACGCTCACCATCACCAATGCCAGCGAGGCAGATAGAGGAGAGTACCAGTGCGGAGTGTTCACACTTGGAGGGACGGGCATTGCGAAACGTTCAGTTTATCTTCATGTCTTGAGTAAGTCGTGTGTGTGTGTGTGAGTATGAGTCCAGGAATCAGTATGTGTGAGAAGCAGTAATAATGTGGTGTGACCCTCTGATTACTCAATACCTAATTCAATGTTTGTTTGAAATGTGGTTTTGTAACACATTAGATATTTTCCCTCGAGTATTTCCACGTCAAGTGTTCTGTCACTCTAACGCTTGCCTTTCAGCTTGTTAAAATACTTGCACTTTCTCGTGAAATATCTCCCCGTATACATATAGCTACACACATTCCTTTATAGTGTAGATACCCTATGCGAAAAATCATGTCTGTAACAGGCATGTTACAGACATTTACAGGTCTGTTGCACCCAACAAGAACTGGCATGTCTTGCATGCATGTTAGATGCACGTTATACGACCATTGAGTTAACATGTACGTAGTAGTGCCTGTAACATGCCAGTTAGTACCAGACATGTTAATGAACATGCTTTGCCTCTTTTTAAATGATGATGATGAAGTTCACTTATGGATTTGTGGTGCGCATAAATACATTTCAATAAAGCACCAAAGGTGCAAACCCTTAGCGCTACTGCACACTAGAGCTATTAAATAATTTTTCAGACAAATCAGTATCAATACGGTTGTGTAGTGAAAACAGCAGGTGTAAACTTTGTCTCCATATGACAAGCTAAACATGCAGGAGACACTCACCGACAGTTTCAACTCCTTTTAGCAGCACTCAGTTGATTTCTCAGCATAAAATCGAACAACTGCATGCAGCAAGAAATTATTAGTTCATGTGATTGTGATGAAAGGGGGCGTTATGCAAAAGGTGTACGCGGAGCTGATAGCTTAGCAATTTCTCAAAAATAAGCCCAAAATAAAAAAAAATTAGTACAATAAAAGATCTTGTTCTGAGTAAGATCATACCTAAATCTACAGTTAATTGTCAGTATTCTCCAAACTCAGAACATAACAGACAAACTAATGGACAGAATGATTGCTGAGGGTTAACTACAATTTAAATGAGAAAGGCATTCTATTGATAATACCATAGACGATTCATTTTTCAATACAAAAAAGAGTTGTATTATTTTGAAACACAACAGCAGTGGAAAACTGAAATCATGATCTGATTGATCGTGGTGATCTCTTCGCTACCTTGCCCACTTTTACCCAACTAGGCAATGTCCCGGCTAAATTCCAGGGAAACGCTATTTAGCAATAATAAGAAAAGTATGAATAATAGCAGAAATGGGATGAAAATTTTTTTTGATGGAAATATAATACAAGATTATGGTTTTCTTAGCTGCAGAAATCAACTGTTATCTGTGGCTACAGTATGGAAAACTGTGGTATTCGGATAAATAGCACTCATGCAGTGAGAAATTTCACTCAGATTTGCCTTGTGAAAATTTTCTCACTCCATTCGTGCTACTAATCCCGAATACCACAGTTTTTCGTGCTACTAGTGATGCGCTCTAATCGCACAAAATAGCGAAGCGAGCGATGCATGTTCCCTGTAATTGCAGCTATTCCATGCATGCTTGGTGTGGCTAGGAACATTTAATGGCTTTTCAAAAAGAAAGATTCTTTACTTTGCTACCTGTTTCTGTTTCGTTTTAGCTCTCCTCCTCCTTGCCCTGTCTTTTTCATTTCTTATCTCTCTCCTTACTAATTTTTCTTCTGGAGTTTCTAACGCCCTCAAAGCTCTTGACCAAGCATTTCTAACGTATTGTATCTCTTTCGCAGAATTTGTTTCACTGGGCATCGCTACTTCGTACGGCGGGTAAACAAAACAAAATGTTGCTAAGGTTACCCGGCCCGCGCAAGCGCGTAGGAGAAAATGTGCACACGTACGCCCACGCAAGAACAAAAACAATTCCTAGACCTAACAAAAAAAATAACAAAAAAATATATATATATATCGCAGACTCATTAGAGAGTCAGCTTCGCTCACTTCACTGAATTATATCTCCAAGTATAATTTTCTACACCATCAGAAATGAGATTTCCTATTTCCCAGAATATTGGGCATTATACTTCATCAATTGAAATGACAACACATTCACTTCTTTCAAAAGGTGAAGAAGCCATTATTTCATTTGGTACAGAGATACAAAGTTTTCTGCAACATCACAGAAAGTGCTTTCACATTTTAAAAACACAGCTTCTCAAATTATTAATTAAAAAATTAGAAGTGTGCATCTAGTTGTTTCTTTTTAAAATGTTGGCTTCCAACCAGGTTGGCTACAAGAGTTGTAGACTATCCTCCCAGCAGCTTTGGGTTTTGGACCAAAAACTCTTATACTTCCCAACAAAAATATGTTTTCAAAAGAATAAAGCCAGAAACATTCAACAAGACTTCTAAAACTTATGTAAAGACAACAAAAAAATTTTTTTAACAGAGAATATAACTTGAAACAGTGATGTCTTTTTGATGTTTGTTTTTTTATATTATAGTTTATATTCATAAATACTTCAACTAATATTTATACTATAGTTGTTGTTGTTGTTGTTGTTGTTGTTGTTTCATATCGTACAATAGAAAGTACCTAGCGTACAATAACATCAGACTATTGTTAAAATACTACTGCCGTTTATGGTTTCAAAACAACTTAGCTTTTCCAAGCAAAAATAATCATATTTTGGCCATGCAAGCATTTGTGTTGCAGTATGTGGTGGGCAATGGGCACTTGTGGTCTAATTGCAATCACAGTTCTTCCGAGCACCACCCACTGTGTTAATAACCTTCTGTGGCATCGAAACCACAATATTTACTTCGAGTTGAGCATTCACATCAGGGGAAAAGAAGAGAAGTGGTGATAGTAACTAAATCTTAGTGTTCTTACTCGAATTAGTCACTCTTCTTCCCGAGCCTCTTGAAACAATGTCTTGTTGTTGTTTTTGTTTGTTTGTTTTATTAGTAGCTATGAAGAACAATCAATACATAGTGAAATAGTTTGAGGTGCAAAACATTTAACTACGACCAGAAATTAATAAACTATAAACATAAAGCGCTACTCATGGTTTCACACCTCCTGGTGTGGTTTCACACCTCCTGGTGTGGAATTTCACACCATCTTTCATTGACATTAGCTGTAGTGGGAAAGGTTTACACCTACTCGTGCTAGCAAAATTTAAATTCTGTGTGCTAAATACATCCCATTCCAATTCCAGTCGGTTATTCCAGTTTGAGATGTAGAGAGTAGCAGTAGGTGTTCTGAAGTTCCCAACATACCAAGCCAATCTTGTCAGTCCGTGATCTCGTCATGCCGCGAGTATTATCTTCTATTTTTCTGTGTTTCAAATAATTGCTTCATGCATGGATGTGTTACTAGAACGAACAAGAAGATGATTTGCTGCTTTTATTTCATAAATATTTCCAGCACATGCACATACACACTTAATGTGTATTCTATAGTATGTAACAAAACTTGCTATCGTTTATGATAGAGTAATACACTATAGTTGTTCCGCCAGACACAAAAATAAAGCAGCACATAACTGCAATTAGCAAGTTCAATAGCATTCCGGTGTTTACAGAGATCATGCATTAAGTTAATGAAGACCACATTCTGATAGACATGCCTCTCCTACACATACTTGTGAAGCCATAGCAATGCCCTATCATGTGGGCACAGCTTAAGTGGAGGAGACGTGCTCTGCTGACCATCACTTGCACTTGTCAGCCACTAACTCTTCTTCTCAGACACCAGACCAGACCAACCACACACAAACAGGAGCTTACTTCATCGCTCCAGGATACATGCACGAGATGGTTTCGAAAGTCACATCTTTTGGTCTGCCTGTTGACTGTGTGGGGGGAGTGTGCCAGTGAGTTCACTAGCACCCCGTGTCTGTGCACCCCTATGATTACCTCCATTAATTGAATCACAAGTCAATCAAATTTTCACTAAAATGGAAAATTAAGCATATTTTAAACTACAAAATAACATCCACTTCCCATGTTTCCTGTTGTTACTCTACACTCGTGTAAGAATTGCTGATGATGACTCCTTGTAGTAGCTTCTTTGATCTTAGTTGTATCATTTCTTTAGATCCTTGTGGTATCTTCCCTTATCTAGTAATCCTTACAGTATCTAGTAATCCTTACAGTACCTTGTGATCCTTATTGTATCATTTCTCATCTTATGATGGGTTTTTTAATAGAAAAATCGTTAAGGAGGGGGAAAATAGAGATTTTTGTCAGCGAAGGGGGCATATGTGTGCCTGTGTCCATGCATAGGTGTGAGGAGAGCACAAGTTCTCTAGAGAGCAAATGCCCCCTGCCCTCCCTCCTGTTATAATCATTCTTTCATTTATTGTATTGTCTTTTATTTGTGTTGTTACAAATAGTTTATCCAAGGATTACCAGAACTCCTCCAAACATGGTGCTCTACAACGTCAATCAAACGAGTTTGGAAGTGGAGTTTGAGAGCAGCTACAAAAACACGACGAGAGTGCTCTGGTTTAAAGGTGGGCAGCGATTGTCACAAGCCACGTCAGTTGAAACATACTACAGAAATGATGAGATAGGCAGTACAACATTGACCTTTGATCCTGCAAGACGTTCAGACTCTGGCATTTATACAGTAGAGGTTTTCAACGACCATGAATCCATTCTTCCATCAAGCAGACGCAGCGTCTTCTCTGAACCATTCGAACTGACTATAATAGGTGAGGCTGAGTAGGTGTGATCTCCTGAGATGAGACAACATTGTAAATATGTGTGCCTAATTGTTTTCAGTACTTCCAGTTGCTGCTACTCTACCAGTACTGACAGTGATCAATGACACCCTGACACGAGTCCAGTGGAACATCTCGTCCGATATCTTGCCAGGTGCAGCTCCAGTGAGACTGGAGCTCACACTGTCCAGTAATCACTCGCTGGAACAAATCCCACTTCCTTTGACCAGTACGGAAATCTTAGTCAATATGGAGCCAGGGATACTTTACACAGTGACCATTACCAGTTTTAACGAAGATGGGAAGACGACGTCTGAACCGGCCACATTGTTCACTGTTCCTAGAGGTGAGTTGCAACATGTGGTGCATTTCCTCAGCTTACTAAGGCAGTAGGTAGATTTGTGAAATAGGGGAATATTTTAAGTTTTTAGCTAGCATATTTCACAACTTTTAAAATTGATCATTTGAGATTAAAACTGCAAATGCAAGTCTAGTTCATTATCTTGATACTTGCTTTATTGCATTAGAATGGGACCTTTTCACTATTAGTAGGATATGCTTATATAATAGTTAGGCACTGCCTCAGAGGAATCTACTGTTTATACGGTCCTGAGGGCCCTAGGCTGTAGCGTCCTGAGTGCAGCGAGAGTGCTACTTTGTGCTTGAAGGACCCTAAAAATGGTAGTTCACGATGGCAGTGCAGCGCCTAACTGATTTAGAACGTAGTGACTGCTCCTAACAATGGGACACTAAGCACAATCGGAAGAACACTAAGTGTCCCTGTCCTCAAGGCGGGGACACTAAATTAATAGTGTCAATTTTTGAAGGAACTAATCAGTTTAGATTTCCTCTGTCATAATACAAAAACTACAGTATATGTTCTAATTAAACATAGGATTCGGATTGTGTTTTTCTTACCATTCGCACATGTGGAGATGGCTGTGTGTGCACATGTGGAGATGGCTGTGTGTGCACATGTGGAGATGGCTGTGTGTGCACATGTGAAGATGATATAAGATGTAGTGTATTAATGTGTGATATGATGTGGTGCTTGGAGTTCTGACAAGGCAGTGGGTAGTGGTCATAAAGGCCAGTGTAATGTAACCTCCTGGGACAAACTGCATACCAACTTGTCATGTAGTCAAGGTAACCTCTTTATCCACACCCATAACTAAATTAGCTTATATACACCCAAGTGGTCACACCCACCCCAGAGACCTGCAAGTTCCACACGTTTTTAGAAAAAATTGACGAAAAAGTACAAAAGCAATTTTCTATATTCATTTATATCTACAGGTTATTAGAACAACTAGTGATGTGCTTCAGCACAAATGGCAAGTGAGCTGGTCTGACTGAAGTTTAAATTTGAGTACTAACTGCTAATAATATTTGCATAGTGCCTGTTTAGCTATACCAGGTGTGTGTGACCGCTAGCAGCAGCAAGAGAATTTTCATTTATGTGTGTGTGTGTGTGTGTGTGTGTGTGTGTGTGTGCGTGTGTGTGTTATCCAGCTCCCAACATAGCAGAAGCCCTGTTCCACAGAATCAATTCCACCACCTTCGGGATCACAGTTATTGTGAAGTACACTGGAGGTGGTCCATCGGCTACCCTGAAATTAGACACAAGCTACAGCGACCTCTTAGGAAACGAAAGGTTGTTTCTAGCCGACCCCATTGAACTGGTGCGAAACGCAACCGACAAGATGAAGTGGCATGCTGAGCTCATGGATCCACGCTTAGCTAGTTTTACGAAAGTGCAGTTTAATTATAGAATAACAAACAACATAATCCAGGACGGCGCCACAGGCGAAGCTGCAGGAAGGATAGGTGAGTATGGGTTGTGCATGATTGATTTTGATGACCCTTTACCATTACCGATATTGTTCATTTCAAGTGCTACCCGGACAACCTGTGATACTGAGCGGGAATGCAACCACCACATCCCTGCACATAGTCACACTCCTGTCCAGCGAAGGAACCAGCCCTTTCATGAGTCTCCATACCATTATCTCTGCCACAGGCCATCCCACCCGTGCCTTGAGTAAAGAAGAGGGCCTTGTTGTTGGTGGAGAAGTGACTGTGGTTATCTCTGGTCTGACTCCAGGTGTTTCCTACACCGTCTATACGTGCATTGAGAATGAAGCTGGTAAAGGTCCTCGGAGTCCTCAGAGGATATTTACGACTGGTGAGTATCGAGGTGTGGTCTCCATTATCTGGGATAATTAAATGAGGGGGTGGATTGAACTTTTCTAGTAGAGCTAGTTGAAGATAGTGTAGTACAGCTTTCAACCGTACTAGTAACAGTATATTATTTTTGCTCAACTGGATTCTCTTTCTTTAAAAAAAATATTTAGTTATCATTCAAATATTTGAGATTAATTACTATTAAAAAAATGCTGAACTATTCCTTGTGGCCAGAAATTTAAAAATATATGGCTTCTCAACTAAATGGTCAAGTTGAATGCCAAAAATTATCGAGGTCCTCTTGAAAGTTGACGTGGCCTTTCATTGTGATAAAACTACAATCTATGACAAAAGAAGAGGAAGCTATTCACCGGGCAATTTACCTTCCATTAGTGGTAAGCAGTGGAGCAATGACACCTCCCACTCCTGTATCTCTTCCTCATTCAAGAGAGGTTGTGCTCTAGTTTTGTCATAGCTACATAGCCAAGCATCTCCTGCAACCAACAGAACAGACACTCACACATAATAGATGCCAAAGAGCCCAAGTTACTAAGTCTAAATTTTTGCTTCATTAAAATAAATAGTGGCATATTTTGGTTTCCTTAAAAACCAAAGAAAATGGGAACTTTGTTCAACTTTGCTGATGGGATGACTGATTAGAAGTATTACACTTACAGGGATGTCAATTTGAGTTCCAGGATGCCTGCTGTCAATGCTTCGTGTTAGCAAGACAGAGAATTACCTATTCATACAGCCACAATTAAAATGAAAGTATAGCTTCTGGAGTTGCTTAGCTATATTTACATTTTTCATAATAAAGATTATTATAATATTGCCGAGTGGCTAAGTGTGTAGTTGATAGTGTGTATTTGCAGTTATACCTGTGTGTGTGTGTGTGTGTGTGTGTGTGTGTGTGTGTGTGTGTGTGTGTGTGTGTGTGTGTGTGTGTGTGTGCAGAGTCCAAAGCTACAAATTTTCCAGTTTGGCTGATAGCACTAGTTGCCATTGTTGGCTCATGTATCGTGGTGGCTAGCACTTTAGTCATCCTCATCTCCTTCTACTACAAACCTTGTAAAAATAAAAATGGTACCGGAAAGAACAACAACTATTCATGTACAGGTAATTGCTGGATTTTTTATGAAATGTTTTAGGCCTCAAAGAAATCAAGAAATTGTTAAAGTGTTTGTACTCTGTACTATATCTATTACATAGATATAATTTGATATACTTAAAATGGATAACGGACATAACATAATTCTACAGTTATGATTGAATGCTGAGGTTTTGCTGTCCTATATATATCCTAATACCCATACTGTTGGTGGGTGGAGGGAACTGTTCTAGACACTCTCAATTGTTCATCCACATTCTCGATATATTCAATTTTTATTAGTTTTGGAGCTGAAGAAGCACATGTGATGGTTTGTGAGCATTTTAAACCCTTTCAACTGTTAAATGCAACATATCAGAGCACCCTATGCTCTAAATAAATGATACTAATTGTCATCAGCGATGGGCAAATACAATTTGACGTTGAAATTAATATTGCTGAAATTTTTAGACTTCAAGAAAACATTATAGAATTCAAGAGGTTAGTTGATGTATATTTGCTACATTATATAACCAAACTTACAGCCATTTATATATATACTGGTACGTACCATCCACCATAATAATCAATGGTGTCTCCTCCACTCACTTGCCCATGAGACACTGGTATAGCTAGGCTAGCGTACAAACTTGAGTTTGCTGGTGGCTGTCTGATGTAATTTTGTCTGTCACTCAGGTTCCTCCAATAATGTTCGCCAGATACCAGTAGGAGCTGCCACAGAGCCCAACATTCACAAGTGAGTTACCAGCTGTTTGTACGGGTGTAGTGAATGTGTAACCAGTTCCTATGGTACAGTATGTGTACCAGTTCATAAGATACAGTGTACCAGTTCCTATGGTACAGTATTGTGTACCAGTTCCTATGGTACAGTATGTGTACCAGTTCATATGGAACTGTATTGCCTGTAGAGTGCTAGTCGAATGTGTGGAGAATTGTTGTGTCAATGGAGTTCATTTCTGGTGAGCTGTAAAAAAAATGAAGTGAAAAAAAAACTGGTGTGTTGTTCTTGTTAAGAAATAGCAAGTGAATAAGTCGTGAACTCTGAACCCTGTAGCAGCTTAGAGGCCATCGGAAATTAAGCTTGTAGTAAGTGTTATCCAAATTTTTAGCTCTTCTCTGTGTGGACTTTTTAAGCAGAATATTCATGATTTTTCACGCTACTTTAGATCAAAAGGGTTAAAATTTAAAATATCCAGCTTTATATATAGGATAAATCTGAACTACTGAGTGTTAGCAAATCTGTTTTAGCTTCAAAAGTATGTGAATGAAATCATACAGCAGCAATGAATGAAAATTACTAGTTAATAGCTTCAAAAAGTCATTGAAACCAAACATTTGAGTATGTATAGCCACAACTGTCCTGGTGTACTTTATCTCATCAACACATTCAGCATTGAGATTGGAACTACGTGTCATTCACAATAAACTGCTTGAGTATACTACAAATGTGTATTGTGTTGCATAAACAGCACGTGTGTAGAAGCATTAGTATGCATGTAAAGACTGGGAAATAGTTCATGAAGGACCATGAAGTAGTCATATTGTGATGATCCATTACTAATGCCCATGGGCTATTGATTTGTGAACTGTGTTTGACTGTACTGTTTGCTTAGAGTACCCCATGGATATAGCAGCATAGATTCCAAATTCATCCTGGAAGATCCGCCTCAAGGTCACCACATCCTCACAACACCAGTGTACCCAGCCAGCGGGAACGAACACTTTAGCCCCCAGCGGAATAATTATATCTACCCAACGTCTAAGCCCTACCCACACACGAGTAGCTTCACAGGATCGGATATGTCAGATTCCAAATACTTCCTCTACCGCCAATCTCCGTCTCATCGGTCATTTATCACCGAGGACCAGGTCAGTGATCAGGATCATAGATCCGCTATTTGTTAACTTGTGATGCTGCAAGATATTAAAGATAAGTTACTACTCGTGCTGATTAACAGTTGTATGTTGAAAATTTTTAATACCATATGCACTCATTATTGATTCTTATGAACTAGAATAAATTTTTAACTTCAAAATACGCACTATGAGTTTAATTGAAGATTGTTTAAAATGGCGTCTCTTGTTATTTATGTTCAATACATTATTCTATTACATTTATTGTTGTTTTCTCTATGCTATGATTTGTATTTCTTTGCCTCTTGCAGTTGTCTCACTCAATGCCAGTTCTTGAAGATTCAGATCTGACTCCTACAATGCCTCCGAACTGCTCCACAGATGTGTGACGAGCCCCACCCCACCCCACCTATATCTCAACTCAGGCATGACCATCACTACGTGTATGTCCATAATGTTGCATTCTTCTAGTCTTTCTTATCTGTGGACGAATATCTAGTGGAACTTAATCATCTTCTCATTTCACTCTCTCTGGGTTTTACCAGACCACACCCCTTTACCATAGCAACATGTACAATATTGTATATATACTTAGTCTATTTAATTCAGCGAGCGAAGCTGACTCTCAGTCGTGTTCAATTGAGATTTCAGATATATATAGGTATGTATGCGTACGTCAAAAAATTTTGCCCACGCTTCTAATTACGTAAGTTAGGTAAAGCGTTCACAGTTCCAGTATTTTTCAATTAGAATTTTTCAATTCAGTTCTAGCTTGTGCCATGGTGGTTTGCTGTAGATGTAACGGAAAAAGCAGTTGCAAAGGCTGTGCCTGTGTAAAGGCGAAAAAATGCTGTACCAACTGTCTACCTTTCCGTCAGGGGCATTGTCTAAACTCCCATTTATCTCCCTCACCTGGCTCAGATGGTTCACTAGCGCAGGCTCCCGTCACAACTAGTACTTACACTAGCAATAGCACAAGTACTAGCACTAGTACCAGCACCGGTGTTACTTCTGTCCAAGCTTCCACTACAACTCTGTCACAAACTATTTCTACTTCTCCAGGTACCCTCAACATTGCTCATTCAACTACCTCTCCCTCTTCTACACCATATAATGCTCACCAGAGCATGTCTACCTCATCATCCCACCCAACCATCTCTGCCTGGTTATTTACCAGTCTCTGCACCTTCTTTTACTTGGGGTACTGTAAGTGGCCCTGATTTCTGTACCCTGCTGGAGGACACTTACCTAGAGGTGACTCACTGGAGACACAACAGTTTTTCCATTCCTTACGGTAAAGCTGGACGAAGTTGACAAGATTGTACCAAGCATTTGGGTCTGCCTCAGCCATGGAGTCAGTGGCCCTTAAGGCCGCCATTGTGCTTCCCATTCTATTGTTGCAAGAAGTCTAAACTCAAGGATCATATAACTTGCCTTGAGAGAAGACTCCCACTTTGGAAGTGGCCGCGTTTAATGGATTTAGTAAATGAAGGGAGAGCTCTACAAGAAAGACTTCCCCGTACGCACAGGATGTCTTACAAGAACAGTGATAATTTGGCCAGGTCCTTCTCCAACCTGATGTTTGATGGGAAATGTAAGGCTGCCTTAGATCTCTTGTCATACGATGACAAAGGGGGGCGGTTGCATTTGGATGATGAGGTGAACATGCATAAAACCGTCAAAGATATACTAATCAACAAACACCCTCCTGCTCAGCCTATTCATCCCAGCTGCATCGTATCGGAGGCTCCACAAGACCCACACCCATGGTAGTGTCATCCGCAAGGCTGCTCTGCGAGTGAAAGGTGCTGCTGGACCTTCGGGTCTTGATGCACATGAATGGAGACGCCTGTGTACTTGTCATAAAAACTCCTCGAGACCTGTGCACAGCTATTGCCTCTGTTGCACGCAGATTGTGTTCCTCCCATGTTGATCCAGTCTCCATTGCCCCGCTCCTGTCTTGCAGACTGATTGCTCTCGACAAAAATCCTGGTGTGCATCCAATTGGTATCAGTGACACTTTGCGCCGAATCATTGCTAAAGCCATCTTGTTTGTTACTGTGTCCAACATTCAGGATGCCATGGGCTGCCTGCAGCTCTGCGGGGGTCAGATATCAGGTATCGAGGCCGCTGTCCATTCAACAAGATCTGCTTTTGAGTCTGATGATGTGGAGGCCGTGTTACTTGTTGATGCTTCAAACGCCTTCAACTGCATTAATAGACAGGTTGCACTACTCAACATACAACACCTTTGTCCCACCATTGCCACCTTCCTGATTAACTCTTAAAGGTCTAACATTGAGCTCTTCATGGATGGTGAAGTCATTCGATCCATGGAGGGTACCACTCAAGGCGACCCCCTGGCAATGGCCATGTATGGTCTTGCTACTGTTCCTTTGATAAGAAAACTAGATGGTACCTGTCGGCATATTTGGTATGCTGATGATTCTGCTGCTTGGGGGTCCCTAGATCAGTTGCGGAGCTGGTGGAGCCAATTATCACGTATAGGTCCTGGGTTTGGGTATTTTGCCAATCCTCAAAGACATGGCTTGTGGTCAAGGAGAGCAAACTTGAAGACGCAACCGCCACCTTCGCTGGCTCGGGCGTCAATATTACTTGCAGTGGGAGACCCTACCTTGGTGCTGCCATAGGCTCGGATCTTTTTGTTAAGGAATATGTGGAAGTAAAAGTAGCATCTTGGGTCACTCTTACTCGTCAAGTAAGTGAGATCGCAAAATCACAACCTCAAGCAGCCTCTCAGCATTCACACATGGTCTCCAAAGCAAGTGGACATATGTCAGTCGAGTTATTCCTAACATCAGCCATCTTCTTGAACCTTTGGACACTGCCATTCGGTGTGAACTCATCCCGGCACTAACTGGTCATCCACCACCTAGTGACCTAGAATGTGCCCTATTGGCCCAGCCTGCAAGACTTGGTGGGCTTGGATTGGGACTGCCCTCTATGAATGCACACTTAGAACACAGACACTCACTCCTGGTTACTTCCAAGCTAAATGAGCACATTCTCAACCAGTGCGGGACCTACAGTTACGACATCATCTGTGATCAGCTCAACCTGAAAGCTAATCTCTCTAAAGAAAACAGAGAAAGGTACAAAGAGGATGATGACCAGCTTAGAGGAAAATTACCACCCAGCTTGATTAAAGCTATGACACTCGCCATGGAGAAGGGTGCATCCTCATGGCTCACAGTTCAAGCTCTTGCAGAACATGGTTTTGCCTTGCACAAGTCAGCCTTTCATGATGTCCTAGCCCTCCGCTATGGTTGGTCACCTCCAAATTTACCATCTAAATGTGAATGTGATCATGCATTTACAGTAGATCACGCCTTATCATGTGCCAAAGGTGGTTTCCCCTCTATCAGACACAATGAGATCAGGGATATTACTGCTACGCTGCTGACCGAAGTTTGCAATGACGTGTGTGTGGAACACCTACAGCCCGTTGCTCCCAAACAACTACATGGTTCCTCTGCCAACATACAAGATGGTGCAAGGTTGGACATTGCGGCAAATGGTGTTTGGGGTGGAAGACTGGAAAGAACTTATTTTGACGTATGAGTCTTCAATCCCATTGCACCATCCAACTGGAATCTACCCCCATCTACTGCTTATCGAAAGCATGAACGGGAGAAAGAAAGGGCTTATGAACAACGTGTCCGTGAAGTTGAACATTCTTCATTCACTCCACTCGTGCTATCTGCTGCTGGCGGCATGGGCACTGAAGCCACACTTTTTTACAAGCATCTTGCTAGCCTTCTGGCAGAGAAGTGGGATACACACTACAGCAGGACTGTGTGTTGGTTGTGTTGTCGTCTGAGCTTCGCCCTACTGAGATCTTCAATACAAGCTCTTAGAGGTGCGCGATCCTCCAGGGGGCATGCTGTAAGGCATCCTTCTGCACTCGTCACATCTGAATCACAGGTGGTGGTAGACACTTAACTTTTACTAGTTTTTCTTTTTATCCTACTGTCTCTGTTTTCATCTACACTTCTTCATCTACACTGTCTAATTACATTCATTATTATAACGAGCGCGGAGAATCCTGCTGCACTGCCTTACGCAACTTTGTTTCAACCAAAATGTTTATAGCTACTCTCTTCTTTTCAAAACTTCGCCGTTTTAGGGGGGATACGGAGTGCCGATTGTTGGTTGTCAAGAGCCACTGGTAGTCAGAATGCCGTAATATTAATGCTAAGGAGGCTACTACTACTCTAGGGAAGCTGAGGTAAGTACGTAATTCCATATTTGTTAGCTAAGTATGCAAAATAACTCTGGCCTTTCTTTTTTGTAGCTAAGAGCTTGTTGTCAACAGTGACTGGTAAATTCAAACAGTCAAAATGGCTCAAATTTGGTACTACAAAAGTTACCACTGCGCAAGGAAATGAGGTAAGAAAGTAATTTTGTATTTGTGTGCTAAAATTGATTGTCTTTTGTTTTGTAGGTGAGAGCTTGTTGTCAAGAATTCGAGGTAATTCAGATAGTCAAAGTAATTTAAATTTGATACTACAGAAGTTATCAATACTCAGTAAATTGATGTAATTAGATCCCGTTGCTATATTGTTACTAGGTGTACTAACTTGGTAAGTGTGCTCTATTTTTTGCCTTAAGGTATATGAACTGTGCATACTAACCACCCTTAGGATATTGCTATTTTTGAGTTTTAGTTTAATAGAATAGGCCCGGGGTCTACTACTCTCTCATACCCAACAAAGTTGCTAGTGGAAACTGGGCAGCAGGCATGGGTAAACGGGATCTAAAATAGTTAGAGCATGCGTGCTTAGGTACTGGGGTGGATTTAGTGCACAAAGCCCTCTTGCCCTTGGGCTTCAGTGCACTAAATGCACCAGTACCCGCTTATGCTCTAACTATTACATAGTAATTCCATATTTGTTGGCTAAAATTACAAATAATAACATTGGTTGTTGCTTTTTTATCATAGCTGAGAGCTTGTTCAAGAGTTAGCTACTGGTAATTGAGATTATCAGAATGGCAGATGTTTGATACTACAAAAGTTACCATTAATCAGGTAAGAGAGTGATTTTGTATTTGCTGAAATAAAAGGTCATAACTGCTATTATAGTTTTTGCATGAACTAAGCTAAAACATAGTAACAATACTTAGTTTTATGTTACCTAACTATCAGGCTTGCTCGCCATTTGTGCTCAAGCACACCACTAGTTTATATATATGTTTGGACGTACGTATGTAGTTTTGTACTTTGACCCTCGCGTTTTGTGTTAGTTATGTGGTCGACCCCGTCCCAAATTGCACTAAACAGAATCCTCTGGTTTATCGATCAGTACCCGTATCACCCTAGAAATTGAAATTTACTTGAAAATACATTGTCCACTAGACTACCGCGAAGGTAAGTCTGTGTAGGTGCATGTCCAGTTGTGTCAAAGCACTGTGTGTTACAACCACTACTTAGCTAAAGAATATCACAAAGAAAACGTTTAAGTAACGTGTATTGTTTTGTTGTTGTTGTTTTTCCTTCAATTCAAGCAGTTGCAGAGAGTTGTTACTATGGCACTGAAATCCCTTTACCGTGTATGCGAAATAAAAAACTGGACCTTATTTTCAGTAGCTTCAGGGTTAGAAGTCAGCTCGCTCGCCATTTGTGCTCAAGCACATCACTAGTACCTAATGACTTGATAACTACGTGTGAACCGGATGCCAGCATGTTCTACTGATTGTGGCGATACTTTACCTACCATAAATGAACGATGCTTTACCGAACCATACAAATCTCATGAATTATTCATGAATACACACACCGTCGTCGTCATTACTGACACACAAACGCATTATTATAACACATTCACTTAATATTGTTATGAATCGCTAGGGGACTAGTTTGTGTATTATATAATTGGCTTCTGATGGTAATTTGCAAGGCTAACAGCTTGACAAGTTCTGCGTTAAGATTGAATGATGACTACATCCAAGTGTCGAATTTCATATCAGTCATTAAATTGTAGCCGTCGAATAGATCACTACCAGACAGGGAGTGAAAGAATTGGTAAAACTGCACTTCTAATGCCCACAGAAAGAGAATATCTATTTGTACCCTCAATAGTGTTTGTATGAAAAACAAGCTTTGATCATTGAGAGCATTTCTCTAGAGACATTCACCTAGTGTGATCCTAGCTTTGGGAGTGGCAGCTCTGAGTGAAAAATGCTACAGGTTAGGTATGCAGTACCTGAAGCTTGCTTAGTTTGAACATTGCAGCATATCTCAAATGTCATGCTATCACCTTACCCACAGATTAGTTATACATGGTTGTATAGCCAAGTGGTAGTGTGCAAAAAAAAGATGGATCTTACAGCTGACAGTACAGACCCATAAAGAGAGCATTACATGTATACTTACTGTACATGTAATAATCAGTCATTTTAGCCTGAAATGATCATTTTATAAACTTATTCAAGGAATTTGTGGTCATACCAAACTTATCAAGGAATTTGGGGTTAGTATATTGCTGGTGGTAGCTAGGTTGTTATGGCATCCGCTTGTTATTATTAGCTATTAATATACATTGAGTGAGTCCATGCAAGCCCCTGAAGTATGGGGGGTGCTAGGAATGAATCGGCGATGATATATTTGTAAGCAGACGTCATACCTTTTAATCACCCAGCATAGTGATTAGGTAAAGGGATTTACCACTTATAATCATCAGACAGGAGAGGCTGTGTATGTAGAATGATTGACTCTGAATTCTGAAAATGTTACTGTACATGTCGAATGTTACTATTGAGAGACGTCGCTCTTTCTAGTTATTTAACATTTCATGAGGAATATCTGTCTAGTAGCACTCAAGCACATGGAGGGTGTGAGAACATGGCCATACTAAATGACTTGTATTCATTACATATGTGGTCTTAGGGATGGGGGGGGCAACAAATTTGGTATGGCCAAGTCCCCCATGTAGAGGTTTGGTAAAGGGTCTGCCTACGCCCAGACTAACGAATACTTGTGGGGGATTGCAAATTTGCAATTAGATAACACTGAAAGTATATTATTACAATAATAATATTAAAAATGCATTTATTTGTTTCACCTTTATATTTTGCGACATTTTAATATTTTCCATGTCCTTTATTATATTATAGTAAACTATAATAATATGTGACAGTACTTCGGAAAAGGGTCCAATTGCGTTAACAATTGAAAAATGAGTTATTCATACCACTGTGTAGAGCACTTCATATGGAGTATTTTGATACCAAGTTTACGGGCAGGCGCTGCTTGGTAAATATACGAGCGGCAATCTAACCAACTTGAGCATAGTTATTTCGAGAAAACTGCAATTAAACTTCTTATTCAATTTCTGGCGGAGTTATCGTTGAGTTTCGTAATCTAACAGGAAGTCCGTGTTACTTTTTCTATTGCTTTGCTGATAAACAGACAGGAGAGGCCAACTAGCTCTAACATAAAGGGGAGAGGAAACTCACACACAAGCACACAAAAATGAGGTAGTAATGAAATGAAATAAATGAATAAATTGATAAGTGAGTTATGACAAGTAAAGGTGTTTTAGTTTAAGTTTGAAGGAGAGAGTTGAAGAGGCCGAGGCAACATCATCAGGGATGGCATTCCACTTTCCCACCACGTCTATTGGAAAGAAGTTCCTTAGATGGTTGGTTCAGACGCGGGGGCGGAAGAGTGGCGTGGAGTTTTTGTGCTGCATACCTGGCCTGGGGTGTGGCGTGAACAATGAGTCAGGCACAAGAGAGTCGCCTTGGAGAATGCGCCTGCAGAGGCTGATCTTCTGTACTAGAGTCCTGCGGGCCAGAAGTGGCCATCCAAGGCTTGCCTTCAGCTCAGATAGACTTGTAGACCATTCGTTGGTGACCACACGAGCTGCGAAATTTTGGCATCTCTCAAGGGCCTGGATGTGGCACTTCTGAGCAGGGTCCCAGATGGGCGAGGAGTAGTCCAGGACGGGAAGAACTAGTGCCTTGTAGAGGTGGTTCAGGCAGGAAGGGCCAGCAAGCCTGAATGACCTGTAGAGGAAGCCAGTTATCTTCTTTGCCCTGGCGCACACATGGTCTATATGCGAACGCCAGGTAAGGGTCGGATCGACTTTGACCCCCAGAAGTTTAAACTCGCTGACTTGCTCTATTGGGTGGCCCTCTAAATTGATGTCTGGACTAGGTGGTGATGTTCTCCTCGAAATAACCATGCACTTCACCTTGGAATGGTTTAGGCGTAGCCCGGGTTACGTAAGACTTTTATTTGTGCTTGGAAAATGGTGGTGCTCAGCTGAACGGCAGTAAGTTATAGTTGGGGCCGCGTACTTCGTTAATGGGGGAGGCCCTACTCAGTTCAAACCCTACGTTGTGTAAGGGTACTAGCCAGGTATGGCTTTAAGTAGCACTAGATGCGTATAGACATAGTTTTGCAGGCCGTTTTGTGCTTCTTCTTTTTTTTTCGGTTTCCAACAGTTTGATAGTTACAGTAAGTCATGGTAACTGTAATACAGTCACTGTTTTAGAAATGATCAACTGGCTTGGTTTGTTATTTCACTGGCTAGCTAAGTTTAGGAATACATTTGTCTTAAGTGTGTCAGCCAGCTTGTTGCCTGGTGTGGAACAAATGAACAATGAATAATAGTCGAAATCTCTTAAATCAATGAACAAAAATAATGGACTTTCACAATGTGTTGCCTTCTCTTGTTGCAGTGTGACAGAAGTCCTTATCATCACTGAAACCTTTGTCTAGTCAGAGACTTGCTGATTCTTCCAGTGTCTACACAATAATAGTCCCAGGAGAGTCTCCAGATCTGCAGAATCCCAATTACAAGACCCCATAAGTAGCAGCGTCAACTTATATAGCTTGATTACTCACGTTTATTGTTTCTATTCTGTTGCTGCAATGCTATAAAAAAACGTATAAGAATTTACCCGCGATTTTCTGAGATTCACCTTAAAGCAATTATTGATAAACGTTTGACCTAATTTCTATGATTTCCCCTCATTAGATTCTGGGGGGCTTTTAGTATGTTATAGAGCATATTTTTCTGTATAGGAAACAGTGGAGAAACTTTTTTTGCAACAAGTGGTGTTTTTCACTAATTAGCTAATTGCATTTTTTTGAGAATTATATGACCAATTTTCTAAGTGTTCCCCTCATTAGATTCTTCGGGACTTTTAGTATGTTATAGAGCACATTTTTCTGTATAGGAAACAGTTAAGAAACCTTTTGTTGCAATTACTTTGAGGTCAAACAATAAATAGACTGGACTAAAAGGGTAGGAGATACCAGTGGGCCAATAAAAAGAAATTTTTTTTAAAAATCGACTCTACTGTACATTTTTGATTTTACGTAATTGGTCCCTCTTCCAAGTACTGTCACATATAATAAACCAGTATGTATTCCACTCAATAGACGTAATAAGTGTGGCGGTCCTCCACAGAATCCGCAGTTCCTGGGATGGCCACGCACTTAGTAACAGCTCAGTCGCTGCCACCAGAATGTTAATCTAGACGTTCAACACTTATGACATGACAAACACTTATATAGAAGAGGGTCAACTCCTCCCACAATGACTATGTATGACGTACAAACAACTCATGACCATATGCATAAACACTCAGAGTTCATCAACACTAATCGAAAGAAATGACTAAGTCCACAAACAACTTCAAATGACATGCGCACACATACAAGTTCTTTCATACACACAACAGATTGAATATACAAACACAAGCTCACACGGCATCAGTATACAGTCTCTCTTCATCTCTTTATCTTATCTCATGTGGGCTTGTCCTGCAGGCCCACAATAAGATTGGTATACGATACATCTACACGTCTATAGACCTATAGATGTGAGATGTATTTGCTGGGCAATAATTGAACATTGGGTTATTCAGACATGACTTGGAGTCAACGATACTGGACATTCCACCCATCTGCTAGTTTATGAGCTGCTTACAGTGAAAGTCAGTGCAGTTGGCACTATACCGTAATGGTGGATGAAGTTTGTAATCACCTACTGTATATTTTATCCCTTGTCTTACAGTCAGCGAGCGTATACAATCAAATCTCATGATGAATTCTAGCATGCAGCTACCATTATTTCTTTGTTTGCTAGAATTCTTGCTACATATTATTGGATTGAAAGCAATTGTTTGTGGCATAAATTGGTTGTAGATTGCATTCATCTAGAATGTTAGAAGATATTATCAAAGATAATTCTACCGATATTTATAACGTTTGGAGGATTAATAAAAAGTGCAAATGTGTCAATAATTAATGATATTCATACCTGATGTAGTAGAGACCAATTAGCTACGACTGCGGAACCAAAGAAACCACACTGCCACATGAATTTTACCAGTTGTGGGAAGAAAGGGCTCGGGCTCCTGTATTCATATATAACAACAAATGAAACAATGAAAGAAGACACTCTCCCACACATGCACACCTGCTCCATACAGAGCTGCCAGGGAAAGTACTGCCAAAAAGCCACTTAGCACACAACACTAGCTTTCCTCTGTGTGCTCCTTATTTCTTTGGGAAAGGTTTGTGGTTTGTAAAAAGATTTTGAGATGTGAAGATGTTTTGAATAAATACAATTTTTCTGTTCCAATGGAAACATTTTTTTTTAAATATTGTGAATACAATTGTTGTTCTAGGTGAAAATGCTCTTCATGATAGTCTAATATAGTGCTATGTGGTGTTTTGGTAGTATATCTAATGGGTATAACCACAAATAAGAGCAACAGACAAACTCTCTGGCTTACCAACTATAGTACAGTGCTTTCAAATGAAGGAGTGACTCTTTTCAATGATTGCTGGTTCATTTACAACAGAAGTCTAAAGCATAGTAGCTTTATGCGTTATAATCAACATGCTAATGATATAGTTTTACGTTAAAAATATTTTAAACCTTAACTTTTTGAAGTAAAAGTTGCTTCACCTATACCATTTCTTAAAAAAAAAAGACATTGTAAATAACTTTTATCAATTTTATCAGAACAGCCACAGAGTTGAAGCTCATGTCATAGCACTGTTTTTTCCCTGTGGGCCACATATTTCTTTTGTAATGTGAAGATATTTATAGATCTTGAATAATATTATTATTATAAATATTATTTTCCTTTTGAATGGAAACATTAATTTTTTTTTCTAATTTTCATGCTAAATACATTTACTGGCCCACAGTGTGTCACGACCAATTAAAATGCAATTCAAACTGCATATTTTAACACGACTGATTCAAGCCACACTCTATCATCTTCACTTACTACTCAATTGGCAACTTCACTTCTGCCAAGTAGAGTGCACAAGGAGGTTATCATAAGAGAGTCTTCAAAACAACCAAAGACAGTATTGAGTTTACACACTTCACTGTTGCCCAAAACGAGAAATTGTTTGATTGGGATATAGTATCATTAATACGTATGTTACTTATTTTACAGAAATGTATTACGTTGTTAGCAAGCAGTTTGACAATGTTTCTATCGATTTGTGGCCTTGCAAGCATGAGGACAAACTGTCCATTCAACTATCTTCTTTTTTTAATTGAGTCTTTTCCCAAATGTATGATGTAGTTGCTTGCAGTGGACATAACCCATGACAGAGAAGTGCGTTCCTAAAACATCATTAGAGAAATGAGATTGTAATTTTAAAAATTGGAAGTGTATTAGGCAGGAGGTATTTGTCTCTTGAAATAAAATACTTTTGCAATGAAGTGTTGTTGTTGTTTTTTCTTTCTGTTGTTTGTGGGTTTGTATTTAGTTTAGTGCGTGTGATCAGAATGAACAGAATTCAGTGTTTATGAGAGTTTAATTTGCAGCCTTGTTGTCCAGGAATTCCTGGTGCCCAACAGACAGCGATTAAATGATATTCATAGACTTTGTGGGAAAGTTTTAGCAAGTGCTGCAGAACAAACAAAATAATCTATGAATTGTTTTATGAGTGGGAAAAAATAAATTTAGACATTCACAACTTCAGGGAATGTTACCTGCCTGCACAGCATTTATTATTGTTAATAATAATAATAATAATAATAAATATATGTTATACTTTGAATAGTGCAAAATATCACGAGTCTGTTGGATGTATTGGGACGAGTGCCAATACCCCGATCAGACGAGTGATATTTCGCGTATTCAAGTATAACATATTTATCATGTACGCATGCGCAAACTTAATCTTAGCAACTACAATTTTTCTGGAGCTAAACCAGTAAGCTAACGTTGTTATGGCTCGAAGTTCTTGAAATGATTGAGAAACAATCTGAATATCTACAGAAACTTCCTATAGAACCAACTGTTGCTAATCCAGTCTATACTAACGGACAAACGGAGGAAACTAAGCACGTAGAAGAAGCATCTTCTTCTGTGTGTTTGGACGGTGAAGAGTTGGAAATGGATGACATTGACTCGATGTGGACCAGTGGATCTTTGGGGGACTCCAGTCCAGAGGTACTACTCAATACTGTTTGGTTTTTACTCACGCTGCATATGGGGATGCGTGGAAGAGATGAACATTATAAACTTACATATGATGATTTTTGTATCCACTCTACACCAGATGGTTTCAAGTATGTTGAATTTAATGAAAGAGATACCAAGACACGTTCAGGTGAAACAAATGCAAGTCGCCAATTCAAACCCAAAATGTGGAACACCCCCAACAATATCTCTCGGTGTCCCTTACGCATTTTTGAAAAGTTTCTTCAAAAGCGTCCAGTTGAAATGTGCAACTGGACGCTTTTGAAGAAACTTTTCAAAAATGCGTAAGGGACACCGAGAGATACCATTTTATCTGGCTGTGAACTACAATTACTCCAATGATGACATTTGGTACAAAAAAAAACAGAAGATGGGGAAGGATACAATCAATACAATAATGAAAAGGATGGCTGCAAGTGCTGGATTGTCTGGGGGGGAAAAACAAATCATTCAGCTCAAAAAACAATGGTTACAGGTCTTACCAAGAATAGTGTACCAGAAACACAGATAATCCAACTAACTGGGCATAAAAATCTACAAAGTCTAAATAGCTATAAAAAAGCATCATTACAACAGCAAAAGGAAATGTCTCATGTCTTGAGCTCATACAAAAAGCCTGAAACTAATAAATCTTCTTCATACCCTACAACACCATCGAGTGGTACTATGAACCAAGATTTAAGTGCTCAGTCCTTCTTTGCTGGAGCAACAATCACCAATTGTACAATAAATATTGGTTTTCCTTCAGCAACACAAACACAAAGTTTCACCACAATGTCCGCTGAACCTAATGACACACAACCACAAATGAAGTGATTTATAATTCATACATACCTACATAGCAATAGACAGATATATCAAACTAATGTATTATTATTAAGATTTAACAAAAAACCTAAAAATATAAAATTAGCCTAAGGGGACGCAATAACACTTGTTAGAATGCCCAAGGGGACACAATATGGGAAAATATTGGGGTAGTTTCATTTATATTAATCTCTATGGGAGTACTTAAGTTCAGTACATGATAATAATAATAATAATAATAATTATTATTATTATTAATTATTATTAATTATTATTATTAATTATTATTAATTATTATTATTATTATTATTAATTATTATTAATTATTATTAATTATTATTAATTATTATTTTTTACTATTACTATTATCAGTTATAAATGTTGATATAAAACCGACAAAATTGTTTATTGTTATTATTAATATTATTATTTGTTATTATTTACCCAAAGCAAAAATAAAATTTACCCAAAAACAAGAAAAAGCTATAAAGTATTACAAATTTATCTCAAAAGTAAACACATTTTTACCCCAAAACATGTAGACACCCCAGTGTGTAGACAACCCAGTATATAGACAGACCCCAGGCTAGCCCAGCTCTCCAATCAATAAAGCACCTGTGTTTTCTGCCACTGTTCAATGTATTCTTCTCTGCATCCAAAAGGCAAATCAAGAAAGGCTCAAACATGGCATGATAAAAGCATAGCTCAGATATAGGGTTCTATTTAGTGGGTGGGTGGGAAGCTTTACCCCAAACTTTTCCAGCTCTCTCTCTCTCTCTCTCTCTCTCCCCCCCCCCCCCCCCCCCCCCCCCCCCCCCCTCCTCCCTTTCCCAATGTTTTGTGTAGTATGCTGTTGAGGCTGAATCATAATTTCACATTTAGCTCTGTACAATATCAGTCAGTGTTATACATTATAGGTATAAATTTTCCCTTTCCATGGTAACACCAATATATACAATACTTATTACAGTACATGAGTCAGAGTGTGGTAAGGCCAAATATTTCACAAGCAGGCTAATTTATTTTATAACTCACCCAGAGTAAAGTTGGCTGTAGAGCAGGGGTTCCCCAACCCCCCCCCCCCCCCCCCCCCCAGCTGTTATTTTAGCAGCTGCTCTAAAGGGTTGGTTAGGCTTACAGGGGAGAGGAAGGTAGCCTTAATTGCTATAACTACATTACCCTTGTAGTAATAAGTGAAATAACACCTTGAAATATTGTGAAGATATCTAGGGTGAAATAAATATATATATATAGAGAGGGAGGCCAGTTTATAGATAGAATCTTGAGATAATACTGAATAACACTAGAGGAATTGTTGATACAAATACCTTCAAGAAGACTACTCTGTTGTTGTTGTTGTTATTGTTTAAATTATTTATTTACAATTCCTGATAAATGAGGCAATCACTGTGTAATGAGTTCTCATAAAGTTGTTTTACCGTTTTCTATAGCAATCTCATAGGTCTGCAGTATCACAGAAGATAACTAGTCCAGAAGCCTTATTTCCTATTGATAACCTTATTGCATTAACTATCAGCAGTGTCCCTGCCACACTCACTCGTGGCTGTCTTATCTCAAGTTCACCTCCTCTGCTGTCACCACTAACTTGCCTTTGGCAGTCAGCTTAAATAAACCCTGGGGATGTCTCTCTCCATTGCTGCTCATCGTGTTGTTGTTATTGCCTTGTTGATTTAAAAAAGAACATAAAAAGAGTCAAAATGTGGAAATCATGAGTTTTGTTTTCTTGCTAATTGAATTTTTTTTAAACAATTTGATTGTGTCTATTATTACAAAAGCCAAGGTCACGCACAATATTAGAGAAAGTGGCTACAAGTTGAAAATATAGAAAAGAAAGCAAATAAATATAGAGATGACTATGTGTGTCCTTGGTAAGAAATAAACTACACACAAACAATGCTCACTATAAACTACACAAACAATGCTCACTATAAAATAATCTCCAACTGAAATGTATCACTCAATGCACACAAATAAGTGAAGACTAAAAGTGACTATTGTTGTGTGTATGACTATTGCTTATACATACACTAATGACTATTATATAAGTTTAGTAATGTAGAGAACATTATTTAATACACTGTAATTAGCACTATCTTTTGGATATATAGAGAGAGTAATAGATATAACATTTTTTAATGCTATTTTCAATAATAATACCAATGAAAAGTAAATAATATAATAATAATTATTATTGTTAAATTCATATAATAATAATAATAATCATAATCATAACAACAACAACAACCAATAATGACACCAACAACCAGATCTTACAGAACTCAAATGTTCCAGATTAGAGGCCAGGATGTGAGTGTGTGTGCTTGTGTGTTTGAGTTGGTGAGGCCAGAAGGGGATAATATTTGTAGCAAAGAAAGCGTAGAATATTTTTTGGCCATTTTACTCTTCAAGAAAGGCGCCGCTGTTGCTTATCTCTCTTTCATTACTCAGGATGAGATCACCGAGTTGGCATTAATTTGGTATCCATCCCAATTTACAAGTACGTCGAGAAAGAGAAACATATGTGCACACATTATACAGTGATAATTGGCATAGTACCAATAAATAGCCATTCCAAGTCACCATTCCTTTGTGTGTGTGTGTGCATGCGTGTGTAGTTGCCTGGAATATCCAGGACAATTCTAGACCAGCTCATTGTGTTGTCCTGAATGTTTAAATAGCTAGCTTAACGATGTCATGCTTTCTTTCAATTCCAATACTGAAAGCTTGTTCTATGCTGAGGAGATTACATACTAACTCACAATCTAATTTGAATGTCTACCATTATTTCCCCTTTATCCATGAAATCTAATTGTGATGATCGGTACTTCAATAAAAAAATCCCCCCAGAGTAGATTTAGAACAGTGATCATTTTTATTACAAAAATAATTAATACTTAAATGTGGGTGTGTTCTGGGTGTGGTTAGGGGTGGACATAATTGCTCCAGAAAGGTCAATGGCATCTATCTGTGTGTGTGTGTATTAATGTGTGTGGGCACAGACAATTTGACAGTCTGGCAACAAACAACACCAAATAAAACAAGTTTAGTCACAAGGCCACACTCAACTGGAGCTAGGAAACTGGGTGTGGTTAGTAGATTCTACTATGCCATACCTCTGGAGTCTCCATGCCTTATGGTAAATAGAGCATTTGGAATATTTTGAATCAATTGTGTGTGGTATAGAAGAGGCAGGACTTCCTGTGACAATTAGAGACTAGACTAATTTACGAAGCAAGATTAACCGACTGTGTAAACAGACAATTTGTCAGGCTGGATTTTAATGAGGTTAGACTGAACGTCTTTGCGAATGCAGCACATGGAAATGGTCACCCACTGAATAGATTTTTTATGATTGCAGTTTCCTAGCTAGACATAATAACTCATAATTAGCTCAAGACTAAAATATGCTTTGGCTTGGACAAGATTGAAGTGGTTTGAGAAACCAAAAAGTCTATCAGTTCTTTCTCCATTGGTTGGTGACCACACTTTAGTATAGCTGGGTTTAGTAATTGGCTCAAGTATTTGGTAACAGATGCCACTGGATATAGGTGTGGTCTGCCCCATATCACAACTGGCCATTCATCAGCAAGTCCTTCTGGTCTTCTCCTCATCTTATCAGTTTACCAAACTCTCGTTAGCAGTAACCTCTTCCGGTGATCTGATGATAGCAAAACAACTTGAGCTGGACTTCCAAACTCTGGCCCTTTCCAACAGAAGTGAAGCACCTACAATGGAGGAGTCTAGCGAAGCACCACTACTATAGTCTTGAAGAGCCACTACTATAGTCTTGAAGAGCCACTGTGGTAGAGTCTTGGCCGGCCTCACTAATTTTATCCTATCGCACTTTGCATTTGCATGAGTCTACTACATGTCCTTTTGTTTGTTTGTTTGTTAACATAAATAATGACATTAACATAACTAGTGGCAGAATTAAATGAAGACTCACACACATTGGAGCAAATGATTATAAAATTATTTTATGATATATATATAGCAAAATGCCAGCTGCCCTTTTCGGTTGCATTTTTTTGTTGTTGTTTTTTTGTTTCATGAAAGGGTAATGAAACATTTTTGCAAGGAAGGGCAAAAATTTAGTGTGAAAAAAGGAGTTGAGCGATTTTCAAAGGGTAAACATTGTTGTCAGAATAAAAATGTGTTTTGTGATGGTCTGCATCTGTCTCAGTGTGCTCTGATAATTATGAGATCACCCCTGGGGTAAGTAACCCTGATTGACTTTAAATCCTCATCTTCAGAGTGACCTTGCCGTCATTTTAACCCGACAAAAGATAGCTATTTTTAAGTTGTCTTTTTTTAATACCGTCTTCAAAAAATAATACTACAATACTTTGAAAGCTAGATTAACAATTATAATAATTAAGTGATGAATCTTTACAGCAGTACATTGCAATGGGCTGTAATCAATTCTTCCTTTGTTGCGCAATGGAGGATGTTATGGTAACATAAAGCAACAACAATAACAAACACCCACTTTAACAAATACATTTGTAGGTCCTCACTGTATGATTAATGTTAATCATTGCTACTTGTCGTGCGGTCATGGAGAAACCTAAGTACAATCAAAGTGCAGAATGAGATTACAATAGAATTTTATGCATTAAATTAATTGGAATTTAACCTTGTGTTGCAGACGAAGTTACTGAGCTTTTATAACATACCAACAGAAATAAGAAGCTTTCTTTGAACTTTTTGCCAGCATAATACAAATTATTGATGCTTGTGTAACATTTTACTGCTAAGTAAAGCTATAAAGTGCCATTGGACCTGTAAGAAATTATGGGTCATGTTATCCATGATGCCACAGCACCTGGGGGGAGAAGAGAGCTTTATTTTTTCCAGCTTCTACGCTCAGCCCCTATGGCATATAGCCCATAAAGAGTACAAATATAGTTGCAATTGAATGAAGAAAGTGGAAAGTGGTTGTGGGTATACAGTGCTGGTCAGAGTATATGATATTAATATTGGTGTTAGCTATTTTCCTTTATCAGAAGTATCATAAGTAGAAAGTAAAAACTTGTTAATTTAAACCAACACCTCCTACAATTTAGTGGTATACCACACTCACTGATATCTATATCAAATTGGCTCAAACTCCATTCATACGTGTCTGGCTGGAAAGAGCTGGGTGTTTATTGAAATTTCTCTATCCAATGAGCTCTTTCAAGCTTCCACTCCATGGCCTATGATGTCAGGCATAGAATATCCAAAGCTTCAAGACAAAAGTTTTTAATTGCAATAGTTTAGTCTCCTGGGTTTTCCACAGGAATTCAACACAACTCTAAAGAGAACTCTAGAAACCTATCAACTTTCACCCTCTCCATTATAGTCACTAAGGCAGCTTCACACCAAGGTAGATCCTTCTATTTACCAGGAAAGGGAGTCGTTCATGAAACTAGCATCAAACTTGGCCTAACTCATCTTCACCCCGTCCAAAACGGCTTCAAAGCCGATACGCGCGATGGAGTGTAGCTGTGTGAAATATTGCGCATGCGTGTGGTCGCACAAACACCCACAGGTGTCGGCGGCTGCAAACGCAGCGCGATTAAGTATTTAGCTTCCAACTTCGGTCCATTCGTACATTTCTGCTGAAAGCGGTACTGAAATATCTGGGAGTTCTAGAAATAAAAGATGACCCAACGAGGCAGGTTCAGCGTAGCCAGCGTCCTGATCTGTGCTGCAATTACCGCAACTGTGCTTACGGACCGGGCCGCAGCAACCGGTGAGTAATGATATTCGAGCGTACGGAATCCCTGCACTTACAACGTAGAACTGCAGCGTTATGCTGTTAAATAGGATGGTTGTTAGCACTTCAATGTCATTACATATATATATATATATATATAATTATATATATATATGTATAATAAGTATGTATAGCAGCATAAAATTGCAGTTGCAAATATGTTAATCATATATATTCAGTGGTGAAAGAAAAATATGAACCATCTCCATAGGCATGCACAAGAGAGAAGATTGCAAGTGCTTGCTGTAGATTGCAATATGCCTGTCTTGCATGCCTACCTAATTTCTATGTGGGAGGGAGCATATTTATAGGAGACAAATTATCTCGTACTGATGGGACTAAAATTTACACAAATAACTTTTTGTGAAGTGGCTGAGGGCACCCTGAGGTGGGAGTGATACTGGCCAATAATTTATCACAAAGTCCAATAATTTATCACAAAGTCGGGCTATTTTTGATGTGTTAATTAGTGGTCATTACCACTGCATAATGGCAATTAGCAGACGTCCTGGAAGCTTCGAGCGAGTCTTGTCCCCAGTGGCTAGAAGGTCACTTGTAGGATTCCAGCCGGCCATTGGTGTGGTGGGCTCGTGTAAGGACGTGAAGACCTGCTAGTCTGTCTGAAATATGTGTATTGGTGAGAGCTCCATCAAAACAAGAGGGAGAGGCAGGAAAGGGGAGAAGAGATTGTGGCTATACCAAACTTTCAACCCATCTGTTACAAGTATGACGACTAAGGCTTCTTGACGATGACGGCATAGAAGAGTCTGTGGTAAAATAGTCACTATTAATATTTCTCATCCATCACCCCCAGTTTCTCCATGCAATTAACAATTGGGTATCTATACAGCACTATTAGTGAATATGCTAGTAAGAGTACATGCTGTTGATTAGCCATCTTGTAATTTCAGGTCATTTGGATAAATAATCATACAAGCTCGTATGGTCAAATAAAATTCAAATCTGACGAAACTTAATTTACAGTCCAGATATTTCAGGCAAACTCATTACTACAGTGTGGTTAAATGTGATACATATCGAATATTCGGCGAGCATGCCTGGAATTACTCCACCATCTTGACCTCTCACAAAATTAATCAGACGTTCCCACTAATGACTTCAAAACAACCAAACCAATGAAAGGCAAATAATGTCACTTAATACTCAAAGCTAGGAGCTAGGACAATATATTTTTTTAGTTTCCTTTTTTGTTCATTTGTGTTTGCTCTTTAAAATAATTATATGGTGCATGGTCTCAGAAAGGTGGGGTGTGGTTTGTGTCCATGGCAATGAGGGATGTATGTTTTGGAGTATAGGTGATGGTCTAGTAATTGAGCATGCTCCTCAGACCACCCAGGTAACCTCTAGCATGCACGCACACACACACACACACACAACTAATTCACTACATACTTGAAACTTAAACCTTATGTGTAGAACTCACTGATTTAATGGTCTCAGATTCTAGTAAGCAGACAATCCTAGTAATATTACCATATCGATGTTCTATATGCACCACATGAAAAGCACTACCGTTATTTCCTAGTCTCGATCGGCCAGTCATTGAGCTCCCTGCAGCATCACCTGTCTTCATATTAAAGCAGCTGTGGGTTTTTTTAGGACCACTTTTGGTTCTGTGGAAAAGTCCTTGCGTATTGAAACTGTTTCACTATACCGACCAATAAGCCCAGCAATACGGTTCATGTGGCCACAGATGTGCTTGTAAGTAACTGTTAATTAACAAACTTGAAAGAATATGTCTTGCATACCTGTAAATAGCACGCATGCAAGGACCTCAAAGCCTGACTGGAGCTGCATGCAGCATAACTCGTAGATTCATCAAGTTTCCCGTAGAAGTGACTCATACTTTCACACTCTTCCTATGTGGCTTTCCAGCTCCTCCACCATAGAACTTCAACCTCGGCAAATAACACGTGGTGATGCACATTCATGTTCGGACTTTACGGTGGGCTTCATGAATGCTTTTTTTTCAATATATTCATTGACTGTGCAGCCATGTTTCATAGACAAACAAACACAGCTAGTGAATGAATTGATGAGGTCCTTTTAATTTACCCGAGGGCAACCTCAGCATTTAGTTGACCCCAAGGCCCTGGGGGGGGTCTGCCATCAATGCAAAAAGTAATGACTTTGCATTAAGAATCAATTCAAGCCATTGCTTTGTTTGTGCGTGAGGAGTTGTTTAGCTGGCAGAGTTTGTTCTCCTGCACCACCAATGTTTAGTCTTGATCAATTCTATGACTTGATTTATACTACTGAAAATTCATAGGCTGAGGGCCAGCAAGGTTTTGAGAGATCATGTGGGCATCACATGACTATACTTATGCAGGTGCCACACACCCTCCTTAGGGAGTACGCCTTCTTTTATGTAGAGGCCGACACCTTCTTTTATTATGTAGAGGCGACACCTTCTTTTGTGGTCAAGAGAGGGGTGTGTAGCAGCACACTTTGGAGACAGGCTGTATCCTCAATGGATCAGGAGAACTACTGGTGCCGCTATGAAACTGATTGGAGCCAGCTACCTTGTGGCAACCTGGCTCTTAGCCTTATTCATCACATTAGCGCCTGTGACTATAGCCATGTTTAATTTGATACGGCCAATTATACTATTACAAAGTGGTAGGTCTTGGGTAACTTGATAGCCGGGTTCCCAAAGTAGGACCTGGAGAAGCACCCATTGTAATAACTGCTCAGCTATTGACCTCTGTAAACAGGCCCATTAAAACTCTGCCTGTTCTGCAATAAATTAAAGGCTCTAATGACACAAGGAGTGCCTTGCTGAGGGAAATTGGGGAGAGTGTCAGCTTGATCTAGTTAGCTAGATGTGACTGTGTGGTATTGCGGTGAAGTTGTTACGTCTCATACTACTGGGTGTACCTTAAGTGCTGTGGATCCTTATAAAGTGCACCTGTACTCTTTTTCTTTAATTAATCTATAAAGAAAAGTACCAAGGAAACATGTACCTAAGTCATTTTCTCATGTTCTCACTTTATTTTAATTAACTTAATCAATCTTATCTTGCTTCAAACTTTTTTTTTGGGGGGGGGGGGGGGGGGTATGCATGTGTGGTAAAGGAGGGGCAGTTGACACTGTCGTTTGGCCGTTGTGGTCCCGTCAACCAGTCCAATGAAGCTAAACATGCCAAACCATTGGTCCGAGCAGAGGCACTGGTCTACCAACCTCCTCCCAGCCTCAAAATAGTGTGCCATTTCCACCCACCTTATGTAGCCACTTGATTTAATAAAAGGAACCACGCGAAATCTGTCTTCTCACCCGAGGTCGGTCAGACAAGGCTAAGAGTGGATGTTCCTGGGTACCTTGGTGTCTGTGTTGTTTAGTCTGTCAAGGGAAGGCCATCAGGTTGACATGTGGCTTGTGGCTCATCCACAGTTTGACCAGGAGAGGTTGGTTATCAGGGAAATATCTGGGCACTTCAGCTGACCATTATCATCCCCTCCATCTCATCAGGCAGTTATGGGGACTCCTTGAACTAGGGACTTCTGTGGTCTGGGGGTACATTTGCAAGCCTCTGGTCCTAAAGGGACTTGGTGTTTGGTGACTTGGTGGTTCCAGGTTGTGACAAAGATACTTGTTCACTCCTTGAAATGACCAATACCACTCATTTCAAACCTCAGACACTGCCATCTACTGTAATCTAATTGATAAATTTATTGAGTCTGAAAGATCATTGGCAAATTCAATGAAATGATCCATTATCACATGCTGCTATGGAAGAGTAGAGACAACTCTAAAAAGAATTAGTGTGCGCAGCTCTTCTCCCCCCCCCCCCCCCCCCAAATGACCGAAATGGGGGTGTGGCACTATTGTTTACAACTTGTTAATCGTGATGTGGTCTAATGTTGTTTGCCTGTGGGTATGAATGCCATCAGTTCAGTTTCATGAATACTGTAGTGAACTAATTAGACATAATAAGTACCTCTGCATGGCATAGAAGGAGCTTGCATTTTACAATTAATAAATCTAGACCGATGTTGTACAATCAAAAAAATGTTTCTAATGCACTTGTAATTATAGTGTTCTCGATTGTGTATTTATAGGTCAACTGGTGTCTTTTGCCATTCGTAGCCCAGGGTGGAATTATTTGAGACAAGTTGATGATGGCGTGACATACGTCATGGCTAACACGACTGGTTTAAACGTTGCTTGCTTCTGCTCACCGTAAGTAGAGTTACGGGAACTTGCATCCGAGAGGATTGTCCATCACTTGTTGTGTGCTTGTATTGAATTGTTTGTTTGTTGTGCGTGTGTGTGTGTGTGTGTCATCAGATCTTCCACTGTAGAAATATTCCGCAACTTAGACAGGATTCGATCGCAGTCAGCTTGTGAAGGAATCTTATTTCACAAACTGTCTGAGTTGACATCAGGAAACTATTCCTGTCGCTATAGCGATGGGAATATAACGACGATCACCTTGCGGGTTATTGAAGGTAACTATTTCTTTAGCTGTCTTAGATGCTCATAGATATTCAAGGCTGTCTCTGCACATGTAGAGAGTGAAATAACAGTGACAGCTCCGGAGGTACAGTATGGAGTGCTGGGTCAGGAGACAGATCTGCAATGCGAGGCCGCTACAAGCTTGTCAATCCATACTGTTGCCTGGAAGAGGTCTAAACGACTGACTTTATCTCCTCTGCAATCAATCTCTCTCCTTGACCAAGGAGAATACAAATGCGAGATATATTTTGCAGAAATCGATGTTCATCTCTACCGTACAATTCAATTAGTGGTCCTGGGTGAGTGTGTGTGTGTGTGTGTGTGTGTGTGCATGGGGGTGGGGTGAATTTACTGCATGCATAACATGTAAAATGCTATAATTGTGAGCTAAATGAGGCAATTTTTGTATAAGGAACTTTATGTAATTAGAAAAAATATGAATTGAAAGTGAGTTGGTTTATAAGATATTCCTTCGCTATAATCTTGAAAATTTTCACTGACAACCTTCACTTCTAACACAAACTCTTAACACAAACTGTAATAAGTTATTGTACATAGCTGTTGTCCAAATGTAAATGTACTAAATTCATTATAACCTTAACACACTTTATTGTGACCTTAACACACTTTATTATGACCTCAGGTCAATTAATTACACCTTAACACACTTCATTAAGATCATAAGCTACTACATTACAACCTCCAGTATCTGATACCTCTGATTTCACTCGAGCACATTAAGTCCACAGCCCTAGCCTCCACAACTGCCTCCACATCCCTGAAAATTTTCATTAATTCTTTGAACGCATGCTTGAGTAAACACAGAGCATTGGAAATTATATACCACCTTTTGTTTTCACACCTGACCAGTTTTTACTTAGCGAAAACACTTACCTTTGAACACAGCAGTGGATTGCTCAAATTCATACTGGTTAAATTCTATTCTTCTAGTGCCTCCGACGCTGGTGAGCATTCGGCCTTCACCTCAGATGTCTCAATCTTCTGTGGGCTACCTTCACTACACATCTAACTCAGATGAAAGAGTGGTTGTTAACTTTGACAGTAAATTTACCAATGAAACTAGAATTCAGTGGTACAGAAATGACGTTCCAATCAGCAGCAGATCCTGGACTTACGAATTGATCAACCTAACCCACGGACAAACAACAATGAATTTCCGACCAATCAGACGTAGCGATGCAGGTGACTACAGAGTCGAAATAACCAACAACAACAACAACATCCCTCTTTCTATGAGAACTCTGCAAGTGAGGATTGCGGTATTGGTGAGCATCGAGCCAAGCATTCCACAGAGTCTCAGCTACGATGCAAGTTCTCAGCACTTGTCTTGGGAATACTCGATTCAAACTGAAGACCTCATGCCAGATCAGCAGTTGATTCGCATCCGTTTTACCAATAACTCTTTGGCACAGACGTACGCCCTGGATGGGAACTCTCGCCACGTGGACTTGTCAGCTCTCATTCCAGCAACGGAGTACACGGCTACTGTCACTGGGTCCAATCAAGACGGCCATGCTACTTCCGATCTCTTCACATTCAGCACTGTTCCAGCAGGTAACTCTAAACTTGTCATGACAATATTAGCTTCACTTAGAATCAGACTCAATTACTTCTTTGCTGGTAAAAGCTCTAATTGATTCAGATGACCTCACTTAGTAGCCAGCGCAATAACAAACCAACCAATAGCAAATTGAACTACTGGCATGATTACTAATTGGATTACCTGATATCAGACCACATGCACTGTTAAATAAACTTGACTGATCAAGTTTCTCAAAGTTTGTTCATCCGAGAGAAAGGGAAGCTGCAGGCTGTTGAGGTCAACATGGCCACTGATGAATACAAGTTTTTTTTCTATTTCCTTTTTCCCCTTTATTTTTTTTTCCGAGAGAAAGGGCAGCTGCAGGCTGTTGAGGTCAACATGGCCACTGATGAATACAAGTTTTTTTCTATTTCCTTTTTCCCCTTTATTTTATATATGTACTATATTTTTCTTTTGCAGCTCCCAGTGTGAGGAGTGTTACAGTGCAGCGATCAGAAAATGACACTATTCTCATAACTGTCTTACTGCACTACATAGGAGGAGAGTCCATTATTGCCTTCTCAGTCTCATACCGAAGTATTGGAACCAATGAGTGGAGTGAGGCAAGAAATATTACTGCTGAACAACAAGGTTCTTCTAATTTGGAGTGGCAGGCCAAAATGAAAGCGAGTGAGCTTGCCAATCTTCATGCAATGTTGGAACTACAAGTGGTCATCATGAATAATAACCAGCTCAAAACTGCTGGCATCTACAGAGAAAATATAGGTGAGCATCAAATAAAAAAGCAGCTGGCATTTTTATGTAACCATGGCAACTCATTGCCTGATAGTGGTAAAGGTCCATGGGATTGGATAGTTATTATAATAGAACATCACTTAGTAAATTCATTCAATTACTTTTCCAGGACCTCAAATGATATGTTACAGCAAAGTGGATAGATCGAATAACACTATAGCAAAATGCTAGTGAAATCATAACATATCTTTATGTTGATAAGGATGCCACCACCACCGCTTGAATATTTCACTATCAACTATATTATAGTGTTTCCTAGATTTGATGATCCTTTACCTTATTCATTTAAATTAATTTTGAAATACCTTTACCATATTATTTGTGATGACCATTACCATGTGTATAGACTGTTTGATTGACTATCCTTTACCATACGCTGTCATACTTGTTTACCCTCCCTTTTTTTCTTCTTCTTTTTTCTTTCTTTTTTCTTTTTTTTTTTTTTATGTGAGGAAACATTATAACAATTTAATTATAAAATTGTGCAGACCTTCCAGGTGCTCCTAAAGCAGTATCCTTTGTAACATCTGATTATAATTCCATCACTCTGCGCATATCGCTGTCTGATGAAGGCGCTCAACCACTAGTGTCGGCTGAGATAGTCTTCCTCTCTGACGACCATACTAATATATCTACCAACGTGACAACTGACACCAAGTCACTGCAGCCCGGCAATGATGTGGACGTTGTCATTGGCAACCTGGAGGAGAACACAGAGTACAGAATGGCAGTTGCTGTGTACAACTATGGCGGCAGAGGAGCAACCAGCCAGTTCATCACTAGCAGAACTTGTGAGTCGATTGAGATTGGGGAAGGCATCACAGATGAGCCAATGGCCATTTGCTTCTTTTATGCTGGTTGCCCTTAATTAAAAGGAACTGAGATTGCTAGCTGACCATGATAAACAAGGGACAATTTCTGGAGAAGAGGGAATACCCTCCTACTTAGGCTAACATTAAAACTATGACAAATGTAAAATGATATTTATATTTAGCTTTGCCATATAGAGCTATGAACTGTGTGTGAATAAATGCATCTCTGTAAACTCATGCATGGTGAATTGCACAGTTGTCCTATCTGAAGTCGTGTCAAATAGTGTATTAGTAAAAATAGTCTTATCTTCAACTAGTAGGTGGTAATCACCCCCTCCCCTTCCCATAACTTTCAAATTAATAAAGGTGGTGAGTCATCTTAGGCATCTCTTTAATTCTAAATTTAGCCATTACAGGTAACTTATTTAAAGAATGACTGGAGCAAAATTCCTGGTCATATCAAATTCTCATGACAAGTCACTCTCAGTTCCAACAGCTACGATCAACTTCTCAGAACTACTGAGCCTCTATGAATATAGTTAACCACAACAACAGTATGAACTATTTGACAATGTACGGTTCATTGCTTCACTTAATTTGTAAAAGCTCTGAAAGATTTTTATACATAATTGGCTGGAGCCATCTTTCTTAACCCTGAACAAAATCCTAGGAGGGAGAACAGTAAAAGCAGCTCACGGAGACAGCCACATTGTGAATTACTCATTATGTAATGTGTAATGTATGCTATCTGTCTTACTGGGTAGCCAGCTAGCTGTGTGGCACTTTACTTCAATGTCCTCTTGCTCCTTCTGCCTAAACAAAACTCTGATGTGTCCCAGAGTGAATTTGAAAACTGCACTCACCTGTGCCATCAAGTTAACTTGCCCCAGCCGTCGTGGCTGCCCGTGCCTTTAGCTCACTAGCCCGTGCCTCTAGCCTCCAAAGATTTGAAATGAGCTGTTTTAGGTAAGTAAGCCTTGTGGGTGGCTGCTGAACAGTGAGTGTGTGGGCTGCCACCAGGAAACAAGGCTGTTAGTTTTACCTTCCTTCTATGGGAGAGCATAGTCTGGCCAGTTTCTATAGCAGCAAGTTTTGAAGCTCTACTTGTCTAGCTAGAATAGTTTGGACAACGAATATACAATTATCACACACAGACAGACAGACACACACATACACACAAACACACACACTTGACCAGGAATTATGCTAAACAATGGCACTCCAGAAGTATCATGAAGTGTGAGTTGTCACTCTGATAATCTAAATGACATAGAAATCACGTAGCTTGTACACAAATGTATCTCCCTGACACACAGCAATAAATATTTGTTAACTCTGCCGGCATGTTATGTTCAATCAGTAATATCTCTACCAATAGGACCAATACTGCTGCAACAATACCATAGTTATTTAGGTTCATTAAAAAATGAATGCAGTAATATTAATATAATAATAATTATCATTGCTAATTATTATTATATTATTGATAGCTGTTGTTGTATACTATGCACTACTTGATTCATACTACCCCCTCAACTCCCTCCCTCCCTCCCTCAGCGTGCCCAATCTAACCTATATAGCATTACTGTGCACGTATACAATGCTTTGCTCCAGCTGTGAGTGCTGCCAACATTCCATTTATTGTTGTATTATATCCTTGCAGTGGCTCGTCCTCCCATACCTATCTATGGCATAGCGTTGCTGGTGGCTGCTGCAATTGCACTGGTGGCTGCCGTGCTAGGGTCTGCAATAGTTGTCTTCAAGAAGAATATAAATCGCAAAAAGAAGTTGAGGGCATATGACGTCTCTAAAAGTGAGTCAGACCTTTTCTCAGTAATTGTTGTCATGGCAGCCGTAATGTATATGGGTGGATGATAGTATTAGCTTTATATAATGACACATTTACAAGACATTTTGAAAGAAAGCAAAGAATTATGAGTAATTTTTTTTAATAGACACAAAAAAAAAAGTATTCCGACATGAAATTGCTCCAAGACTTGAGAGGAAGTCCAAAAAACAATTAGGTCACATTTGGGGTAGTTTTCATTCAGATAAGCACATTCATAATTACACTATACTGTAAAGAAATTACAAAATTACAGCATGCAGTGAGTGTGTGTTTTTGTGGGTGTGAATGAGTATTTGCTAGCACAGTTAGGGAGATTCAAAATATGCAATTCTTGAAAGTGAAAGTGTTTAATATAAATAAGCTTGTAATCTAAACATGTTTATTAAGGTGTATTTATGTAAGATACAGAAGTAAGCTTTTCTAGGCTAGGTTCCCAAATAGCAGTGAGGTGAAGCGGAAGTAGAACATGGCTGATATAGTTTTTGTATTGTGACAGATGAACTTTAAACTGCTTAGGTCCTTCAGGGAGGGACACTATTAACTTAGTGTCCCTCCAATTGTGCTTACCAGGTCAATTGCGTTGTTAGGAACAGTCCCTGCATTCTAAATCAGTTAGGGTGCTGAGAAGTTGTAGTTGTGAACCACCATTTTTAGGCCCCAAATAGCACCCACACCCCGGGGCTGGGGATGCTAGAGAGCCTCAGACCCTAAAAACAGAGCGCCTAACTATGACCTAGATTTGCTTCCTGTCCACGCCCACTTTTCAAGTTACTTCCTCTATTAATTGATATTGAAGACAACTTCTGGTAAAATTTTGGTTCCCACGAGTATTTACTTCCTGCCTACCCCGTAAAGTAGGGCTCCAACTTAGTAGGCAGCTGCACAAAGAAGGGTAGGTAGCTGGGTGAGAACCTTACAAATAAATTACATAAATTTACATTTAAACCTGGCTTTGCTGGAGGTAGTAGAGTACTCGTTGGTGGTTGCTAGGCTGGTTGAACCTTTTGAACCTTGCGGGGCTTGGGCGCTTGTTAGCGCAGGCGTTAGTTAGTAAGGGCTTGTTTAGTGGCGCTTTTTGGCTTTGGGCGCTAGTTGGATAGTTCCCTTTGGCTTGTTAGCTAGTTATTCAGCTATGGCAGCGCTTGCTAGGCTTGGGACACTGGCTTATTTAGAGGTACAGTACTTATTATTTATAGGTACAGGGTTTGTATTCGGCTTGCCTTGGGAACTTGCTTCAGACTATGACAAGCCTGATTATCTTGGGCTTCTTGGACTCACCAGGGCTGTGCTTACTATGTATAATGATGCTTGTTTTCATTCAGTTCTAGGTAGCTAGCTGAAGGGTAGTTTAGAAATTTGCTTAAAACTATGAATGGGGATATTTAAGACATCAGCACTTTCAAAATTTACAAATATTCCAATATTTTATTATGCAATGAAAAAAAATCATTATCATCAATGTTAAATTTTATTTTATCTTTTAATTAACAAAATATATTTATACAATAAAAATAAATTTTGTTTATTTATTTTTCCTCGGGTTCTTCTCGTTAGCAGCATCGAAAGTTCCGGGAATGTTTGAGATTCCGCACGTTTTGTCGGAACTTTCCATTGTCATATTTTATTTGTATACAATATTGCATTCTCGCGTGGTGCTTTAGCAGTGCCACAATAAGCCCCCCATTAGATACTCAGACTACTAATGGGAATTGGCACGTCTTGCTAGAGCTCCAGGCGAATATCTGCACTTTCTTAAAATTATAATAATTTTTATGTTGTTTGTTTGTAGACGGAGTTAGACCTCTTTCACCCAGTCATCCTGTGTAAGTAAAGTTCTGTATTCATACACTGCAAGAGCAAAACACCAACATTTGAATTAGCAGATAATGGGCTAAAACATATTCAGCATTGGGGTTTAGACTAGGAATGTGATACTTGAATGGCAGGTGGATGTTTGAGTTCGGTATTCATGGCTTGTGGCAAATTATGCCTTCATTGTGGTCAGTTTATGACAAAACTGGCAGTAGGGGGTCTCTAGCTAGTTCAGTCTTGCTGGAGGGATGGTCATCCTGTGTTGTGTTGTCTATGCTCTCTTGACTGCTGTCTGAAGCTTAAATTGGGCATAGCAAACTACCTCATGACTTCATCTGTTACATCTACACAGTTGAGCAGATCTAACCAACCCCACTCCCTTTCACTTGATAACTCCATAGCGGAGAATACAGAATTGTAAATCTCGAGTATTTGTCATTTCCTGTTTAGTGGAGACCTTTCTTCTTTAGCTTCTGTTGTCACCCAAATTGGCTGTTGTTTTCATTCCCCGACAGTCGTGATGTGTCTTTTTGTTGTTCTTATTCTCATAGGCTTCATCCCACCGGTAGCAAGTGCATCACCACGCCCACTTCCCCAGTAGCACCTCCAACCCCATCCACAGCTACATCCGTCCTCAGCCCTACCACATCACCTCCAGCTTTCTATCCACCACCGCCACACCCACGGCAACAATCCATCACCGACTCCCAGCACGGAACTCCCATGGGAAGCCACGCCCACACTTTCAAATATGAATCGGAAAGCTCTCGTTCCACCAGTGTGACGCAAGAGGACCCGCTGGAGACGGTCACTCAGAGGTACATGATGTGCTCCCTCCCCAGATCTGGCGAAGTCACACCACAAATCTCCCACGCCCTGGACAGGATGGAGGGTTTGAGGGACCAGCAGCACACCCCGAAGATGGAGCAGCAGTTTAGAGAGCCGCAGACCCCTTACCTGCACATGGATGGACGCTACGTGATGAGTCATGACATGTTGCCCTCGGCCAGTTCTAGGTCCTCGCGCCTGGGCTCCGCGGACACCAATAGGAGCAGGATGACCGGCACCTCAGGATTGAGTTCCAGCAGCCCCTTTGCCCAGGTGAGAGTTAGACCACACCTACAAGCATGGCTACCATGCCACTTCTATGAGCTAATTATAATACCCAAATTGTTTCATTTTCACGTTCAGTTTATTTAGGAAGTGTTTATTTTGAAATACCCTTAGATACTTCTAACAGTAAAAACATGCTACACAAATTTGTGTACGTTTGTGTGTGTGTGTGTAAGTCTTGAGAATCTCCAATGTTACTAGTACAAGCATGTAGTTCATACATGTTGGCTGTGAAAAAGATTCATACCTTAGCTAGTGTGAGGGTCACTTAGCTGTGTGTACATGTTATACATGTGGTCGGTCATTTATAAGAGCCCAAGACATATCTAGACACAGATGTGTCACAACACGACCAAGGAAATAATTTAGAATTCAAGTAACTACTATCTGTCAGTCTGCTTAGTAGAGGCGCATCACCCTTGGGTGGCATCCTTCAAGGTTCAAGCTAGTGTGTGGGTCACCTAGCTAGTGTGTGGGTTGCCAAGCAATGAGTTGCCTTGTTATGGGTTGTCATGAGCAAGTTTGATAAACTATCACTGTCTTGTGTGCATCAACAACAACACCTCTAGCTTGCATGCACCCAGTGCAACCTGAAAGTGAAGCTAGTCCAGCACATGCAATCCGACACAAAATAAAATAAATCTAGTACCGTCTCTTACAGATGGGGACGATAGATATAAGGAAATAACGCAAAGTTTATACAGTAACCATTACATCATCAAGAATGTATTGCATGACCTCACCGTGATAAGACTCTTACTTCCATTTCTCCATTTCCTTCCCCCTGTCACTTCCTTCCACACACTCTCTCTCTCTCTCCACTCAATGCAGAGTTCGTATTCAGTCAATACAGCTATGACCGGGATGACCAGTGACACAATGAGCACTCACGATGGACTCATGTTTGCCCGCATCGAGACTAAGAAGACGGACGTGTAGCCGCCACCCAATATGGAAGGACAGATCTACTCTTCCCCTATTAATCCCATGGCTCATCACAAACTGCATGACATTCTCCTCACTTGTACCCTACCCAATAATACATATTGGCAACATAAACTTGTGGACTGTATCAATCATGTTTGTCTTCCCCGCCATTATTTTCTTTTTTTAATTCCATCAGGTCACTTTGAACTAGCTTTTTTTAATTTTGTACAATAGACTAGTTTGGGCTGCTCAGTAGACCTAACCCGGTTCACGGGTGGGTGTTGCTGGGCTGGCTGTGTTTCACATATAGTTTTGTTTGGCTCTGTTTGTGTAACTTGTCTCTTCATTCCTAACTCGTTTGTGATTTGCATTGTTTTGTGGGATGTTCTGTAGGCATGTTAGTTATTTCCGTTCCTTGCATCACCCACCTCTCACTCATTCACACCCATTTTTTTGACTACATCAATTCCTTCATTGTAGAAATGTCATAATTTTTTGTTTAGATAACAAAACCACTACAAAGGTAAAAATTTATGAAGCAAAAAACCGCGCATTGGCCCTACGACGGTTCAACACGTGTTAAGCGCGCGCGTCTATTATACATGGCAACAAGCAGTATAAAAAGCCGCGGCACCAAATGCTGTGCACATTTTTTTCTATAGCACAAACTGAAAAGCAGTAGTTGCGTGCACCTTTCTGTAGTCAACTAGTTCTTATTTCGACCACTTCGTGCAGCAGAAGTCTGGGGACTCGCGGCAGAAACTGCATCATGACCTATTTCAATCTCTGCGTTGTCTTCTTGATGGCTTGGACAGCTTCAAGCTGCCTAGGACAGAGTAAGTAAATGGTGTATGCTGTGGATATTGCATGACGGCTGCATGAATTAGCGATTGAATAATTATAGGGATATAACCGCTATTTTTACTTATGATGGTTGGTATGGGCGGGTACTGTAACTTTAGCTACCTATTAGCTGGAGCCAAAATAACCATGTGGTCGTTTAGGATAACATTCTGAAGTTGTAATAATTTTTAGCAATACTGCAATTGTAGCAATTTTAGTAGTATATAAGAGCTCTCTGCTTATGTTAATAAGTAATTTATTATTATAGCTAACTGATTGGTTCTTTTGAAAATTAATGTTAGTTGAAGGGAATGACTGCAGATCTACTAGTTAAATACATAATATAGCTACTTCATAGAATTTCTTGTGTACTATTATTATTATACCCTGTTAAAGGAGAAAACTCTGGGGAATTAGTTTAGCTTTATGATTAATTAGTTTTATGATAGACTAAGTACAGAGTTAAATTTTTGTGCAGTTGTAAAAAGGGGCAGGATTCATGCAAATTATAACTGTGATAGAAACAAATTGGTAAAAAAAAAAAAAGGAAGAGAGAGTAGAAAGAAATAACAAGTTTGTATCCAGGAAGTTGAGAGGAAAAAAAAAATTTTTTTAACAACTAAGACAAAAAAATGATTTAAAAATAGAATGTATCAGGATATGTTGTTGTGAAGTGAATCTGCGAAGATTCGTAGGTGCTAATGAGAATGAATTGGTGGTGACAAGTGACATCCCACACGAGACCAATAGTTTGCATAAGAATGGGTGGGACTGGGGAGTGCAAAACACACCCAGTTTTGATTCCTGGTATTTGACGAGATACTATGTTCACATCATATTTTGTGTGCGTGTGTGTGTGGGGGCGAATTAAATGAGGAATGTATCCAACAATACGGTTTGCTGCCGAGGAATTGCAACATTGTTACACAAGTGCTGACAAAGTCGATCAATGCCTTACACTGGGGACTGAGAGCTGGAATGCCTTGCATGCATTTGCTGGCCCATGTGGGGCTCCCTCGGCACTGGTTACCCTAATTGACCCTGGGAAAGATACTGTTGAGCTAAGACATGCTTGTGTGTGTGTGATTTGTCTAGCACTTCTGAGCCAGTGGAGGTGTAATGTTGCGATCCAGCAGGCAAGTGTGAGAAATTGTACAGGGAATGTGTTTGATCGTGTGGACCTTGCTTTTTTTTAATTGATTCATTTTTGTGTGCGTGTGAATTAGTTCTGAAGTGAGCGGGAAGTGTAGCTCCTGTGGCAACTCAGGTGGGAAGGAGGAGGGGAGGAGGAGGGGGGGGGGGGGGGGGGGGATGAGAGGATTAGACAGAGGATCAAGATTTCATAGAGCCACATTCTTGTCTGCAGTTAGCTTAATCTGTGGTTTGTGTAGCTTGAGTCAGTCAATGCAGTGAATGAAGGTTTCTTTGGAGATGTAGCCACAGAGTGGGCAAAGAGTGGGCACAGTCTGGCCATGCATACTTCTCAGCACAATGAGTGTGCGTAGGCAAGTGTGAACTGCACAGTTTGTCTTCATGTCATTCTTTTCGTGCTTGAATCTGGAGGTGGAGGTTGCGGTCCATTACTCAGTCCAAAAGAGGGGCATTACACAACCGCCCAAACCATACACCGAACGTTTCTCTGTTACTCCGTGGACTTCCCCTGGCCGTGCCTGAACACTCGGGTTAAAGGAAGGACACAGAGAGTTCTAATTAGTGAGGAATGCATAGGTATAGACTGCCGGTATGCCCACTTGTCTTAAGAGAGTAGAGAAATTTCTATTTTTAAACTCAGAGAGAAAAGCGACAGCTTATTCTTAGGTATCGATTGCAATGGTGGGAGCCTCCCCCGTAATTTAGTCGAGCTAAATAGCAGCCAGCATGCGCGGATGAACGTCGCTCAGCTTCAGCAAGCAGATCCTGGCCAGTTAAGGAGCTGCCGGCATCCAGGGCATGCTAATGTGCATCCCATTGAACTTACCAACCACCTGTGCAAGGTGGGAGAAGGGTACTTCTAGCAAACTGTCTACTATGAGCTCTGCTGTAAATAAAGACGTGCTTAGAATTTGTTTTAGGAGCGTGTTTTCCTATATATAGCTCCTTGTCCGTAGGTTTGGTGGCGCTAGTCTAGTTGCTATAGGCCATTCCTCTATAGTTGTATGGAGTACTACAAAGCAGTCGCCATTTCCTAATGAAGGTCCATTCACAATGAATAAATAACTTCAAACTCTTGGGGCACTTGCCTTGTGTACACTTCACTACATGTGGACTTGCATAGACATATTTATACATGTATCTGTGATGAGAACTGCCCTTGCTGCTGGTCAAAGCAGTAGCAAGCCATTTCATACAGACCAGACTGCACCAACTTGTACCGTACAATTGAGAAGCTACTGTAAAGACTTCAGTCAGTCAGTCAGTCAGTCAGTAGTCTGAGATGCCACGGGGAAGTTTTCTTCTTTCTTTTTTTTATTTTTTATTCGAACCTGTGGTAAGGTGGAGGCTGTTTTAAGTGAAAGTGTAGTCTTCAATTAGTGTCTGGGGAATCTGCATGGCCTTGTGTGGCTGCCTGCTGCCTGCAGCTCCAGTGCTGTCCCCCGTGGCTGGCAGTTGTGAGTCCACGTCTCATGTGGTTTCATGTGTACATAACATTTGTTTTCTTTTTATTCAATCTTTTCCAAGAGAAAGGTTGCTATGACATCATAGGCATTATAAATATAGCCCGCAGTGCATGTCAGTGGAGAGTTGTGATAGCTAACACATGCCAGTCTGCATGCATGGCATACATTAACACACATGTGATGGATAATGTTACATGCCCATTCACGTCACCAATGCGTGCTTCAGTAATAATCATATCCCTTACCAGAACTGCAGGTATTTCAAAAACTCTTAAACGTGTTGGTCGTGGGCAAACTGGGTTGCTATAGCAACAAAGACGTATACGTAGCGTTACCCCACCCCATGCTTTTTTCTTCTTTGGGGGTGTAAGTTGATTTGGCGCTGCATTAATCTGTCTGGCCTAGTGGTCACAGGTCATTGGAAATGCAGTCTAAATGATCGGAGACATGTCTTCCTGGTCACTCTGCACGACACAGGTGAGAGAGAGCTGCTGGTGGTGAGGGCTGTGAATATGATGATCCTAACCTGTAGGAGACCCAGTGCTTGCCCTGGGGCCAATTCCCTCGAGCATCAGCAAGGTTGGTGAGCCTAACCACACCCATGAATGTCATTACATTATGGAGACCTCCCTTGAGGTTGGATCAAGTTTCCCATAATGAATGAGGCTGGCCTTCTCTCTCTTGAAAGTCTCTTCAAGTTTCTTCCATAAGCCCCTTGACAGACTAGGCAACTTTCCATTCTCTAGATCAGTTTCAATTCTCTGTGTACATGGTATGCCATACGCCTGGCTTGCTGATGTGAGCATTGCAGGAGTTGTGTGCAGACCACCCACTCATCAGCTGCAATGGAATGACCTCCAAAAGGCCCCAGTTGTGATGGTAGGTGGGACTAGTATGTCTTCTGAAGGTCTGGGTCATGTGGTCTGCAGAGTCCCCTGTGTTATACACGAGCTATTGAATGCATGGACATACAGCCAGGTTAAACATATCCCGAACTGCTGGTATTTTTAGGTGAGAGTTTTGTCTGAGCTTCATTCCGGCACCTGTCGAGCTCTTTTGATGGTGCTCTTCCAGGCAAAGCAGAGCAAAACATCAGCTCGAGGTCCTCAGCATGTTTAGTACGGAAGGAATGGGGGGTTCTTGTATTGGCTGAGGATATCACTGAAGGATGCTTGAGCAGGGTGTTATGAAATGTTCTTCCATAGTAAGCTACTTGTGATGACTTCCTCCACTGCCTTGTCAGCTCCGTCTATTGTGAAACTGGCGGTATTTCGCCACACTGTCCCACCCACTTAAGTACATAGTTGTACAAAATCTGGGATGTCCCCTTTCTTGACAAGCCGACTACAACTCATTGACAGAGTAAGCAAAACCATGTCACTAATTTGTCTCTCAAGAAGGGACTGCAGCAGTCGTCTGGGGTTAAGCACCATTGTGAGGTCTGTTTGAAGTGGCTGACATCAGGTGGTCGAGTGCTTGAGCCAAGTGTGTGATGGATGGATGGATGGTGGCTGGTAGTGAATATTAGCAGTTGATGGGAATGACCACCCAATGAATGCAATAGGTATCCGTGTTTCCCACATAAAGTCTCAAGTCTGCATATGAATGTTCAGGTGGTTTCCAGCTGGGTGGAAAGGGGGTGGAATACATTGAAATGTCCATCCCTGCTCAATTTGTATGTTATTACTAAATAAACAGCCAAGTCGTGTTTTTATAGAGTTTATTTTGACTAGTTCATTCGTGGGGAAGGAGTTATGATTTGATGGTATTGAGTGGGCGGGTGTAAATCCTTGGTTATTGTAGCAACAAGCTTAAAGGCCTATTGTTTTGTGTCAGAGAAGCCGTATTGCACAACGCAAGACTAAATACAAGTGTCTGTTGTGCTCCAGACAATTGTGTGTGTGTGTGTTTGTGTGTGGAAATGTGGCAACTTGTTTATGCTGTGGCTGCTATGACCTATCCAAGTCACGCCTCTTTACCGAGATATTATATTATGTGTATTGCAAACTATCACACACATGCACACTTTACAGGTACCATTTCAGTCTCTCCAACCTCCACAGAGTCACAGGAGCTTTTGCTTGAAGGAGACCAGTTCCGAAGATTGTGTTTTGTAGACGTGGACAGGTATGTGTGTGATGTGCCTTAATGTGAGAGTGCTTGAGTATGTGTGTGTGTGTGTGGTACAGTGATGATGACACAGTGACATCAATCCGCTTCCGGTGGTTGAGAAGCAGCGTAGAAGTAGCAATGAGCTCTGGAGTCTCGCAAATTGACTTGAACCTACAGAGTGTCAGTGTTAATGACAGTGGTACATATGTGTGTGAAGCCACCTTACTTTCTGCCAGTAATGGAGTCATAAGTACACTCAGGAGTATTCCAGAAGTCTTAACTGTTATTAGTAAGTTATGAGTACACGATCTACTAACTGGATTTCTGTGAATCTTCTCTGGAGGAGTTTTTGACTGTATATATTTATTTGTTTTAGGTGTGGCAGGTTTGAACGCTCCTGCCGTGCAAGTCGGACACCTTGGAACCAACTTTTCCCTGCAGTGCAGCTACGATGGAGGTTTCGTGCATTGGGATGAAGGCATCAGTGGTTCTTTCCGCCCTCTGACATTGGCAAACGAGGGGAACTATACTTGCAGCATCACCGTTGTCATCAGTGGGAAAATCCTGTCCATCAACAGACAAATCTTGCTGCTCGTAGATGGTCAGTGAAGCTACTTGAGGGCCTAGGAGGAGGGAGGGGCTATTAGTATTGCTTGTATGCCTAGGAGGAGGGAGTGGCTATTAGTATTGCTTGTATGCCTAGGAGGAGGGAGTGGCTATTAGTATTGCTTGTATGCCTAGGAGGAGGGAGGGGCTATTAGTATTGCTTGTATGCCTAGGAGGAGGGAGGGGCTATTAATGTACTAGTAGGTTTGTGAGCTTGGAGGAAGAGAGTAGATATTATAGTTTGCACACTGCAGTGGTGACGATAATGATATCACAATACCTGTATGAACTTCTTTCTCTTCTTTTACATCACTGTGTTATCCCTGTGTATTTGTAGCTCCAGTGACTATCACTTCATACAGCCAGCCGCAGCACCAATCTCTCACACAGAACCGTCCTGTATCGCTGTTTGTCTCCTTCACTGGCAGAACTTCCCACAGCTTGACCATCACATGGTACCACAACAACACCGTCATTCCGACCTCCGACCCTCGCATCAGCACCACGCTCGCCACGAATGGTGGAGAGTCGCGGACATCCTTCAATCTCCTCCTGGCTCAGCGTAAAGACAAGGGAACTTATCGGGTGGAAATAGTCACTGCCGTTGGGAGCAACCAGCCCACCAGGCAAGGAAGAACATTTCAATTAGATATTACCAGTGAGTAACCACATGATTTCTCTCTCTCTCTCTCTCTTAATATTTTTATTGATACTCTGTATTATACTCATTACAGTCCACCCGGTTCATCCGAGCAGTTTGTCAGTAGCACAGCCCTCTTCTTCCACTGCACGTGCCACATGGGCGTTGACTAACATGACGGCCGACAGCGGCGCTCACACGCTGATCCTCAGTCTGACTTACACTCACAACCGCAGCCTGGCCAACACCTGGACCCTCCCAGGAACAGCCACCACCCATCTGCTGGAAGGCCTCGCCCCTTCTACCAACTACACGCTCCAAGTGACAGCTATCAATCCGGACGGTATGACTTCTAGTAACATTCAGTTTTTTGCCACGCGTGAGGGAAGTCCCCTTTTGAACTCTGTGGAGGCTATGTATGTCAATGCCACGCACGTGCTCATTGATGCCGAGGTGGCTTACACCGGAGGAGGGAACATCCGGAACATCAAAGTGTCTCACAGTACAGGAATGAAAGCAGACTTGCAGGTGATGAAGAGAAACAACCTCCATTACCAAGCAATGTATGAGACTGACAAAGAGATGACTGATGTGGAAATGATGCTCACTGTGTCAGTTCTCAACCAGCACAACTACCCATCCAACGAAATACTAGTCACCTGTAAGTTAATGGATGGAGAAGAGAGAGAAAGAGAGAGAGAGGGGGGGGGGAACAAGAAATAAAACAACATGAAATTATGAAAGGTTTTGTTGCTTGTCTTGTCAATATTCTGCTGTGAGACCGTCACTAAGATTTGTCTTATAATTATGTAGTGCCCCCTTATGAAGCCACAACTTCTACTACGACAGTTCCTAAAGGCACTAAATCTTCCAACCTTGGCAATTCTGGTGAGTAACAAGTTTCTTCATTAAGTACCTGGCCACTGCTAAGTTATCATGATAATCATCGTTGTAATTCTAGAGTTGACACTTCCTCCCTGGCTCATTCCCGTGTTGGCAGCTGGAGTGCCTGCACTCGTCGTCCTGACAGTCCTGATCTGTGTGGGAGTTGTCTGTTTCAAGTGCCGTCGTCCCAAGAAAGCCAGCCTGCCTGTGAGTACTCTGAATGGGACCCTCGCTGCAGAGATAAAGCATACTGAAAGTGTCAGGTAAGATCAGTAGGTGGCAAATTTGGGGATACACGGTGTGAATATGAGAGACCCATTAGTACACTTGATGTGAGAAATTGTTACATGATGTGCCACATTCTCATGATCCTCACACTTCGCTAGCTAACCACAATTGCATGTACGATGCCTTCACTTTACAACCGGTTGCCTTTGACGTTTATGCAGGCAAGACAATGTGTACAGTCCCAGTCATAGCAGCGTTGAAGAGGAATACAGGAGTCGCAGCCAGACTGGCTCACTTGGCAGTAGCACCTGTGGAGGTCACACCCCTTCCCTGGACAAAATCCATCACCACAAGCGCGTGCCCAGTGACTGCAGCAGCAATGTCAGCATTGCGAAGCCCAACTTTGCCACGCCCACCACCACGGCTAGCAGCAGCCCTTCTACACTGGTCAAGGCCGGAACATCTTACCCGAGCCAGGACCAGGGTCTGCAGCGGATCATCGAATCAGAACCCACTAGCCACACCAGCGATGACTCCTGCACAGAGAGCGACCGGATGGATGAGGAGAGGAACAAGCTCAATGCTCAGAACCACAGGGACCCCGGAGATGGCTCTCCTTGTGAGAGTGTCCAGAGTTTACCTCAACAAAATGGCAGTAACCTGATGAACCCACGGAGCTTTACCCCCAAGATTGCTCAGTCTGACTCGAGGCTTAACTACATGATGGGACTTCCTATCTCTAGAATCGGAAGCCCCGCCCATGAGGTAAGAAATGTTAATAACTAACTAAATATCTGCTGGGAAATAAAGTTGGGAGGATATGGAATTAAATTAATAAGATTCTGGTAGAAGTTAATGTTACTTTGCCCCGCCCTGCTCCCCTCCCTCCCTCCCTTTCGCCTTCCTGTCCTGAACTTGCCACCCATCAAAGATTCTAGTGGGAAAAAATGAAACTGATGCTACTTTGTCCTTCCGCTTTCTGAATTTGCAGCCCAAAAGCTCTCACCATTTATACAACTTATTAAAATGTTGTTGTTGTTGTTTTTTCAGTACATGTACAGTGACTGTGAGTCTGTGGCCTCCACTGAGGTGAGCTGTGGCAACTACTCCCTCCCTCCTCACCCCTACCCCACTCACCACCATCACCAGTACCACATGCGCCATCCCAGCAGGCACCCTCTGCAGTACCACACACCCAAGCATGGCGGAGTCTCCAAGCAGAGCACCAATCTCTCACTCAAGTCCGTCAACGAGCGTACGGCCACTCCGTACAACAGGGACTACGAGGGAACCGAAGGAAGCATGGTGTGATTGATCTCGTGGTAGGCGTGGTCGGATCATCCACCAATTAGAAGATAAACTATATATAAACAAACACATGTAATGCAGAACTAAACCACAGCTATATAGGCCAATGCTAGTTTCATCATTGACCAATCTCACCACTACAGATTCTGTACTATATTATTATTATTATTATATATATATATATATATATATATACTGCATATTTACAATTCATTCTACCAACTCACTCACATTTCGGTCATTATCACTTCTTTATTTTCATTCAAAAACTAGTACACACCATGACCATCTTCACTCTAATCACATGCCTGGCAACGGGCACTCTACCATGTTATTATAATTACATTACTATTTTGGAAAATATATTGTGCGTAACATTTGAGGGTTTATAAAAAAACAAAGCATGGTGGGTTTGGCTCGAAGGCCTAACGTTTTGTAAACAAGCAGTATGACTGCACCATTGCCTGGAAAAATGCTGATCAAACAAGATGAGAGACACCTCCTCCTGTTTAGAGTTACAGTTGCAGTCTTATTAAATGACAGTGATACCTCTGTATTAGTGAACTTTATTGTGCACCTGCACACACACACACATGACACACACATGCAAACATACACACGTAAACATAAACTGTAAAAATTGATTATCGTTAGTATAGCTTATAATTATGCTCAGCATAGAATTCATAGAAGTAATACCCTTTACCATATCAGTCTATAATCAACACTTGAAAATTTTGTAGTACGTACACATTTTGACTCCTCTGGATGTTATCATTTTTTATCCAACTTAAAGACTTGACTCACTTTTACAAGTAAAATGCTGCATTGAGAGAGGTGTACGCATAGTTAGTTAATGCACCTACGCTAGCAACATGAGCAAGCACTAATAGTCTCAGGAAAATTTGAGTTAGCACTTTAAAGTAATGAAATGTCCTATTGTGTTGTGAAGTCCATGTGCTCAGCATTTGTACTGTTTTAGCATCAGAGTTTCGTTTTAATTATAGTTTATAGTTAAAGTTTTCTTACTGGAATTTTTTATTATAGTTTTTTTTTTTAATCTGATTATAGCTGTAGTAAATTTAGCTCAGTCATATCTACAGTATTTTTACTAGAACTGAAGACTATTTATTCAATAGTTTCAAATTAAATAGCTGCTTCATTTTATTTAGTCTGGAAAAAATATTGTTCACCAATTTAAAATTGTGGTGGAGACCTACCCTCAACATTCTCCACACACAGAACTCATTTCTGTTTTTTCTCATGGGACAAACAACCTCAAATTAGCTTGCTCTTTTTCCCTCCTGTCTATTCTCACATTTCATGTTTAATGCTGTAACACACCTTCACACCAGGCTTGATGGCAGGTTTAGTATATAGTGGCTAGCCAGCACTGCCTGGACCAGTCTTCTTAGTTTTGTAACCATAAGCTAGTTGAATAAATATTTAACTGTAAAACTGGTTTTATCACTGCACCCTGCCCTCAACCACAATCCCCTCTACTCTGATACTCATCCTGAAGAAGATTCTGATGGCTGCTACCCAGTAGTAGGACATCAACACCCTATACCACAGACAACCTAACCTCCACATGCTTACTAAAATATCTTTAGTTTTAGTGATAGTTAGGAGCTGTGAGCTAGGTAAAGGGTCGATATAAGTAGAGTGATGACTGGATTTCTCCTACAAATAGCTAAAACTATGGTGTCAGCTAAGACAAGAATAACATCAACAATATCACTACCACACCACCACCACTACTAATACTACTACTACTACTACTACTACTACTACAGTATTGTGATAATAATAATAATGGTGATAATAATAATAAAACAACAACAATAATAACACGAATAACAACAACAACAATAATGATTAATAATAATAATAATAATAATAATAATAATAATATTATTATTATTATTATTATATATATATATAAGATAAGATTGCAATTCAGCGAGGGAACTCTGTATCAGTATACGGAGGCATCACAACCTGACTTCATTTTATTTCTTTATTATTATTTTATTTTATTTTATTTTTATTTTATTTAAAAGTTTTATTATATTCATTAAAATGTTTTCATGTATAATAATAATAATAATAATTAATAATAATAATAGTAATTTTTCTGTTTTAATAGCCAATAATATGTTTAATCCCAACAAGAAGTTGAAATGTTTGGTTAAGTTTGTATTAAACATGGCTGTTAAAACAGAGAAAAACTTGTATTGTTGTAATTGTTTCAGCCGAGAATGACTGAATCATTGAAATAATAATAATAATAATAATAATAACTAGTGGTGTGCTTGAGCACAAATGGCGAGCGAGCCTAAAGACTATACTATTTTTATTGACTTCTAACACTGAAGCTACTGAAAATAAGGTCCAGTTTTTAAATTTAGCATACAGGGTAAATGGATTTCAGTGCCATAGTAACAACTCTCTGCAACTGCTTGAATTGAAGGAAAAAACAACAACAACAAAACAATACGCGTTATTTAAAAGTTTTCTTTGTGATATTCTTTAGCTAAGTAGTGGTTGTAACACACAATGCTTTGACACAGCTGGACATGCACCTACACAGACGTACCTTGGCAGTAGTCTAGTGGACAATGTATTTTCAGATAAATACTGTGCGCACGGCTTATAACCATGACAAAGAGCGCATTGACTTACCACCGCCACTAAGTCGAATAGAAATGTTAAGTTTTCAAGTATTAACTGCACCCGCAAAAGAATTCAAAACGGTAAACAATTCAATTTCTAGGGTGATACGGGTACTGATCGATAAACCAGAGGATTCTGTTTAGTGCAATTTGGGACGGGGTCGAACAAATAACTAACACAAAAACGCGAGGGTCAAAGTACAAAATGACATATGTACGTCCAAACATACAAATAAACATCCCCGATTTTTTCATTTTTACCCCTGTAAGTGTCTCGCTCGCTACGCTCGCTCGCCAATAATAATAATAATAATAATAATAATAATAATAATAGTAATAGTAATAATAATAATAGTAACAACAACAACAACAACAAGTGTAGGCCTTTTAAATATTTGTAATCTTTTCTTTATCAATTGATTGTTACAAGTAGCAACAACAATGAATGTAGGTATCATAAAGTGATCTTTACATTATTTACTCCTAACCGCGCTACGCGCAAAGCAAAGGGTGGATCCAAAGTAACACCTTACCAAGTTTTCGGAACCCGGGCTTACCGATTAACGGTATTGCGCATGCCTGACACGGGTAATCCTATATAAACGATACTGTTAGGCGGGTAATAGGAAAAGTTAACTTATTTAACTTATTCCGTACTTGAACAATGGCTTCTAGTATTTTACAGATCTCTTATATGATACTGGTCGTTATTTCTAGGGTATCCTCTCAAGGCCCAAGTAAGTTCTACCATTTATTAAATTTCATGAAATACACTCTTAACCATTAATCTAGCTGCTGTTGCCGAATTTAACTCGACTGTAAGAAGAACGTTACTGAGAGCAGAACTTCAATCTGTTTTAATACATTGCCGGATGGAGTCCTTGCCATCCAATAACCAATGGACATCAGTTCAGTGGTCAAGGATAAGTGAAGAGGGAGAAAAGGTCTTACCATCTGACAGTGACTTCACAGGAGACTTGAATCAGACTCTATCTATCCAGTCCTTCTTTCCACTGGACCACACTGGAAACTACTCATGCAGAGTCACTACTAGAGATGGGAAATCCTACACTTCCAATGAGGTTTACCTCAGGTCGAGTGAGTTTGAAGGCATAGGATATAGCTAGGATAAACGACCAGTCAATGGTTAGAATGTTAGATATGGTAGGGGTGTCATTTAGAGTGTTAGATATGGTAGGGGTGTCATTTAGAGTGTTAGATATGGTAGGGGTGTCATTTAGAGTGTTAGATATGGTAGGGTGTCATCTAGAATGTTAGATATGGTAGGGGTGTCATCTAGAGTGTTAGATATGGTAGGGGTGTCATCTAGAGTGTTAGATATGGTAGGGTGTCATCTAGAATGTTAGACATTTAACATTATTCACATGTAGGGTCTGCAAAAATATATGCCAAGAAAGACCCAGTTGAAGTGCTGAGGAATACGGTCGTTCAGCTAAACTGTGTTGTGCGTTCTCCTTCGGGAAGTTACAGGGTGCTCTGGCATAAAGAAAGAGTTAAAAAAAAAGAAATGGAAGGTTATGCACCATTGATCATAAATAATTTCACACAACAAGACCAAGGAGAGTATTCTTGCCAGATTATGGAAGGTATTACTGATTTCAAGGCATCGTTTCACGTCAATATTGTGGGTATGTTCCTATCATAAGTAATTATACATTCACTCAAAATAACATGCCTTGTTTTAGGGATGAATAGTTTCTAATAGTATTAATTGAGTAGCTAATATAGCAACACTAGTAAAGTAACAAAATACCACCAGGCACGTGGTTTGCTAATCTCTAAAAAAAATCGTGTTTCTCTGTTTTAAAAGTTTTAAGTGCATTTTAATACAAAGAGAAATTCCTTACTGGCTGTTGTTGTTGTTGTTGTTGTTGTTGTTGTTGTTAGATGAATTTGTTCTGGATTGTCCTGATTTATGCAATGTTGGCTGTTGTTATGGTTGTTGCTGGTGATTGTTGTTGCTGGTTCAACAATAATGTAGTCGTGTTTTGTGTTTTTAACTTCAATAGAACACAACAACAAAAATAAAAAACTGTCGGAAACAAAATGACCTTCTACCCTTTTTATTCTCTCCACTAATATATCAGAGAGTTCACATAGTTGTGGGCATGTCCCTGATTTGTATGTTTAAAACATTGAAGACTGTGTAGAGAAACTGAAGATGGCTACACTTGAAGTGATTAGAGCATCCATTGCATGGCTTCCCCTCAAGGATTTCCTGGTAGCTTACATAGGTCACTCAAGAGGTATTTACTGTGGCTGCCCTCAACTCTTTAAATAGAGTGTTCTGTTGAGGAGAAGCCATGTTTAGTGGTGTTGGTATGCTAGTGGTAGCCCTCAACAGATGACTTGGTCACAATTGGCTCACCTTACAGCTTCTCTTGCCCCTCATTAATCCATTATCTCTCCCTTTGCTCAGGCAACATAGTCACTGGCTACATCTGTTGCAGAACCACACTCATATGACCACCATTGGAATGCCAAGAATTTTTACCCAACAGATATTTTTATCTTACCTTGGCTTGTTTGTGTTGTCGTGTGCCATTTCTATTGTTGTTTTGCTTTGTTGCTTTTTTTTTTTAACTGTTAGAGTAAAAAAAAATTATAAATAAATTTATTTGTCAATATTTAAATGATAATATTCAAATCATTGAATTTATTGAACGTGTGATTATAGATCTTCCTACATTATCAAGTGTTCCAGCTCTGAACCCACTCAGTAAACATAGCAACCTGCAGCTCACGTGTGGCGCTAGCTCTAATGGTGATACCAAGTATACCTGGAAATTTAACGGAGAAGCAATCACTCCTTCAGACAGAATAGATGGCACAGAGTCTACTACCTTGGCGATACGCCGTCTGACCTTTGGCGATGAGGGTAGCTACACGTGTGAGGTGTCAAACATAGCTGGGACGGTGATTCAAACACATCGTGTGGAGGTGACAGGTGAGTTGGTACATGCCATTTTAAAGTCATTATTGAAAGGGTGGTTAGGAGGATGACATCGTAGGGTTCAGTCCCACTAGTCTGTTCCTTTCTCTCCTTCCAGACATAATAATGGGAGTGAAATTCCTATTGGTGTCCTCCATTAACTATTCAGCCACCTCCTCAGTGGGAGTTTACTTTCTCAGGCACCACCTTCCTTATGTGCATCTTGTGAATTGCTCTTGGCAGAACTGAGAACAAGCTCTATGAATGTGGGAGGGTTGGGTATAAAGACCAATTGGCATAGTGATGTATATACAATTACTGCGCATGCTTGAAGGATTAGTGCAAACAAAATGGCTTCTTCTCCATTGTGACTACGCTCATGCCATGTACAACTATACATACTTCGTTCACCCATTCATGAAGAAGGACAACACTCAACATCACAGCTTGCCTCTTACCAGAGCTAGTTAGTTGCTTTACTGTAGTGATAGGAAGGGAGAGTGTTGGTGCTGAGGAGGAAGGGATGCTTCTTCCAAGAAATCAAAAAAACGATTCCTCTCTTTTCCGGCTTTCATTGTACACAATCCTTTGTAGTCCGTTGAAGAAAAACATTGCAAGTAAATTATATGCAACAAAGACTTGAGTGTGTTCCAACTGTTGGTTTCCCACCTGTGTGACTCTGGGCTGCTTAATTGGTCCACAAGATTAATTTAACTGGTCTATGCGTCCATGAGGCTGGTTTAATTTGGTCCACATTTCCGTAGGGCCACACACTAGCCCCACATGTTCCCTGAGGCAAGTTGCTTCACATGAATGGGGTTAGTTAGTGTGTTGCACAGATGCCTCCAGACCCAGTGTGGGGGTCAGGGTTTTGCTAGACTTAGCAGTTTGCACAGACAGTGTGAACTATTACATTAAGATTAACTAGATTGGATCAATTAGAGTCAGCAGATGGCGTTAATCAACCTCACCCAATGCCAGAATTAACAACCACACAGACGCATCTTTCTCACGGCCAAGTTTTGACAGTAAGCTCATTATAATTGGAGATAACTATGTGAACTGAACTCATCCCAGCCTCAGGTCGCGTGGTTGAACTCATCCCAGCCTCAGGTCACGTGATATGGGCCAGCGAAACCAGCCCGCAGCTAGTTCATGAGCAACTCACCCAAAGATATGTCAATACCTGGGCAGCAAGCTAGTACACTAATATAAAAAGACACATTTATTTCTAAGAAATGTTTCCTTTGTTTGCTGTTGTGGCGTTGAAGGGATTCACTGTTACTACAATCGTCAGAAGTATTCTCAACTCTTACATTTCCTGATAACGCATCTGTCTTGTAAGCATGCAGAATCTTCCTGGTTTGTCTTCTGCGCTTTTCTCTAAGTTCCTCCTCATAACTGGACCATTCTGTGTTGCCATACATTGAAGCCTATACACCAAAGTCAAGGAATTAAGAGCACAATTGAAGTGATGAGCTATGGGCTAGCAGTTATTCTGATCTTCGGCAGTTACAAGATGTATAATCAGACATGCAACGGGCTCTCTTGATGCTGTGGAGATTGTCACAATACCTTGTAAATAATGACTGAATAATTCGTCAACTTACAATACTATTCAAATCAGCTGGCTGCAATTTGCTTCTGATTCCATCGTTAATTAGTAACGGGTGATTCATAAGATTAGCTTTAACTCAATAGAAGCTCTACCTCATTCAATCACTATAATTTCACACACATACACACACACTTGTGTCCAGGTGAGCCAGAGATTCGAAGTAAAGGAGGGTGGTTGGACGAGATAGTATTCAACACCACGACCCTAGATTGTCAGTATGTGGCACGCCCACCACCTGCCAACGGCGACGTTGAATGGAGCAAAGATGGACAGATGATAAGTCCTGATAGAGTACTAGCAAACCATGCCCTGCAGCTGAACAATATGACGGAGGACATGTCTGGCAATTACAGCTGCAACGTGACGACACCTGCTGGCACGGCGTCCATCACCTACTACCTCACAGTCATTGGTTAGTTTTAATTGTTTGTTGTTTTATTGTATATTTGCTGCTCATTTCGTTTGTTGATTCAATTTATTTTATTTTTAATTTGATTTTTTTTTAAATATATAATTCATTTTTCTATACATGCACTTGATAACTTTACATTCACTTATTTCATTAGATATTCAATAACTCCATTTATTCGTTCATGCATTCTTTCATTTATTCGTTACTCCATTATCATATCACTCATTCCATTGTTTGTTTGGCAGGCTTCCCTCTACCGCCCACAAACCTGCAATACAATGTATCATCCCGGTCTGCGTTACTCTCTTGGAATGGGCCACCAGTGGATTCAAGGAAGAGGTTGGATGGCTTCAAACTAGAGCTCTGGACAAATCAAAACAACCTAAAGCACCAGCAGATAGTAAGTGTATCAACAGATAGTGTATGACCTTACCTCGAGATGACATGAGCTTCCTTTTCTTAATAGTTTGACATTCCACCAAATGCCAGCAGCAAGATGTTGAACAATCTCCTCCCTGGAGAGACGTACAATGCCCATCTTCAGAGTTGCAACAGAGCAGGTACCAGTGCTGAGTTGACAACCACCTTCAGCCTTGCAGTCACCGGTATGTCACTACCAACTAATCCATGAGCTTTTTTAATTCAGTGCATTTTGTTTTAATTAACAGCACCCGAACTGGAGTTGAATGTTGAAGCCCTAGAAGGTGGGCGGTCCTTAGCAGTGCGGTGGGAGCTGGTGTATGACGGAGGTCCTGACGTTCAGTTGTTTACGTTTGATGTAAGTGTGGCAATTAAACTTGGTCAGAATACTCCCCACAATGGTGACCAGAAGTCTTGTAACGTCAGTTAGAAATGTGCACTCAGGGGGGGGGGGGGTGTGGAAGGGGGTAATACTTGTATGTACAGTTCTGAGACTTTATTTTATGTCAGAGACTGCATTTGTTAGCTTTGCCGAAGGACCAGGTTTGCTCAATTCACACAGTAAAAATTTTCAATTCAACCTTCTTTTTTTTTTAATGCCAACTGATCCCAGGTGAACAACCAGCAAGTGACAAAAAACATATGGCTGTGACAGCCCTTATGTAGTGTGTGTGTAAATTGCATGATCAATTAACATGATGAGTTTTAATTATGATCTATTAATACTGTTCTTAAATACCGTTGCTATATTGTTGTCAGGTGTAATAACTTGGCAAGTGTGCAATAACACTTGCCCGGTATTTAAACTAGTTAAAGCATGAGCGCTTAGTGCCTAGTACATTTATCGCACTCAGTCCTCGGGCCTACGGCCCTCGGGCTGTCGTGCAATAAATCGACTAGAAACTAAGCGCTCATGCTTTAACTATAACATAACCATATTTGGTGTTGCTAAGTTTAGCAGCTATTCTGGTCTGTTTGTTGCTGGACCTGAACAATACATTACAAGCAATGGTGTGGCTATATGCAGTACTACGCGTGTGGAGAGGAAATGATATATTTATCCTCTGTTTCCCAACACATTCAATAGGTGTACAAGGTTAGTGAGATATCGGAGATGGTGTATTCAGTATCACCGAGATTGGAAGCCGAGAAGCACATCATCGCCGGCCTCCAGCCCACCACAAAATACAAGGTGTGTGTTACCATTGGCAACAGCATCGAGGAAACCTCTCTCAAACGGTCTGTCACTACATCTAAAGGTATTGTGTGTGTGTGTGTGTGTGTGTGTGTGTGTGTGAATCAATATGTTGAAAACTGAGGCACACAGACTTTGGGTGTGTGCTTATTAACTGTGGCAAGTCCAAAAACCATTTCACTCTGCAACATGGAATGAGTTATTAAACTTGGAACAATGATATGTGTTTATTCTATGCCAAGTTTCTCATAATATTAAAATCCTTACAGTAATGCCAAAAATGTTTGTTATAATAAAAGATTCTATATTTCATAGCTCCACCCAGCCAACCCTCTCTGAGCATCACCATGGTGACTACTGACCGTATACAGCTCTCCTTTTCCGTCTTGGAAGGCTCTGCTACCGTCTCCCACTTCCTGCTCAACACCACGGTGAATGAGGCCCTTGATAAGTTTCAAAAAAACATCTCCAGGGATGACCAAGAGCAGGTGTCGGCCACGAGCGAGGGAGGAATGCTTCATGTGAAATTGCTGGTACTGGACTTGCAGCCATTCACCAAATACAGCTTTGAAGTAGCTGCAGTTTCAGACATTGGAGCTGGAGAATACAGCTTACCAACAGACTCAGCACAGCTCAGTAAGTGACGGTAAAGGACAGAGCAATATGTCTGCCAAAGAACAGGATATGTTTCCTAGAGTGACAGTGTATTTATTTATAACTTAAGTTAACTTTCTCTTTCTTATTTTTTTTTGTTTGTTGAAAATGAATTATATTGACTTTCTTTCCTCTTTCCTGTCTCTGTTATATTATATTGGTGACAATTGGTGATCTGTTTCCATGGAAATCCTGTGTCCTGTTTATTTGAACATCAGAGGATGGTAAGTGTGAACACATCAAGTGATGACATCAAGTTCAAATGTTAATCTTCCTTTGCAGGACGGATCATTTACTTCATAATAGTGGGCGTGATTGGAGGCGTGGTCCTGGTCGTGGGAATTGTAGTCACTACCATTGGAGTCATGGTGCAGAGATCTAAAGCAGCACAAAAAAGAAAGCGAACATTTTGTAAGTTTTTTTTCCCGCTCTAATTAATAATTTTTTATGATCAGCTATATTTTTTAATACTCCAGCTATAAGTGCAGGAAATGGTAACCCAAAGATGTCATTTACGTAAGTTACAAACAACGCTGCTTTAATTAGTGATTAGTGATGTGTTATATAAAATACCTTTTAATTAGTGATGTGTTATATAAAATACCTTTTAATTAGTGATGTGTTATATAAAATACCTTTTAATTAGTGATGTGTTATATAAAATACCTTTTAATTAGTGATGTGTTATATAAAATACCTTTTTTTCCCCTTTCAGGTCACAAGGCTCCCCCTGTGGGAAAGGAAATCGCGGGGGCACCCCATCTTCCCGGGGGCTACAAAGCCCCACCAGCTGCGACGTACCATCAGTAATGATCATGGATGTGAATCACATGACACCCGCCAGCCATCACGACAAAACATCCTCTTGCGAGAAGCTCTTCAGAACACGAGCGGACAGCCTTGCCAGCGACTCTTACTGCTGTAGTGTGGGCACGACTGACCATCGGCTGTCCGTGTGCCAATCTGAACCGGGGATAGCGCACCACAGGCGATCCCCCATCTCAGATTTCCCCCACTCCCAGTTGCACGGCAGCACGGGGAAAATGGTGATCTGTGCCCTCAACCCAACTCACTTTAGACACCAACTGCCACTGGCGGAGCCAAACTCGTACGAACACAACGGGTACGATCATCTCTCTCCCAGTGAAGAGACTCGGCACGACTCGTTCGGCCAATCTCACAGCAGCAGCAAGCACATTCCCTTGCTACACCAGAACTCAGTGGACCAACACACCACGCAGCTCCTCACATTGCCTCCGGGCGTCAGTGCCATATCCAGCAGTGCTCCCATGGTGAGAATCGTGGCTTGGGCATTCACAATCACTAGACAAGCATGTGATCAGATTACAATAAGTGGGAGTAAGAGATTGGGCACTGGGGAATAAGTGGAACAACTGCCTCGTCCAATAAGGATCTTATCAGTCTGAGATTGGATTAATTAGCCACTCAATCAAGATTTGGAAGGCTGATCTTCCGAGGGGTGTCAAGCGAGAGCTACTCATGTCTATCTGTCTGGCATGCAAGTGCTGTAGTCCATTGATAAGACCACCCATGTGTTTTGGGGTGTGTCAGAAACACTTCCTGTTAGAGCATCTTATCAGCAAACCACATTCACATAGCATCTTCACTAATATTACTTAAAATTGCATTGTTTTGCACCGTATTTAGTCTTGCGTGTCTGCACGTTCACAAGCTCTAGTTGTAATGTTTTTTGTTTGCTTGTGTTGCCTGCAGATCAACATCAGAGTTTCTCGTGAGAGCATGTTGGAGTATCCACATTCAGAATGCATGACAGACGTCTGATCATCACTGCACTTCCATCTCAACCAACTCTAGAACACTTCTCCCCCAAACAGCCAAAATTTTATATAGCATAACACGCTGTAGCGTCATCATTTTCAAAATCTTAATGAATAGCTACTAAATTTAAAACTTAAATATTATTAAAAATGGGGAGGGGAGGGGGTGGAGGTTGGTATGTGATTAGTTTAGTGTGCAGTTCGTTGTGGTGTAGTGACCTTACTATTTTGCCTGCAACATACACTTGCAGCTGTGCTGAGGCCATATGGGATCTGTTTATCCACATCCTGCGTTATGACATTATTCTACTTAATTATATCAGTCCTTGCTGCTTCGGTAACCGAATGAGACAGATTGCAATTGGTGGTTCTCATCTGTAGAATAAATACGAATTTTTCCTGTTTGGCTTCCAACGATATGAGAGCGAGATGTCTTACTAGCCGAATAATCGGCCATTGTTAGACCAGAGGGAGTTAAGTCATTGTCCTTGTTAATTCTTTAAGCATGGCCCAGACACTGTAAGTCTGTCAGACAACCAGGGATACCATCCTCACCTGTTCACCTGTCTGGCTGCAGGAAGACTGCAGCAGTGCAGGCAAAATGTACACCACCTTGTAGCCAAGTAAAAATACACAGTTGTTCCCGGAATGAACGAGAAGTTGTCCACCAACAGCTCTGAGAAGCATTGCATCTAGTGTGCATGTACGTCAACACGTATTACTGAAATTCAGATACAATTATTGCGCGACTGCTAAGAGCTTCAAAGTTAAAATCAGATCAAATTACCTGGAAATTAACACGTTTGCAAACAAAACCCGGAAACTAATTCATAGCACACTTCCAGTAATTGATTAATAATAGATATTAGAGGAGGAGACTGGACGTATGTACACATGTTGTGGGTGTGGCATATTTCGTATTGACGCTGAACACCATACTTGTGTGACATAAAGTCTTACGTATTGCTACTTACGCGGAACCTTTGCAATTAAAATGCCTTCAAGGCCAAACGATTATAAGGTATTCTACAAGAAAAAAAGGTGACCTTTTCTTTTTACTCATTAGATAATTAATCTTGTTCCAATTATGCCACACTATATTTTGTATCTTAGAAGTATGGATACAAGAGGTTCAACTTTTTCTCCACAGCATGGCCTCAGGCTAAGAACAACAATGGCGGCAACGGTATAAGAATTGTAATATTCATGTAAAAGGCGAGTTAATGGACAAGTTTGTGTGAAATGTGACATTCTCACGCAAGTAATACGTAAATGTGCATACGTAGTCGTCTGCTGGTTACTGGCAGCTTCTGTCACTCTCTCAGAGCCAAAACAGTGACAACCACGACAGTTTACAGACACCGCACATTAACAACGCATCTTGATTGTTATGGCGACCTATGCTGACCTCAAATACTTCACCAACCAGAGCCACAATCATGAAATGAAGAGGCTTTGATTTAACACCATTGTGACAGGTTTTGACACCATTTTGACAGGCTTTGACACCATTGTGACAGGTTTTGACACCATTTTGACAGGCTTTGACACCATTTTGATAGGTTGCCACACTTCATACAGTTCCATATTACCCGACCTTCCAGTGAGCAAATGGAAATGCTCTCTTCCAGTCATCCCTTACTTGCCTCATTCATTGGATACTGTTACTTTATCAATTCCCAGCAGGCACATCTGCAAGCGAACATTAATCAGTACGATAGTTTGTCTACAGGAACCCTCTTGGAAGTCACAGCTTATCAGATGGTTGGGGTTCTCTTAAGTTTTCTCAATGTTAGTCCCTTTAATCTTCTCTATGATCTAGCTATTGCAGATTACCAATACTCATCCGAGGCAATACTGTAACATTAGCCATCTGATCAGCAAAGGTCACAACATCAAAACATCTATTGTGCTACTTCATTACTTTTTTCCTATTTCTGTATTATCGTTTATATAGTGTTATTGACGAGGTTTTAGTGGCAACTTTGCCTAATAAACTTTTCTAAAAACAAGATTTATGATGACTTAGTGTGGTGGTGGTGGATATTTCAGGGTTACTTTGGCTGTGCTGTGCATCAAGTTTGTTAGATAGTAATTAATTAATCCAAGCAGCCCATCCACATTTGATGAAATCTTGGGAAACACGTTGAGTGGACAAATTAAACATCTAATGCGTAACTCTTTAGCTAGTTAAGTAAAAACAACAACGCAAAAACAACTCAACGTTGTAATAATATAAAATCAGTCATAAACACCGTCCCCCGTCTCAGCTTTCCCATCCTCTCCCCCCACCCCCTCTGTCGTTCATTTTTAGCAGGCCACTAATGAATGAGCGCCAGTGTGATCACTACGGCTGTTTGGTGACATAATAATTGTCATTCTACAAGTCCCACATTACGCCTGCCTGCATCACACTGAGCTCATCTTCATCAGGTGGGCGGATAAACAAGGTTCAACTTGAAACATGTGTTAAAAACAATACAGGCAGCCGCCAGCGTTGTGAATTATTCCCACCTCTGTACCGACACTCGAGGAAGCACAAGAAAGCAAGGGATGCAGTCTTTCCGTTGTTTGCGGTAATGGCCACTGTACTTCACACAATATCACTCTGGTTTACCTGAATCATTTATTTACTACGATGTGGAAGTAAAGTGTGCACAAATTACAAAAGATATTAATATTTTCTTCTGCCACAAACAACCACAAGGTTGACCACATATAAGGCTCATGGCGGTCAGGTCATGAATGGATGCCTTACAAGATCCTTCCCATTTGAAATAACTAGTGCTTCATTTCGAAGTTGTGGGCTTAAATTAAATGATGAATCCCTACTAGTTCAACAACAACAACCATTACTACATCATCATAACAGAAAGCTACCAACAGCACACTCCATTACAACACATGTTCAGAGCCTCATTCACACATATATACCACATTCTGACAGCAGAGAAAGCTCCATTTCACAGCAAATGGCAAAGGAATCGGTTTACACCAAAATACTTGACAGTCTTATTTTCACCATTCTCTCTTGCCATCAACTACTTCTGCTCGTCCAGGAGTTAATCAGAGGGTTCTAAAGCAATCATTTGTGCAGCGTAGTTATCTAAACACTAGCAACTCCCGCCACAACTCACAGGAGCTGTATGTGCATTGACATGCAGCTTTACTTTCACATTCTAAGACGCCAAAGGAAAGCCAGACCAAACATGGCATCAGAAGGTAAATTCCTATTCTCCATGGTTGCCACACCCATCTACAAATCTATATGAGCATGGGAATCGTGGAATGAGCACAATGAGATGTGATGGAGGGAACAGCTTCAGTATTATACAGAATTGTTATGTATTAATTGACTACAGCTCCAATTGAATAAAACAGTTGTGTTTTTTAGTTCAGCCCCACCCATAAATATACTAGTGGACAAGTGTAATGCACCCACAGACATATGCAGGTGCTTGTTGCTAACATCTGTTATCCCATGGCAACGCTCTTTTGACACCGTTCAAGTGACGTGAGAAAATGAGTCTATCTTCAATGCCAGAACACAATGCCATTATTTATATACGACCAACCAATTGTAGAAGTTTCCCAGACCACAGCATGCCCTGAGGCTTTCCAGCTGATAACCGCGCACCCACAAGGAAGAGTAGCTGAATTAGAAGCACAAGTGACAATGATGTGTTGCTCCTGGAAACAATGAAGGACAGACCACACTAGTGGTGTCGTGTTTGCACATCTCTCTTTATCCAGTGGCTGAAAGGAATAGCACACGGTCAGGTCAGGTCAGGTAAGGTCGTAATACTATTAATATATATATATATATATAATATATGCCACATTTACCAAGTTTACAACTACACACACACACACACACACACACACACACACACTCCACCCCAAAAATATGCACTTTAAATTATTTGATTCTCAGTTTAAATATTCACCAGCCAATTAACAATGGCCTCAGGCAAACAAACAAAGACTCTCACTAAAAACATAAATCTCATTGGTGATGCACTTCTCCTATTATTAAATTGTTGTATTTAACACTAAAACTGGACACCATTCCTGAATGATTAGGAGCAAGAATAGGACCCCAACCAATCAGTGAGAGGAATCAGTTCATCCATCATTCTCTTTATTACCATCAAAACATGTTTATGTAATTATTGTACTTCCAACTTGATGGTGGTGAGAGAGAACAGGATAAGAACTACAGGTAACATCAGGAGAATAGAGCACGGATTCAACAATGGGATGTATTTTTGCTGCAACAAATACTCAATTTGTAGTTAGAAGGTTTGTTGTGCCATGAAGCACACTGGGCTGTGACCTTGGTGACCTCTACCTTTAGTTTATGTACAGATCACTTGTCTAAAACCACTAGTTTAGATTCACACACATGCACACACATACATACATACACTGCATTACTTTCAATTTCGACCAGAAGCACACTGTTTATCTCTGCATGCTTGTTTAGTTAATGCCAGAGCGGAATGTCTACCTAATAAATTAATTACACTCTGGAATTTTAAAAATATATATTGTTTATCATAGCAGCACTACTTCTAGTAAAACTCCATGCTGCTAGTGAAGTGGGTTCAAAGGTGCACACTCTATTATTTCTATGACTTCATCAAAGAAAAAATTAATCTTTTAAATTTGAAGCTGACACTACCAAGGCATGTCTTTCAGTCTTTGAGCACTTCTCTGTCCATCCATCACAAACAGATCATGTTCCCATAACAACTAGAATTACATTTCACTAGAGTGAAGTTAACTAAATAGTTGCCATAGCGATGATGGACAGCCAGTTGCACACAACTATTAATTAATCTCGCACTCAAACATTTGTGTACTCATGTGTGTGTGTGCACATGTCCACATGTGTTATGTATGTGTGTGCGTGGACACACATGTTCCAACATGTGCAAAGTACATATGCTGGTACGTGTCGAAGAAAGCTGCCAGTGAACATATCATCAACTACTACATGTGATGATGTCATCAGTTACTATCGGACGTTGTGACAAACGTTTCACATCCTTCCTATCCACCCACTCACACAAACACACAAACATACAGCCACTCTATATCCTGACTCCCAACCACAAGTCATTTCTATCTGGAGATTCTCGAGTCATTTCCACGGTTTTTTTCTCACCTCTAATTCATTCCCAGCAATTCTTTCCACCTATCACCAACCACTGGCTGCATCTCTTATACTATCACCACTGGCTGCATCTCTTATCAACTATCACCAACCACTGGCTGCATCTCTTATCAACTATCACCAACCACTGGCTGCATCTCTTATACTATCACCAACCACTGGCTGCATCTCTTATAGAGTTATCTAAATTAAACTAAAGAAGTGTAGACTTGGTTCACTGTTGCTATGCAGTATGTTGCAGGAATTACAAACGTTTACTTTAGTGCTTTGCTTTAGTGGGGTTGCTAAGTGGGATGAGAGTTTAATCATCCATCCCTGGTGACTTTCTACCTAGTCTGGCTTCTGTAGCAACCACACCATCTGGTAAGTTACCACGCTGTGGTCAGAAGTTACTAGGTGTGGCCACTACTTCAGGATAGAGCAAGAAAAAGCAGGAAATTTCAAATTTTCAGTGAGGTCGTGCAGGGCAAACCCCACAAGACCCACCAAAGCCCACAACTGACCTCAACTACAAACTACAAGACTCTTGGACTATCCTACTCCATCAATTAGTTTATATATTGCATTTACATGTTAAATGTGTTGAATGGAACTTTTATAGGGGGGGAGGGCTTTTGTGATAAATGAGTTGAAGTGAAAAGGCAATGGGGGATATTGGCATGGCTACTATTATGCCCCTGAGCAACAACATTTGATGTGGGGAAAAAAATATCTGTGGGCTTTCGTCTTCCATCTTTAAAGAAGTTTGTGAGTCATTTTATCTTAGTTTCCAAAATACATAACCTTTCAACCTAGAGGATCCTTCAAGTAAACAAGAAGAGAACTGGAACTCAATAGCAATAACTGATCATGACATGACAAGTCAAGGACACAAGATAAGCTGAACATCAAAATAACTAACGGGTCAAATTGTTCACAAGGTAACTAAGTGCACATTAATGAGGAGGGAAACAAACAAACAAACAAACAAACAAAACACAAGGAGTACTACTTTTAGTTAAAGTCACTGGAATTACTGAATATTGTTATTAACGGAGCTTTGTTCAAATTGTGCTGATTGTGCACCAATCGTCTCAAACTTCTCACCATACAAATAAGTGATGCCCCAGAAGCCTGTGATAAGTCACACCTTCAGACACTAGACAACAGAATAGCAGGAGAATGAATTAGCCAGTGGCCATATGTTGCAGTACGTACCACACCGTGTACCAGCACCTACTGACATCTTCTACTACCACTTGCAGGGCTTCATAACACCATTTGGGGTTGAAGTCCTACAGGGTTGACTGGCTGGTTGGCTGGGACACTAATTCCATGAAGTGGTTCATGCTCATTCCACCACATGACATGCTAGCTAATGTGTCGGGTCCTTCCATATTTTGGTCATGTATGCATCCTCCCTTTCTCCCGCATCAACTTTACTTTCATTCTTAACTGGAATAAATATTTGAAGTAACTTTTGAATTAAAAAGTCACTGATTGGTGAAGAAGTATTGGCATTGTCTAAATTCATGACATAACATTATTTTAGTGATTGTAATTCAACTTAATAAATTATTAAAGTAGTAGTAAAAATGGAGTTATATGATACCATACTTTATTTCATTGTCTTTTCTTCCCCAGCCCATGTCAGGACAATTGCTGAATGTGTTTGAGAAAGTGTTGTATGAGATATGATGTTACATGACCACATGTTTGGGAGGGAGGGAGGGAGGGGGGGGGGGGGGGTTTAAAATTTCTTACATGTAAATATCCTAAGATATTAACACTCTCTGGCTTACCCTCTCTCTCTCTCTCACACACACACACGCACGCACACATACATCGGCCAACAACTACAATACATTAGTTCAAAATGCCCGACATGTGACCACACCTACTTATCAAAATGAGTGGTATAAATACTTCCTCACCAGCTGGTATTTACCATAATTAAATTAGGTATTTGATTAGCACAGTTAGAAGCATCGAGCGAGGGGAAGTTAACTAAAATTGTCATTTAGTGGGTGGAGTTAAGGTCATAGGTCACATATGTACTAGACAAATGCATAGGTGAATTTTACATCTTCATGTTGTGAACGAATGCAAGTTAAGATTGTAAGATTGATGGATGTGGTCGGCTCAGTCAGAACTTAGCATAGTTGACACCATAGCAAGGCTGAACACTGGGGGGAGGGGGGGGTAAAAATTCTGGTTCAAATAGCTAAGAGCTGGCACGAAGTTCAGTTGGTCTAACTGACGTAATCAGGAACTAGATCATTCTGCTACTGCTGCTGATTCTGGTATAAGTAGCAAAGCTTAGCAAGGTAAGTGCCCATTTCTTGAAACATATGAGCTGCCTGAATCAAGTAGTTTGCTCACACCACGGTACAATAAGCAGTACCCATGGTTACATAATAATTAATATTTTGCTATTCTTGTGCAAAATTTGTTCAGGCGCCATTGAGACGCACGTGCTAATAAAATATTGCCTGACTACTCTGCACGCTAGCATGAACATGTGCTTGTGCTGCTCATATGGTATTCATGAATGCATCTTGGATGAGTAACACACAGTCCATCAACTATGGGCAAGATGAGTGTATTATAGCACCCCATGAGTAACACACACAGTCCATCAACTATGGGCAAGATGAGTGTATTATAGCACCCCATGAGTAACACACACAATCCATCAACTATGGGCAAGATGAGTGTATTATAGCACCCCATGAGTAACACACACAGTCCATCAACTATGGGCAAGATGAGTGTATTATAGCACCCCATGAGTAACACACAGTCCATCAACTATGGGCAAGATGAGTGTATTATAGCACCCCATGAGTAACACACACAGTCCATCAACTATGGGCAAGATGAGTGTATTATAGCACCCCATGAGTAACACACAGTCCATCAACTATGGGCAAGATGAGTGTATTATAGCACCCCATGAGTAACACACACAGTCCATCAACTATGGGCAAGATGAGTGTATTATAGCACCCCATGAGTAACACACACAATCCATCAACTATGGGCAAGATGAGTGTATTATAGCACCCCATGAGTAACACACACAGTCCATCAACTATGGGCAAGATGAGTGTATTATAGCACCCCATGAACTTATTTTGCTTGCATGGTAGTGATTCATTCCCACCCACGCATCAACAACAGAGTGAACCCAAGGTGTGGAGTTCCTGCTCCTCAAATGTCTTGATTGTTGCATAAACATCCCTCTAAAGTTGGTAACAGCAAAGTATTAACATGTGCAAAGTCCCAAATGCAGGAGTAGCACTGGCTTTTATGGAAAGGTTGCTACTCCTGCTCACAAAAAATGAAATCGTGCAATATTATTAGTATGTGAATCTGATAGCTAAGTACTTTAATGGGAGTTTATCAATTAGAGAGTTTCTTATCTCTCCTTCTGTGGTGGAGTGTCTTTGTTGTTCTTAAAGTGAGGCACTCCACACAAGGTAAACCCAGGACAAAGAATGGAACGACCACAAACTCATGCTCTTCATCATCATGTTTCAACAATGCTACATTCTCTGTATGATGTTAGGTAAATGGTATCTTACACAAAACTAAAGCAGTTTGGGAGGCATTTTTATGATTTTTTTGTTATTATCTTAAATATGGAAGTTGGGGTGAAGAAAATATTAGTATCACAACCAAATATATTATTGAATGATTGTTCAAGATATTTAAGTATATATGATATCTACTTCATGATTTTACTAGAAATATTTCCTTGAGCTAGTAAATTACAATTCATGCCTCGAAGTTGCAATCTGCATATTGGGAACTCCTTCTAGTGAACAATGGAACACCATCATACACCATAGCTACATGTGGGGAATAGTGCAACCTATATAATTACATATATCATATATTAGGTGTGATGATCATACACTTCCACCAGCGCTCGCTCACACACAGTAGGGCTTCGTGAATTGCTTCGAGGAAGCCCAACTATCTGTTTGGAAAGATTACTTCTGAAGACCCTCTCTTTCAACCACTATAACTGACACCAGCCATGTACTGGAGAGTTCAGATGTCAAGTGGTAATGCACTGTATTTTTCTAGAATCCCTGACATGTACGGCACAAATTAGTAAAATTTCTGAGACAGTGAAGAATTCACTCACGAAAGTTTCACACTTAATTATTCACAACGCCTACTTTTGTTGTTGTTTTTTGTTACTTTGTTTGGACAAACAACATCAATGTCAATTATCAAGTTTTGACTCTTCGTAAAAACTAGAATGAACCTTTCTCAATCAATAGGTCTCAAGAAAAGCAGAGGTATAAAATGTGGGAAAAAATCTCAGTTGTTGCCAGGAAATCAAACCTAGGACCCCTGGCTACGACAACCCATGACTTCCAAGACCTTATGGGACTGAAGCTAGCAGTACTACTCAACAGTATAAAGGTAAAATGTGAAGGTCTTGAGTTGTCCCACTGGTGGTTGAAGTCAGAGGTCCTGGGTTCAATTCCCCAGTGACAACTGAGATTTTTTCACATTTTACCTAATAGTGAAACCATTCAAGATTTTGTCAGTTGGTTTTGCTTTAAATAGTTCTGTAAAGAGACCTGGCAATCGCTGATGTGGCACGATTACAGAAAGGTTACTCTACAGGCTGAGCAGTTCTCAACATTCATGTCCTCTCTAATGACAACATAGTCAGTGCACGTTGTGGAGGAATAAGCTAGAGACGTGTGGCTTGTAAATATTATAGTGGAAGCACTTACCTCAATAATGCCACCCTCTTGAAGTACTAGACTGGTTGAAGTACTAGACTGGTTGAAGTACTAGACTGGTTGAAGCACTAGACTGGTTGAAGTACTAGATTGGTTGAAGTACTAGACTGGTTGAAGTACTAGACAGCACTAGACTGGTTGAAGTACTAGACTGGTTGAAGTACTAGACTGGTTGAAGTACTAGACAGCCACTAGACTGGTTGAAGTACTAGACTGGTTGAAGTACTAGACTGGTTGAAGTACTAGACAGCACTAGACTGGTTGAAGTACTAGACTGGTTGAAGTACTAGACTGGTTGAAGTACTAGACTGGTTGAAGTACTAGACTGGTTGAAGTACTAGACTGGTTGAAGTACTAGACTGGTTGAAGTACTAGACTAGTTGAAGTACTAGACTGGTTGAAGTACTAGATTGGTTGAAGTACTAGACTGGTTGAAGTACTAGACTGGTTGAAGTACTAGACTGGTTGAAGTACTAGACTGGTTGAAGTACTAGACTGGTTGAAGTACTAGACTGGTTGAAGTACTAGACTGGTTGAAGTACTAGACTGGTTGAAGTACTAGATTGGTTGAAGTACTAGATTGGGTAGTGAAGTGGTAGTAATACTAGGAACACATGTCATTGGACACGGAGCTGGCAAGTGGTATTTGGGAGTGTTTTTGTCACTACTTCTACATGCAAACACTTGACCCACTCAACGACACTTCAGCTATTCTGTCATGACATTATAAATACCTTAATGACGTCTACACTGACCCTATAAATATAACTAGTATTGTCATTCCAAAATATGAAACAACTCAAGATTAACTAAACTGACAAATAAACATAACAAATGTTTGGTATTCCCAACACAACAGCACTGAAGTGACAGAATAGCTGTCATAATCAGAGAACATCATAAATGAGATGGGAGACTTACTGTACTCACCACAGCCTTGCACTGTGGCTTACTGCCTCTCTTGCTTGTGGACAAATCCTGCTCATGTTTTGGGTTAATGTTCCAGTAAGCTAATGGGTATGGTCACACACTACAAATACAAATTAGAAGAAATAAAGCTGGAATTTCTGATTTGAGGAAATACCAGCCTACTTACTATTCTCTGACAGCAAAGTAAAAGACTGAATTATTACAGGCACTGAAATTCTATGTAACAAAAGCAGCAGCCATCAAATGAGTCTTGTGGTTCGTGCAGCGAGAGATACAATAAAAGGACCAAAAATCGTAGACGGTACAGTATCGCCACTGAAATAGTGCTACTTTGTCGCACATGCGCGAAGAAGCGTGATGGCGATGCGTGATTCGACAAAAGTGTATAAAACAATGCTCGTCTGTAAGTGTAGTCATCCGCGGCAGCGAAAAAGCCCAACACTTGCTGTAAGTAGAGAGCCTGACTTATTTCTGGTAGTTTTTAAGGTTATGTAAAGAGAACTTGTGCTCTTCGTCAGAGTGAAGCTTCAAACAACTCGTCTTCTTTAGTAAGAATCATATGTTGCTGTAACCCATGCTGCCAGCGGCCTACCTATTCATAACACTACTAAACATTTTTAATATTTATTAGCACAACCCCACATGGTAAATCCTGTAAGTTCAAGTTCAGTATTCCTCTGGAGGATCATCTGGAGGAATATCGCCAGAGTGGTGACTTCCACCACCAGGGAGGGTAGCCGACTGTGAAATACTGCCTTTTCTTGCTTGGTCTTGAGAGAAATCTTCCACGGGATAGCCTACTCCCTCTGCAGTTTCTACTCCTACTTCCTCATAGTCTCTTTCCAGAGCAGCTAGATCTTCACGAGCCTCAGAGAACTCTCCCTCTTCCATTCCTTCTCCAACATACCAGTGGACAAAGGCACGTTTGGCATACATTAGATCAAATTTGTGATCTAGCCGAGCCCAAGCCTCTGCAATGGCGGTGGTGTTGGACAACATGCACACGGCACGCTGCACCTTGGCCAGATCTCCCCCAGGAACCGCAGTGGGAGGCTGGTAGTTGATACCCACTTTGAACCCTGTGGGGCACCAGTCCACAAACTGAATGGACCTTTTGGTTTTGATAGTGGCAATTGCAGCATTCACATCCTTTGGTACCACATCTCCACGATACAGCATGCAGCATGCCATGTACTTGCCGTGACGAGGATCACACTTTACCATTTGGTTGGCTGGTTCGAAACAAGCACTTGTGATCTCTGCCACACTAATTTGCTCATGGTATGCTTTCTCAACTGATACTAAAGGAGCATATGTAACTAGTGGGAAATGTATTCGTGGATATGGAACTAAGTTAGTCTGAAACTCGGCCAAGTCCACATTAAGAGCTCCATCAAAGCGAAGGGAAGCAGTTATAGAAGACACTATCTGACTAATGAGGCGGTTTAGGTTCGTGTATGATGGCCGTTCGATGCCTAGGTTTCTGCGACAGATATCATAAATGGCCTCATTATCCACCATAAAGGCGCAGTCTGAATGCTCTAGAGTGGTGTGTGTGGTTAAAACTGAGTTATATGGTTCTACAACGGCAGTTGAAACTTGGGGCGCTGGATAGACCGCAAATTCAAGCTTTGATTTCTTTCCATAAGCCATAGAGAGATATTCCATGAGAAGAGCAGAGAATCCAGATCCAGTTCCTCCACCAAAGGAGTGGAAAATGAGGAATCCTTGCAGGCCAGAGCAAAGTTCAGCTATCTTTCGCACTCTCTCCAATACTGGATCAATGAGTTCTTTACCAACGGTATAATGACCTCGAGCATAGTTATTTGCTGCATCCTCTTTACTGTTTAAGAGTTGATCTGGGTGAAATAGGTCTCGATATATGCCATGTCTTACCTCATCTAAAATATTAAAATATGGAAAAGTCACTTGAGCATATCTGAAGTACTAAAGATTACTCATTTCCTACACTCTATGTGCAGTAAATCATTACAATTATAATCAATACCTATTACTGTCGGTTCTAAATCTGCAAATACAGCTCTAGGGACATGTTTGCCAACACCTGTTTCACTGAAAAAGGTATTAAATGAGTCATCGTGAGCTTTTGCATCCTTGTCCAAAGACTTTAATCCATCTGGCTGGATTCCATGCTCTAGACAATACAATTCCCAGCAGGAATTTCCTATTTGAATCCCAGCTTGACCAATATGGATTGAAATACACTCGCGCTGAAAATGTAGCCTAATATAATTGATTTAGTCTTCATTTATATAGATTTCACTCACCATAAGTATAGATGTTTTCAATTATAGAAGTTACCCACTTTCTTGTAAGAGAGGATAAAGTGACGGTAATTCCTCTCTTCCAGAAAGGTAGAACGCGTATCGCATGCACTAGTGCAACCGTTGCTAAGAGCTGGAAGCCGCTATAAACGCGCGCTATAGAGTTTCAAGGGTAGTAAGTGGCAGGTTTCGCTCAAACTCACATTATTTTACTTATCTAAAGTTTATTTTTATAACACTTAGCTAGCTAATTGCAATTTTTTTAAACTGGAATCTTGCTGTGCAGGTATTGTTTAGGTAAAGGGTTTCCTCTGAATTGGCGGCGAGAATAATTCACGTTGTCTATTGCGTCCTCCTTCCGCCCCTAACTCACTAAATGGGTGCAATTTTAATTTTTCTTTTGCTGTTAGCTGCCACTGAAGTTTCTTCTATCACTGCGGGTCTGAAGAGGCCCGACCTTGCCAGGAAGAAGGCTTACAAATGGGATGAGAATGGCTACGTGCTGTATTGTCCTTGCATGGGTAAATCATTAGATAGTATGGAGTAGTAATACTGGCTAGAATCAATTCATTGCTACAGTGTTGTTAGGCAGAGCTAATGTGTCCATGTAACTGTTGGGTAAAGGGTCTTGCTTGTGCACATTTTTTTGATGGATGTCGGTCTGTGTCATTGTAGGACGGTTTGGTAATCAAGCGGCTCATTTCCTTGGATCTCTTGCCTTTGCAAAGGCCATGAACCGGACCTTGGTCATCCCTCCCTGGAGGTCATACCAACACAATGTAAGCATCTCTTACACAAATGAGTCTGTATGTTAGATGATGCTCCACCAGGTCTGTTGATCTGTTAATTTAACTCCACATGAAACCAGTGAATGTTCACAAACTATCCAATGATACAATACTGTTTGGATATGGTTGGGAGGGGGTGGAAGGATATTGAACATTGAATTATCTACAGGATGCAAAACCAGTGTTCATTGGTAGACTATGACAACTACTTCATAGTATTAAAATTAATGTTAGAATTTTAATCAAGACAAGCTTGCTTAAACACACAAAATACACATTTTTGTGTGTGTAATTCAATATTTTTTATTTATGAAGTAAAATGTCTCTCTACAATACCTAATTTAATAGTTACCATTATTATTATTATCATTATTATTATTATCATTATTATTATTATTATCATTATTATTATTATTATTATTATCATTATCGTTATTATCATTATCGTTATTATCATTATTGTCATTATCATTATTACTAGTGGTGTGCTTGAGCACAAATGGTGAGCGAGCCTTATTGTTTGATTTTAACAACTAACATTCAAACTACTAAAAATAAAGTCGAGTTGTTAAATTACGCATGTGCAGTAAAGGAGATTCAATGCCATAGTAACCGCTCCCCTCAACTGTTTGAATTGAAAAAGAAGCAACAAAATCAAGTCACGTTATTTAAAAATTTCTTTGTGATATTCTTAATAGTAGTTGTAACGCACAATACTTTCACACAACTGAACATACCTACGCAAGAATTACCTTCTTGGTTGTCTAGTGGACAATGAATTTTCAAGTAAATAGGGCTTATAACTGTGACAAATAGCGTATTAACTTACCACCGCCACTAACTCGAATAGAAAAGGAGTTCCCATAAGTTTTTGAGTTTTAACTGCACCCGCAAAACAATTCAATTTCTAAGGTGATACGGGTAATGATCGCTAAACCAGAGGATTCTGTTTAGTGAAGTTTGGGACGGGGTCGAACACGGAGCGAACACAAAAATACGCGAGGGTCAAAGTACGAAATGACATACGTACGTCCACACATATATATAAACAAACTCATATCCCCGATTTTCAATTGTGTTACCTGTAAGTGTCTCACTCGCTCGCCAATTATCATTATTATTATTATTATTATCATTATTATTATTATTGTTATTATTATCATTATTATTATTATTATCATTATTATTATTATCACTAGTGATGTGCTTGAGCACAAATGGCGAGCGAGCCTAAAGACTATACTCTTGATTTTGACTTGTAACACTGAAGCTACTGAAAATAAGGTCCAGGTTTTAAATTTCGCATACAAGGTAAAGGGATTTCAGTGCCATAGTAACAACTCTCTGCAACTGCTTGAATTGAAGGAAAAAAACAACAACAAAACAATACACGTTATTTAAAAGTTTTCTTTGTGATATTCTTTAGCTAAGTAGTGGGTGTAACACACAATGCTTTGACACAGCTGGACATGCACCTACACAGACTTACCTTCGCAGTAGTCTAGTGGACAATGTATTTTCAGGTAAATACTGTGCGCACGGCTTATAACCATGACAAAGAGCGCATTGACTTACCACCCCACTAACTCGAATAGAAATGGAAGTCCCTTAAGTTTTCAAGTTTTAACTGCCACTGGCAAAGAATTCAAAACGGTAAACAATTCAATTCTAGGGTGATACGGGTACTGATCGATAATAAGCGGATTCTGTTTAGTGCAATTTTGGACGGGGTAGGCAACCGAACTAACACAAAAACGCGAGGGTCAAAGTACAAAAATGCCTTACGTACGTCCATACATATATACAAATAAATAAATAAATAAATAAACATCCCAGATTTTCGATTATGTTACCCCTGTAAGTGTCTCGCTTGCTACGCTCGCTCGCGCCAATAAGTTACACTAGGGTGTGCTGAGCACAAATGAGCGAGCGAGCCTCAAGAAACTATAACTATTTTTATTGTGACTTTAACACTGAAGGTCCTCCAGTTTTTAATTAGCACAGAGGAGTAAAGGGATTTCAGATGCCATAAGAACAACTCTCTGCAAGCTTTAATTGAAGGCGGAAAAAAACACATAACAACAAATACACTTATTTAAAAGTTTCTTTGTGATATTTCTTTAGCTAAGTAGTGGTGGTAACCACACAATGTTTGACACACTGGACATGCACCTACACAGACCTTACCTTCGCAGTAATAGTCTAGTGGACAATGTATTTTCAAGTAAATACTGTTACGCACGGCTTATAACCATGACAAAGAGCGCATTGACTTACCACCGCCACTAACTCGAATAGAAATGGAAGTCCTTTAAGTTTTCAAGTTTTAACTGCACCCGCAAAAGAATTCAAAACGGTAAACAATTCAATTTCTAGGGTGATACGGGTACTGATCGATAAACCAGAGGATTCTGTTTAGTGCAATTTGGGATGGGGTCGACCACATAACTAACACAAAAATGCGAGGGTCAAAGTACAAAATGATATACGTACGTCCAAACATAGATACAAATAAATAAATAAACATCCCCAATTTTTTCATTTTTACCCCTGTAAGTGTCTCGCTCGCTACGCTCGCTCGCCAATAATAAACAATAATAATAATATAATTATATTAAACTTCACTGTGGCTTTACTGAGTTTTATGTAAAAAAGTGGATAACTCTGTTTCTGCGATGTTATGTGTATTGAGGGTAGATGAATGTTCAGGCTTGATTTAAAATTAGTTCTGCTTTCAACTACTGCCTTCTGTCATAGTAGAAGTTAAATTCTATCAGATACTTTCTTCAGCATCATACTGGTTGAACACTGCCAAATTTCATTAAAAACTTCAAAGTAATGATTCTTAACAACTCCAGCTCTCCTACATTTAGTCGAATACTTGCTCTCTCTCTCTCTCTCTATGGGCCAGCCTCCATTGTTACTTTCTCACCAATGGCTCATTTGAAAACTTTAGAGTTTAGTTGTAATGAATACCAATACTTAAGTGAGTTTCACTCTCTGTGTTTGGTTGTGCAGTATTTAGTAGTCACTGTCACGTGACGTCACATGGTGACACTAATGAAGAAATATATATAATTATGAGTAATATGCTATTCGGGATTAATAGCACGAGACGTGACGAGGCGAAACCGAGTGCTATTTCAATTGCTTTACAAGTGCTATTGATCCCTAATAGCACAGGTTACCAGTGCTATCACTCGCTAATAGTAGGCCAGCAGCTTTTAAAAAAGTATTTTGCAATTGTAGCTACACTGTATCTTTCACCCATTATGTCCTTATTTCCTTCCGCTGGAACTTTCTTTTCAACGTACGACTCCTCCTAATCTGTTGTAAAACATTCCGTCTAATACGGGTAGAGGTTCTGTGGTAAAGAAGGAAATTGTCCCCAACTAGCAACTACTCAAACTGTACGTTTCCAAGGTTAACGCTCTACACGTGCACACTTAACCGTACTATTTCACTTGGCTACAGAGGTATTTCAATTAGTTACGCGCTATTCACTTTCCCCGTGCGATTTCAATTGAACAGCAATTTTTCCTATACATTTTGAATGGGCAACTTACACGCCGTACTATTAATATATATATCTGTGTGTGTGTGTGACGTGATATATACTCTCTTTCAACTCAGTGAGTTGAATAGTATCCTGCTCTGATTCTGTTGTAAACTTGTTCAGCTTCTGTCTCTATTGTTCTTCCGTGAGGGCTACTAGAAACTGAAGCTGTAAGGTGTTTGGAATGCCTGGTAAACTTTGAAAAAATATATAATTTTTAACGAGTTCTTTCATATCCGTTTCGACTAACTTATATATTGTTCTTCCATCTCGTACAGTCTTTATTTTAATGTAGCAAGCTTCAATTTCCATTTAGCCTCACTCAGTGTCTTCATGATATCTTGTTATGCAAAAAATGATACACTGAATATTATAAGCAAGAACTTAGAAAAAAAAATACAAGAGCATATGCAATTAGATTCTACTTTTTCCTAAATAATGAAAACAAACATTTTAAGAACAATAAGCCTTCTTTCATTTAATTTAGGGTTGTAGAAGCATGTGAAATAAGTGAGAGTTTGATTATACTGCAGTGTGACGTTCTTGTTCTTGTTGTTTATCTAGAACAAATTTTATACACTTAGCATTCTTAGTCCCAACGCTATATAAATGACAACCAGGTAAGGATCATCAAATGTGGAAGTTGAACTATAGACTTCGTGTTAACTAACTAACTAACTACTTGTACCTTCAAACTAGGTGCACAGTTCCAACTGTGTAAAATCTTTTCGATCAGCACAAAGGCAAAAATGTCAACATGCTATAAATTAAGTTGGGCCCCTGGTACCACATTTTAGTAAAGTAATGAAAAATAACACATACTGGTTGTAAAACATGTGCATCAATTACTGAACAAATGAGAGAGCCAGCATTTGAATGGCAGCAAAAGCAACAACAAAACCAGGAAGATTGCTGGCAACTACGGGAAAATGAATCGGATTAAATTATAGGGATTATTTAATAAATGGAGAAAAATTTAAAGGGAATGTCGTAAGTATGTATCATTAGCCTGATTAAATTTACTGCTGTGGATGTTACTGTTAACTCTGACTTACCAGAGCTGGAAATTATCGGCAGCAAACACTCTCAAGTCTCGGTTAAAAAAAAAAAAAATTCTCTAATGTAACGTTTCTAATTTTCGTTGAACATTGTTCTGACGTAGTACTGCCTGCCTGTAGTAAAAATTCAAAATGAGTGCACTGGTTTTTTTTTTTTTAATATGGCTACAGGAACATTTAATTTAACCATTAAGCGTCTATCCACCCAAATTTATTTTATGGTTCAAGGTTCTGAATTATTAGCTCATCTTTTTATTCTTGCTGGAATGTTTTATAAAATAAATAATAAATAAAATACTGATACTTTTTTCATGTTAGTTCAAATAGTTATAACCAGAAACTAACAGTATTTACACACGAGTTATTATTATACTAAAAAGAAATAAACAAATAAAGGACAACTTACAGCTCCAGCATTGTGCTCTATTTGGAGAGTGATGGATACGGCAGTGTGTGGGTGTAGGGCAGTCCTCATGCACGTCTCACACACACTACATATGACACTCTCCATGTATCTCTCTGCAGGACCAGAACTGCCACTGGCTGGCTTCACCAGAACATCAACCACTGCCCTGGAAACACATGGGATTAACACAATCATTGTGTCTGAAGCCACTTATCCAAATTGTAGACACCTTTGTTGACTGATGTTTCGCAGACTTCAGACCCTTTACCAACTGGGATAAGGTTCTAGTAAAATTGTACACCTTTTTAGTCCTATACAATCAGTATAATTATTTGACTATAGTAAACTCTCCAATAAAGGACCCCAATAGTGGACATACGCCTAATACCAGACAAGGGTCTGTGCTATGTACTGATTGAAAGTTCAATAAGAATAATGTATTCGAAGCAACTGAACAATAACCACCTCTAATTTCCTAACAGACAGAATCAGTTGCCTAAAAGAATCAGGAAAAAAAAAAAAAAAAAAAAAAAAGACTCAGAACCAAATCGCAAAAATTTAGCCACACCTCAGGGAAGTGGGCCAGTTGATAGTTCTAAGTGCTGTTATTGCTCTCCAAGGTAACCTCCTACATTCTTTCATGTCACACTACACTAACCCAGGGCCCTAGTTACATCTATAATGGGTTTTACCTGGAAGTTCATAAGCCCTCTAACACGATATTTCAATGAATATGTCGATAGAGGAGAAAACTGGAAATGAAATTATAATGGAAATGAAATTATAATGGAAATGAGAAAACACTGACAATTTTGATGTAGTTGCTAAATGCCAGTGCCATCCTTGGAACTTAGCTTTTCTGAGATTATATCAATTATGAACTCACCCAAAAGGCTTCATTATGCAACAATCACCAACATTCAAATTTATTTCACCAATGTTATATAAACACCAATGACAGTATTTCACTATCCAGTACTTAAAGAAATGCCTAATATATTACTATCTGGCTCAAATTAGCTTGAAGTACTTAACCGATAACACCCCAATAAAGGACACTCCAAATAATGGATGGTAGAGCATTGTCCGTAGAGCAATAATAGCTTAGTGTACACACACCCTCCAAGACGACAAAAGATACATCATAAATTAGCACAGTGTAGCAGTTAAGGTGCGAATACAAAATTTACAAGTTAATGTTCACAAATTCCCTGTACACTTCGGCATGTTGTTTTTATAGACTATTTCCAGTACAGTGTTAGGTAAAGGGTCTGGGTTGCGAGACTAACAATATATATATATATATATATATATATATATATCTAATGTCAAAGTATGATTACATTTAGTCTTTTGTACTCGCTTGCAATGCTTCATTAGTTTTGCTCCAATAGAACAGATCTCACCTATCACATAATTCCTTTGCCATTCTGACTTCCGCAGGTCCGTAAACTCCACATAATACTGAAGTGTTTCCCTGGACTAGTCTAGCAGAACCGTCCGCACGTTCCAGCAAGCCCAACTCGCACTTCATCTCTCTCAATCGAGCCATCTGCCCCAATAAATTGGTATAACTTTACCTAAACTCAAAGGCTCGGGCAAGCCTAGTAATGGGTACGAATCGCCTAAATTACTACGCTGGCTAACTCAACGGTCCTTCGCTGTGTAATTTACACAGCGGAATTGTTGAGTCTGCCTATAGATACAAAGTGTCTTGTGTTAATCATGTCAGAATTTGTATTATAAATGTTAAAAATAAATTGTTCAGAACTTTTGTTGGTCCATTGGTATGATCATTCTTTCTTCTTTTTACCTTTGCCGTAGTACAAGCATTGTGCTACAACAAAGATATTCAAATGTGACGCCACAACAAAATTCAGAACCACCAAGTAGTCGCCAACTTCTACCAAAGAGCTCAACACTCTGACCACACAGCCATAGCCAGATAGTCCCCAAGTGACCATACTCACTTCACCCTGAGACTTCAGAGCATATATGCTCAAGATTTGACCCAGTTTACTGATGGAACTTGTGACCAGTGTGGTACTGAGAAGAAACCTATGTATGTACTGAGGGATCAGGTCTGTTAGTGAGGCCCACACAAAGCCTGCCATGAGCAGTGTCAAACTGATATTTTCCAAAGATGTCCATTTTCTGTCGTAGTATATGACTAGAGCTATAAGGAGAGTATCCTGCAATGCTAGTAGTCCTGATTCAGCGTATACAGAAAAGTGAAAGTTATTAGTGTAGCCATAGAAGAGTGATATCAGGTAGGTAGAAATTTCCAACCAGTAAGCTCTCAGGCTGATCCCTGCGGATGACTTGGCAGAGGCTATGGCATAGATTTGTGGTAATTTCACCACGCTGCACAATGCTACCACGGAATAACTGAGGACCCTACTAATAGTCAGGATGAACTCAGAATCCTGGAACATAAGAGACATCTCGATCTTCTCTTCTTTCAAAAAGTGTCAAAGAAATCGACAGGGAACGGGTCGTCAAGTACAGCTCGCTACCGCTAAAAAAAAAGAAGTAAAACGTACAGACGACGGTGAATGACTTTGACGTGGGCTCAATCTGCACGCTCAAATATTTGTGCTAAGTAATCGTAGGAAGTGCGAATATCCATGCACACTAAAAGGGGAATGTGCATACATGTATTTGATTAAAAATGTGTTCAGCTGGGGCTCATATTAGTTGCTATTGTTGATTGCATACTACATGCTTCCACTTGTACACAGAAACACACACAATAGAGGCATAATACTACTTTCAGATGGAGCTCCACTTCAACTTGGGTCTCTTTAATTATTTTTTCTTTCCACCTTTTCCATAGTAAAAACACATACACAGTACAGTACTGCATAAAAACAACGCTACAATGTAATTCAAAATAATCAAGTAGTCACCAACTTCTACGACTGAGCTGAACACTCGAACTAGACATCCATACGTAGCCAGTCCCCATGTTATGACACTCACATCCCCTCGTGACTTCAGCTGGTAGATGTTGGAGATTTGTACCGACGTGCCCAGAGATCCTGTAACAATTGTTGCACTAAGCAGGATCCTGAATACATACTGTGGTACCACGCCCGCCAGCGAAGCGTACACAAAAATAGCAGTTATTATTATGTAAATGATGTTTTCCAAATTCCACTTTCTTTGGTATTGCATTATCAGCACAATAAGAGGAGCTGCTTGCAGTGCAAGTAAACCAGCTTCGCCATATGTGGAGATATTGAAGTTGTTGGTGTAGCCATAAAAGAATCCTATTAAGAATGAACTAATTTCCAACCAGCTGGCTCTCAGGCTAATCCCAGTGGCTGATTTGGCAGACAAAATGGTATAGATCTGGGGGAATTTCATCACGCTACATACTGCTACCACAGAATAGCTGAGCACTCTGCTGACTGTTAAAGCGAGCTCTGAATCCTGGAACGGCAATCCCATGTTTATTAACTTCTAGTCGCCTGCATGCACCGAAATATCTTCAACCGCATACAAGTATCCGCCCAGGTGGGCGTGTTTTGTTTACTGGAGCATGCGCATGTTATCACGATCCCCTTAACCGGTGAATAGAGTTTTACCATACATGGTGGTAGGTCAATAAGTGGGGCAAGTAGAAGAAGGGAGAAGCAGTATTGGAGAACGAGAGCCATGACAGACTCTAAAGGCAATAAAGTGATCGTCTGTGATAACGGCACTGGGGTAAGTGGACGTCCGTTGGTTTGGTAGTGTTCGTTGTGTGAGAGTTATCGTGAGTTCGTTGTGTGAGAGTTATCGTGAGTCTAAACGAACGATTTAGTGTTCGCTAGGTTGGATAAAAGATATATATCTTACACTACATCTACACTAGAAGGGGATGTATATAAAGACTAGTACTAAGTGAGCATGAAGCAGGCAGTATGAGAAGTATATGGTGAATTTCCTTGGATATGCTGGATCTGTGGTAGTAAAGGTCAATGACTGATTTCAGACACACAGAGAGTCTGTCAGAATGAAGGAGATTAATAGGATAGTAATTTCAGTACATGATGTGTTGGGTACAAATTTTCTGCTATTTAGTCGTTATGTTATTACCCCCTTGAACGAACAAGTACAAGTGAAACTAGAAGTGACTTTTTTTTATCATTATTAAATTATTAGAGCAAGTAATAGTAATAGGACCGGGTTAATAAGAACTTGGTTGTTACATGGTATCAGAAATTCTTCATATTAACCTGGTAGTGGCAGTAGTAGTAATAGAATTGATCCTTCCTGTATGTTGTTTGGTGCAGTTTGTGAAGTGTGGCTATGCTGGCTCCAACTTCCCCACACACATCTTCCCCTCTCTAGTGGGACGACCCATCATCAGATCCTCTGCCAAAGTGGGCAACATTGAAGTGAAGGTGAGTGCTCTTCAATTAGAATACACTGCCTATCTGTGAGAGTTCAATACTATTAGTTGCTGCCATTAGTTGTGGGATAGAAAGCAGTAGGAAAACTTAGTTTACTTCTATAACTTTGTTATTTCCATATAAGGCTCCCTTTCTTTCTATCACAGCTAGTCTCCCACTTATATGGCGTTGTCATCGCACAGTGTGTTATTCTGTGTGAAGGAATGCCCTCCATTGTATACTCACTGTACCATGTAATGTAGAGTTAAATGAACGGTGAGGGTGGGTTTCTGCTGATGTATTGGCAATGCATTCACACTACGTATAGTCACATATTTTATGAACCAGCGAGTGATTAAAAGTGTGAGTGAGTGTTTGTGTTTTGTGGTGCTTGTGTGGTTTATTTGTCATTGTGTGTGTGTGTGTGTGTATGTTTGTGTGTGTGTTTGGCAGTGTCCAACACATGTATGCCCACACATTCCCCATCCTGACTGGTGGCCTGTAAAAAGTTATTGAAAGTGCAACTTGTGAGAATGAGGGAACAGTTTGTTATGGCCTTATTTGGAATGGATTGTGTTTGTGTATTGTGTGTAACTTTGTGGAAAATCGCAGCTATTCATATTTGCTTCCACTTCTTCCACATTCTTGTAAACAACTATGTCCACAAGCTTGGTGAGTATGATGCATCACCCTTTACCTGATCACAATTTGCAGGGCTGCATATAGAGAACAAGTCTAGGAGGGGCAAAAACAATTTTATCTTAGATAATAGGAGGGGCAATGAGTACTTAAAAATGTGCACATTCAAGTTGGCATGGTACAGTAGACCCTCAATTATTCGAACACCTCAGGACCGAGGGTTGTTCGGATATTTGAAATGTTCGGATATTCGAAATAAGTCATTTAGCATGGGGTCTTAATCTCTTATCTATTTAATGCACAGCAAAATTCCAATGAATATCATTATAATTATAATGTTCGGATTAGCTAGAGTTCGGATAACTGAGGGTCTACTGTACTAGGAATTTCTAGGAAGGTCGGGTGAATGCCCCCTTAGCCCCCTCGAGTTTTTTCCCCCTGAGGCTTTCATCACTGCTTACATAAATGGAGCACAAGCTTAGCAATCTTCAGATTCTCAGATGGTACTTTAATGGAGTTCTCATCCAATTCTTAGTATGTATTGATGTGCATCAATTAAGAAAAAGAGGCACCAAAAGAAGTGTTACAATGAATTTTTGGTTATAGTTCACTCAGTGAGTTGTTTTTGTTTGTTTGTTTGTTTATTTAAATGCATCATCAAAGTGGATCCTGTATACAAGTGTTGTTGCTAACCCATCCACCTGGCTTTAGCTAGATTACGTTCACACCTTCTGACTCCGCATATTTATCTCCTGCTGTTGATTAGTCCTGCTTGCTGTAGTCTATGTTTTCAGGATGGTCAGTGGATGGAGAGTCTGTATTAAGCATTCAGTTTCCAGCAGTTTTTACAACTAGTTTGTTATTCTCAATTTGATCTCTGTTTCAGTTTCATCAATATAGAGTCAGACATTGTTAGTAATTGACCGAGACCGGGCAATGAATGTGTGTACTGGCTGATATTCTTTCTTGAAGCCATAGTACTCCCTGTCCCTAGCACGTGTGTATTTCACACCTTCTTGTGTTTGTGTCACGTGATGTTCAGGATCTGATGGTAGGAGATGAGGCCAGTCAGTTGAGGTCCATGTTGGAGGTGAACTATCCCATGGAGAACGGCATCGTCAGGAACTGGGACGACATGAAGCATGTCTGGGACTATACCTTCAATGAGAAGCTTCAGGTGGACACCAAGGGCTGCAAGGTGAGTACAACTGGCAGTTTATTTTCTTTCTTTCTTTTTTTTTTTTTTTTTTTTTTCTTCTTCTTTTTTTTTTACCGTTCTTCCCTTCAACCTGTATGCCCAAACAGTTCTGACCTCCTACCTAGTTCATGTATCGGTCAATGCCCAAACAGTTCTGACCTCCTAGTTCATGTATCGGTCAGTCATGTGACTTTTAATTGTCATGTTATATAAACTGGCATGTATCAGTCAGTCATGTGACATATTGACTTACATGTGTCAGTCAGTCATGTGATATTTACTGGCACGTATCAGTTAGTCATGTGACTTGTTATAACTGGCATGTATCAGTCAGTCATGTGACGTATTGACTGGCATGTATATGTTGTGGGAGTATTGTCAGTATATTGGGGCAACCTAGTTTGTATAATTGCGGGGTTAGTTCATAAGTTCTGTAACTCGTGGGGCTCTATTTCAAGTGTCCATCACTATGAATCTAGCAGAGATTGTTAGTCATGGACTGTTTTTGCTATATTAATATAGTTATCAATTTTAGTTCATCATCCAATGCCAGATTTTTAAAAGAAAGAAGTGTAACTGACCAGTAAAAACTGGATGGTGTATTTTGATGTGTGTTTTGCTATAGATCTGATTTAGTATCTTCTTTACATGTTAGGATCTAATTCTCCACTAATTTGTTTTGTATTTAGAATCAACAATACATAAAAAAAATATATTTTTTTGGAAATTTGACGCAACATTGTGGTTTTCAACTGATCAAGAAATTATGCTAGTTGTAGAAGCCTTATGTCCATCCAGAATCTTGAGCAATGCCACTCACTCTGTCATAGAACAGGAACACAAGGATCTCACAGAGCAACAACAAAGACTAGCTTGAGCTGCTGGCGTGTGAATATGCAGTTCTGTTAGCTGCAGATAACTACACAGCACAGCCTTCATGACTTCATTAGTGGGGCTATTTATCTATATAATAATACGCTTGTGTGTCAGTAACGACAACGACCGACAGTGTGTGTATTCATGAATAATTCATGAGCTTTGGACGGATTGGTAAGGCATCACCATCTCGCGGTAGGTAAAGTGTTGTCACTTTCAGTAGAAATTGCTGGTTAATTCTAAAAGGCGGGTGCATAGGCAATGGAAGGCGGTGTAGGTTTCAAAAAGGGAGGGAGGCGAAAGAGAAGGTAGAAGGCGATTAATCGTAACTAAAAAGTGGGTGGAATTGGCGAGGTAAGGCCGCGTAGGTTTAAATTGGAAGGGAAGAGAAGGCGAGTGATTAATTGCAACTAAGAAACGGGTGGAATCGACGAGTAAAGGCGGGTGTTAGTTTCCATACAGTTCGAGCATGTGTCAGTCTTTCTCCAAGACTGTGTGATTAACACACATGTGCCCTGTGCTACTAATGCATATGTGGTTGTGATGTACCAGGAAGTATATCTATTATGTTGAAAGTATTTGGATTATTGCATGTTTCTTCAAGATGGTGACTGAACTGTGTGTGTGTGTGTGTGTGATCAGGTGATGTTGACAGAGCCTCCCATGAATCCTATGAAGAACAGAGAGAAGATGATAGAGGTGAGAGTTATGCAGTTACTTCATGAAGCAATATTTGTACAGTAGAATGTCATTTATTCGAACACATTGGGACCGAGAGGTGTTCGGATAACTGAAATGCTCAGATAACTCAACACCATAGAAAAAGTGTTATAAAAACACTAATGAAGGGGCGTGGCCAAGCAATTCTACATGTCTGCTTGTACTGCTATTTGATATTAGGTGCTTGGATAACTGAGTGTTCTGATAACTAATGTTCGTATAACTGACATCCTACGGTGTGTGTGTGTATAGGTGATGTTTGAGCAGTACCAGTGTGCTGGTGTCTACATTGCCATTCAGGCTGTCCTCACACTCTACGCTCAAGGTCAGTCCAAGTCAGTGCAGGTTGTTGTGAAGGGCACTATTTAGAATATTCACGTGTGCATCACGCTAGTTAGCCTGGTTTTGTTTATTGGTGTCTTTCACTTGGATCTTCCTGGTGGGAGGCGTGTCAAACCACGCAGCTGTGCCATGCAGGATAAAAGGAAAGACAGAGTGAGGTACACAAGGTGGCAGGTGCTCCCTCTCTCCCCTGTTTCTACAGGGACCATGTGGAGGACAGCACATTTGCCTGGTGGTACAATTGTTATAGAGCACAGTAAACTACAGATATCTAGCATGGAATGAACCACTTATTACACTCGGCAGAGTGGTATGGCTGAAATATTTTACTGCCATATCACACTCTGACTCGTGTAGTACATACTATATATAATATATATAATTAGAAGAAAGTTTAGAAAACAAAGAAGCAAAGCTAATATGTAAATGCTATTTAACGTAGTTAAATGAGGTTAGCATTGGAAGTGGGTCGCCCTATCCCTGGCGCCCACGCGGCAAAGGGCGCAGGTGGGATGATAGCATGGGCATGCGGGTGGCTTACATACTGTATGCTATTGTACTGCACAACTAATGTTAGCCACAGGTGTGAAAGGGGTAGAGATAATGTATCCACCACTTAGTGGTGTGATAACCAGGCTGGCCTCAGCACCCCCATGGCCGCACCTGGCCATGGTGCGGCCATGGGGCTTTGCCCCCCAAAGCATAGCTTAGCCCCGGTAATCAGATTAGAATCACTTGCGAGAAATACGGCCGGGCAGAATGCTCACAGGGGCAGCCAGCCTGGCCTGGCCGAACTCTAGTAGTAAGGTAAGAAATAGTCTGGCGAGACAATCCCGTGTGTATGTAGGCGACAATGTTAGCTACATTAATAGTATGTAACTGTTGAAGACTTAAAGTGATAGAATTGGCACCTTTTCACACCACAAGTGGATTGATGGCTGGCCCAGAGTTGTAATGGTTTCTGATGCAAATTTTTGGTAGTTATACAGTTTGTTGTTGTATTTTTTATTTCATCTCTCCTGAGACTGTTATCATGCGATTGTTCCTGGTGGGTGTGGTGATTGTTCCTGGTGGGTGTGGTGATTGTTCCTGGTGGGTGTGGTGTTTGTGTAGGTCTATTGACAGGTATCGTTATCGACTCTGGTGATGGTGTGACTCACATCTGTCCTGTCTACGAGGGATTCTCATTGCCACACCTTACCAGAAGATTGGACGTCGCCGGCCGAGACATCACACGCTATCTCATTAAGCTGTTATTACTCAGGGGCTATGCCTTCAACCACTCGGCTGACTTTGAGACCATCCGCATGATGAAGGAGAAGCTCTGCTATGTAGGGTGAGTGAAAAGACATGATGGATATGGGAATACATGTACAACAGGAAGTGAAAATAAATAATAGCTAGGTGAGAATGGTAATTTGCTCTCAAATTTTTTTCTCTCCGTTGTAGCTGAGGAAGGTCTGGAGTTAGTTAAGATATGCTAGTTGTATAACAGGATTATGTATGTCAAGTATATTAGCAGGGGTGTGGTGATAGTAGTAGTAAGACTTTGTGCTGGAGTGTAGTGTGATGTCAAGGTGTGTGATGGTATGTATGTGTGTATGTGTGTGTAGGTATAATATCGAACAGGAGCAGAAGTTGGCCACAGAAACCACATTCCTGGTGGAGAGCTATACGGTGAGTGTTGGGGCTGCTGAAGCTCTCCAACGAGTGTTCAATGAAGACTTAAATGCCTGAAGGGAATTGATTGTCACGCCTGTATTGTCACACCACGATCTTGTGGTCAAAAAAATCTATTTTAGTGACGTGGCAATTTTAGTTTGTACCTTATTTTATTTTCATTAGTTCAGAAAGGGAATAACAGGAAATGGTCATGCAGTGAGGAGGGCTGGGTTTTCCCTTAAAGAAAATTTAAACTATATACACTCAGTACTATGTATGCATGTTACATGTGTGAATTTAATGTTGAAATAAAGGATGGTTTTTACTATGCATCTCATACTATAGGCCACACCCTCTAACACTGATGTCCCTCCCTTTTTTGTTCCCCTGCCATAATTCGTGTCAGTGCCAGTAACTTGTAGCTGTACTAGCACGAACATTGCATTGCTTAAATTTTACAGTAAAGTTTTGCTAAGTATTCACCTTTTCCTGCCCATTGTCCATGGCTATTCTTAAAGCTCTCTCTCTCTCTCTCCAAGTCCCATTCTTCTTCCACGTCATTAAGTGAGTCACTCCTGTAATTACTAGCAAAATTGGTCTAGCTTATTAGGATGAGATTCCAGCAGGCCAAGTTTCAAATAGTGTTTGTGCGACATTCCATAGGTATAATTCATGGTTTGGTTTTATTAAGCAATATTCTGTCAATCACACTGCTTGTTCATCTTCTTGTCATATAATAACATGTAGTGTGTTCAATGCTAGCAAACTTGTGTGTGTGATTACCTCTACTTACGGCACACTTTACTGCTCATGTCATAGTTTAGTGTGTAACCTAGAAGAGGAATATTATATCATGTGCCAATGGTGCTGTGTCATGTGACTATCACATGATACGAAGTGTCCAAGTGTATACATTAGGCACTCAGCACATTTGCTCACAATTTAATATTTAATACTTAAAAGTGGTGGTTGTTTAGGACTTATAAGGGGGGTGCGTCACCACAGAATTGTGGTTATACATTTTTTGTCATAACTTTACTATGCGTGCATATTTTTTTCAATTTGAGGCATAAATATTGCCCATCTGAAACTCCTTGAAATGAGCTAAAAATATGTGCAGAAAACCACACCCATCAACATTCTGAGGCAGCAACATCAAGAAAACCCTTACCCACCCTTGCGAAACTAAACCCCTCCTACTTCAACATTAAGGCTTCAAAATTCACATACACATTCTTTAATATCTTATTTACAAAGTGAAGTGTCCATTGTCCATGGCTATTCTTAAAGCTCTCTTCAAGTCCGACCCTTCCTCCATGTCATTAAGTTAGTCACTCCTGTGATTATAATAATAGCAAATTTAAGTTTTAATTGACAATATTGGCTGTTAAAATGAGAAAATTTGCTTTTATTGTAATTATTTCAGCCAAGAACGAGTGAACTCCTGTAATTACTAGCAAAATAGGTCTAGCCTATTAGGACGGGGTTTTAGCAGGGCAAGTTTCAAATAGTGTTTGTGCGACATTCCATGGGTAATAATTCATGGTTTTATTGGGAAATTTTGTATTGATCACACTGCTCGTTCATCTTCTTGTCTTATAATAACATGTAGTGTGTTCAATGCTAGCAAACTTGTGTGTGTGATTACCTCTACTTACGGCACACTTTACTGCTCATGTCATAGTTTAGTGTGTAACCTAGAAGAGGAATATTATATCATGTGCCAATGGTGCTGTGTCATGTGACTATCACATGATATGAAGTGTCCAAGTTTATGCCTTATACCTTAGACACTCAGCACCATTGACTCACAATTTTAATAATGTAATAAGTGGTAGTTGTTTAGGACTTGTTAACAATAATAATGTGAAGGGTTGAAGTTGATTATATCACATTGTGTTCATCTTCCTTAGCTACCAGATGGTCGTGTAGTGAAGCTAGGAGGAGAAAGGTTTGAAGCTCCAGAAATTCTATTCCAGCCTCATCTCATCAACATTGAAGGTGCAGGAATGGCCGAACTTCTCTTCAACACCATCCAGGCAGCAGACATCGACACTCGATCAGAGTTCTACAAGCACATTGTTCTCTCTGGAGGATCCACCATGTATCCTGGACTTCCTTCCCGTCTGGAGAGGGAAATAAAACAGTTGTACCTAGCCAGGGTGCTCAAGGGGGATACTGCCAAGCTATCAGTGAGTGTTCAAAGGGCCGGGACCAGGAGAGGGTACAATGGTTTAGTATGGTGTACTAAAAGGAATGGAGTTAGTATGTGGGTCTCATATTTAACCGGAGAGCAACACAAGCATCGACGATCCTTTACCCACTATTTATTGCTCCCAGTTTCATAAGGCATCTCTTACTTGTATAGTCCAGTAATCAAATAGCCAATAATTGATTTTTAAGTGTGTTTCAGCCACCTTAGCTGTAGACCATTTACATGTTTGGTAAAGGGTGGTTGAATGCACTAAAGGATATCTCCATAATATTATGAATTAAAATTTAGCACTTTAATGAAAGCAGTTGTAGCTAGCGTGTCTTTAATCTTTTCATTAGCTAACACCTTTGTGTGTGCATGTATATTTAGAAATTCAAAATTCGCATAGAAGATCCTCCTCGTCGCAAGCACATGGTGTTCCTTGGAGGAGCTGTGTTGGCAGACATCATGAAGGACAGAGACACCTTCTGGATGTCACGGGAAGAATACCAGGAGAAGGGACTCAAGGTTCTGGAGAAGTTGGGCGTGTCTGTCAAATAGGTGTGGTCTTCATTTTCAATAAACATTTTTTGATTTTCTTTTTGTTCCTCTTCGTTCGCAAAACTTGCCATTTTGTGTTTTCTTATTTTTAAATTGCATACGGTAATAGATTGTATGCATTGTTGCTGTAGTTATGTTTAGGAATTTATTTATATTATTTCTGTGTGGATATACTCAAATTATTGTCAGTTAGTTTTTGTTTACATGAATGGATTTGTATATTTTTTAAAGTTTGTTGGAAAGGGAGGTTGGATGTGCAGCAGTTTCTCCTTCACACACACTTGGGGCACAGTGGAAGAGAACCTGGGCAACTTGCCTAGCATGAAATTGTCCTGGAATGTTGGGACAACCAATTAAGCGACCACAGTTACATGAACGTCACTCCTACGCTTGACCACATAAAAAAACAACAACTACATTGCTGTGCGTTATCTAGGAATTTTTAACAAAACGACCGTGCTTGTTGTCGAGTACTATAAATCTTATATTATAGTCCCTGGTATTCCCGTACAAAAATGTATTACAGCGAAAAGGTTAATATAGTTTGTAGCAACCATTGAATGTAATGGGGGAAATGACCGGAGAGAGCTAATGGGCTATAAAATAGTTGTAAACCAATAAAAAATGGTTTGTAGCTATTGTAATTTACAAATCCACGCCGCTCGGACTTTGCCCTCGTGTCTCGGGATTTATAAATCGCATACACACCTCAATACTGGTTTATAACTATTACTTAGTCTGGCCAACTCATTACATCACGTCACTGAGTTACGTAGACTGGATCTATCACATAATATTGACCTTCACTCAGCTATGGCTGTAATAGCTGCACTAAAGATTGTCCATGTCCGTCAGATATCTACCTCAACATTGACACTGAGGATTAGCTGTTATACTAATGGTGTTCATGTAGAAGGTCTAGTGTTTCCTGGAGACAACACTACTCTTACTGATATAATGGTCCACTCAACATCCCACAAGGCAGAGAATTTTACACTTGGGATTAGTGTCTGTCAGTTTGAAGCCACTACTTACCTCCCGGTGAGATCTACAGTACTATTAGACAGTAGTTACTCAGAATCAGAAGTTGAAGAATTAGGTAAGTATTGTCTAATATTAAATATATACATATGTAGGACTCAATAAATTATTCTTCAAATTTTAGCTATAATGATATTCTCATAAACTCAACCTGTAATTCTTTGCTGCCTATAATGTTTGAAATTCAACATAAAATTCTCAACTTATTAAATGAAAGTACTAATAGCTAAATGTTATCCCTTGGTGTCTATAATAAGTATTGGAGCATAATTGAAGTTTCATTAGAATGCATTGCAGAAGTTTACTGTTGCGAGTTGGAAATTCACAATTACATTTTGGTTTTCATATGGACTTGTCACCATTATATTATTCTGTATGTATCCATGCTGTCTTGCTATCAAACACATTAACTATTTGAGAATGGGGTTAATTAAGTATAGTTAAGCCTTGCAGAGTTTGACAGAAACAATACATACTACTTTTTTTTTTAATTGAGAGATAGCAATGAGAAAAGATTTATATACTTTTTATTAATAAATTTGCATATTTGTGTTATGAAATATTACGGATTAGCTAAGTGGTGAACAAAAAAATTACTTTAAAATGAATCTGTAGTTAGTTATATAGTCAGTTCCTTTATATAAAATTACCAAACATTCTCTGTCTTATTTCTTTTCCTTGAATAAATTCATTGCCAATACTTAGCATGTCAAGTGAGTCTGTGTATTCTTGATGAATATGCAAAATCATCAAGTTATTGAGGCGCTCTTGGCCCATTGTTGATCTCAAAAATGTTTTGACTCGCCTTGAGAGATCTCTCCGATGCAGCATTAGTAGCAGGCATTACTAACAGGAGTTTAAGTAATTTGAAAACACATGAAAGTGCTACTCTCTGAGGTGGAGACAATTTTGATATTGGACACTTGACTTATTGTGATTTCTCTCTCAGTAGATTCTTGAACATAAAGTGAGTGAAAAAGTGGAAGTTGAGTTACTAAATCTTCTTTGCAGAGATCATCTTTGTAGAAAGAATGTACATACTCTAACTCTGATTCGTAAGAATCACCACTGCATGCCTTTAGGACTAAATCTTGAGATTATTTATAAACTTGATATTCTGGCTGGTCAAACCTATTCTTAATTGCTTCAACAATTAAGTCTAAGGCTTCAAAACAGATTTGTCTGTAATGATCTTCAGGACAAGTAGGGTAATCACTAGCTGACAATCCCACCTCAAGATACTGTGGTGCACGTCGTTTTCGAGGCAGACTAGGAGAGCTAACCTGAAAGTGATCTTGATCAAGTAAGATTCGCTTGTAGAATAATTTAAAATTTTCTTCAAAGATCTGACAGGAAACTTCCAATCGGTAGGCTGGTATGGCTGATCTGGAACATCCATTACCCCAGTTTCTGCAATTACCCCAGTTTCTGCAGTCACCCTAGCCTCTGTAACCTTTGAGCACTCAGCCATCTCTGAACGGAAGAGAAATGCAGCTGCTGTACCATAAGTATGCCCACGCGCAAGTGAAAAATTTGCGTGCCGTAACCCACCCATTCCATCTTTTCAATTTTTACTTGGAGAATAGTACCGCGAGACCAAAAAAGTGGTACGGCCATGGCCGTACCAGCCGCACCTTAGGCGCCGGCCCTGGTAGAGGATGATAAAAATAATGCTACGATATTCCTAATTTACTAAAGTTAGTACATCAAGCACCACTGTGTGGGTGGAGTAGTCTGGTGTCGCTGACCCTTTTTCTTCCCTATATTGGTGGGCGGGAAGGAAGGAAAGGGTCTGGTAGCTCTAGTATATAGTATCAACGACTTGTGCAAATGACATCACAGGTTTATTGTGTCATCATTAATGCATAGGCTAAAATCAATCGCAAGTCAAACATTTAGTTGCAAGTAAACATTTTGTTAGAATGTCTCGTTGCGACTGTGGTGTTTCAATAATGCAGAACAACAACAACAATATTGGCTGGTTCACACTTGGGTAGGAGTTGGACAAGCACTCTTTCCATACCCTGTAGGGAGAGCTACAAAAACATCTCATTTTAAAAATCCCTTTCATCTGTTCTTGCTTTACGCACGAAACTGTAACTTCTAAACACGCTCTTCGTCACTTGATCTTCCATAGCTAACAACGCGGAATAAACTGGGGCGCATTGAATATGTGGTTGAGGAATGTGCTTAATTAACGATTCTGCAATCTGATTGGAGCGCCACTATTTTGGTGCCGGCACAAGTCATTGATACTAGAGCTACCAGACCCTTTCCTTCCTCCCCGCCCACCACTATAGGGAAGGAAAAGGGTCGGGGTGACACCAGACTATGGGTGGAGTACTTGCTAGATTTACATAAATGATTGAATAACTGAATCTTCAGCTTCATTAATTTACAAAACCTTGAATTCCTATGGTTGAAATGAATGCTCTTTACTTGCTTTTGTTGTTTAGTAGTCTGGCCAAAGCCAGACATGCTGGACCAGCTCTACTAGAATCCATTTAAGATTCTGAAAAGTCCTGAGTGACTAGGTCCATTCACATTATAGCTAGTTACACTAGTTTTAGTTTAAGTACAGAATAACAGAATATCAACGTTTGAGTACCATACGGTGCCCTTCATCAGGTTACAAAGTTCAAATTTGTTTTAGTTGTGCAAGTTCTCTTGTATCAAAGTTCTCATATAATACAAATCAATAAGCATAACCCAAATGTCCATACTGTGAAATATGAAAGACCATAAGAAATGAATAAGATACAGGAAGTAATCAATTAATGCTAACTGTCACATCTCCCCTTCTAAGAACCTAATGATAATAATCGGGGGGGGGGGGGGGGGGGGGGTTGAATATTAGTTCCAGTTTGTGAGCGAGTTTGTATCCTGCTGGGAGTTGTTGACGATTGTGGTATTTCTTCTTCTACTGTGGATTCTCTGTTATCTCGATTTATGCACCACAGGTGAATTGTGAAGACTTGTTTCTGTCTTTGAGCTAGAGTGTCTTGTTCTGGCTGTACCCTAAGATGGTGTCGATTTCTTTCGATTCTGCCTGATGGTGTATCCACCACATATGATCTTGGACGATTTGCCTGAGTAACCACAGTTCCACCATGGTTCCACTCACTAATCCTCCTTCAGCAAATCCATACGGGTGTATCCTCCAGAATCTTAGGACCAGGTTGGACTCGGTGACGCTGGTCGAAATGATTTCGCATATTTTGTTTCCTTGTCTGGTCTTTCTTACGAAACTCCTCCAAATACGGCCAAGTTGGTATGAGAAAATTATCTGTTTGGGGAACTAGAGTTCGCATTCGACGTCCCATACAAAGTTCAGCAGGGCTCAGGTTGCACCATGATAAGGGAGTATTCCGATAATTCAAAAGTGCCCTGTATGGATCAGAAGCAGCAGACTGCCTCAATAGTTGTTTGACTGTTAGTACAGTGCGTTCCGCTTGACCATTACTTTGTGGGTTCCTGGGGCTACTCGTAGTGTGAGTAATACCGTAATCCCTAGTGAACTCCGAGAATCTTTGAGAAATATATTGTGGGCCATTGTCCGTACGCAATACTTCTGGAATTCCATGTCTAGAAAACACTGCTTTAAGGCTTGTGATAACTGCACTGGATGTGGTAGTGCTCAGCCTGATCACCTCTGGATATCTCGAAAATAGTCCACCATGATTAGGTAATGTTCACTGTTAATCTCAAAAAGATCTGAACCCACTACTTGCCAGGGATACTTCGGCAATGGTGTTGTCATAAGTGGTTCTCTTTTTACTGGAGCCACCTTTGCACATTCTGAACACTGTTTGACAAAATTTTCCACTGCTCTTGAAACTCGTGAGAGCAAGGTTTGATTCTTACTATTCCATACATAGCAGGATTGAGTGAGAGTATTCAGAGAGTGTGTAGAGACTTGGACATCAAAACAGCATTTAAGTCAGGTAAGACACTAAGATCACATCTTACTAAAGTCAAAGATACTATATCCATTACCACCAAGTCATCCATAATGTACAGTATATCCTGCAGTTGTGGTAAAGTATACATAGGTGAAACAACTAGATGGCTTGAGCAGAGAGTAAAAGAACATCAGGATGCTTGTAAGAGAGGTAATGAGAAGGATTCAGCCATTGCTGAACATGCTTGGCAGCTGCATCACCCCATTAAAGGGAAGAGGTAAGAGTTGTAGACAGAGAGCCAGTAAGAATCGCAAGTTGAAGATCGAGGAAGCTCTACAAATACAGATGACACCTGACAACAACAAGTTTAACAGAGACATAGGTTTAGAGCTTCCAGGATGCTGGCTGTTCATGCTGCATGCAAATAACCTTCCAGGATATAACAAACAGTATACCCTCCAGAAATCTTGCTGTTTACATTGTTATTATATTACCACAGAGAGTTTGACCTCAGTTGACCCCTGAAGAGGACTTTGGCAAGAAGTCGAAACATCAGGTTACGTTTTAATTAACAATATTGGCTGTTAGAATGATAAAAAATTGTTATTATGGTATCATAGTTGTAACGTTTTAGATATTTTGAATTCATATGTAATTATAAAGTCAAGAAAGAGTCATTATGGGCACAATAATAGACGAGGTAAGTTGGTTTTAAATCCGAGCTCTTATGATCACTGGAAATGCTACTACGTCTTTAGCAGTAACTGTTCTAGCTCCAGTAAACTAATACACATTACTAATGTCCTCTTTGCCATTGTTGCTCATAACTAAACAGTTACATGTTATCAATAAGACTGTTATCTCAAACCACTCTTAACATAGGAATTTGTAGAAGCTAGAATAGTCACTAAAAAGAAGTGAGCATTACACACAGCCCCAGCAGTACTTTTTGTCCAAACAATTTGTGATACTTTGCTGAGTATTAGTATGAGGCCCAGAAGAACCGGTCTGGTTTTGGCCAGACCATCTTTTAAAATGGGGAATAAAAAAAAAAAAATACATGGCCAATTTTTCATTAAATTTACATTTTTATGGTAAGGGTCTCCAAATGATGACGTTTGAGGTAATAATACGCGGGCTGATCTACGTAAGCGTGACGTCTAAAATGTGCGCATGCGTATTGCTGCGATAGGTTCAGCTGGTGGCGCCATTTTACCGCACTTTTCAGTGACATTGGCTGCCCAGTTATAACTAATCACTCGTAGTTTATAGTTTGTACGAGCTTCTAGTTGTGCGCTAAAACTGGTTGAAGGTTGCGGAGGGTTATCTGGAGCTACAAAGCTTAGAGGAAAGAAGCACAGGACCGCGGCTAAACGCCTCCTCAAGTAAGTCTGATTGTTGTGTGCTTAAGCGTGTATTTAAACTCTATTCTTACTTTCTTGGTGCGTGTATTTAAACTCTATTCTTACTTTCTTGGTGTGACGAATTTCTGGTGCGTGTATTTAAACTCTATTCTTACTTTCTTGGTGTGACGAATTTCTGAAGTACTCAACAGTAATGTGAAGAATCCAGCACATCACCTACACTTTAGCTATGGCCACACACATTCCAGTATTACTTGGTCCTTAACACTGAATCATTCATATCATTTTATTCATGATTTTACTATATTTTCTATCTACTTGTTAAATTTCAACTTTTTTTAAATTATACAAAAAAAAATTGACAATTAATATAATTTTATGACATTATACAATATATATTATTACATAATTTTATGATGACATGAAATTGTGGTAGATACAAGCAGCAGTTGAATTTGGAGGGTGGTAAATAGCATCACCATAACCATAGAGAACTGTACCTATATAGACATGAGGAGTAATGGACAGCTAAAGCATAAATAGTGGCATATAGAGTCTATGATGAATTGTATATCTTCTTGGTCAGCAAACAGTAAATTGGCTGAGTTTCTAAATAAATAGGCCCTATTTAAACAGGTAAGAAAATCTGAGTGGACAAGCAACCCGTGATACAAACCTACCTCACATTGTAGCTTGCTCTTGTAAGTAGCCTTGAATAGCAACAAAGTTCTGAGCCTAAAATGAACCAGAATGTCAAGCAGAAGGGGTAGAAACGAAGTCACCAAACTACGACTGCTTTTTGTTTACAATTGTCTCTGAGGTACTGCGCACGTGTTTGGCCCGGTTTGAGACTATAAAGGGGAATACCCGTATTACTGGTGGGTAAAGCGTTGCGCGGCACAAACCAATTACGATTAATGACGACGCGTAGACGAAAATGTGACGTCAAATAAAATGGCGAATAATGTATTGCAGTCTATGAGCGATGCGCGGTTCTCTACCTTCTATGAGTTAAAGTGATTTTGTAGCAGTTGGAAACAACATTTGGAGGAGTAACAGGTACATGCATATCAAAAAGCTGTATTTTGTTTCTATATGATAAATTTAAAAAGTTCACTCTTTAAGCTGGACGCACTGTAAAAAAAAAAAAAAAAAAAAGGCTGTGAGAACATAGATTGTTTTGCTGGGTACAAATCGACAATCTTTACCGAATATTTCCTTCTCTAGTGGCTTGGCATTAATGCTTGCAATAAATAACGAAGTCTCTAAGATATTAATTTGTGGCAAGCATACAAATACAATTTGCAATGTAGTTAGCGCTGTCAGTAACTGATGCTAACAAATTTTAGCTAGCTATTTACAAATTAGTGGATAAAAGCATGTACACCCATGAACTGTTTTGGCCATACCCACTTCCTGGCTGGACCAATTCATGAGATCTTTCACCCCTGCATGGTGATTCATAGATGAACTGTTTTCTGGTAATTTTATTATTTTTATACTATGTATTTACATGTATGTAGCATGAAGTAGTCTTGCCAGGTGCTATAACAAGTGATCATCATTAGACACAGATTAAAAAAAATTGCAGATCTTTAAAAAAAATTATTGTCCTTCTCTTTATTTTTTGTATGGTTATAAAATTCCTTCAAGCTTTTCAAGTGTAACTGTATCACTTTTGTGATGTTATAGTACTTTAGGTATGAGAAGTTTGGAAATGACTGCTTAGAAATTACACAAAAAAATGGCACTTGCTATTAAACGAGTTATTACAAATGAAAAACACAGAAATAAAAGAGAAAAGCATGACACAATGCCAACAAGACTCTTGTTTGTACTGTATTGTTCATCAGATAGCATCATTAGCTCCAAAATTAGAGTCAGTATTCTGCAAGTAGAACAAAAATTAAATTGAATAAATACCAATTAAATAAATAAATTTATTTATTCAGTAATAATAATAATAATAATAATAATAATTTATATGTACACATAATAATAAAATAAAATAAAATAAAAAAATAAAGAAATAAAATGAAGTCAGGTTGTGATGCCTCCGTATACTGATACGGAGTTCCCTCGCTGAATTGCAATCGAGAGACGCTGCAGGAGATAGTCAGTTTAACGAGGTTCCCCTGTCTCCAGCCTGATCCGTCTACCCAGATCCCTTATCAAGGCCATCGACTTGATAAATAAATATTTAATGATAATAATTAATAAAATAAAAAGGACAAAAAAAAAATCAGTTAAATAATAGAAATGGAGAAATCACATGTTCTCGAAGGCTGACCATTTAGTCAGACCTCAGATTTATGATAGTCATGGCAAACATTGCTAGAAACTACCAAAATGAGAAGCCATGCTCATCATAGACATTACTAAGCAATAGATATGCTTAAAATTTATTAACAAAATGTAGAAGTATTATCACTTAAAGAAAGATAGAAAATGAAAGCCAGGATAATATTGCTGGATCCTCTGAAAGATATTGTAGGGGCACTTTAGAATAAAAAATTTATGATCCAGTATGCATTGTTTTTTTGTTGTTTTTTTGCAATAAAGTCAAATTCAAAAGGGATCTAAGTCCCATGAAAAACGTACACAGGCAGTACTGAGACAACCAAAAACAACAACAACAACAACAACAGAGAATGTACAATAAAAAAAAAAATGACGGAAGAGACACAGTTTCTGCCGAAGTCCACTATTATCAATCATGTTATTGAATTACACAAGAATAATTGATTACATTGGGAATGAGTCCTCTGATTCTAGCCCCATTGAGAATGTCTGGCACAAGATGAAGGGATATCATCAAATAGAAGTGAAACAACAACAATGGTGGAAGCTAAGACTTGGTGGACATAATTGTATCGAGTGTATGAGACTTCTAAGAAAAGTTATACCACACATTACTGATTGAGATGGAGAAGCCAATGATAAATTAAAATTAAAATACATTTTACTGAAATAATGGCTACCTATACTTATAATGCAATAATGCACATGTTTCTTATAGAGTGTTGAATCAATTCCACTTGTGTCTTCTGATGGAGTACAGTTTATAGTGATGTCTACTTCAAAATAGTATCTTGAGCTCTACTTGTAATTGACTTCACTTTTCAAAGCAAAGCATACACGAGGTCAAGCCTCTTAGCAGGTACTTACAAGAAACCACACCTGAATGGAGACTGAGGTTTGTTTACTACATCTTACTATCTTTTTACATGCCACTGCTTTTGTATGTAGCTTGGTATAATATGACCTTACTTACATTTTGTGATGAGCATACACACACAGCCACACCCACACGCATACACACACACTCTGGTCTCAAGTGGCCCACAACGGGTCACGTGTCTCTCCTAGTGGAAGGTGTGAGTAGAGCCTCAACTCTGTTGTGGGTCATGATTACGCAGATGAACTGCAAGGCCACCAGCACTCTGGTCTCAACACACAGTAACCAAGCCTGCAGAGTAGTTTTAGCCTTTCTAAGATGCTGTCCATTACCCAACTGCATGGAGTAACTGTGTGGAGTAATTACTCATACATACATACACACACACACACACACACACACACACGGAATGATATAGAACTAATAAGCTAAGTGAACTATAAAATGTAGTCATTTTACTTTTGGTCAATTATGTATGTTATTGCATCTGAGTCTGAGCCTTGCTGGTATCAATTCTTTCGTGCTAATAAAACAATAGGTTTATATTAACCCTCAGTGTGCATGCACGAGAGGGTTATAGTAGTAGTCTGTCGTTCATTCTGTCACTCTGTCAACAGCGGATCTCGAAGATGGCGGACTTTTTAATTATTTCCAGCTCTGCTACTCAGAATCACGTGCACTCAAGTGAGCATACACATTTTACCACGTCTGGTTCAGATTTGTTGCTTGCGTTCTATAGTTCCAGTGCTTAACTTCTTTTGTATGGTGTTGGAAAGTCTCTGCTGCTGGAGGCGTGCTTTCATCAACTGTAAATATAACTACTCTCCAAAATATGTGCCTTTTAAGAAGCCATAGCTAGAAAAGTTAAAATTTATATTCATAAACTAATACTGTTACAAGCTGAAACTTCAATAACTTGGTTATTTTCAACAATAGTGACTTCTTTTGCAAGTTATTGCATTTTTTGACTATCGCTGAGAGTTTGCACTCTTAGTGCTCTAGTTCTTGGAGGAAAACAAACAAACAAACAAAACAAATAACAACAACAAAACAACAACAGAAAACTGCTGCTTAATACAGATAACATACAGTCTTGAAAACTAAGTTTAGTATCACACATTTGGTCGTTGCTGTCATGCTTCAATCACAGTCAATATTTATACTATTTTTGGGTATTGGGAATGTGGGGCCGGAATAGGCCAACCCAACATTTACAAACTCACACACTAATTATATTCATAGTCATGCCACATTGTAGTAGTAATTAATACTTCTGGGATTACCACCTGAGCTGGACTCATTGTTCACTGTCTTTGTGTAAAAGTGCGGGGCTCTACCCCTCATCTACCTACTCCTATATAGTCACTGAGCACTGTAGATTCTTTGTCCATTTGACCAACTGAGCCTGTTTGTGTTACTGCATGTCTTTTAATATAACTTTAATCATTATTAATTGACCAACTGTGGGATACTAGCAAGGTCTGTCAGTGGAACTGGTGGCAGACAACCTTATCGAACTATCAGAGGATACTAGGCACCACAGGGAACTCCATAAATCATCTGTATTGTGGTAAAGGGTTCACAGTGCCATTGCAATATACACAGTATTAATCATAATTTGGTAAAGGGTTGAGCACTCCACGAATGAATTTTAGTGGAGGCGGATGAGGGGCCTGGCCCCCTCAGCCCAGATCCTCCCCAGTAATACACAATAAATTAGTATTAATGATGTGCATGTTCACAGCCTGAACAACTTTATAACCAACAATAAATCCAATCAAGGGATACAACATAGCAACTTAGAAAAGCAAAAATATAATCAACACTGAAGTTCTAGTGTTGTTGTTGTTGTCGTTTGTTTACACACTAGTGGAATAGAAACTATGGGATGTCAAGGTGGCCACAGTTCACCTTTCTCACCATAGGCTTACTGCACACATATTATGCTTATCCTTAATAAATATGTTTGAAGGTAGGGTCAAATATATTAGTGGGTACAACTTTGACTGATATGAGTTTTGTGTTGCATTAGTAGCTATAGGGTTTTATGTTGTAAGATTGATCATCTGATTTGACAGTCGAGGCTCATTGAGCTTTGGGTAACAAACAATTTACAGTAACACTGAAAACCTTTTACCATAATTGTATGTCATAGGACAACTGCATGCTAACAGGTTCTTCAATGAAATAAATGTCCGAATCAATCATAAATATTTCAATAAATTTTGTAAGTTTGGGCTCCTCCCTGTTGTTAATGCTGGATCCTCCCCTGTATGACTTCCTGTTTATGCCTGGTATCTCATACTTGTGGTCACTTGACTCAAGTGCTTGTATTGTGGTCGCAACAAAAATAGTAGTGGAGTAGAGTATGTACCAGCTTGTAATTAGAGGATATGTACCTGCATACTAATAAGCACGTGAAAAGAAGTCAAGTGGTAAAGAAGGAGAAAAGAGATAATGAGTCAGAGGAAGAGAGAATGGATGGCCAGTTTGTGCACCACCCACCTAGATTTAATGAATTTATGGAATAGTTGGCATACAAAAACAAGCCAAGTACTGGAAGAGCTCGTCATTATTAGTATTTTCACGACCATAATATGATGGCTTTTATATGGCGTATGATAGTACAAGTATACATGTAACTATGTAGTTACCAGATATATTAAAACGAGCCGATCATGTTTCTATAAAATGCTATAAGCCCATATAAGCTTCAAATTAAGTAATCTTATAGGAGTCTCGAATAATAATCATAAAATAATATAACTAGTGGTGTGCTTGAGCACAAATGGCGAGCGAGCCTATACTATTTTTATATGAATGATTTTGACTTCTAACACTGAAGCTACTAAAAATAAGGTCCAGTTTTTAAATTTCGCATACACGGTAAAGGGATTTCAGTGCCATAGTAACAACTCTCTGCAACTGCTTGAATTGAAGGGAAAAAACAACAACAAAACAATACACGTTATTTAAAAGTTTTCTTTGTGATATTGTTTAGCTAAGTAGTGGTTGTAACACACAATGCTTTGACACAACTGGACATGCACCTACACAGACTTACCTTCGCAGTAGTCTAGTGGACAATGTATTTTCAAGTAAATACTGTTGCGCACGGCTTATAACCATGACAAAGAGCGCATTGACTTACCACCTCCACTAACTCGAATAGAAATGGAAGTCCCTTAAGTTTTCAAGTTTTAACTGCACCCGCAAAAGAATTCAAAACGGTAAACAATTCAATTTCTAGGGTGATACGGGTACTGATCGATAAACCAGAGGATTCTGTTTAGTGCAATTAGGGACGGGGGTCGACAACCGAACTAACACAAAAACGCGAGGGTCAAAGTACAAAATGACATACATACGTCCATACATATATCTAAATAAACAAACATCCCCGATTTTCGATTGTGTTACCCCTGTAAGTGTCTCGCTCGCTACGCTCGCTCGCCAATTATTACTTACTACTATTATTATTTATTATTATTATTGTTATTATTATTATTATTACTAGTGATGTGCTTGAGCACAAATGGCGAGCGAGCCTAAATACTATAATATTTTTTATGAATGATTTTGACTTCTAACACTGAAGCTACTGATAAGGTCCAGTTTTTTAATTTCGCATACACGGTAAAGGTATTTCAGTGCCATAGTAACAACTCTCTGCAACTGCTTGAATTGAAGGGAAAAAACAACAACAAAACAATACACGTTATTAGTTTTGTTTGTGATATTCTTTAGCTAAGTAGTGGTTGTAACACACAATGCTTTGACAAAACTGGAAATGCACCTACACAGACTTACCTTCGCAGTAGTCTAGTGGACAATGTATTTTCAAGTAAATACTGTTGCGCACGGCTTATAACCATAACAAAGAGCGCATTGACTTACCACTGCCACTAACTCGAATAGAAATGGAAGTCCCTTAAGTTTTCAAGTTTGAACTGCACCGCAAAAGAATTCAAAACGGTAAACAATTCAATTTCTAGGGTGATACGGGTACTGATCGATAAACCAGAGGATTCTGTTTAGTGCAATTTGGGACGGGGTCGACCACATAACTAACACAAAAACGCGAGGGTCAAAGTACAAAATGACATACGTACGTCCAAACATATATACAAATAAATTTATAAACATCCCCGATTTTCGATTGTGTTACCCCTGTAAGTGTCTCGCTCACTACGCTCGCTCGCCAATAATACGACCACAACTAGGACAAAAAATAAAATGAAAATAATAACAGTAATAATAATAAATCAAAAATGGATACCTTCTACTTTTCCTGTTCAATCTCCCTGTATCATGGATCAGTATTTATATATCTATTCAATAGCGTCATTACTACTAACTTAACTAAAATGTAAAGCATCTATGACCCCATCCACACCTTACCCAGTATTTCCCACCAGTAATACTGGCTCATCAAACTGCAGACATCGATACACCAGAACAGCAGTCTTCAGCAGTTCCTCTGTCCACACCAAATGGCCGAATCCTTCAGGAAGTGCAGACTTGAGAGCAGCAAGACAAGCTCTGCTAGCAGCACTACCTTCACCACCATCAAAACCAAACAGAGTGTGAGGGTTCAGCTGATGCTTGAACTGTTTCTCTATCACCTCCTGGACCGCAGCTTGATCTTCACTCATTTGCAGATGCACAGACAACAACATGTAACCTAGACACACAAAAGTTGCAAACAAAAATAATTAAATAAATTTAATTTTGATTTAATTTTATAGGAAATCGTAATGGTTAACAATTATATTATTATAATCAAATAGCTTTGATTGTTCAATATCAGTGGCAGTATGTGTAGATGGTGTTAGATCAAAGGTAACAAATAATCAACAGTTCCCCAAGTAATTGTTAACATATAATTATTATTTTTATTTGTATGGTAGACATACCCTCAAAATAGTACTAATATGTCTCAAGGTGTTCTGAACTGCCAAGCTCATTACCTCCAGCTGGGGGTGTGGAGTATCCCTTATGAACTAGTGTTACTGCCAACTTCACAAGCTGAGTTATAACTCTAGTACAAACTACTGCAGTGAAGATATCTGCATAGAATAAACCACTTATTACACTCTTCAGAGTGATATGGCTAGATATTTCACTCTAAGGCTTTATTTTCACTCCCTTTGGCTTGTATTTCACCATATCACACTAAACCCATGTAATATGTAATAGTTAGAGCATAAGTGCTTGGGTACTGGTGCATTTAGTGCACTGAAGCCCAAGGGCCGTAGGCCGAGGGCTTTGTGCACTAAATCCACCAGTACCTAAGCGCATGCTCTAACTATTTTAGATCCCGTTTACCCAGAGGCCTGCCCAGTTTCCACTAGCAACTTTGTCTATCAGCATTTTCGGTGTCAAGCGAATTCTTCAGTGTTTCCGGCCCAAAATTAAAATTCAATTAAAATTCAATTGAAGCTCGCCAGAAAGTTTACTTTAGCATTGTAGCTGCCAGCTGTTATCTCCAGATCTAACTCTACCTGGGCTGCTCAGCAGTAAGCAGTAAAGCAGCTATCTATGGTAAATTCCTGTGGTACCAGAGCCGCAGGAGAGTTATATGATAGGGCTGGTCCCATATAGGTGGATATGAGAGAGTAGTAGACCCTCCCATATTTGGCCTCACATAACCTGCTCCCTGCTTTATCCAGCCTATTCTATTAAACTAAAACTCAAAAATAGCAATACCCCAAGGGTTGTTAGTATGCACAGTTCATATACCTAAAGGCAAAAAATAGTGCACACTTACCAAGTTAGTACACCTAGTAACAATATAGCAACCAGGGTTCTAATACTATATATATATGAAGACGTATAAGGATGGAAGAGGGAAGGACTAGAAAAAAGGGGTGGCTGTGTGACCTATGAAAATACTTGTAGCCTGCACTACATACTTGTCATTCCATCTAAGCACACCCACACTATGTATTCCATTGGTGGGTCCCATCAAATAAAAATTCATTGGCAGAATACAAATTCATAGAGTAAAGGTTTCCATAAAAAATTCATGATACAAAAAGTACATATCCATAAATGTGTGTTGAGAGTGATGTGACAGAGGCAGATGAATGGACATGATGTGATGTAAGATGTATGCTCTAGGATGTTAATATGTCCGTGAGTTCATGAGACAGTACGAATAATTCAAGTCTTTCCAGTGCTCGTATAAATGTGTTCCATGTGACAGGTCTGGTCCCTCGTCCCTTCAGCCATTCTTTTAAAGTTTCGTCACATTTTTCAGTGATTGAAGAAGGGTCTGACTTGTCCCATATAATATATATTAAACTTTCTCGAAGATCCAACAAGAGTCCTAATTCCTTGCAGTCTAGGGCAACTTGTTCTATGATGCGAAGTTCTGACTTCAACTTAGAAGAAGGGAATGATTTCAATTCTTTATGAGTTGGCGTGTCATGTAGTCTTTGGGTCGGCATTTTGTGCAGTCTTGAAAAAGATAAGAAGTATGTAACTGCCACAGCAATCAGCACAACACAAACAGCAAGTATTAATAGTCGGTGTTTGAGTACAAAAAAAATCGGACGAGATTTCCCGTTATTGGATGAAAATGCATGACCGGACAAAGAGGCCTGCGGGTCAGCTTGTTGATCAGACAATATGACTTTAGAGTTAGAGGAAATAGTTAGTTGTTCAGGTAGAGCCGATGAGACATCCGTTGATGGAGAAGTTGGTTGATCAGATAGTAAGTCTTGTGAATCAGTGGGAGAAGAAAGCTCAGACAGCACATTAGTAGATCGACCAGATGGTTGTAAAATAGTGGGAGGACTTAAGACTTGTGAATCAATGGGAGGAGCTGATTGAGCAGACAACAAGGCCTGATCAGATAGGCTTTGCAAACAAATTGGCAGATCTTGTTGATTGGACAGGGAGTTGTGTGGTTCATTGAGAATGTTCAGTTGTTCAGACAGGGAGTCTTGTGGATGTGTGGGAGGGTCTGGTTGATCAGACTGGGAGCCACATGGATCTGTGGGAGGATCTGGTTGATCAGGCAGGGAGCTGTGTGGATCTGTGGGAGGATCTGGTTGATCATGCAGGGAGCAGTGTGGATCTGTGGGAGGATCTGGTTGATCAGATAGGGAGCTGTTAGGATCTGTGGGAGGATCTGGTTGACTAGACTGGGAGCCATGTGGATCTGTGGGAGGATCTGGTTGATCATGCAGGGAGCAGTGTGGATCTGTGGGAGGATCTGGTTGATCAGGAAGGGAGCTGTTAGGATCCATAGGAGGATCTGGTTGATCAGACTGGGAGCTGTGTGGATCTGTGGGAGGATCTGGTTGATCAGACAGGGAGCTGTGTGGATCTATGGGAGGATCTGGTTGATCAGATAGGGAGCTGTGTAGATCTGTGGGAGGATTTGGTTGATCAGACAGGGAGCTGCTTGGATCCGTGGGAGGATCTGGTTGACCAGACTGGGAGCCATGTGGATTCGTAGAAGTATCTGGTTGATCAGACTGGGAGCTGTTTGGATCTGTGGAAGGATCTGGTTGATCAGACTGGGAGCCATGTGGATCCGTGGAAGTATCTGGTTGATCAGACTGGGAGCTGTTACAGCTCTCCGCCTGGTCAACCAGATCCTCCCACAGTTCCAATGGATCTGAGGAAAGATAAGGCCCATATACCTCTAGCAGATCCACCTTAGCTCCATTCTCTAGCAGTATTTTAACAACCTCACCATGTCCATTGTCACTTGCAATCATTAATGCAGACGCCCCATTTTCCAGTTGCAGATCCACCTTAGCTCCGTTCTCTAGCAGTATTTTAACAACCTCGCCATGTCCATTCTGACTTGCAAACATTAATGCAGACCACCCATCTTTTTTTTGCAGATCCACCTTAGCTCCGTTCTCTAGCAGTATTTTAACAACCTCACCATGTCCATTGTCACTTGCAATCACTAATGCAGACGCCCCATTTTCCAGTTGCAGATCCACCTTAGCTCCGTTCTCTAGCAGTACTTTAACAATCTCGCCATATCCATTCTGACTTGCAATCATTAATGCAGACTCCCCATTTTCCAGTTGCAGATCCACCTTAGCTCTGTTCTCTAGCAGTATTTTAACAACCTCGCCATGTCCATTGTCACTTGCAATCATTAATGCAGACGCCCCATTTTCCAGTTGCAGATCCACCTTAGCTCCGTTCTCTAGCAGTATTTTAACAACCTCACCATGTCCATTCTGACTTGCAAACATTAATGCAGACTCCCCATTTTCCAGTTGCAGATCCACCTTAGCTCCGTTCTCTAGCAGTATTTTAACAACCTCGCCATATCCATTCTGACTGGCAAACATTAATGCAGACCACCCATCTTCCTCAAGCAGATCCACCTTAGCTCCGTTGTCTAGCAGTATTTTAACAACCTCGCCATGTCCATTGTCACTTGCAATCATTAATGCAGACGCCCCATTTTCCAGTTGCAGATCCACCTTAGCTCGGTTGTCTAGCAGTATTTTAACAACCTCGCCATGTCCATTCTTACTTGCAAACATTAATGCAGACCACCCATCTTCTATTTGCCGATTCACCTTAGCTCCATTCTCTAGCAGTATTTTAACAACCTTGCCATGTCCATTATTACTTGCAATCATTAATGCAGACACCCCATTTTCCAGTTGCAGATCCACCTTAGCTCCGTTGTCTAGCAGTATTTTAACAACCTCGCCATGTCCATTCTTACTTGCAAACATTAATGCAGACCACCCATCTTCCATTTGCCGATTCACCTTAGCTCCATTCTCTAGCAGTATTTTAACAACCTCACAATGTCCATTCTGACTTGCAAACATTAATACAGACCACCCATTTTTATTTTGCAGATCCACCTTAGCTCCGTTGTCTAGCAGTATTTTAACAACCTCGCCATGTCCATTATCACTTGCAATCATTAATGCACACATCCCATTTTCCAGTTGCAGATCCACCTTAGCTCCGTTCTCTAGCAGTATTTTAACAACCTCGCCATGTTCATTCTGACTTGCTAACATTAATGCAGACCCCCCATTTTCCTTTTGCAGATCCACCTTAGCTCCGCTGTCTAGCAGTATTTTAACAACCTCGCCATGTCCATTCTGACTTGCTAACATTAATGCAGACCCCCCATTTTCCTTTTGCAGATCCACCTTAGCTCCGTTCTCTAGCAGTATTTTAACAACCTCGCCATGTCCATTCTGACTTGCAAGCATTAATGCACACCACTCATCTGTTTTTTGCAGATCCACCTTAGCTCCGCTGTCTAGCAGTATTTTAACAACCTCGCCATGTCCATTCTGACTTGCAAACATTAATGCAGACCCCCCATTTTCCTTTTGCAGATCCACCTTAGCTCCGTTCTCTAGCAGTATTTTAACAACCTCGCCATGTCCATTCTGACTGGCATACATTAATGCAGACCCCATTTTTTTTGCAGATCCACCTTAGCTCCGCTGTCTAGCAGTATTTTAACAACCTCGCCATGTCCATTCTGACTTGCAAACATTAATGCAGACCCCCCATTTTCCTTTTGCAGATCCACCTTAGCTCCGTTCTCTAGCAGTATTTTAACAACCTCGCCATGTCCATTCTGACTGGCATACATTAATGCAGACTTCCCATTTTCCTTTTGCAGATCCACCTTAGCTCCGCTGTCTAGCAGTATTTTAACAACCTCGCCATGTCCATTCTGACTTGCAAACATTAATGCAGACCCCCCATTTTCCTTTTGCAGATCCACCTTAGCTCCGTTCTCTAGCAGTATTTTAACAACCTCGCCATGTCCATGCTCACTTGCAAACATTAATGCAGACTTCCCATTTTCCTCTTGCAAATTCACCTTAGCGCCTTTTCTCATTAACAATTTGACTATGTCAGAGTTCCCCCTGCCACTAGCCCACATTAGTGGACTAAACTTATTGATAATACTGTTTAGATCTATTTCACGGCATTGTGTGATGACTTCAACTAGTTTGGTATTTCCTGATTGACATCCTCCTATCAATGCCTCTCTCACCTCATTGTCAGTGGTATCTGCTGCCAGTAGGGATCGTCTAATCTGCTCATAGTCTTCAGAGTCAATAGCTTGCCTCAGGCTCTGTCGATTCCCCATTTCAAAGTCAGGATTAACTCAATGTTTGGTTGTACTTCACTAGGCATGAGTCATGTGACTTCCTCTAATATAATTCATTGTAGGGTCATGACAAACAGGTGCACTTGTGAGGTGTACGTGTGTGGTGTTGCCATAGAAATAATCAGATTCATTATCTTGGAATTTTTTTATGGCACGGACACACCCCCATACAACATTAGTGTAATTATGAAGTATGCAGAAGCTATTATCACTCATGGGAAACTAATTTTATATTCCAATTGTCAATGTCCTAATTGTAATAAAAATCTAATCTAGTTGAGTTGGCATGACTGCAAACGTGGTAACTGTGGAATGCACTTAGTGAAAAAACCCGGACACTATTTAGTCATGTGAATCTAATGACAGTGATGTGCAAATAAATCAGCATTCATGTGAAAGGGGGCTGGTTATTTGGGTGTGTATTAATGCCACAATTTTTGCTAGAGTTTAGTAAGTCTGTCTTGCAGTTGTAAGTTGCCCATTCAAAAAATGTATGGGAAAATCGCTGTTCAATTGAAATCGCACAGGGAAAGTGAAATAACGCGTAACTAATTAAAATAGCACGGTAGCTAAGTGGAAACTAAGTGAAATACCACCATAGCTAAGTGAAATAGTATGAGTAAGTGTGCACGCGTGCAGTGTTAACCTTGGAAACGTACAGTTCAAGTAGTTTCTAGTTGGAGACAATGTCATTCTTTACCACAGAAACTCTACCCATATTAGATGCAATGTTTTTCAACAGATTAGGAGGAGCCGTACGTTGAAAACGAAGTTCCAGCGGAAACTAATCCTGAAATAAGGAGATAGTGAGTGAACGATAGTGTAGCTACAATTGCAAATGACTTTTTACTTAAACTACACTATTGTTACACGATTGATTTTAACTACCAACACTCAAGCTACTAAAATAAAGTCGAGTTTTTTTAAAATTACGTATATATGGTAAAGGGGATTCAATGCCATAGTAACCGCTCCCCGCAACTGTTTGAATCGAAAAGAAGCAACAAAATCAAGTCACGTTATTTAAACTTTTTCTTTGTGATATTCTTAATAGTAGTTGTAACGCACAATACTTTCACACAACTGAACATACCTATGCAAGACTTACCTTTGTGGTTAGTCTAGTGGACAATGCATTTTCCAGTAAATACTGTTGCGTAGAGCTTATAACTGTGACAAATAGCGTATTAACTTACCACCGCCACTAACTCGAATAGAAATGGAGCTCCCATAAGTTTTGGAGTTTTAACTGCACCCGCAAAAGAATTCAAAGTGGTAAACAATTCAATTTCTAAGGTGATACAAGTAATGGAGGATTCCGTTTAGTGAAGTTTGGGACGGGGTCAAATATGGAACGAACACAAAAATATGCGAGGGTCAAAGTACAATATGACATACGTACGTCCACACACATATATAAACAAACAAACATCCCCGATTTTCAATTGTGTTACCCCTGAGAGTGTCTCGCTCGCTTCGCTCGCTTGCCAACTATGTTAATTGCATTCTAAATCCACCTACTGCATGTACAATCATAAAATGTGGGGAGAACCTGAAGGAGTTAAGTGGGAGACTTTAAAGGCGGCCCAATGTACATATATTCTTAAACATATTGAGAGTCCACTGTGTCTACCTGTAATTCTTCTGGACTTCACAAGCTCCAGCTCTACACAGAAGAATGACACTGTTGCTCAGTAGTTAAAAATGCAAGCTCATTAAATAATTTATATTTCAATTTTTCCAATGGTGCAAACTCCAGATGCGTAGCTGCTTTCTTTCAAAAAAGTTATTCAAGTTTTACTTGTGGCCAACCTAACTTGGACAGACTATACTTTATTGTGTACTGAATTGGCTTATTGGGTGCCTTTACATAGAAAATGTATTGAATTGGAAAGTATCGTGTGCCCGCAATATTCCGCAGTAAAGGGGAAATCTGGAGTTATTGCATTGGGTTATTGTGTACCCCTGAGCTACATTTTACGCTTATTGTGTCCCCTGAATGTCTTCTAATTATATAATACCATTCTGTGCCAATTACATTAATTTGGTTAAATAAAATAGCTTCATATGAATGCAGAGACTTTTTATTACTAGCTATGAGAGTGCTCGGTTCATACAGACTACCGCTTGCACTCCGTGAGAAGTCCGTCCAATTCTTGGGGTGAAATATTCTCAATTTTTCGCTTTTCATTTATCCCTTTGCACGAACGATAGCTACCATGTTCTCAAGTCGGGTAATTTTTTTATTTTGAGTATTACAGTTGTTTTGCTCTTCTAAAAACTTCCGTAATTCCTTATCGTCAAGACTAACCGATTGTTCACAATCTCAATGCTACAAGATGGCGGTACTTCTTGCCTTTCACATTCCCTTTCTACTCCACCTCAAATATTAGAGAAAAGATTTTCAATGACTTCATCAGAATAAAAAATTGAAAGACTTCTTGGCAGCATTCATTACATTAGCAGGGCTCCTGATAAGAGACCAACTTTGTCTGACATGATGTCCTTCCAATTTTGATTATGATCAGACAATTTCTATTTTGGTCAGACATGCATTTTGTAGTGAGGGTAGTCCATGATGTTATAATAATAATGAGAGTTGACTACAGTTTCATAATATGCTTTTTTTTTTACTATTTATATACATGTATCTGTATATTTACTTTGGTGAAGATGCAATGGAAGTATCAGACTGTAACTCATGGGACTATTATTTATCATTGACTAAAGTTTATTCAAATTTAAATACGAGTTCAGGAATATTATTTTGAAGTAATACATATGAAAAGACAAATAGATTACGGTGATCACCAACACTCCTTCGTCGCTTGTCCTTCCACCATAATTGTATGGCTTAGTAAGGCCCATCAATAACAATCCTTAACAAATCATCAAGGTGATCTTCACTAAGAGAGCAGCGTTTCCCTGACTTTATAAGCTTCAGTGAACACTCAACATGTCCATTAGTTAATGGCAGACAGAAAAGAAGCTCGATTAGTCCCAAACATTTGACCATTTGCTGGAACACGATGCATTAAACAGTTTCCACCAAATAACTCTATTTGGTTCTTGAACAATGTTCAAATAAAGTCTGGCATACTCTAACATATCTCTCCACTCTTCCTGCATTACCGCAATACACAGACCTGCCTTTTCCAAAGGAATTCTAAATCTGTCACAAAGATTACCAAGAGCAACATCACCCAAACTGTCTTCCGATTTTCCCCACCCCTGAGTTGCCAATAGAATTAAGGCATCAGTAAGAAGGTCAGGATGCTGTATTTTTATACGGCTTTTCAGGCAAGATAGTACAGACTCAGTGATTTGATCTTTGTGAGTGGTAATAAAAGTTATGCCTTGCTCATAATTAGCAAGTGGAGCTCCTAGATATGTAGTTTCACCCTGAGCTTTTTGTATACAAGACTTTACTTTCTTTACAGAAGGAAGATCATCTAAACTAGACAATTTCAACTGTGAAACAGACTTATTAGTTTTAATTATTGCCTCGATGGCATCGACTATATTTAATTCTTCATCTTGTAAACACTTACTTAAGATAGAACATGGCTTCAGTACATCATAAAAGAAAGCACAGCCAAACAAAATTTTGCTGTCCTGCCATTTAGTAACATAACCCTTTATTTTCTGCTTATCAACAGACTTAACTGTTGGATCTTCAGTCAGTGAAATTAAGTGACCAAGAGATGCTCCAAATTTGTCTATTACTCTACCTAAGGCAGCCACTTTATGACTCACAAATCTAGTTCCAGATGCACGAATAGGTCGAATTCCCTTACCAGAATCATTATTTTGATCATAAGCTTCTTTAAGAGAAACCACTACATCCTCAAGTTCACGACACTTTTTGGGTGAATTTTGATACAGATAATACAGTCGTAGCAAGAGATCGTCAATATTATTTAAAAATGTATTTTTCAAGGCATCCTGAAGAGATAGTTCCAAGCGGTGTGCTAGCCACCAAAAACAAACTATCCAGGGTGACACATCTTCCAGAAAACCCCTTAAGCCATTAGGAGCCACATTGACGCTAGCACCATCACAACCAAAGCCAACTAGTTTGTCTTTCCAACTCCCCACATCAACACGTACCATTGCTCGCTCGAATGACTCGTAAAGCCCAGCAGCATCCCCACTAGAGGGCTGTCGTACAGATAGAAGACTACTACATACACCAACCTTCCCATCCTCAGTGTGATGATTAAAATAAAGGACCACAAAAAGCTCTTCTTCTACATTTGCAGCATCAGTGCTACCATCAACTTGTACACTAAAGAACTTTTTGTTGACTTCCAAGTTTCATGGTTTTGTGGGCGCGCGCAGGACGGACGTATAATCCGACTAATCTTTCAAACGGGCGGAAAATTGCAATTTTGATCGGAAATTGTCCATTGACCGACTGTAATCAGCAGCCCTGATTAGCCACTCGGTTTCTATGCCATTCGCACATGACCAGTACACAATAAATAGATTAATCATTGAATACCATGGGAATATCACTCGTCTTTTGGTGGCATTTACACTCGTGCCGACAGACTCGTGATATTCTGCGGTATTCAATGAATAATCTATTAGGTCTAGTACTTAATGTTCAAATAAACATTATTCTTTGTGTACATACTCTTTACCATAAATAGAAATCTACCATGACAGACTGAGGGAGAGAGAGTGGAACGGTATTAAGCAAATCTTTAAAATTGTTCAACAAGTCAGTTTTATTTGTTTATAGTAATTGATTATTGTTATGGTTGAAAGACAGAATGTAGTAGAGAAAGCTGTGCAAGCTAGCAGCACTGAGGGTTGCAGTCAAGCACTAAGGATTACACTCATGTATATGAATTTTGACTAATGAATGTGTAGTAGGATGTCAGGGAGACAATTAGGGAGTAGCTGCCACCAGAGTGTCAAGAGCTCACACACAACCCTATGACAGCCAGCTGCTGCTGTGGCCGAACAGAAGGCTCACCAGAGTAAGACTCATGAATTGACACTGGAAGGTGCACGTGTCCAGCAGGCTAATATATAGTAAACCCACTGAGCAGGCGCAGGAAGTAATGAGGTAATGGTGATGTGGAGTGCATGAAATTCGCTAGATAGAAATAATAGATTAATAATGCATGCCAATAAAGGATAGTGACAGATGTTCAGGGTTCAAGTGGGAGTGGCTAAGGATGTGGTCTGTCATTAGGGAGGTTCTACCACAGAATGAGCAATTTAATGCAACATCACTTACACACCATCTTCAGCCAGTTGTTGGTCCCAGTCATGGAAGTGGGTGGAGCAGTTTGCCCTCCGATACCTCTCTGCCCATCGATACCTCTCTGCCCATCGGAACAAGTCTCTGAGAGTAATGAGACCATACTTGCCTGCAAATATACCAGACACTGACCTTCTCTCCTAAACACACAAACATACACACACATCAACCTACTCACATGCAATCTCAAAAAACAAAACAAAAAAAATTACAAGAATTATTAGAGTATTAGCATTAATACTAACTATTCTCAGTTTTAACACAAAAATCACGTTAATAAAACTAAGACATTTCAACTTTTGCTGAAATTCTCTTTAGGGGTTAATCAAGTCAAAGTCTCTGTGGTGATATAATATAATAAACACAATATAGACAGCCCTGAAGAGGACTTCGGCAATAAGTTGAAATATTGTGTTAAGTTTGAATTAACACTGAGAAAAATTACGATACAATAATTCAGAGTAATATATCAATGCCAGTGCCAATGAGTGCTAGCTGAACGAGATCAAAACCAAATGAAATCAAATTATAGAGAAAGTGTATAAAGTCAGCATCCCTGATACCACAGTATGTGCACTGCTACGAAGTTTAACTGGTAAGGGATATCACAACCCACCTTCCTACCACCATAGGCTCCAGGTGAATTCTGAGTGCCAAAGAGCATAAAGTTAGGATTTGCCTTCACTAGTTCCTGAGTCTCCGCAATAAACAATTCTTGGTTATCATCAAGCATCTGAAGACAGAATTGGGAAAATATTACGAGTGAAATTTGCAAAATAAAACATCGTATTCGAACGGCAAGCAGTCTGGGCTAATAGAATGCCTGAAGGTTACCCAAACAGAGCCCTAAGATATGACCTCTGCAACTCATTGCAATTTCATAAAAAATCGGATAAAGGGAATTCAATATTAAAACAATAACAGCAACAGCTACAGCTAACAGGCACCCAGACTAATTGATTTGCAACCTCCAGCAACATTGACGATTTATTAATGCCAGCACTGTGAATAAAACAACAGTCTAATACAGCATCTTTAACTATAAATAGGAATATATGAGAGTGGCAACTCCACCACACAATCATATGCAGACTTACACTGACAAAAGCCACTCCCTCTTCCCCAACAATCCTGGAATTATAAAGCACATAGGCCAGCTATTGCTCTCACCTTGTCTAGTGCCACACCCCCACAGAGATAAGATTACTGGGCTGACTCCTGAACTCTCTTCATCACTGGGAGGTATCCACACAGACAGTCTATCACCTAACACACACACGCACACAGCATGAAATCATTGACAGAAGTGATTTGCCATCACAGATTTAAGGTGTAACACAATCATCCAACCTACTGAACAACAATAAAAAACAAACATACAAAACAGCAACAAAAACGAAGTGCTAATGACAATATCAAGACAAAGTTGACTTGGCATGGCCACAAACATGTAAATTATACCGCATTACACAAATTATAAACACACAGAGCTAATGAGGTAACAATGAACTGCTATAAACAAACCTCTAGTTGTTGTTCTGTTGTCATTGCAGTAAGATGCAAGACATCACAGTGCTGGCAGAGAACTTGACATATGGTTGAATACTTCACACCTCCTGTATCATTTCTAAACATACACACAAAATTAAATCATTTTCATGAAAGGAAAAGCTTTTTCTAGAGAAAACCAGGAATGGGGGAAAGACTCCAAATTGCTGTTCTATTAGTGCTTATAAAAGTCCCTTACTTGTGGGTAAAGAACATCATAATTAACTATGGCTTAGCTACTCTGGCATCTCCACACAACTAGGTAGTAACAAGTATAATTTTTTTTTGCCAGGGGAGAGAGAAGTGAAACCTATTAGTCTATACCTGATATCTCACTCACAACGTTGTGGTATTCACTAACTCGGAAATATACTCTTCACCCATATTGCCACTTCAACTAATCCTATCATATCACCATACCCACCCTTTACCATATTACAATCACTCACCACATCAGCTGGAGCCAAATGAAAGTCTTCTAAAATGATCCATCATATCATAGAACAAAACTGTAAATGTATTTTAATTTATCAATAACAACCACAACAAAAATACACACACAAGTACATACGGCACACTGCACACTAACACATAATCACTACAAACACATGCACATAAAAAACATACTAACTCACACACACACCTAGCAACCATATATCACGTGAAAGTACATGAATCGCTCACATTTGTGGTCAAGTTTGGTTGCCTAGCAACAAAACACAAAGCCATTATTGTGATCAAAACATAACTATATCATACCAATGCGACCTGTATGTGGTCCAGTGCAATATTAGCAATTGCTTTGTGCATGATTAGATAGTTATTATAGACAGTCATCTCAGCCAGCAATGTTGTTGCCCACCCACGACACCAGGGGAGGTGTGACTGCTAGCTCGGTTAACAATTCCAGTCCTTCTCTGCACACACTCACTCCTTCCTCAAGCAATTCTCTTACTCATCTCCTCACTTCTCACCCATTCATTCCTTACTTTGTCTACCTTTCTTGCTTTCTACATAATAAGTATCACCATCATATTCTGACCTTACAAAAGTAATCATCAGCCATACTCTGGACACTGCAGCTAAAAGCTTTAGCATTTTTCGTTTAGGGGAAAAACATTCCCCCCTCCCCCTCCCGCATTACATCATCCTTGAGTACCTATAGGTGCTTGTGCCGGTGAATGGGTTAAGTAAAGGAGGAAGTTGCGATTTAAAATATCATACTTACAGGTTCTAAGTTGATCTTCAACGAAGTAATTATTATTGTCATGCTACGTTAGAATTAGTTTTCTATAAACAACTACATACATGTTAATTGCAAACGTTGATTTGGAATCACCACTTGAGGCTTCCAAGAGCAACCTCATGTGTGGACACTTCTAAAAACTTCTTCCATGCACTGAACACACCCCATGTCACCATAGGAACATGACTCACTCTGGTTATCTTACTATCCTTCTCCATTCAAACACGAGCTGTTATGGCCTCTAATTGACTCATGACACTAACATGACTGCTTGCGTACGATTCATAATAGCTATTTCATTTAGAGGTTTAAAAGACAGAACACACTAATTATCTTATGATGTAGGATGGTCTGGCAATACTGATTCAAGCGGGACTGAGGTGCTTCAACATTCTTTGGTGCTGGGCATTCGCTGGACCTTTGCATCTTTTATCATCAAATCAGAATTAGCATGAACGGGTTCTGTTTCTGCATTGTTATTTTTGCTGAACTCCAAGCGCTAACTTGCAGGCTTACCAGCAGACTAAAGCAAAAACAATATAGTCAACCCAAGCTAGAGTGACACTGTGATAATGGGCACGAGAGAATTGGAGGCCTACATAAAATTAACTTACACCATTTGAATTAGCAACCTCACGTCGCCATTTCAGCAAGGTGCGCGTTATAAAGATTTCGTCACGAAGTTAAGATCACTTTTACTGTCGATCCGTTCGTGCTATAGTACTGGTAGCAGGTGGCGGGTGAGGAGCTGCGTTGAAGTTTCAGTTAGCAAGAAAGGTTGTCTAGTTTATGACGTCAGTATATAGCTATCGGTAAGAGTGTACGGGGGAAAAAAACTTACAATTTTGCTATTGCGTCCAAATATGCCTGTAGAGGTTTGACAAAGTGTGAATGAACAATTGTCATTTTTGTACTTGAGGGATAAGCTTCCAACACCAACATCTGTTGTTGCCACGAGTTCCCCTCTGGCTTTATCTAGCAGTGCAGTGAGTCAGAGCAACAACAACCTCATAATTTCAAACCCTACTTATGCTGTTTATAGTCCTGCTTGCTGTAGTACTGAAGGTGGTTTCAGGGAGCTATGTACTATCAGTCAAATATAAAGTTTATTATGTTGTAATTATTTTGACGATTGCATGTCTCTTCAAGATGGTGACTTAACTGTGTGTGCGTGTGTGATCAGGTGATGTTGACAGAGCCTCCCATGAATCCTGTGAAGAACAGGGAGAAGATGATAGACTAGAGGTGAGGGGGTACATGAGAGTCACTGCAGTTACTTTTTATTCAGTAATGTATGTCTGTCTGCAGTCAGTGCAGGTAGTCATGGAGGGCACTATTTGGTGACAGCTCTATACTTTGTGAATGCTCAAGTGTATTTGTCTTGGGTGTTTCTCTTAAAAAATCATATACCTGCTTAGTGATATAAAAAGTGCTAATTTCATGTAAATGAGACTGAGAGAACTCATCATTTTATCGCTTAAAATATGATGAATTCTGCCTCCCTACTGTGAGTATTGAGGAGTGGGTGTGGTTCCAAGTTGGGCCTATGGAAGCTATCAAATTAGAGGGCTCCATTATTTAATGAAATGGCTCAAATGTGTCGTCACATCCATATTACTGTCTTCCTGTCTGGCATTTCTGTTTCATCTGTATGGCCTTTTTGACGGAGGGCGGACCCACACCCTCCAATCAGGCTAGCCTTTTGAGTTTGCAATCACATGAGTGATACACATGATTATGGGGGAGGGGAAGGGGGAGTGGTTTCATGATGCAATGCCATATGTGGGTTAATTTGTTACGTAATCTTTTGTCTTCTTATAATAGTCACATTGCCTAATTAACCCAAGAGATAGATGATGGTATGCTTATAATTTTGTGTTTGGTTCATCTTCTTGTCATAATAACATGTAACCTGTTCAGGCAATGTTGACATCTAGCAAACCTGTGTGTTAGCGGAAGCCCTCAATTCTCGGCCCGCACTTAAAGTAGGCCCCCAGCAACTGTATTGTCGGCCACTATACCATGAAACCCTTTACCTTACCAACTTCACCTAGCGGTTCGGTAAGGAGCATCACTCCTTGGATTGAATCACGCGACCAGAACTGAAACAGCTGTTGAGATGAGATGGGCGCCCCAAATTCAAGAAAGGAGCTAAGCGCAGAGGTAAAAATAAGAAAAATTGGTCTCCGGAAAGTTCCAACAGGCCTGTTAAGTTGCGTAAGCGGTCCAATGAGTCCATGCTGAAGGTGATGGTGGCTGTGAAGGATGGTATGGGTATAAACAGGGCAGCGTTGGATCATGAAGTACCAAGAACCACACTCCAAGATAGAGTATCTGGCAGGGTAATCCACGGAACTAACTCTGGCCCTAAGCCGTACCTAATGAGGGAGGAAGAAGAAGAACTGGTGGGGTTCCTACTTCACTGTGCAAGGCAGGGATATGGTAAAACAAGAGGAGAGGTTTTCCAGATAATGAGTGCTGCTATGAAGAAGAAGAGAAGGGACCTTAATCACTCGATTTCTCAAGAGTGGTGGTGTCACTTTTGGGAAAGATGGCCGGCACTTAGTTTGCGCAAAGGGGATTCGTTTTCCCTTGCGCGTGAGAAGATGACTTGTCCTGAAGTTTTCAAGAGTTATTTCGAGTTTCTCAAAGAACCTCTTCTTGAATATAACTTAATGGATAAGCCATCCCAAATACACAATTGTGATGAATCAGGAATGCCCCTGGAGCATTAACTCCCTCGTGTTATTGCAGCCATGGGTGCAAAACAGATTCAACGGGTAACTTCAGGCAAAAAAAACACGAATTACTATTCATGGCTGTTACAATGCTACTGGTCAGACCATTCCACCCATGGTAGTATTTACAGGAAAACACTTCAATCCTGATCTATGTGCTGGTGAAGTTCCTGGAACATTGTACTGCATGTCTGATTCTGGCTGGATGGACCTATAGCTCTTTTCTAATTGGTTTTCTAATCATTTTTTCATTTCTCATCATTTGTCACGTATTTTTCTAGTGGAACATGGTTTGTATTGTGGACGTGTTACTCTGGACACTGTAATTTCAATTGGATTCCTTCATTAATCTTGTTTAAAGTGAATGTTCTGGTACTACTGATTTGAAAGAAATGACCCGTTTACATGGGCTTGTACTGGCCTCTAGTCATCACTAGTCACACACACACATTCAGTTAGCAGAAATTCAGCCTACTCTGTTGTGGTTAGCAAATTAACATGGTGTGAACTAAAGAAACTGTCTTACGTTATGTGAATAATCTTACTTTGTTTATAATATTGACTAAGTGCAATTTCATTATGTACTTTTCAATCCAACTTTGTATGAGAATGTGCTCTTTTTTATCATACATCTTTAGTATGGAACGCCGTTTGTAACAAAATAAAATTGGGCTGACGACAACGTTTTTTAATGTCTCAGCACTTAAGGTCGACGTCTCAGTTCATTTGCGCATGACGTCGACGTCAATTGCTTTGTGCGGAACGTCGACGTCCCAGATAAAGGTCTCAGTTTAAAGTTATCAACGTCGACGTCTCGGTTTACACTTTATAATGTCGACGTTTCAGCTGCAACTTATGCTTGACGTCACCACGCAAATGTCGGTTAGAAAAGAGGTGTGTGGGTAGTAAGAGGCAGTATCAGACAAAACAAGCAGCATTTTGCTCATGCCAACCCATAGGAGAAAAGGTTGAGTCTAGAGGGGAGGTTTTACAGTTACAGCTTCAATTCTGTTTAATCTAGCTAATTATTAAGCTGCATTATTTATTTTTTTGTGAGTAGCCTCTATTACAATCTATGTATATTGAATCTTGATTATTCTGAATGTTTTAATAAGGTAACCAACAAAATCAAATGATACATAATGATATAGCTATATCTAAGTTGTTAATTAACGGGTACAATAATTACTAGCTATTGTAATTATTAACCAACAATCTTCTTCAGCATTATAGCTGATTATTTCATTTCATAGGGTGGTCATTTGTCTAAGCAAATTTAATAGTGGAATTTACGTAAGACAAAACTTCTGAACTGAGCTAGCTAAATCATGTATGCCTTTCAGCTGCATCAAGAAAGTTTTTTTAATGCTGAGAAACACATTTCCTTCCTGCCAACAAAAAACATCGCTTTGAGGCGTAATAATTTAACAATGATATTTTGCGTTGGGGAAAATGCCCTCGCTGTTGTCCCCATGGTTCCTCCTATAATTTAGCAGTGTGCTTTTTATTAACAACACTGTCAATACTTACAGTTTGTTTAGCAAGCACAAGCAAAAGCTATGGTTGCCTGGCTTAGTGTGACAATGAAATGTGGTGCAGAAAGTGCTTGGGAGAGTTGAGAATTCACTTACTTACAAAAGGAAAACTTCATAGACCCTTATGCTTTTTGTGATGTGCAAGATGCCTACAAATTTGGCCAAGAAAACAATGTCTTTTGTGAACAAAGCTGCTATTGCTAACTTCCAAAATGTTTTTTTTTTTTTTTTTCTTCCTACTGTACTAATCGTGTCAAAATTTAGTGAAAAAAATCTGAGAAACATAAATTCAAATTGGTATGGCCTAAGTAACATTCATAATACTACATTAAAAAGTATTATGCACAATCAACCATCCAATTAACGTGGTTTGGCAGACATCTGGTGCACATGTTATCTCAGGTTTCATTTGGTACTAAGTGCACTACATTAATGATACATTTCATTTACATATCATACAGGAAATTTGGGATATCAGGTACTTGATTGACTAAATTTTGACATTTGGTCTATTATGTACCTGAAATGCACCTGAAATCCGAAATTTGACATGTAATGAAATATATCCTCTCTTTTTTTTTGTAGCTAGTGGTGCTCCTATGGGATGTTCATATTGGCCTCCCTTCATTTTTAAGTGTGCATAGTTAGTCTGAGATCTTGGAGTGATGTAAAAATGTTCAATCAGTTATCACTGAATAAAACTATTTCTGTGCTAAACTTCTTCATTACTCTATGTCACACCTGGGCCTCCCAGTGGAGAGAGTTCGGAGATGGCCTAGTGAGGCACTTGACCACCTGTATGCTCTAACTTAATGTGCCCTGGCACAGCAGTTCTTTAATGTCTGATACTATGACTAATTTACCATTCCAATTACAACAGCAACAAGTAAATAACCTTCAGTCCTGTGTCCAGAGAAGAGGTACCTACCATCATGTCAGAAGCCAGACCCAACATCATGCTCTGACATGCTCATAAATATCTTACAGATAGTAGCTACAGATGCAAAAACATCTGACATTTTGTTTCGACTCTTACCGACATTTTTGTTTGCTTGAGGAATGTCAATGCTCATTTTATGTAGCTAGTTACGTTATTTAATGGTTACAAATGCTTAATATATACCAATCAGTTAGAATTGCTTAGTTGACAAGTGTGCATTATAATTTCATTCAAAAAGCAGCTTACCACAACTAAAGAAGTAATTGCAAAGAAATATAATAATATAAAGGATTGAACTTCTGCTATTTATTACATGATGTTTGACACAACTTTGCAGAAAACTCGCGATTAAAGCGTGTGATGTACAATATCTACTTGATCTGTCCTGTAATTATAATACAATAAACATGAATGCAGTCTTGAATCAAGCTGTTAATTACTTCAACAAACCTCTGGATGATGCATAGCTAGGTAGCAGTAACACCAGCACTATCACAACAAATTCTTTTCCTCAGGTGCTAATGCACCTTAAGCTATGCTAAAATAGTGACCCCCCATTTCTACCCTTGATTAGTCATCGTCCAGAATGTGGATTTTGACCTATAATGTAATGCTTGTGCACAAGTTTTCCCCAAATGCTGGCATCATTTACTGATTAGTATTTATTTTACAATGCAACTCTACATTGAGCATAGCAAACTAATTAAAAAAAATTTTTTTTGCATATCTAGGTCTCATTAGACAGAAAGTTGATTCTTATAACCACCACAGTGTACAGCTAGCAATTCAAATGTCCACTCTTAACAATTTCACTCCCTCCCTTCTCTCTTTAGACAGTAATTTAGCCAACTTCCTTTAAAAGTAAATAAATTAAAATTGGACAAGTAGACTGATTTGAATGTGAAGCAGAACCAAACGAAGTTAACAAAAAAATTTCTTTCTAGACTGCGATAGATGACATGAAAACAAAACTTGATCAGAGTTGATAATGTAGGTGGAACAAACTTCAAACAGCGTCCATCCTCCACGAGTATACTGGATCACACAGAATAGCTCTGAACTCGGACACAAACTCTGGAAACGATTTATATGTTGATGAAAGCTCCAGAGTTGCAGAGCAAGTATGGCTCATAGGTCGCCTAGCTAGACCATCTGAACCATTCAAAACAACATGGATATTTGGGACACTTATTGCAAAACTTCCAGTAACAAATCGTAGAAATGCTCGAAGTTCATCAACTAACATATTGCCAACAAATCTCTTGAGATACTGAAAAACTTCTTCTTCTGATTCACCTAAAAGATACGGCTCTTTGAGTAGATGTAAAACTTTTGCCTTTGAAACAGAAAGCGATGAATAAATGGAATACATATTATTCACTGTCATGTGTTTCCAAAAAGGACGATGTTTTAAAGGAATACCTTCATTCATCAGGTGCAAAGTTGCTGCAGGCCGAATAAAAAATGTGTAAGCTTTCAACTTCAACAAATGTAGTTGTTCAACTCTGTAAAAGTCATTGACATGGCACATTTTTACTTCAGTGAGCCAATTTGTCCCAATTTTTGGGTGTATTAGTTTTCGACTATTTGAAAATATTTTTGCATATTTATTTGTATTTACTAAATTTCATCACGTACAGACAACAAACATTTTCAATAGAAGCTTCATGAATGCTTAATGAGTTAATAAATGTTCCTGAAGGATAGAATCGGGCACAGCAAACTTCGAGCCGAGAAGAACAGCAACCAGACAGGGGAATGCTACTTTGTCAGGAAACACACCAGCAACAAGATAAGCATGAGATATAATTCCCCCCAATATGGAAAAGGTAGACGTGTCTAATGAGGCATGAATTGCAGGATGAAGTAGACAGGTGCCATCAAAGAAACGTACATAAGTTTCTTCAAAAAAGGATGAAAAGACATCTTTGGTGACCCCACCAGCATCCACACCCCTTTCATCATTCAAAGAAAATCGAAAAGGGCACCGAAACCCAACTTTGTTTCCTGCTGTGTACAGTGACAGTACGTCACTAAAAAGAGTCACTCTGCTAATTGTGTACACCACCTCCTCCTGGCCTTCTAGCATACCAACAAACTTCTTTCTTTCAGATTCAGCTATAATAATAATAATAATAACTGTCATATAAATTATTGGTTTATGAGTAACTTCTGGCATGTTAGATTGTGTAATTTCTAGAAGATACTGGAACACCCTACTGATGCTTAGTTGTACTACGCCATGAATAATACATCAGCTTCAAATATATATGTAAGAAATTGAGCACACCCAATCAACTGACCAAATCGAATTGAACTGATCACACCCATTCATACTGAACAACCACTTCTGTATTGACCACCCCTATTTATTGAGTAGTCTTATTTAGAGTTATCAAGTTTAGACACGAGTCCTATTAATGATACTACTACAACCTGTAGTTTGCTTAGTTATGCTACTACAGACCAGTGCATGAGTATTGTCATGAATCTACACAGAGCTGCGAGTATTACTTACCGGCTTGTACTATTTCCTGTACATTCACGTCACACACCTAATACAATAAAGCATAATCGTACAAAAGGCAATAATTTCTTCTCCTTTCTATAATGTGACCATCAACAAAAAAAACCCAGGCACAACGCGGCCCTTTATCGATTTTTTTTGGCACATTACTGAGTTGTCAGCATCCAGATAGTGAGCTCTCTAAGTTTCATCACTATAGTTTTAAGCAGTGTTGACCTAACTGTTCCCTTCCATATGCTAATCAGGGATTTTTCTAGCTTTGTGTCACAGTGGGGCATATTGACTTTAACAAATTTATTGCGGGGGCAAACCCAAAGCCTGACGTCAAAGACTGCGGAGGCAATAACAATTTTAGTGGGAGCAACAACGTTCTCATTTTCCCCTGCAGGCCCTCCCTAAAAAAACCCCTGCTAATTTAGCACATTTTGAAGAAGATCAATCTTGTGCTTAGTTTTCCTATAGACGGTCACATGCATAGACCCTATCCAGATCAAAAAATAACGCTTGAGAAATGTCTGGACTACTTGTCCAGCCAAATCAGTTTTGCTCGGACATAGCAGGTTTTGAATGGTCAACCATTTTCATCAAAATGATATAAAACACCAAATCCATAACAAAAAATTTCAAGGCAACAACTGGACAGACTTAAACTAATTTATTAATTAAAAAAAAAAAGTGAAAAGCTTTTTTTTAGGGGAGGGGTGGGGGGAATTAAACTGCCTAACAGAACTTGGTCAATCTTCAAGGGAAGTACAGTGATGATTGCTACTCACCAACATTGCCAAAGTTAAGTATCCTCCCCGCTCCCCCGCCCCCCCCCCCCCCCCCAGCCTATAATCCTGCATGAAAGGGTGTTACAGTTTAGGCAGTGATTCGCCTAAAAATTTTGGAGCTAGGAAGCGCAGAATATGGAGAGGATAAACTTTGCAACTGCGGACTTTAACTGAACCAAATAACTATTCTAAAACTGCCTGAATCGAGCTGCCGGTTATCGTGATCGTGATAGGTAGTTGGCGCTATTTTCTAAGCAGTCTTGAACTATTATAGGCATAATCTAGTAGCACAATACTTCAGCTTTCTTTAAAAATGCTTATACTGATGTGGATATTTACCGTAAAAAAGTTAAAAAATAGAACTGTGGATGTTTGTTTATAGAGTCATTTTTGGAAGAAATTGTTAGCCATTTATCTGCTGGTGAGAGGGTTAACTTAGCTCTATCTTGTCTGAAACACACAATTTTGTGTAGTACAAAAGCATATACTTATTTTGTGTGATAAACACAATTTTGCTTAATTGCCATGGCTCTGTCATTAATTAGCCAGCAACCTCAAACAAAAGCTAACCACAGCTTCGAATATGGCGGCTAGTTTTCTGCCATTGAGTAAGTATTTATTGCGGTTGTTTTGGAAATGGTTACTATAAGGATAAGAAATGGAATATTTATTACATGTTAAAAAAATGTAAAGTATTCAAGTTAGGAAGTGTCGCGATTATGTGCCATGTGTTTTTTAGTGTGTATGGCCAATGCATTTTCCATTTTGTTATAGTCTTACATGGAGTCAAATACATAAAATCAGAGAGCTTAAATTTATAAGATTGACATTAGAACACTAAAGAAGAAAGCCAAGGAGTTGCAGATGTGCTCAGGATGGTGCACAGATGATTTGGCTCCAGCCATGTTTAAAGAAAAGAAAATGGCGATGATATAAGGAAGACAGTTGATGAAACGTTTTCGTTTTGTTTTTTGTTTTTTTTCTCTAAAAATTTGATGTGAAGCTTTCTATGAGTCTCAAAAACAAAGGACGGAACATTAAAATATTTAAACTTTTATTTTTGTTAGTGGCTATGGTAAAGAAAGCTTTCTGATTAACTGCAGTTTGACTTGGACATGGTGCCAGCTCAGTAACCACAACCACTTCACTGTCCTGTGTGACATAACCACAACCTATTCATGCAGTGGTCAACTCTCTCTTTCTCAAGGATAAAGTGTAGTGCTTCCAGCTAACTTAGACATGCCTTTTTTACCTTGTCAGAACTCTATCCCGACAAACTGAACTAATTCAACCTGCAGAAGTATGAGAACCAAGCTATTCCCACTGACTCCAATACATTGAACGCTATTTTTTCTGACATCAGATATTTGTCCCGCGTATGTCACTAATATATAGCATGCCATAATATGGCATACATGCAGCACATATCTTCAAGATCTTTGACAAGTGCAGAAAGGACTTATTTACAGATGAAGCGAGAAGCATTGTATAAGGAATTCATTAAAAAAAAAAGTATACTACCTGACCTCAACAAGTTCACCTTGATTACCGACCACAAACCACTGACTTCGTTCAATCCAGATAACTCAGTACATACCAGCATTGGTTTCAGACAGAGGTGGGCCATTTTCCTGATGAGCTATCAGTTTAGCAACCAATTCAGATCTACTCACTAGGAGTGCGCCTAACAGCACAGTGTGGCGAGCGAGCTATTGCAACAACCTAAAAAATTCTTTGTACAGCGCAGTGGCAACTGTTTGGTGAGTTGGATACTAAGAATTCTGCCTTGATCTTTCAACCTCTTTCGCACTTTTCCTTTGGGGATGTACGATGTTAACTTCGAAAGACGGCAAACAGAAACATTTACAGGCCTCCCTTGAGAAGTAGACACTCTTTTCTTCTTGGCGTCCGGAATCCCATGCAGCTGTTGATTTGGGTTAAATGTTGGTCCCTTTTTCTGGTGACCACTACAGTGGCCAAAAAGAGTGCTAAGCTCCTTTGCTCCTGTATTATTCAAAGGTGGCTTTATTAAATGTTCACAAATGTTAGCTGATTTTTGGCTTTGATTATTCTCCTACAAACAACAAAGTAACAAATAGTGAAGAAAAGCAACTTAACACTCAAATTAGGAAAGGGAATGGAAGCTATGAAGATATTTTACAAGTATGCAATTTTCATAAACCATGCTCATAAAATATTCCCTATATAGTACTCTGACTCATGAAATAAGTTGTTTATTGTACCTCCCTGATCTGTTTTTTTTGTGTGTGTGACCATTTTCAGTACATTTCACTAAATTTCCATCTGCTGCTCAAGAGAAATTGCCTGAAGGGTTGTTAGGCCATGTGGCTTGATGACAAAGTTGTAGTATTGGTGGCAGGTGCACTATATAGTAACATGTCATTATGAGCTGGCTTTATCTACCACAGGTCAAACTCAGATCAGCAGGGACTAACCACCAGAGCTTGAAGCCTGAACAGAGAAACATGTGTGAGCTTCATACAAGATTAACTGAAGCATTTTAGCTTTACCAATGCTTAAGAATAGGAGGGAGGCAGGAACACTTACTGTGAAGCTCATTAATATTGTACTCACTAAACATTTCAAGTACAGAAGGAAAACTTCAGCCAGAGAGAAGGAATTCCGTAGCTTATACCTCTGTCAACAGTAAACTGAAGTGCACAAACCAATGTCAAGAAACACTCCAAACAGATCTAACTGGTACTTATACCTATTCTTGTGCCACTAAAAATAATAAGATCAACACTCAATTTCACCTTGCAACATGCAATTACAAGACTAGTCCCCACAACCCCACTTTTCACTAACCACCCACACACCTGCCTCTCCACTGCAGCACGAATTACGCTTTTGTCTGGAATAGTATCCATCTCTCCAATGTCAACAAACTCGCCACTCCAATCTTCGTGCTTCAGCTGAAGGAAAACTTGACAAGGTGGTGCGATAACATCCTCAAACGTAGTTCTCAGAACTTCAAGTGCAGAGTTAAAATCTCCTTTCATAGGGTCTACTTTGAACTTCACTGGGCGTTTTCTCTCTCCAAAGCAACAAGAAACTCTTTTTCTGCGCCATCAGTGCTACTAAGACTAGTGAGTACCAGACACGGTTCCTCGCTACTGCAGTTAGCAGCCATCTTTAAACTTCCACACGTACGAACATGCGTGCAGGTGTAGGGTGCGCGCTTGAAAAAGCAGCGCGACCATTACCACGTTAATTTTGGGATGCACAGTTCACTGACCCGGTATTATGCACATAAATACTATTGTTGTCAATATGGGAACTTGCTGAAAATACTACAGCTCGAAAGACAATAAAAACAACAACAACAACAACAAACATCAAGGTGAACAATCATGAAGACAACAACACATTACATGAAAACAATAACAAAACCAAATAATCTGTTTCATGATGTACTGTTATCATCTCAGTGGGCAACTAATGCAAATATTCCATTACTGATAAGTATAAATCAATACCATAATTATCACTGTCTTGAAGTGAACAACATTGCTTAACTGCAGCTGTGCTTGGTCAGACAAATGGAAGCGTCCTTGAGGAACATTTACAGAGTCTGGTTCCGGTAAAGGAATCTCATCATCAATACTACTTCCATAATTATTGTTCACGCTCTCAAAAAAATCCAGAGCCGAAAGTCCGGATGAACGAAGCTGTAATGATCCCCTGACAAAAAGTTGATGAGGCAATAGATGCGCTGCAATTCTAATTCCATGGTGATTCCAACCCTCTTGAAATACTTTCAAGGCTCGATTGATTCTAGGAATAAAAACATAGTGGAGGGCACACAAATGCATTTCATTCAATGCATCCAGCAAATCAGACTGCTCAAGAAAATAGAACAATCTATAATACAGTGATGTCACACTACGATGCATATCGACCCATAGCCTCTCTATTCGCTGATTATGGGTGGAGGACCCAGTGATCATGGTACTTCTGCCAGTACCTCTGTGCTGCAACATGTTGGATGCAACAGCGACATTTTCTCCGCCGAAATCTGATCTAACTCGGGAAGGCAGACCAACAGCTCTCAAGAATAGTCTGAGCACAGTCGCAGATTTGTTATTGTTAGCACACTCAAGGTAAACAATTAATGCTAGTGTAAGGTAGTTAACTAGAGTTAACGGCAGAAGCTGGGCAAACCCACCTGGAGCGACCCAGGATGGGCCGCTACGGCAAGCTGCACTGGCATTAGGCAGGGTGGTGCACGTGATTGCACACGCGGTGATACGCACGTGGCTGCATTGCAATCAAACTCGGCCTAGCCAAAGCGTCGAAGGCGTCAGGAAAATTTGAGCTATTAGCTGTTCCCGCCATCCAACCCCTGACTCCTCCTACTTTAAAGTCTCTAATCCACCACTATGTGGTGTGAGACTGGGCCGGCCATTTGGCCCCATCACGCGGGCGGCGCATGCCATTCGCGCAGAAGGGGCCTCCCCCCAAAGCGGGGAATCCCAGCTGGTCACAGGCGTGGGCCAGGCGCATGCGCAAATTGACCAGCTGGGACACCTGATAGCCGGCCCAGTTCCTGCCAAACATGAATAGATAGGATCTAAGGAGGTAAGGAACCAACCAAGTTGTTGAAGCGACTAGAGTTAATTCTAGAATGGCAATTCTAGAATGGCCATCTACTCCTCCATGTGTGACAATACGCCAACGTATTAACTTGTGGTGACCATCTGCAATTCATACAATTTGATTAACACATTTACTTACTCACATATACACTCCACAAGTAGAACTTGATTAATAGAATTAATAGGGAAGTCAAGCACCACCACAAGGTAAGGGCATTGATTTTGTATAAGCAACTCTTTAGTAAGTATGTGATGACCTGTACATGCTCAACCACTTCAAATTGAGAGTTCGCTTATGGTGGATTGTAGCCAAATCTCCAAACCCATTAAGCTACAAGTGCAGATTATCAACAACAAAAAATTATATCAGATGTGATTTGATCACATTTTCTAATACCAAAAATGATGGCACATAGAGAACAAAGTGAAAGCCAACAAAAAAATTGAGTAAAATAAGCTGATGGTCACTCAACCATCAAAATAAATAAATAAATAAAAATAAAATATAATAATAATCTCTTTCACAGGCTTTTTCAAACAATAAAAATATTTGGTCCACTGGGAATCCTGGGTTCGATTCCCGGTGGCGACCAAATATTTTTAATTCTGTATGGTTTAAAAAAGCATGTGAAAGAGAGAGAATACATCTAATGAGTAATAATAATAATAATAATAATAATAATAATAATAATAGCACTTCTAATTGACACTTAAATTAATAGTATATTACCTATGTGCCACAGACAATTTGGTCCTGGAACACTGTAGGGACGTCGCTGTATGGCCATTCCTTGCCACCGCAAAACTACATTCAGTGGATTACACGTTCGTATGGCCTGGCAAACATGTTCTCGTGTCACTCTGTAACCATGAGCTCGTAATGCTCCAATAATAAACGTCTGACCCACCCTAGGATGATGCACTAATGTGTACCTCACAAATTCAATCAACTGCGTGTCGTGTATAGCTGAGTGGGGTTCTTCCAGTAGTCCATATTCAGCCTTTCTTCGATAAATGGTCATCTGTGATACCATCAGGATATCAGCTATGGCAGCCCACGAAAAGGATAAGGAGCGCATATGTTGTAACTGTTCCTTGCTTATTTTGAACTTGGGTCGCCCACGATGACGGGAGTATTCCAATGGGGTTACATAGTGATATTCAGTACTTCGCCTGTCTAGTGAGTCATAATAACTCCACTGCTCCAGGGTACCCTGAATACTCTCTAATAGCAGGCTGAGGTCAGAGTAAATGCTCCTCAATTCTGGGAGAGGTTCTATATTACCGAAATTAATGCTTGGAGATTCCGACTGCATATAGAAAAACGCTCAATAGCATACTCCGTAAAGTGCTCATTCGCCAAACCGAACTGTCTGTCACAGGAAATTAATAAAGATGAAAGTTGAGTAAAAAATAACGTCCATTCACTAGGAACCTCTTCACTAGGAATTTTGGTAGCCATTCTTGATTCCACAAATCCACCGCCAGAAAAGTGCTTTGGTAAAGGAAGTTCGTAGTGTGCTTGGTAAAGGGTATTGTACCAAGCCACTTCGGTAAAGGGAATTATGGTGTGGGGTATGGTTAAGCTCCATAGGTATTAGATATTTTGGTAAAGGGTATTATACTAAGGTACCACACCCAGATCGTAAAAAAAAACCACACCCATGAAATCAAGAACGTCGACATTCACAAATTAAACCGGAGATGACGATGTTTTAAAGTTGAACTGAGACTTTAAACGACACGTCGACGTTATCACGAATGAACTGAGACGTCGACCTTACGCGCTTAGACTAAAAAAAAAACGTTGTCGTCAGCCCATTGTTTTATGTTACAAACGGCGTTCCATACTTTAGCTATCCTGAAACATGGGTACCAACTACACGAGGTACATTGCCTAGACAGCATAACCACTATCAGTGGCGTTTGGTTGTAACTGGGAGGAGTTTGGTTACACTGGTTACTACATATCAATAAAACTCTTTTATTGCCAAATGACAGATTTCAGTATTTGTTCCTGGGTGTTATAGTTATGGGGCAATGATTCATCCTCTGATATAAATGGACATGTTTATGTAGGTTTCAGCCAAGTATGTTTAATTAGCCGGATTTCTTATGTTAAATTCTTGATTTATTATTTATATACTTATTTATGTATTTATTATTTGTGTATTATGTTTATTCCTTTATTCTATCAGTTATTTATTTACTTACAATTTATTAATTTAATTATTCATTTTGATATATATTTTATTTACTTTTTAAATTTATTTATTTTATTATTTTTATTTATTACACATCTTAGTTATATTTAAGTTTAATTATTTATTGTTTATTTACTTTTTATTTATTTATGTACTATTTTTGTTATTTCCTATTTTATTTTATGTCTATTTACTTTATTGTTATTTGTTTATTTATTTTTATTATTTATTTATTTTTTATTACTTATTTTATTTTTAGCAAGGCAAAAGATCATACAATTACAAAATAATTAAATAAATAATAATGACATCAATGGGTAAACAAAAAGCTAACAACCAAATGAATGAGTAAATAAAAATAAATAAATAAATATTATTCATTTATTTATTCTTTATTAAAATTTTTACCTTATAAATTTATGTTGATTTTTTTTATTTTATTGAGTAATGTATACATTATTTTTTAATACAGGGTTTCATGCAGACTATGAGAGCCCTGGGATTCCCCCTTCCCCTCCCCTCCTCTCCCACTTAATTTTTCTTATCCTGACTAAACTATTTTATGAAGAAGAAGAAAAAGATGATCAATATGAGTATGAAAAACTATGGCTTCATTACTCTACTGCTAGTTTCTATCATTATCGTTTCCGTATGACCATTCCTTACCCATTTCCTGTAACATTAAAACCACTGGTACTTTGCTCAAGTTCATTCCTTATAAGTGTAATGTATTTCAATGTGTCCCACATAGCTGATGTTCTTATAATTCTATCTTGTTCTTGTATTGACCCAAACCATAGCTGTATTGTTGTGGAGTGCGCGCTTTACGGGTAACTCAGGCAAGACTGCAATTGCGCAAGTGACAGCGGTTGCGTCTGAGCATCTACCAGCGCCAGAGGGCTTGCAAAACACTGGTCCTTCGATCCAAGTCGCCGTTTCGACTGTCTAGATCTGGTCCTTCAACATCAAGTTTGTCTAAGTCATCTGACAATCTGTTTCATAGTGCTGATGTCACACCTTATTCATGTGGCTAAATGGTTTTTGTGACTCTACAAAATTTCCCACTCTAGCAAAAAAAATTCTGTATGAATCCCTGTAATGTGCTTTCTTATAACCACTTGTCCATCAGTTTCTTTCAACGCATGTTCCAGTTGTCCGAGTCTAAATTGTCAATTGACTGACTGTCCTTTCTGTTGACTAAGCACTTGTTTAAGTCCATCCTGTCACTAAATCAACTATTGCATAACTCATGACATTTATCAAAACTAATAATTGGATCACTGACTGATTAATTTCAAAACAAGTCGCAAGTGATGCCTGGAATAATGGGTGACGCACAGAATAGAGTATAAGGTATTTCACACGAACACACAAGCGTATTGTTTGTTGTCTTGAATGGTCAATGTTCTTGCCTCCCTCTGCAGGTATGCTGTTTTGTGGCAAATTCAGCCACCCATGCCAGACTCGGAAAGAAGAGCTTCATCTGGTACTAACAGCTTTACTTCACTTCCAACACAGGTGAGATAAAGTATGAAACTCGAGATGTTGCAATGAACTGAAATGCCTTCCCTCTTTACAGTGTAACTATGCCATTGTTACAAACATGTGAGCTGAGACAGTAATAGGCAGTTTACGATTAGTTTAAACAATTTGTGTGTTTGTATTTGACTTCAAGGCATTTAGGGTGTGGGTGTTAATTGAGTAGTATGCACACATATTGCTGTACAGCTACACTTACAAGCACATGGTTAGCCAGGGTTCTTATTTATGTATTTGTTTGTTGTTTTCTGATTGTTACGCACGCCTGTGTGAGAGGGTTACAGTACTCAGTTTGTTTATCTGTCAGTCTCAGTCATTTTGTCACACGACAGTGGATCTTTGAAGACGGTGGCCTCTTGAAGATTGAAAGAAGCATCAAAATGATGTACTGGACAATTTAAGCCCCTTTAATGTGCCACAATTCTTTGATTAGACTTGTTTTTCAGAAAAAAGTTGTTGTTTTTTACCTTATTGATCGTAAGCTTTTGTTGGTGACGCCCTCTATTGTCACACGGTAATCACCTGGCAAATAATTTCTTGCTGCCCACGGTAGTTTTGCTTCCTATTCTCAGTGGTTTACCGAAGTGCTGGAATTGGAGTTCCCCATTGAAACTAGCAGTGAGGTGAGTGTCTCTTGCTTGCTTAGCCTCTTTTATGAAGAAGCATTTACATCTATCATTTCGTACATGAACTACACATCAACTTGCATGAGCTATGGATTGACTTGTATGTGCTACATGTCGGCATATTGATACTACACCAATTTGGGTTTTTGTAATAGCTAGCCATTTTGTAGTAATGCTGGGGGTTCGCACCTTTGTTGCTTCACTTATTTGTTTATAATTTATTTATTTATTAATTCTTTGTTTGGTTGTCTTTTTATTTATTTTATTATTTATTTATTGTTATTTATTGATTTATATATTATTTGATTTATTATTTGTTTATCATTTGATTCATTTTATTTATTATTTATTTTAATTTTTCATTTTATAATAATTACATTATATTTATTTATTTTTATTTATTTATTATTATTGCTAATTATTTTATAATTTGGCGAGCGAGCGTAGCGAGCGAGACACTTACAGGTGTAACACAATCGAAAATCGGGGATGTTAGTTTATTTATTTATTTATTTATTTGTATATATATATGTATGGACATACGTAAGGCATTTTTGTACTTTGACCCTCGCGTTTTTGTGTTAGTTCGGTTGTCGACCCCGTCCCAAATTGTACTAAACAGAATCCTCTGGTTTATCGATCAGTACCCGTATCACCCTAGAAATTGAATTGTTTACCGTTTTAAATTCTTTTGCCGGTGCAGTTCAAACTTGACAACTTAAGGGACTTCCATTTCTATTCGAGTTAGTGGCGGTGGTAAGTCAATGCGCTCTTTGTCATGGTTATAAGCCGTGCGCAATGCTAAATTTAAAAACTGGACCTTATTTTCAGTAGCTTCAGTGTTAGAAGTCAATAAAAATAGTATAGTCTTTAGTGGCACAGTATTTACCTGAAAATACATTGTCCACTAGATTACTGCGAAGGTAAGTCTGTGTAGGTGCATGTCCAGCTGTGTCAAAGCATTGTGTGTTACAACCACTACTTAGCTAAAGAATATCATAAAGAAAACTTTTAAATAACGTGTATTGTTTTGTTGTTGTTGTTTTTTCCTTCAATTCAAGCAGTTGCAGAGAGTTGTTACTATGGCACTGAAATCCCTTTACCCTGTATCGCTTGTGCGCTATGCAAGCTGTCCTGGGTTCGATTCCCTGTGGCAACCAAATATTTTTTATTCTTTATTGTTTAAAAAGAAAAAAAAGCCTGTGAAAGAGAGAAAATACACCTAGTGCTCCTTATGTTACAGTCTACTTCCATTTTGTGACAGGCTCGCTCGCCATTTGTGCTCAAGCACACCACTAGTTTTAAACAGCAAATTTTCTCGTCTAACAGCCAAAATTATATTATTTAAAATTTAACCCGCCGTCCTGGGGTCCACTGAGGTCGAACTCTCCGTGGTGATGTAGTAAACACAATATAAACAGCAAGATTACTAGAGGGTACTCTTACTGTTTATTGTATCCTAGAGGGTGATTTGCTTGCAGCATAGCCAGCCAGCATGCTAGAAGATAAACATGTCTCTGTTAAACCTGCTGTGGGTTGTGTCTGTGAGTTGAAGATCAAGGAAGCTCTACACATACAGATGACACCAGACAACAACAAGTTTAACAGAGACAGGTTTAGATCTTCCAGGATGCTGGCTGTCCATGCTGCATGCAAATCACCCTTCAGGATATAATAAACAGTAAGCGTGCCCTCCAGTAATCTTGCTGTTTACATTATAAATGTATCACCATGGAGAGTTTGACCTCAGTTAACTCCTGAAGAGGACTTCGGAAAGAAGTTTGAACATTGGGTTGAGTTAGAAATTTTGCTATTATTTTAATTATTTCAGCCGAGAATGGTTATAATTTATTTATCATTCATTCTTTATTTATTATTAATATTTATTTTTTATTTTTATCTTTTATCATTTATTTATTAATTATTTATTTAATTATTCAGTCATTCTAAGCTGAAATCATTATAATAAGAGTAACTTAACCCGACATTTCGACTTCTTGACCTTTAAAGAAGACTTGGGCAAGAAGTCAAAACATCGGGTTAAGTTGTAATTAACAACTATTGGCTGTTAAAAAGAGAAATATTTGCTATTATTATTTATTTAATTTATTTATTTATTTTTTATTTATTTATTTATTTATTTACTTATTGTTATTTATTTATTTACTTATTGTTATTTATTTACTTATTGTATTTATTTTTATTTATATATACTAATTTATTTATTTATTTATTTGTTTCATTTTATTTATTTATTTTTATTTTGATAGGGTGTGGAGGAAGGGAGGTAGTTTTGTGTTTCAGAAGGTGACGTTCAGGTAGCCTGTAATTTCCCTTGTAACCCCACGTAAAAGCTTACCCCTCCCCTAAAAGATAATTGGCGAGCGAGCGAAGCGAGCGAGCAACTCTAAGATGTAGTCTATGGAAATCCTGAATACGTGGTCCCGCGCATACATCGTCGTTTTGAATACGTACGTCGTCGTTTAAACGCGCGCGCGCATTCCAGAACTTCGCTCGCTCGCCCAACCAATGCTACACGAGTATTTTCTAGGGGGGGGGGCTAGGGCTAGGGGGGCTAGGGGCTAGGGCTAGGGCTAGGGGGGTTAGGGCTAGGGGGCTAGGGCTAGGGCTAGGCTAGGGCTAGGGCGCGCATTCCAGAACTTCGCTCGCTCGCCCAACCACCAATGCTACACGAGCATTTTCTAGTTATCTAGACAGAACATGTGACAGTTTTCTAAAATCTGAAAGGAGGGTTGAGGTTTCCATGCTGTAATGGTCCACTCTCATGTGTTAACCACACATACACACACACACACACACACAGGTTTGTAGCCAAATTATTACACTATTGAGGTCAGTGTGTTAAGACCACAGTCTCAGGTTGGTGGTCTGGCAATAGCATGGTTCATTTTATATGACAGTGACTTCCATTTCTATTCTGTTCAGTAATAACCATTGTCATTGTGTTTGATCGAATAGCTATTACTGTATTCACAGCACTATCTCTTCTTTTTTAAGAAGGGGAGAAGGAAGGATATAACACCTTAATTCCTTGAATAGTTCACATGCAGCATATTTCAATCACAGCCAGAAGTAATACTAGCCGGTATTTTGACTTTATGGACTGATACCAGAGTTATTAACTTGGGAACACCGCCTTGCACGTGGCCTATTCGAGGCCAGGAGTTATTCAAGGTGTGCAACTTATTTGAGGAAATGTGGTATGTCTGTTGGCTATGTAAAGACTACTAGTGATGATTTTGCCAGTAAATCAGATATGAGGCTATTTTGCTGCATGTGTAGTGTACACTAATGGGACCAATGGATTGAACTTTTATGAAAGCTGTAATTTAGCCGCCTTCCCCGCCCACCTTCCTTCTGCTGATTGTATTACATGAAACATGAAGTATATACCAACATGAAGATATATACAGTTCACACTAATCAGTGTTTGGTCATATGTTTACCTTCTCACTGCTCAACTTGAGCTACTGTATTATATTAAATTCCAAGAATTCTGGGGGGAGGGGTGGGGGAATATCCCAGGGCCAACCCCCCTAACATACATACACACTCGCCCTCTGACACACACACACACACTCACCCTCTGACATACACACACACACCCTCTGACATGCACACACTCATGCACTCATCCTGTCACACACATCTTTGCTGCACACACTAAATGCAGTTAAGAAATAACATGTTTGTGTTTCTTTTTTTCTTTTTTCTTTTTTTTCATATTAGTTGAAGATGTCAGTGTAGAGTGGGTTATATTACTCTTAGTGTTAACATGTGTGCATTTTTTTAATTTGCTAAATAAGGTGTTAATGTATGATTGTTTTTTGTGTTGATATAATTAAGTGACTCTGTAAAGAAATTCATTTTTCCAATTACCTATCTAACTAAGGTTTGACTCTTTTGTATATTATGTGTTTGTGTGTTTGTATGGTTTGTAGGTGTCAACAGGACTTGTGGACACTTTTTGACATGAATATAATAGGATGTCTGGAGAGTTCCCATCAAAGAGCAGAATCATGACTTCCTGACCTGTGATCTGAATGATTCAAGAATATATTGAGTGTTAACTTCAGGAGTAAATCATCCCTTCTCTCTCATTTTCATTTCATTTAGTGTATACAATGATTGTTTATACTGCGCTTCTATTATATTTTTTATTCGCATTTAATTAGTAGAGTAGAAAGTCAACGATTAAACCCTTTACCTATTATTCCCAGCAGGTCCGAGTGGGCTGTAGTCTGGCGGAGCCGACCCTTTATCTTCACCAACAAAGAAGGTAAAGGGTCGGCTCCGCCAGACTAAGTGGGCTGGGCTTCTCTATGGCATGCTCACTCTGTTTTGGATATAACAAATCCAAGCGTCAGAAAAATACTGTGTTGCTTGGAATTGCATGATAGTAGGCGGAAGAAAGTTTTAGTTTCTCTGCTTGTTTAAAATTGATGATTTTTTTTCTAGCAGAGCATAATGTTGACTAATAGCTATTCACGCTGTAATAAAAAAAGGTGCAACTTGGCATGTAATAAATATCGTCCTTGAAGTCAATTCAGTGAGAGATCTGAAAAATGAATACTGAATTTAGAGGACGGTGGCCGACAATACAACAATTAGCGCCTGCGGAAGGCCAACTTCAAACAGTGTACGCGTGGCCGACATCATTCGTGAATAGAGATTTTTTTCTGTGATGATCTCTTCTTAAGATTTTCTTAATTCGCGCTTGTTCGGAATCTACTACTACTGTACCAAGCGGGTCAAGTTTTGTGGCCAACAATTGCTGATTTTTTTTATTTTTTATTATTGTCATTATTTTTCTTTATTTATTGTTCTAAAAGTCCTTCAAACTGTTTCTAAGCGCACTGTATCACTTTTGTGCTGTTAGTTTTAAATTATAGTACTTTAGGTTGTTATTGAATGAGTTATTACAAATGAAAAACACAGAAATAAAAGAGAAAAGCATGACACAATGCCAACAAGACTCTTGTTTATACTGTATTGTTCTTCTTAGAAAAGCATAGACAACCTCATTAGCTCCAAAATTTAGAGTCCGGATCCTGCAAGGAGAACAAAAATTGAATCAAATAAATATTATTCATAAAAAATAATAATAAAGAGGATAGAAAAATCAATTAATAGAAATGGAGAAATCCTATGCTCTCTAAAGGCTGATCATTTAGTCAGACCTCTAACTTATGATAAGTCATGGCAAACATTGATATATAGAAACTGTCAAAATGAGAAGCAATGCTCATCATGGACATTGCTAAGTAGCTACAAGCAATAGACAGAAATTGATCCGCTTAAAAATTATTTTAAAAAATGTAAGAAGCATTTTACTATGAAGACAACAGAAAATAAAAGCCTTGATAATATTGCTGGTTCCTCTAAAAGATATTGTATCAGATTTAGAATCAAGAATTTGATTCCAACGCATTTTTTTGCAGTAAGGTCAAAGTTCAAAAGTCCCATGAAAAACGTACACTGGCAGTACTGAGAGCAGACAAGAAACTGAGAGAATGTACAATTAAATAAATGACAAAAAGATCCCAGCAGTTATAAGTGGAGACAGTTGCTGTTGAAGCCTATTAGCTATCATAATTCGTCATGCTACAAGAACTACACAAAAAACAAAATCAAAGTATAAAGATGTGACAGAACAAGATATTGAGTTGGATGAAGCATAAGTTAGACTATTGGGAACGAGTCCCCTGATTCTAACCCCATTGAGAATATCTGGCACAAGATGAAGGAATATCAGCAAATAGAAGTGAAACAACAACACTAGTGGAATCCAAGACTTGGTGGACATAAGTGTAACAAATATACGAGACATCTAAGAAAAGTTATACCACACATTACTGATAGAAATGGAGAAGCCAATGGATAATAAATTAAAATTTAAATACATTTTACTGAAATAATGGCTACCTATACTTATAATGCAATAATGCACATGTTTCTTATAGAGTGTTGAATCAATTCCACTTGTGTCTTCTGATGGAGTACAGTTTATAGTGATGTCTACTTCAAAATAGCTACTTGTAATTGACTTCACTTCCCAGTCTACAGCTTGGTTCCATGGCCTTTGCTCATAAGCAACACACACACACACACACACGAGGTCAAGCCTCTTAGCAGGTACTTACAAGAAACCACACCTGAATGGAGACTGAGGTTTGTTTACTACAACTTACTATCTTTTTCCATGCCACTGCTTTTGTATGTAGCTTGGTGTAATTTTAAATAATGTGACCTTACTTGCATTTTGTGTTGAGCGTACTTGCATGCATACACACATAGCCACACCCACACACTCTGGTCTCAAGTGGCCCACAACGGGTCACATGTCTCTCCCAGTGGAAGGTGTGAGTAGAGCCTCAACTCTGTTGGTTGTGGGTCATGAGTACGCAGATTAACACAAGGCCACCAGCACTCTGACAGTCTCACTCACTGACTGGCAGGTTACTTAGGAGTTAGTGAGGCCTCAGCAGGGATGACGCCATCAGTCAGCACCCTGGTCTCAACACACAGTAACCAAGCCTGCAGAGTAGTTTAAGCCATTCTAAGACACTGCCCATGCCCAACTGCATGGAGTAACTACTCATACATACACACACACACACACACACACAGGATATAGAACTAATAAGCTAAGTGAACTATAAAATGTAGTCATTTTACTTTTGGTCAATTATGTATGTTATTGCATCTGAGTCTGAGCCTTGCTGGTATCAATTCTTTTGCGCTAGTAAAACAATAGGTTTATATTAACCCTCAGTGTGCATGCACGAGAGGGTTATAGTAGTCTGTTGTTCATTCTGTCACTCTGTCAACAGCGGATCTCGAAGATGGCTGGACTTTTATGCCTTGAGAAAAGGAACTCCGACTAGATGACGATATAACAAGTCCCTTTAATTTGCCACTTTTTAAAATTTCGGCTTAGTTTTAGAGAAAACTAGAGAAGGGCACACTATGGTGAGTGCTGCTATACGGCCACACCCATTCAATCATTTAAGCTCTGCTACTTAGAATCACGTGCACTCAAGTGAGCATACACATTTTGCTGCTGGAGGCTTGCTACTTTCATCAACTGTAAATATACCTACTCTCCAAAATATGTGCCTTTTAAGAAGCCATAGCTAGAAAAGTTAAAATTTATATTCATAAACTAACACTGTTACAAGCTGAAACTTTAATAACTTGGTTATTCAACAATAGTGACTTCTTTTGCAAATTATTGCATTTTTAAACTCTGAGAGTTTGCACTCTTAGTGCTCTAGTTCTCTTATTATTGTTATATTGAGTAATGTTCCTAGAGAAACTGGAGGAAAATGAACAAACAAACAAAAAACAAAAAAAACAACAACAGAAAACTGCTGCTTAATACAGAACAATCATAATAACATACAGTCTTGAAAACTAAGTTTAGTATCACACATTTGGTTGTTGCTGTCATGCTTCAATCACAGTCAATATTTATACTATTTTTGGGTATTGGGAATGTGGGTCCGGAATAGGCCAACCCAACATTTACAAACTCACACACTAATTATATCTTTGTGTAAAAGTGCGGGGCTCTACCCCTCATCTACCTACTCCTATATAGTCACTGAGCACTGTAGATTCTCTGTCCATTTGATCAACTGAGCCTGTTTGTGTTACTGCATGTCTTTTAATATAACTTTAATCATTATTAATTGACCAACTGTGGGATACTAGCAAGGCCTGTCAGTGGAACTGGTGGCAGTCAACCTTATCGAACTATCAGAGGATACTAGGCACCACAGGGAACTCCATAAATCATCTGTATTGTGGTAAAGGGTTCACAGTGCCATTGCAATATACACAGTAATAATCATAATTTGGTAAAGGGTTGAGCACTCCACGAATGAATTTTAGTGGAGGCGGATGAGGGGCCTGGCCCCCTCAGCCCAGATCCTCCCCAGTAATACACAATAAATTAGTATTAATGATGTGCATGTTCACAGCCTGAACAACTTTATACAGTAACCAACAATAAATCCAATCAAGGGATACAACATAGTAACTTTGAAAAGCAAAAATATAGTCAACACTGAAGTTCTAGAATAAGAAGTGTTGTTGTTGTTGTTGTTTGTTTGTTTACACACTAGTGGAATAGAAACTATGGGATGTCAAGGTGGCCACAGTTCACCTTTTTCACCATAGGCTTACTGCACACACATTTATAATGTTTGAAGGTAGGTCAAATATATTAGTGGGTACAACTTTGACTGATATGACTTGTGTTGCATTAGTAGCTATAGGGTTTTATGTCGTAAGATCGATCATCTGATTTGACAGTCGAGGCTCATTGAGCTTTGGGTAACAAACAATTTACAGTAACACTGAAAACCTTTTACCGTATTGTATGCATAGGACAACTGCATGCTAACAGGTTCTTCAATGAAATAAATGTCCAAATCAATCATAAATATTTCAATAAATTTTGCAAGTTTGGGCTCCTCCCTGTTGTTAATGCTGGATCCTCCCCTGTATTACTTCCTGTTTATGCCCATTGTGTGCTGGTAGCTGATTGGTTCATCTCTTCCTGCTGTCAAACTATTTATCTCATACTTGTGGTCACTTGACTCAAGTGCTTGTGGTCGCAACAAAAATAGTAGTGGGGTAGAGTATGTACCAGCTTGTAACTATAGTATGTCCACGTTGAGTTGGCGCGACCACAAATGTGGCAAACGAGGAATGCACTTGGCGAAACCGGAGACCAATTAAGGTCACATGACAGTAGTAGCTCAAACGCGCGAAAACGTCGACGCCCACAGTAAAAACAGGGCGGGTCCAAGGTGCGCATTATTACCGTAAGTTTACTTGTTGAAATGAAAAAGAAGCTATGGCAGTTTCTTCCGCGGCTGTATTCAATATATGCCCAGTTATAACTAATCACTCGTAGTTTATAGTTTGTACGAGCTTCTAGTTGTGCGCTAAAACTGGTTGAAAGTTGCGGAGGGTTATCTGGAGCTACAAAACTTAGAGGAAAGAAGCACAGGACCGCGGCTGAATGCCTCCTCAAGTAAGTCTGATTGTTGTGTGCTTAAGCGTGTATTTAAACTCTATTCTTACTTTCTTGGTGTGACGAATTTCTGAAGTACTCAACAGTAATGTGAAAAATCCAGCACATCACCTACACTTTAGCCATGGCCACACACATTCCAGTATTACTTTGTCCTTCACACTAAATCATTCATATCATTTTATTCATGATTTTACTATATTTTCTATCTACTTGTTAAATTTCAACTTTTTTTAAATTATACAAAAAAAAAAAGACAATTAATATAATTTTATAATGACATGTACAATATAATATATAATTTTATGATGACTTGAAATTGTGGTAGATACAAGCAGCAGTTGAATTTGGAGGGTGGTAAATAGCATCACTATAACCATAGAGAACTGTACCTATATAGACATGAGGAGTAATGGACAGCTAAAGCATTAATAGTGGCATATAGAGTCTATGATGAATTGTATATCTTATTATCTTGGTCAGCAAACAGTAAATTGGCTGAGTTTCTAAATAAATAGGCCCTATTTAAACGGGTAAGAAAATCTGAGTGGACAAGCAACCCGTGATACAAACGTACCTCATATTGTAGCTTGCTCTTGTTAAGTAGCCTTGAATAGCAACAAATTCCTGAGCCTAAAATGAACCAGAATGTCAAGCAGAAGGGTAGAAACGAAGTCACCAAACAGTGACTGCTTTTTGTTTACAATTGTCTCTGAGGTACTGCGCACGTGTTTGGCCCGGTTTGAGCATGTGACTAAATCCCGCCGCGTGTAGCGCGGGAAACGTGTGGTTTTATTTATTCCCATAGACTTTTCTATTGAGTTTTGAAACTGCACTTTCCTGCTGGCTCAGAAGTTTTTAAAGGGAATTTTCTGGACCGCTTCGGCACGAGCTTTCGAATGGTACAAACCCCGGAAGCGTAGCTACTTCCGTTCAAAAGTTATTAACGTTTTTTACCGCGCCAACTCAACTTGGACATACTATAGAGGATATGTACCTGCATATTAATAAGCATGTGAAAAGAAGAAGTCAAGTGGTAAAGAAGGAGAAAAAAAGATAATGAGTCAGAGGAAGAGAGAATGGATGGCCAATTTGTGCACCACCCACCTACATTTTATTCAACTAAGTAATGAATTTATGGAATAGTTGGCATACAAAAACAAGCCAAGTACTGGAAGAGCGTGTCATTATTAGTATTTTCACGACCATAATATGATGGGTTTTATATGGCATAAGATAGTACAAGTATACATGTAACTATGTAGTTACCAGACATATTAAAACGAGCCGATCATGTTTCTATTAGATGCTATAAGCCCATATAAGCTGCAAATTAAGTAATCTTATAATATGAGTCTTGAGTAATAATCACGAAATAATATAATAATACGACCACAACTAGGACAATAAAAAAACAACAAATAAATAAAATAAAATAACAAAAAATTTAATAGCAATAATAATAATAGTAATAGTAAATCAAAAATGGATACCTTCTACTTTTCCTGTTCAATCTCCCCGTATCATGGATCAGTATTTATATATCTATTCAATAGCGTCATTACTACTAACTTAACTAATATTTAAAGGATCTATGACCCCACCCACACCTTACCCAGTATTTCCCACCAGTAATACTGGCTCATCAAACTGCAGACATCGATACACCAGAACAGCAGTCTTCAGCAGTTCCTCTGTCCACACCAAATGGCCGAATCCTTCAGGAGGTGCAGACTTGAGAGCAGCAAGACAAGCTCTGCTAGCAGCACTTCCTTCACCACCATCAAAACCAAACAGGGTTCAGCTGACGCTTGAACTGTTTCTCTATCACCTCCTGGACCGCAGCTTGATCTTCACTCACTCGCAGACACCCAGACAACAACATGTAACCTAGACACACAAAAGTTGTAAACAAAAATAATTAAATAAATTTAATTTTGATTTAATTTTATAGGAAATCTTAATGGTTAACAATTATATTTATTATAATCAAATAGCCTTGATTGTTCAATATCAGTGGCAGTATGTGTAGATGGTGTTAGACCAAAGGTAACAAATAATCAACAGTTCCCATATATAATTATTTTTATTTGTATGTGTGGAACTGATTCCTATTCACTATTCGAACATTGCATCATCATTACATCATACTATTTGAACATCGCATATCATGACATCATTAACAATTGCATCATCACAAGATATACGATTGATTTGACTTTTGTTTTGAACTGTTACTCTCGGGCATTGCTACATTGGCGTAGTCGGCAGGATCTGAGCTTGCAGATAGGCGATGGCAGCTAAGCCTCCTGTGATCCCTGAGCTATTCTCTGGTGACAAGAGCTGGGACCATTGGATCTACCACTTTGAGAGCGTGGCCGAGGTCTGTGCCTGGGACAATGCTAACAAGCTGAAGTGGTTGCGTGTCCGCCTAACTGGGAGAGCTGGTCAAGTGTTTATGAGACACCCTGATGACTCCAAGGCAGACTATGACCAAGCTAAAACTGCACTGAAGGAGAGGTTTGAGCCTGAAGCTAGGAAGACCCTTTACCAGACCAGATTGCAGACTAGAGTGAAGCAGAAGGGAGAAGGATGGGCTGAGTTTGGGGAAGACTTACTGAGACTTGCTGACAAAGCATACCCTGAGCTCGTCGATGCTGCCAAGGAACAGTTTGCACTCAATCAGTACTTTACGCAGTTGAGCAACCCCCAAGTTGCATTTGCCGTGAAGCGAACCAAGCCCACCACGATTGATAAGGCTGTTATAGCAATCCTGGAAATGGAGTCCTATTCGAAGCCCATGCCTAGTGGGATCACTGCTGTCTCTGAAGAAGCTGAAGAAGGTGCTGTAGCGATATCCTCCGTGCAGGGTGTGGGCTTCCACCTCAAGCAAGCCCACATTCAAGCAGAGAGTGAGCAGAGTCAAGCAGAGAGTGAGCAGAGTGTGAGCCAGAGGAAGGAGAAGGAGAGGGAAGATAGAGAAAGAGCAAGAAAGAAGGAATAGAAGGAAGGCATATATGTGGAGAACATTGTTATTTTAATTATTCAGTTTTGTAGAGTCGTTTTGCACATGCTCAGTTATGATGTTATCACGTGTGTTTGCTTTTATGTCGAGTCATTGTGTTGTGGGTGGAGTTTTGAACTTCGTATATATACCACCCACTCGTGTGTTGTAGGGCAGTCTACATTCTATCAAGATTTAGTTAAGACTATTTCGAGAGCTTCGGCGTTGTAGATTCTGGTGGCAGCGACAATAAGCTGCCTACCTCGATTGTGAGCGCCACGACAGTTCCGCGGAGCCTAGGGCCCACATACTTGGTGGCAGCGGTGGGATACGGAGGAGAAGACATTCCCGCCGGATCCCGAACCCAGGTGAAGACATTCACCAGGTCAATATCAGTTGGGAGACGTCCCGCACATACCGAGGGAAGAAGATATTCTTCCCAAACCCGCTTGAGGATACTCGCGGAACAACTTAGTACTTCCTTGCTGAGGCGGAGGGAGACTATAACTGACTACGGTCAATTCGAGACGAGCTTGCCCCGGCAGAGAGCGTCAGATCTGCGGATCAGCACAGACAAGGATTCCCCTGAACTTGTCCACGTGTGGTTGTGTTGTGAACTTTGGTTGTGTGTGATTTTTTTTTCTGAGTGTAAACGAAAGCCTTATATTTGGTTCTAATTCATTGTTGGTGACCCTCATTTATTTATTTTTTGTTGTTGTGTATCTGTAGGTCTCTGGCAGAAGCTGGGTTCACCGGCTCATGTCAGAACCCGGACTGGTGGGTGGAAAGAAGAAGCCGGCCACACGGAGGTTGCCTGCGGTTGCGCCTGGTGACCAACCCTATCGACCCTCACATAGGCCAACTGCCTTTGAGAGGTCACCTTACCCCACGCGCCCTGCTGAGGTGCTTTATACCGAGGAGGTGTTATCTGACGAAGAAGGTGAGGTGGGAGGTTTGATTGAAGGAGAAGTAGTTGAGAGGAGGGAGGTAGCGGTGGCCGGACGGAAGAGAATGGCGAAGAGGTCGGAGGAGGTTGATTTTGGGGCTTTAATGAAGTTGATGATGGATAGGGATGAGCAGTGGAGATTAAGGGAAGAAGAGAGGAGGAAAGAGTACGAGGATTTACGTAGGAAGGAGAGACAGGAAGAGGCGGAGCGTAAAAGAGAGGAGGAGGCAGCGAGACAGAGGCTGAGAGATGAGGAAGATGCTAGAAGGAGAGATGAGGAGGATACAAGAAGAAGGGATGAGACTTATAGGAGGAGAGCCAGACAGGAGGAAGAAGAGAAAAGTAGGGTGAAAAGAGAACTGATGCAAGAGAAATTGAAAGGTTTGGGTGTGTATAAAGATGGTAATGAGTTGGGGGCGTACCTCGAAAAGTTCGAGAGGATAATGAGGGAAAGTAAGGTTGAGGAGGAGGATTGGTCTGAGAGGCTGTACCCAAGGTTGCCCGAACGTTTGTGTGTGCGGGTAGCTCAGCTACGGGATGACGGATCGAAATATAGTGATGTTAAGAATGTATTGTTGAAGGCAGCGGGAGAGACAACTATCACCTACGGCAATCAGCTGTTTGATGCCAATAGTGACACATTCAAAAGTATGTCAGCTAGTTCAATTGTAGAGTGGATGCAAAGAACGGTTAAGGGTACATGCCAAGGTTGCACGAATTTGGAGGAGGGAATACTGGCAATTGCCTTGGCGTTGACCAGACGTGTGTTACCACAGAGTGGGAAAATGTTTTTAGAGAACCGAGTAATTAAGAATTGGGGTGACTATCGGGAAGCTCTAGAAGATTGGATGGCTGGTAGGCAGAAAGGTAACTATTTTAAGCCTTTGGGTAGTAGTTTCGCTGAGGGTGGTAGAAGTTACAAGGGGAGAGAGAATAGTTTTGGGCGTGATAATGGGTTTGGTAGTGGAGGTGACAGAGATAAGGTGGGAGGTGAAAGAGTGAGTAGCTTTCTCACGTGTTATAACTGTGGTGAAAAAGGACATCGATCTAGCGAGTGCAAGAAGGGGAGTGTTAGGCCTGGTGGGAGTGGTTTTGTTCCGAGGCAGGTTACGTGCTATAATTGTGGGAAGGTGGGTGGGGCATAAAAGCCCTGAGTGTACGGTGAGAAAGGGGGTGGGTCCTGTGAAAAAGGAAGCTACACCTAGCAAAATGTCAGTATTAATTAATGAGAGTAAGTCCGGTAAGCCTGTCAATGTTGCATTTGGTTTGGTTAATGGTATTAGGACCGAGGTCCTTATTGATTCAGGGGCGGAGTTAGGATCAGTGCCTAAGACATTAGTGTCTGGTAATGTTGAATTATGTAGTGATGTGGTGGTGAAGGGTTTTGCTAGCTGTGAAAGGAGTTGTAAAAGTTTTATGTGCGAGTTTGTTATAGGTGGATACAGGAAGGTGGTACGGGCTATCATAGATGAGAGTGATCAGCTTGGTGTTTCGTGCATAGTTCCCTTTTCAGTTACAAATGGGGTAGAGGTTGATGCGTATAGGAGAGCTATTCAGGAGTATGTGTCTACGGACAAAGCTAAGATTAGCGTTTTGACAAGGAGCATGGTGAGAGAAGAAAATAAGTTAGATGCGAATGAGGAGAATGGGGGGCAGAAGGAATTGTGGAGTGTTGTCACTCCTGAGAGTGGGAGTGATAGTGTGGGGGAGAAGGAGCAAAGCCAGATGAGTCGAGCTGAGCTTGAACCCTTACAGAGGCCTGAAGTTGAGAGTAAGGTGGGGGAAGGCCACAGGGTGGAGGGGGCGGAGGTACTACCAAAGCCAGACCCACCCCAGGCTACAGATAATGTTGAGTTAGAGGAAGTGAGTGAGAGTGAATCTGTGAGGGAGTTTGAGGAGTCATGGGAGGGAAGTCCAACCCCCCTTGATGAGTTGTCACCTGTGTGTGGCGAAGAAGCTAGATTGTGCAAACTAGCAGAGAAGATTGGTCCTGTGAGGGAGGGGTCGGATGGAGAGAAGTTTAGAGAGGAGTTGTTGAGTGATGAGAGCCTTAAAGAGTGGCGCGAGTTGGGGAAGAGAAGTGAGAGAGGGTTCAGCTGGAAGAAGGAAGTTCTAGTGAGGAGCATGTATGTTACCTGGGAACAGTTCCGGGATGTGTTGGTGTTGCCCAATAGTTACAGAGTGAAGGTTCTTGAGTTGGGACATGAGAGAAATGGCCATTTAGGGGCAGAGAAGGTGAACATGATAATTAGTAAGTACTTCGTGTGGCCGGGAATGGCGAGAGAGGTGATTGACCATTGTGCAAGTTGTGAACTCTGTCAAAGACGGAGCAAGTACAAGCCCAAGAGAGCACCAGCGGTGGAGAGACCTATTCTCTCCGAACCATTTGAGAGTGTGGCTATTGACCTTGTAGGCCCTTTACCTAAGGGAAAAGGGGGGTGTAGGTATCTGTTAACATACGTATGCATGGCAACTCGCTGGCCTGAGGCCGTGCCCTTGCGGAGTATCACCGCAAAGTCAGTCATGGAGGGACTTTGGTCCATATTTTCGAGAACGTCTATCCCCGAGTGTGTCCTGAGTGACCAGGGTAGCCAATTTTGTGGCAAGGTCATGAAACAGTTGTGTGAGATGTTAGGTATTCAGAAGGTGCGTACCTCGCCGTACCACCCTGAGAGTAATGGAGCAGTCGAAAGAGTGCATGGTACGTTTAAGGCCATTTTAGGGAAGTGTGTAAGTGAAAGAGTGGATTGGGTGAGCCAGGTGACTTTTGTTTTATTTGTCCTTCGCCAGATGCCGCATGCCGACTCTGGCTTTAGCCCATTTGATTTGGTTTACAAGTTTCATGTAAGAACTCCCTTGGATGTCCTTTACCATGGGCTGTTTGAGGTCGACAGTAAGAATTTGAGTGTTTGTGAGTGGGTGGCCACTATGGCCGAACGTTTGGAGATGATGCGCGATTGCGCAGCCCTTAAGATTGCGAAGGGGCGGGAGTCAAGGATGGCCTATTTGAATAGGGGAACAAAGCTGAGAGTGTTGAGGGTGGGGTCCTTAGTGTTGTATAGAGTGCCAGGCATGGCCTGTAAGCTAGCTGATTCGTGGGAGGGGCCCTACAGAGTGTTGGAACGGAAGGGGGAAGTGAATTACAAAATAGGTAAGGTTGGGGCGGAGAAGCATGCCAAGGTCGTTCACATAAATTGTTTAAAGGAATACAAGGAGAAGTTTGCTATTAATAGACTGGATGTGGTAGTAGAAGATCAAGAGAGTGAGAGAAGTGTTTTGAGTGGTGTATGTGATGGTTATAATGAGAAGGAAATGGAAGAAGTGTTGGGAGAATTTGAGGATGTATTTTCTGAGGTACCAGGGAGTACAGAGAGAGTGATTATGTCAATAGACACTGGAGAGAGTGAGCCGATTAGACAGGCACCTTACTCGGTCCCCCTAGGGATTCGGGAAAAGGTTAGGGAGGAGTTGTTGAATCTAGAGCGTTGTGGAATCATCGAGAGGTGTGATAGCTGCTGGGCATCCCCTCTCGTGCCGGTCAAGAAGTCTGATGGTGGATTAAGGCTATGCGTAGACTTTAGGAAACTGAACGATATAACTGTCAAGGAACCGTACTATATTCCCAGCTTTGTGGAGATGTTGGAAAAGGTGGGTCATGGTAGAGTGCTGTCAAAGGTGGACCTGGCCAAAGGGTTCCACCAGGTGTTGGTGTGTGAAGCAGACAGGGATAAGACCTGTTTTGTATGCCCTTTCGGTAAATTTCGGTTCCGAAGGATGCCGTTTGGTCTCACAAACGCTCCTTCAGTCTTTCAAAGACTAATGGATGGTGTTTTAGTGGATTGTGGGGATTTCGCGAATGTTTACATTGATGACATTTTGGTTGTATCGAGGAATTGGGAAGAGCATTTGGGTCATGTGAGGAAGCTATTGTTGACGTTGTGGGAGGCAGGGCTCACGTGCAAGAGGAGCAAATGTTGTTTTGGGAAGAGGTCGCTAGAGTTTTTGGGACACCAAGTTGGTGAAGGTACCATCAGTGTGCCGGCTGCCAGGGTAACGGCGATTAGGGACCATCCCAGACCTAAGACCCGGACTGGGCCGATGTTGGAGGCCTTATGTCTTTATGTAATTCTGTATCATTATATGTACCACGTGTTAGTGATTCGTTTGTGTTGGAGTGCGATGCGAGTGGATCGGGAATTGGTGCTGTGTTATCTGTAGAAAGAGATGGAGATCGTCTGCCTGTGGCATTCTTTTCCAGGCAGCTGCACGGAGCTCAAGCAAGATATAGTGCCCAGGAGCTAGAGGGGCTGGCGTTGTTCGAGAGTGTCAAACACTTTGCATACTTCCTGTATGGAAGGAAGTTCGTGGTTATCACCGACCATCGGGGATTGGTCAACTTGAGGGCAGGAAAACAGGAAAATAGAAGATTGTATAACTGGTCCCTTAAGCTGACGGAATTTGACTTTGATGTTGTGTATAGACCGGGTAGTTTGAATGTTGTTCCAGATACCTTGAGTCGGTGCTATGGAGAGTGCGGTGAAACCCCAATTTCGAAGGAGGGGGGTGATGTGGGCTTCCACCTCAAGCAAGCCCACATTCAAGCAGAGAGTGAGCAGAGTCAAGCAGAGAGTGAGCAGAGTGTGAGCCAGAGGAAGGAGAAGGAGAGGGAAGATAGAGAAAGAGCAAGAAAGAAGGAATAGAAGGAAGGCATATATGTGGAGAACATTGTTATTTTAATTATTCAGTTTTGTAGAGTCGTTTTGCACATGCTCAGTTATGATGTTATCACGTGTGTTTGCTTTTATGTCGAGTCATTGTGTTGTGGGTGGAGTTTTGAACTTCGTATATATACCACCCACTCGTGTGTTGTAGGACAGTCTACATTCTATCAAGATTTAGTTAAGACTATTTCGAGAGCTTCGGCGTTGTAGATTCTGGTGGCAGCGACAATAAGCTGCCTACCTCGATTGTGAGCGCCACGACAGTTCCGCGGAGCCTAGGGCCCACACAGGGGACAAGTGACCTCAAGATGATCATGGAAAAGATAGAACAGATGGAAACCCAGCTAAAAGAGATGCAGCAGAGAGGCTCGGGCAGTGGTCGAGGACGGAGGAAAACTGGACGATCAGGATCGCGTGAGTGCTGGAACTGTGGTGGAGTAGGTCTTATCTCCCGAAATTGTCCTTCTCCCAAGTGTTCTTAGGGAAACGAGTAACCTCCTGCGCGGTGAGCCAAATGCGGGAGGTAGATCAAGAGGCTCATGTGAGTTTAATATACCAACCTTGTCTGTGTGTTCTGGGATGGATTGTACGATAAGGGGCTTAGTAAATGGGGTGCCAGCCAACATCTTGGTGGATACAGGAGCTGCTACTACAGTTTTGAGCAAGAACATGTGGGAACGCTGCGGGGCAAGGTTGCAGGGAATTTCTGATCGCAGACTTGTCGGCACCCAGGGTACACCACTACACTTGTATGGTAGCACCTATATCAAACTAGAGCTTCCCCCAGAAAAGTTCCAGGTCAATGTGATTGTTGCTGACACACCCATAGCAGATGTGATTCTGGGCCGTGACTTCCTCCGTAGCCAAAGGTGTGCCATTGAAATGAAAGATTCCAGTGATGTCCTCCATGTTCAATCGCGTGGCCAGTCAATTGCCATTGCTCAAAACAAGACTGTAGACAGTGCTTGTGGCTTCAATGTGATTTTGCAAGAGTCAGTAGTGGTGCCACCGTGTAGTGAGATTGAAGTGGTGGGTTGTACATCTGATTTAGCCAAACAGAAGACTTGGATTCTCCAGGGGAAAGAATCCAAACGGTGTGCGGTTATGGTGGGCCGAGCATTGGTTGAACCAGAAGGAAATCAGATCCCTGTCCGTCTACTGAATCCAAGAGATGTGGAGGTTCCAGTCTCTAAGGGCACTACTCTGGCAGAGTTAGAGAGTATCCCTGATGGTCATACTATTTCGGCACTCTCCCAGGAGTTTGAGATTGAACCCTCACCTGAACATCGCCGTAAGCTCTGGGAGATGGTAGAAGGGGCCGAGCAATCTCTCAACCACGAAGAAAAGGCTCAGTTGTTTGCACTACTGCTTGAATATCATACACTTCTAGCCATAGGGGATGATGACCTTGGACGTACGGCATAAGTCCAACACAAAATCGACACTGCCAACAGTCCCCCTATTCGTCAGTCTGTATAGCGGATGCCGCAGCTACGCCGCCAAGAAGCCAAGAAGCTGCTGGATGACATGTTAGGCAGATCAGTTATACAGCCTTCAAGCAGTCCGTGGGCTTCACCTGTAGTGTTGGTGCCAAAGAAAGACGGGTCCCTTCGTTTCTGCATAGACTATCAGAAGGTCAACTCAGTTACACGGAAAGATGCATACCCTCTTCCCCGCGTAGATGACACCCTCGACATCCTGGCTGGATCCAAATGGTTCAGCACTGTGGATCTGTTAAGTGGATACTGGCAAGTTGGAGTGAGCCCAGAGGACAGGGATAAAACTGCTTTCTGCACACATGAGGGTCTGTTTGAATTTAGAGTAATGCCCTTCGGGCTGTGTAATGCTCCAGCCACCTTCCAGAGACTGATGGATGCCATGCTGGCAGGTCTGAAGTGGTCCTCGTGTTTGGTGTATATTGATGACATTGTGATACCAGGAAAATCGTTTCCGGCACATCTGACCAATTTGTGTTCAGTATTTGACAGGTTAAAAGAGGCCGGGCTGAAGCTTAAACCTAGGAAGTGTCGCCTATGTTTGCATAAGGTGAATTTCCTGGGGCACATTGTTAGTGCTAATGGCATCCAGACGGATACGCAGAAGACAGAGAGTCTCTACATGGCCTACACCTACATCACAGAAGGAGGTTCAGCAGTTCCTTGGGTTGGCAAGCTACTATCGGCGGTTTGTGAACGATTTTGCTGCCATTGCCAAACCTTTGTATCTGCTCACAGAGAAAACTGCTAAATTTTTGTGGTCTGAGGATGCTCAAGCAGCATTTGATGAGTTGCGACAGCGCCTGGTGTCAGCACCCACACTGTGTTTCCCTGACTATAGTCTTCCGTTCATTCTGGATACAGGTGCCAGTGATGTGGGCATTGGAGCTGTCCTCTCCCAACGTCATAATGATGGATCTAAACGAGTCATTGCTTACGCTAGTCGCACCTTGTCTCGACCAGAACGTCGCTACTGTGTGACCAGGAGGGAACTTCTTGCAATAGTTACGTTTGTTCAGCAATTCCGATCTTACTTGCTAGGCCGAGAATTCCTACTTCGCACTGATCATGGCTCCCTTACTTGGCTCACCAACTTCAAGGAACCAGAGGGCCAACTTGCACGATGGCTAGAGCGTTTACAGGAGTTTACGTTTCAGACCATACATCGTCCGGGAAAGAAACATGCCAATGCAGATGCCCTCTCACGCCGACCATGCTCTCAATGTGGGAGGGACGAACTTCAGCCATCAGGAGAAGGTGTAACAGTTGTGGCACCCTTGCAAGCGCATTCCCCTCATACTCTCCGCAAGGCCCAGCTGGACGATCCCACAATTGGCCCAGCGTTACGTGCTATGGAGGCAAACGCAATTGCTCGTGGAGGACCGGCAGTCAGACGGTTGGTGCAGCTCTGGGACCGGCTGTTTGTGGAGAATGGGATACTGAAACGCCAGTATGAGGGTGTTCATGGGCATGACTCATGGACTCAGTTTGTGGTTCCTCTTAAGTTACGTGACGAGATACTCAAAGAGTTACATTCAGGTGCCCTTGAAGGCCACTTGGGAGAAGAGAAGACAGTGGGGAAAGTCCGAGAAAGATTTTACTGGCCTGGGATGCAGCGAGACGTGATACAGGGGATCCGCACATGCCCGGAGTGTGCTACTCATAAATCTCCTTCCCAACGAAATCGTGCCCCCCCTGAAGACAGTAGCCTCTGGTTTCCCTATGCAGATGGTCGCAGTGGATATACTTGGCCCCTTACCAGAGAGTACAGCAGGACACTCATACATATTAGTAGTCAGTGACTACTTCACCAAGCTTTCGCTATTCCCAACCAGGAGGCAGTAACAGTTGCCCGAAAGTTGGATGATCAGGTGTTTTGTCGTTTTTCCCCTCCTGACCAGTTGCATTCGGACCAAGGCAAACAATTTGAATCTGAAGTAATGCAGGAGGTGTGCAGCATCCTGGGGATCAGGAAGTCTCGGACCTCTCCCTATCATCCGCAATGCGATGGACTTGTGGAGCGAAGCAATCGCACCCTGCTTAGTATGCTGGCAACCGCCACCCATAACCACCCATTTGACTGGGAAGACCAGCTCCCCAAAGTGTGTATGGCTTACAACTCTAGTATTCATGCCAGCACTGGTTTCATCCCATTCTACTTGATGTTTGGCCGTCAGGCATGACTGCCCCTTTTTTCTAGTCCTTCCCTCTTCCATCCTCCTGATATATATATATATATATATAATATTACATGGGTTGAGTGTGATATTGTGAAATATTTCACTGAAAGGCTTGTTTATTTTTTACAAGCCAAAATAAAGCCTTAGAGTGAAATATCTAGCCATATCAAGTGTAATAAGTGGTTTATTCCATGCACTGCAGTAGTTTGTACTAGAGTTATAACTCAGCTTGTGAAGTTTGCAGTAACACTGGTTCATAAGGGATACTCCACACCCCCACCTTAGCATACTCGCTGGTCGGAATGTGCTTAACAGGGTGCCATATGCCAGGTCAATGGGCAGTCGTGCCTACCTATGAAAATACTTGTAGCCTGCACTACATACTTGACGTTCCATCTAAGCACACCCACACTATGTATTCCATTTGTTGGTCCCATCAAATAAAAATTCATTGGCAGAATACAAATTCAGAGTTAAGGTTTCAATAACATATTCATGATACAAAAAGTACAACAAGTACAGATGTGTTGAGAGTGATGTGACAGAGAGATGAATGGACATGATGATGTAATAGCATGTGTGATGTATGCTCTAGGATGTTAATATGTCCGTGAGTTCACGAGAAAGTTCCAATAATTTAAGTCTTTCCAGTGCTCGTATAAATGTGTTCCAAGTGACAGGTCTGGCCCCTTGTCCCTTCAGCCATTCTTGTAAAGTTACGTCACACTTTTTAACGATTGAAGAAGGGTCTGACTTGTCCCATATAATATACACTAAACTTTCTCGAAGATCCAACAAGAGTCCTAATTGCTTGCAGTCAAGGGCAACTCGTTCTATGATGCGAAGTTCTGACTTCAACTTAGAAGAAGAGAACGATATTAATTCTTTATGAGTTGGCGTGTCCTGTAGTCTTTGGGTCGGCATTTTGTGCAGTCTTGAAAAAGATGGGAAGTACATAACTGCCACAGCAACCAGCACAACACAAACAGCAAGTATTAATAGTCGGTGTTTGCATACAAAAGAAATAGGACGAGATTTCCCGTTATTGGATGAAAATGTATGACTGGACAAAGAGGCCTGTGGGTCAGCTTGTTGATCAGACAATATGACTTTAGAGTTAGAGGAAGTAGTTAGTTGTTCAGGTAGAGCCGATGAGACATCAGTTGATGGAGAAGTTGGTTGATCAGATAGTAAGTCTTGTGAATCAGTGGGAGAAGAAAGTTCAGACAGCACATTAGTAGATCGAGCTGGATGATCAGATGGTTGTAAAAGAGTGGGAGGACCTGGTGGATCAGAACATAAGACTTGTGAATCAATGGGAGGAGCTGGTTGAGCAGACAACAAGGCCTGATCAGACAGGCTTTGCAAACAAATTGGCAGATCTTGTTGATTGGACAGGGAGTTGTGTGGTTCATTGAGAATGCTCAGTTGTTCAGACAGGGAGTCTTGTGGATGTGTGGGAGGGTCTGGTTGATCAGACTGGGAGCCATATGGATCTGTGGGAGGATCTGGTTGATCAGGAAGGGAGCTGTTAGGATCTGTGGGAGGATCTGGTTGACCAGACAGGGAGCTGTGTGGATCTGTGGGAGGATCTGGTTGACAAGACTGGGAGCTGTGTGGATCTGTGGGAGGATTTGGTTGATCAGATAGGGAGCTGTGTGGATCTGTGGGAGGATCTGGTTGATCATGCAAGGAGCAGTGTGGATCTGTGGGGGGATCTGGTTGATCAGGCAGAGAGCTGTGTGGATCTGTGGGAGGATCTGGTAGATCAGAAAGGGAGCTGTGTGGATCTGTGGTAGGATCTGGTTGACCAGACCTGGAGCTATGTGGATCAGTGGGAGGATCAGGTTGATTCGACAGAGGAATGTGTGGACTCAGGTATGATACTGGTTGACATGGTAACAGCACTGGTTGATTATCACTAGGTGGGGATATTAATTTGCCCCAAAATAGAACCACATGTTTACTTCTAGCTTCAGAGGCTAGCATCAGAGATGTTTGGTTATGAATATTTGTCAGATTGACTAGTGCCCCATGTTTTAGTAATATTTCAACAACCTCAGCATGTCCACGTTGACTGGCAAGCATGAGTGCAGACATTCCATTCTTCATTTGTTTATTAACTTCAGCTCCGTTCTCCAATAATATTTCAACTGTGTCACTGTGACCAGACCAACTGGCTAGTGTTAGTGCTGTGTTTCCACTACAAGGATGCAGATTTATCCTCGTCTTATTTAAAGCAACTTTATAAACTTCAGAATTTACTTTTAGGATATTTTCTGGCATGTCTGCATAAACAATGTTGTCATCATGGACCTGTGCTCCATTTTCTTTCAATAATTGCCATACTTCATTATGACCCTCGTGAGAGTTAACAAATTCTGCAAAATGGTAATTTTTATGCCCCTCTAATTGAGTTCCATTTTCCAATGCCACAGAACACCGAAAAGATTCAGTTTCACATTCATTGCTATGGTCTCGTAATATATTAATCAAAAAATCATTAGCTTTTTCACTTGTTAAACATAGTTCATAGATTTCATTTAGTCCTTGCAGATCCACCTCAGCTCTGTTCTCTAGTAGTATTTTAACAACCTCGCCATGTCCATTCTGACTTGCAAACATTAATGCAGACCACCCATCTTCTCTTTGCACATCCACCTCAGCTCTGTTCTCTAGCAGTATTTTAACAACCTTGCCATGTCCATTCCGACTTGCACTCATTAATGCAGACCACCCATCTTTTTTTTGCAGATCCACCTTAGCTCCGTTCTCTAGCAGTATTTTAACAACCTCACCATGTCCATTCTCACTTGCAAACATTAATGCAGACCACCCATTTTCCAGTTGCAGATCCACCTTAGCTCCGTTCTCTAGCAGTATTTTAACAACCTCGCCATGTCCATTCTGACTTGCAATCATTAATGCAGACCACCCATTTTCACTTTGCAGATCCACCTTAGCTCCGTTCTCTAGCAGTATTTTAACAACCTCGCCATGTCCATTCTTACTTGCACTCATTAAAGCAGACCACCCATCTTCTTTTTTCAGATCCACCTTAGCTCCGTTCTCTAGCAGTATTTTAACAACCTCGCCATGTCCATTCTGACTTGCACTCATTAAAGCAGACCACCCATCTTCTTTTTGCAGATCCACCTTAGCTCCGTTCTCTAGCAGTATTTTAACAACCTCGCCATGTCCATTCTGACTTGCAATCATTAATGCAGACCACCCATTTTCCTCAAGCATATCCACCTTAGCTCCGTTCTCTAGCAGTATTTAACAACCTCGCCATGGTCCATTCTGACTTGCACCCATTAAAGCAGTACCACCCATCTCTTTTTGCAGATCCACCTTAGCTCCGTTCTCTAGCAGTATTTTAACAACCTCGCCATGTCCATTCTGACTTGCACCCATTAAAGCAGACCACCCATCTTCTTTTTGCAGATCCACCTTAGCTCCGTTGTCTAGCAGTATTTTAACAACCTTGCCATGTCCATTCTCACTTGCAATCATTAATGCAGACACCCCAATTTCCAGTTGCAGATCCACCTTAGCTCCGTTCTCTAGCAGTATCTTAACAACCTCGCCATGTCCATTCTCACTTGCAATCATTAATGCAGACACCCCAATTTCCAGTTGCAGATCCACCTTAGCTCCGTTCTCTAGCAGTATTTTAACAACCTCGCCATGTCCATTCTTACTTGCACTCATTAAAGCAGACCACCCATCTTCTTTTTGCAGATCCACCTTAGCTCCGTTGTCTAGCAGTATTTTAACAACCTCGCCATGTCCATTCTGACTTGCAATCATTAATGCAGACCACCCATTTTCCTCAAGCAGATCCACCTTAGCTCCGTTGTCTAGCAGTATTTTAACAACCTTGCCATGTCCATTCTCACTTGCAATCATTAATGCAGACCACCCATTTTCACTTTGCAGATCCACCTTAGCTCCGTTGTCTAGCAGTATCTTAACAACCTCGCCATGTCCATTCTCACTTGCAAACATTAATGCAGACACCCCAATTTCCAGTTGCAGATCCACCTTAGCTCCGTTCTCTAGCATTTTAACAACCTCGCCATGTCCATTCTTACTTGCACTCATTAAAGCAGACCACCCATCTTCTTTTTGCAGATCCACCTTAGCTCCGTTGTTTAGCAGTATTTTAACAACCTCGCCATGTCCATTCTGACTTGCAAGCATTAATGCTGACCAGCCATTTTCCTTTTGCAGATCCACCTTAGCTCCAGTTCTTAATAACAATTTGACTATGTCAGAGTTCCCTCTGCTACTAGCCCACATTAGTGGACTAAACCCATTGATAATACTGTTTAGATCTATTTCACGGCATTGTGTGATGAGTTCAACTAGTTTGGTATTTCCTGACTGACATTCTCCTATCAATGCCTCTCTCACCTCCTCGTCAGTGGTATCTGCTGCCAGTAGGGATCGTCTAATCTGCTCATAGTCTTCAGAGTCAATAGCTTGCCTCAGGCTTTGTCGATTCCCCATTTCAAAGTCAGGATTAATTCACTGTTTGGTGGTACTTCACTAGGCACAAGTCATGTGACTTGCTCTAATATAATTTATTTTATGGTCATAACAAACAGGTGCACTTGTGAGGTGTATGTGTGTGGTGTTGCCATAGAACTAATCAAATTCATTATCTTGGAGATTCTTTATGGCACAGACACCCCTATACAACATTCAGGATAATTATGAAGTATGCAGAATCTATCTACTCATGGGAAGCTAATTTTATGTTCCAATAGTAAATGTCCTAATTGTAATAAATATCTAATCTTACTATAGTCTGTCCTGAGTTGGCATGACGCACAAGTGCAGTAACTGTGGAATACACTTAGTGACAAAATGCTAACATTAGTCATGTGAATCTAACGGCAGTGACGCACAAGTAAATCAATGCTCACTTGAAAAGTGGGCGGGTTACTTGGGTGCACATTAATGCAACAATTTTTGTTAGAGTTTAGTAAAGCCTGTACTGCCATTTTAAATAGTTGTTTCTGGCACTGTTTCATTTAGTATCGTAACTACGTTACTTGCTTTCTAAATCCAGGTACTGTGCATCCATAAAAATGGGGCGGGGAGGGGAGGGGAAGAGAATCTGAAGGAATGAAATGGCCTACCACGGGAGACTTTAAAGGCACCCCAATGTACATTGTGGTCAACTTTTTGACAGTATTGAATCATCCACTTTGTCTACCTGTGATTCTTCTGGACTCCACCCCTACACTGAAGAATGACACTATTGCCAAGCCCAGTAGTAAAATTGGAGCTTTTGTGCAAGTTTATTAAATAATTTTTGTCTCAATAAGTTCAATCATTTGGCTAAATATTCACTGTGATGACAATTTTAAGATTAAATTATCATATATACTATAAAATACTAGAGCATTAAGAGTGCAAACACTCAGCGTTTGTTAAAAATGCAATAATTTGCAAAAGAAGTCACTATCATGGAATAACCATGTTCTTACTTTTTCAGCTTACAGTAATACTATTTATGAATATAAATTTTAACTTGTCTAGCTTGGGCATTTTAAATTGGCCTGCTTGCATCTCTTTTTTTATGGGCATAAACATTTAGAACCAGCCCTTATACACACCTGGGACTGATACATACTTTCTAAAGCTGTTTTACGAGTTTGATACTCAGCAATACGGATTTATGACTTTCTGAGGACTTCATGGCATTCTCTGGCTTTAGTATTAACCTTGTCTTGGTAGGAAAAAAATAGCCACAAGAACATTTCGTCTTTCTGACATGCATGTTACACGAGCACTAGGGTACATATTTTGGAGAGCAGGCAAACTTACAGTTGATGAAAGAATCGCATCTCCAGCAACAGAGACTTCCTAACACCAGACAATAGAAGTTAAGCACTGGAACTATAGAATGCAAGCAACAAATCTGAACTGGGTGCAGTAAAATTGGTATGCTCACATCAGCACATGTGATTCTAAGTGGCAGCTAAGTGATTGAATGGGTGTGGCCATATAGCAGCACTCACTGTAGTCTACCTTTCTCTTATTCAAAACTAAGCTGAAATTAAAGAAAGTGGCAAATTAAAGGGACTTAAACCAGTTGGAGTTCCTCTTTTCTCAAGGCATAAAAGTCTGCCATTTTCGAGATCCGCTGTTGACAGAGCGAAAGAATGAATAGACTACATGTACTATAACCTCTCGCACATGCACACTGAGGGTTAATTAACAGAATAATAATAGTACAGAAATAAGAATGATAAAAAAGGGATGAGAAAGTTGCTGCAAGTAACCCAAAGTTAAAAAGAAGAAGGACAGCCAAGTCACTCAGAATTGCCACAATAAATCTAGAAAATTAGTGGAAGGATAACAAAAACAGCTCTGACAATCACACAAATTGAAAAATATTAAAATAGCTTGTTTATTATAGAGGCTAAATTACAATCTTGCTTGCTAACTGTAAATGGTGGCATTTACTCTCAGTACTTGTTGTTAAACTGATAGACAAATTAAACTTACCAGCACATCAGACTTCCCATTACACTTGATACCATTGGCAAGCTCGCGCCAAACCAAGTAAACATATTTTCTCAGTAGTCATTGATACTGCAACAGAAGACTCGGTCTAGTATTTTCGTGATCACAATTTAGCTACAAAAGCAACCACAAGAGAAAAAAGTTCTTTGTTTATGAGCTCAAAAATTTACACGCGATCGATTGAGCCAAATCGCGTGAATAAATTCAGGAGTATGTAAAATGGGAAAGCTGTGGTTTTTTTCTATTCCCATGGACTTTTCCCTCAGTTTCAATGATTACTGAGAAAATATGTTTACTTGGTTCGGCGCGAGCTTGCCAATGGTGCAAACTCTGTATGCATGCCTGTTTCCGTTAAAAAGTTATAAAGTTTTCTAGCGAACAACTCCACTTAGATATAATATAATTTAGCAGAAATACTTTGTGTTTAATAAAAGTTAATTCTTGTGTTCAGACTCTCTACCTTATATCGAGATCTACCATGACAGCCTGTGGGAGAGAGAAAGAGTGAGAGAGAGAGGGGGGTAGGGGACATTAAGCAAATGTTTTGAAATCATTCAACAAGTCAGTTTTACTTTTTTATTTTTAGATAATTGTTTATTGTATTGGATGAAGGACAGGATGTAGTAGAGAAAGCTGTACAAGCAAGCAGCACTGAGGGTTGCACTCAAGTGCTAAGTATTGTACTCATGTATATAAATTTTGACTAATGAATGAGCAATCTATTTACTTACAATTTATTAATTGTTTGTAATATGTATTTTATTTACTTTTTAAATTTATTAATTTTATTATTTTTAACAACAACACTAGTGGAATCCAAGACTTTGGTGGACTAAGTGTAACAAATATACGAGACATCTAAGAAAAGGTATACCACACATTACTGATTGAAATGGAGAAGCCAATGGATAATAAATTAAAATTTAAATACATTTTACTGAAATAATGGCTACCTATACTTATAATGCAATAATGCACATGTTTCTTATAGAGTGTTGAATCAATTCCACTTGTGTCTTCTAATGGAGTACAGTTTATAGTGATGTCTACTTCAAAATAGTATCTTGAGATAATTGTAATTGACTTCACTTTCCAGTCTATAGCTTGGTTCCATGGCCTTCATTAAAAGGAAAGCACACACGTGGTCAAGCCTCTTAGTAGGTACTTACAAGAAACCACACCCATGGAGACCGAGGTTTGTTTACTACAACTTACTATCTTTTTCCACGCCACTGCTTTTGTATGTAGCTAGGTCTGAGCCAATTATGCCGGCATAATTTTGGGCATAATAGGTGTGCCGAAGAATCGAGCATAATGCCAGCATAATAGGTGGTTTTTGAGGATTTTTTTTTATATTGCAAAGAATTAATAGTTGTCAAAGCTTGCATTGGTATATGAGAGAAGAGGCTCTGACACATGTGAAAGCACATGGTTACATTTAGACTCTGTGGTAGGTAGTGTCTACCAAGCAATATACTGATTCATAGTACATTTTCTTTGAACATCCAAGTTCACTATCGTTGTGACGCTATTTAATAATTTTCCATCGTTATTGGAGTATTTGATTGGGCATAATAGGAGCATAATAGGTAAATTTGACAAGCATTAGAGCAGAGCATAATAGGTGAAAAAAGGAGCATAATTGGCCCAGGCCTATATGTAGCTTGGTGTAATTTTAAATAATATGACCTCACTTGCATTTTGTGATGAGCGTACTTGCATGCATACACACAGCCACACACCCCACACATACACACACCCACACATATATACACACACACACACTGGTCTCAAGTGGCCCATAATGGCTCACGTGTCTTTCCCAGTGGAAGGTGTGAGTAGAGCCTCAACTCTGTTGGTTGGGGGTTGTGGGTATGCAGATGAACAGCAAAGTCACCAGCACTCTGACAGTCCCACTTGTTACTGAGAGGTTTGTGAGGCCTCAGCAGGATACAGACTTTGTTCATGTCAAGTCAAGTGACGCCCTGGTCTCAACACACAGTAACCAAGCCCGTGGAGTAGATTTAGCCTTTCCAAACTGCATGGAGTAACTGTGTGGAGTAATTACTCATACACGTACACACTCTCTCTCACACACAGGGAATGATACAGAACTAATATCTTAGTGAACTATAAAATGTAGTAAAACTTTACTTTTGGTAAATTATGTATGTTATTGCATCTGAGTCTTCAAGGGAATACATTAGCCATGCTGGTATCAATTCATTCATTCGTGCTAGTAAAACAATAGGTTTTTATTCTCTTAATTTTGTTATGTCGAGTAAATGTTCCTAGAGAAAAAACAACAACAACAAAAAACAAACAAACAATTGCTGTTTAAATACAGAACAACCATAATAACATGCAGCCTTGAAAACTATGTTGGTCATACATTTTGTCGTTGCTGTTGTGTTTCAATCACAGTTAATATTTATATTAATTATACTAGGTACAAATATTTTTGGGGATTGGGGAACTCCACAAATCATCTGTATTAACCATGTGGTAAAGGGTTCACAGTGCCATTGCAAAATATACACAGTATTAATGATAATATGGTAAAGGGTTGAGAACTCCACAAAATTTCTGTACATACAATACAGTAAAAGGGCTTCAGTGTTATTGTAAATTGTTTGTTACACAAAACTCAATGAGCCTAAAGTCAGATGTCTATCCTTAATAATATGTTTGAAAGTAGGGTGAAGTCAGCAAGACAAGCTCTGCTAGCAGCACTTCCTTCACCACCATTAAAACCAAACAGAGTGTGAGGGTTCAGCTGACACTTGAACTGTTTCTCTATCACCTTCTGGACCGCAGCTTGATCTTCACTCACTCGCAGCCAACATTGTTTTAGTTAACTAAAACTAAAACCTAACCCCCTTAGTTTTGGGGTATTTTACTTTTGGTAAGAATAACTTAAACTAAGCTGTAGAGAATATGAAAAAACTAAAACTAATTATTTTAGAAGACAGTAAATTCAATAATAACTACAACTACCAGTAGAGTGGATGACAAAAACTAAAACGAAGCAATTTTATTGTAAACAATTCACCTTGAATTATGTCATTATTAAATGAAAATATAAATTCCCATCAAGTAATTATTCTCTAAACTACATAACAAATATCATACTTTATTAATAATACCCAAGTTTTCACAGAAATATGCCATTTTTGAAGTTCTTTGGAAAAACTACATGAACAACTTTCTTTAAGGAGTCTCATTATTGCAGAATTTGAGAGGCAACGTAAATTAACTAAAACAAAGACAATTGATAGTTTAACTAAAACTAAGACAATTATAACTAAATCTTCTACATGGTATTGAAGAAAAACTAAAAACTAACTAAATCTTCAGGGAGAATTTGGGGAAAAAACTAAAACTAAGCATTCAAGATATTTTTTTTAGTATGAATAACTAAAACTAAGAAAGTCTGGAATTGCTGAACCAAAACAACACTATCGCAGACGCCCAGACAACAACATGTAACCTAGACAAACGTCGTAAACAAAAAAATTAAATACACTTGATTTAATTTTAATAAGTAATCTTAATGGTTAACAATTATATGTATTCTAACCAAATAGCCTTGATTGTTCAACATCAGTGGCAGTATATGTAGATGGTGTTAGACCAAAGGTAACAAATAATCAACAGTTCCCCAAGTAATTGTTAACATATAATTATTATTTTTATTTGTATGGTAGATATACCCTCAAAATAGTATTTGTGGGGCCACCCACAGAAAACTGTTGCAGAGATACCAGGGGGAGGAGCTGGGTGTGCGTGACTGTGCGATGTAATTGTGGTCAGCTGCTACATCATCAGCTACCACACTGGTTTCACAGTTTTGGAACTAAATATTCAGAACTAACTTTAGACACACGTGGTATCACTTTGAGCATGCGCACACACCTCTTTCTTTTTATGTTTCACTATGTGGGTGGATGGCTATAAAATCACCTTGGTCACTCCACCCAGTTTCAGTTGGTCTCTGTCTTTCTTTTATCTGTACCATACCTTATTAGCTAATATCTAATTAACTTTCATTATAACTTCCTTGAATACTTTCGAGGCTAGTTGGGAAGTGATAGGATAGCTTTAGGTTGCTGATAGGAGAGCGCCAGACTACCCATAGACCGATTCTGGTGGCAGTTTACCCAGCTGGAACTTGGGATTTACACAGAGTCTCCAGCTGCTTAGTAGTCTTGCAAGGACACGGTTCAATACCCCCACAGTATTAATATGTCTCAAGGTGCTCTGAATTGCCAAGCTCATACTCCAACTGGGGTGTGTGGAATGTCCCTTATGAACTAGTGTTACTGCCACTTACAAGCTCAGTTATAACTCTAGTACAAACTACTGCAGTGAAGATATCTGCATAGAATAAACCACTTATTATACTCTTCAGAGTGATATGGCTAGATATTGTAATCTCAGGCTTTATTTCACTCCGTTCTGGCTTGTAATAGCTAAACGAGCCTCAGTGAAACATTTTACCATATTACACTCAACCCATATAACATTACAGATACTATATATATCAGGAGATGTATAAGGATGAAAGAGGGAAGGATTAGAAAAAGGGGTGGTTGTGTGACCTATGAAAATACTTGTAGCCTGCACTACATACTTGACGTTCCATCTAAGCACACCCACACTATGTATTCCATTTGTGGGTCCCATCAAATAAAAATTCATTGGCAGAATAAAAATTCATAGAGTAAAGATTTCCATAACATATTTATGATACAAATAGTACAAAAAGTACAGATGTGTTGAGAGTGATGTGACAGAGGCAGATGAATGGACATGAAGATGTAATAGCATGTGTGATGTACTCTCTAGGATGTTAAATGTCCATGAGTTCACTAGAAAGTTCCAATAATTTAAGTCTTTCCAGTGCTCGTATAAATGTGTTCCAAGTGACAGGTCTGGTTCCTTGTCCCTTCAGCCATTCTTGTAAAGTTTTGTCACATTTTTCAACGATTGAAGAAGGGTCTGACTTGTCCCATATAATATACACTAAACTTTCTCGAAGATCCAACAAGTGTCCTAATTCCTTGCAGTCTAGGGCAACTTCTTCTATGATGCGAACTTCTGACTTCAACTTAGAAGGGAATGATATTAATTCTTTATGAGTTGGAGTGTCATGTAGTCTTTGGATCGGCATTTTGTGCAGTCTTGAAAAAGATGCGAATCCCATAGTTATCACAGCAATCAGCATAACACAAACAGCAAGTGTTAATGGTTGGTGTTTGCATACAAAAGAAATCGGATGAGATTTCCCGTTGGATGAAAATGCATGACTGGACAAAAAGGCCTGTGGGTCAGCTTGTTGATCAGACAATATGACTTTAGAGAGAGAGGAAGTAATTAGTTGTTCAGGTAGAGCTGATGGGACATCAGTTGATGGAGAAGTTGGTTGATCAGATAGTAAGTCTTGTGAATCTGTGGGAGGATCTGGTTGACTAGACTGGGAGCCATGTGGATCTGTGGGAGGATCTGGTTGATCAGATAGGGAGTTGTGTGGTTCATTGAGAATGTTCAGTTGTTCAGACAGGGAGTCTTGTGGATGTGTGGGAGGATCTGGTTGATCATGCAGGGAGCAGTGTGGATCTGTGGGAGGATCTGGTTGATCATGCAGGGAGCAGTGTGGATCTGTGGGAGGATCTGATTGATCAGACAGGGGGCAGTGTGGACCTGTGGGAGGATCAGTTTGATCAGACAGGGAGCTGTGTGGATCTGTGGGAGGATCTGGTTGATTAGACAGGGAGCCGTGTGGATCTGTGGGAGCATCTGGTTGATCAGACATGGAGCTTTGTGGATTTGTGGGAGGATCTGGTTGATCAGGCAGGGAGCAGCATGGATCTGTGGGAGGATCTGGTAGATCAGGAAGGGAGCTGTGTGGATCTGTATATATTTCAACAATTTTATGGATATGAGAAATCCCCTGAATTTTCAAAAATGCCAATTTAACTCTTCTCGAGTTTGATTCTAAAAATTGTGTTGTAAGGAAGAACATAGTGAAAGCTTATATAGCATTAGCTAAGGTGATATGTCAACATGCTGTAGTCTTTTCGATGGATGTATTCAGGTAAGTATTTAGATTGTTGTCTTTTTTTAATATGCAATGTAAATTGCAATGTAAATTGCTTTCTCATCCGGATAAGGAAAACTACTCAGAGAAGACAGCTGCAGTAAGTTCTCCAAGCAACTTTTGAAGAGGCTGCTAAATAAGGAACTACTAGTTTTCACATACCACCTGCTATTATATCAGATCTACAATTTAACTACAAAAATTACTCCTCATCAATGTAAAACATCTTATGTAATACAAGCATAGGGATATATTGGAGGGCCAAGCCCCCTTTAAGAATTATTGGAGGGGCCATTGGCTCCCTTGGAAACCCCTCCCCTCTTCCTACTCCACCGATTCAAATACTTGCTAGTGTAATGATACTAGAATAGTAGTTTTAACTATTATTATTTACCTTTCAAGTCATAGAAAAATTCACTGCATGTCAAACTGTAGATTTTAGCATTTTCATACTGGAGTTGAACAATTTGTTGTAACTGTTCATTAGATAAACGGAATACAGAATCCAACAATTCTTTGAGCAGATGAAAAATGATGTAAATACTTGAAAATTCTATCCCAGCTACTACCAGTTGCACAACTTCAACTTTCAAAATTTTTGAAATATCACGTTGAAGTATTTTTAAGTAAACTTGCCGACATTTTCTGAAAGAGCTGTCGAGTTCAACTTTAACCTTACAGCTTGTTTTATCATTTTGTGCTACCATTATAGGGGTGGGTGGTAGCATGTACACACATCGTTGTTCCACATAAGAGAAAAAATTTTCCTCATATATTCGCATTAATTCTTTTCCATCTTTATACTGTAAACATTCAAATACTTGTTTCAATAGTTCATAATTGAAAAAAGAGCAGTGTGATGATATAAGTAGCATCACATTCGACAATAGATCAGTTTTATTCTGGTACTCACTATCCCTATATATGGGTGGTTGTTGAATTAGTGCATTATATAACCAAGCTAATTGATCCACCAACTTTATATTGGACTTTAAATACATCTCTAGCTTATGTAAAAGTGTATTAAATTCCTGTATAAGGCGTATTGTTTCTGCATCTAAGCAGGATATTTCTTTTGACATAGCTGGACAATCTGCTTCTAGTTTTCGTAGAACAGAAGTATCTGAATCTGAGTATGATAATTCTTTTGATCGATCTAAAAAATAAAATTAGATATGTACATGAAATGCTTTGTGCACATTATGCGGAAGTAATACACACAAAGTAGAATCTGACAAAGTTGATTACAAAATCTGTATACAAAAGTAATAAATGCTATTATAGTTTGCCTGAAATTAATGTCTTAGATCCTGTTCACCCAGTTTTAAAAGGTATCATTAGTCTATTTAGTCCTAAAAGTAGCTACAAGTAGTTATGTAGCCATTGACATATTATATTAGTACAGGGGCATAGGAAGATAGTTTGGAATGGGGACCCCACAGTACTTGGAGCTAAAGCCACACCCATTAAAATATTTTCAACATTAAGTTTCAATCACCATAATATCATAATAATGGTTGTCAAGTGATAGCTAATCCAGCTACTGATGCATATCAGCAGAACAAAAGGTGAGCTGGCGAATCCAGGTATATAATTTTTATCCTTACGATAAAGTAAAAATGAGAGAACTCAGAGCTATACCTCAGTAAAAAGTTAAAGAGTAACACTGCAAGATCTCCCTAGTCACAGTTAAGAATAAATATAGGATAGCTCAGGACAGATGTTCAAATTTTGTGAAGAAATTCCAAAAAATGAATTTATAACTCTATTTAAATTGAAATAAACAGAAACCACTGGCTTCACTCTTACTATCCTATGAAAATATGAAAAAGTGGTGGCCAAATGTGGGAGGAGGCAGTTGCCCCTCCTGCCCCTTTTCTCCTATCCCTCTGAATTTTAACAATGGATTCGATGTCCACTTGCTATTTAACAATAATTAAAGTAGTAAAGTAGTATTTCAAAGACTCTTTATACAATCCAATCCTCTAAACAGAAGAAGTTGATATGGTCGACACTTGTCATTTAAATGTGCTACAAAAGAATTGTGGTTTTACAGTGGCTCTAATAGTTGGCTATGCATTGTTAGTTTATAGAGTAAACAACAATTTATGTGAGGTTTGCCACAAATATAGTACTCTTCTTTTCATTTCAATGCACAACAAGTCATAAACAAATGATTGACAACTTCATTTCTCAGACCTACATGTTTATATTTAGGCACTCATGAGAAAGAAGAGGTACCAAACATAATATTAAAATATCTTGCAAGCTTCAATAAAGTGTCCCCCATGTATGCAAATCTGTAAACAAAATGGGGGGAAGGGGGGCTACCTCCCTGTCTTGAGATAAAGGTGGGCCCTGGCCCCTGTTGCCACAAACGGTAAGGTTCCCACTCTCTGCAACAATTTCACTTGAAAAATATAAATAAATAAGAAACAGTATGTATTTCTAAGGAATTACATCACATTTTATAGTCTTATCTTAAATGGTGACTCACATCACATTTTATAGTCTTATCTTAAATGGTGACTTACAACACATTATATAGTCTTATCTTAAATGGTGACTCACATCACATTTTATAGTCTTATCTGAAATGGTGACTTGTTTATTATAGCAGTAGCCACAAAAACTATGAGAACGAAGCTAATATGTTTATTTGGTATATAGTTAAAAATTTTTACACTATCTTATTCTTTAGCTAAGCCATATTGTAAGCACTCTACATCTTCACACTAACTTGTCGGATAACAAGACATAATATTGTGACTTGACTATTGGACACTGAATTTTCAAGTAAGATCAATACTGTGAGAAACTGCGCATTAGCCAAGATAGAAACGACTCTAAGTATGTAAGACTTAACTGCATCAGCAAAAAATCAGATATGTGAGACAAAACCTAATTTGATGATACAGGTAAAGATTGACAAAGCAAAGGAGCTTGTTTAGTGAAGTATGGGGACTAGGTCGACCACCAAGCGAACACAAAAATGTGAGGGTCAAAGTACAAAATGGCATGCATACGTACATGCATATATATACTAGTGGTATGCTTGAGCACAAATATCGAGCAAACCTGCATAGTTAGGTAGCATAAAACTATAGTAATGTTGGTACATAATTTATGTTATAGCTTAGTTCTTGCAAAACAGTATAATAGCAATTGAACATTAATTTTAGTAAATACAGAATTACTCTCCAACCAACAAGCGGCTCTTAGCAGCCCTAAAAATGGCAAGGTTCTGCAATCATGTCTGGTAAAGGGTTTTCAATGTCATAGTAACCAGTTGCAGAAAAGATTTGATTTGAAAAGTAAGTGTTCAGTTAGAATTATCTCACAATATGGAGTCTAAGTAAGACTTATGTTGTAGTATCAGAAGAAACATGGATCAAGCCAATAAAGCTTTGTTTTGGGCATGTGTTTAAGGAGCGTGCATACAATCATACATGGTACTGATTACACCCAGTCAGGGTGTAATATGGTGAAATATTTCAAGAGCAGTTTGAATTTATTTTCAGCAGCCAGAGGCAGTGAAAATAAAGCCTGCTGAGTGAAATATCTAGCCATATCACTATTCTGAGTATAATAAGGGTTTAATCCATGCTAGATATCTTCACTGAAGTAGTTACTATAAGGTTGGTAACATGGTGTAAAGTTGGCTGTAAACTTTATAGGGGCTCCCCACACCTCCAGCTGATAATTAGCAGCTGCTCTAATATGGTAGGGTATGATTCACTTATAGGAAGGTAGCTGTAAAAACCCAGAAAACTATAAGCCAGGCCAGATGCTATAACTACTAGCAGTAATAAGCTTGATTGAAAATTTCTCACCTAAAGGGGTCTGGAAAAAAAAAAAGGAAGGAAAAATGTGAAAAAATCTTAGTTGTTGCAGGGCCACTGGCTTTAGCCACCATTGATAAGCTTGCACAGTATAGCTGTGAGATAACGCCATGTGTTAAGTGTGAGATCTCAGCTTCATGTACCTAAAAAATAACATTGTGAAGATATCTACAGTGGAATAAATATGTATATCAGAGCAGATTTTGCATTATCCACACCTCATAGTTTCTCTGTTCACTCTTTAATAAACTAGTGGTGTGCTCTAGCATAAAATGGCAAGCCAGCTAGTCTAGCTTTAAAGGGAGAGCTAACTATGAACTATAGCCTTTGGCACAATGTCAATAGTTGCTGAAATGAAACGTGTTAAATTGACTTACACATTCAATGATGATAAGGAGAAATAGTGCTTTTGGGTCTTCCATTCTTTTATAACAAAAAGTCTGTCGATCTGTCTGTCAGCATTCAATTTCATGAATGGCTATGAACTGACCTTTAAAATAAGTATAACCTCACGTAGTAGGAGAATTTAAGTCCCTTAAATGGACCACTTTTTCAAATCTCGAGCTAGTTTCAGAGTAAATGGGAGGAAACTTCAGCTCTAAACAAGCGCAAGCTAGATGCAATGACCCTTACCTTTCACATACATTTATTTACGTCATACAACAGTCACGTGATCACTTATACTCGCATATTTTCTCTTAACCACGAGTATCTTTAGTAGTTAGAAGTTGAAATAATCTGAAGAAATTTAATAATGCGTTGAGGGTTCACACCCTTGGTAATCCAGTTTAATAACGAAAGGCATTTTCATAACGAAAGGCATTTTCATACAATGCTATCATCCTCTACTCGTATATAATAGTTCTCTATAATCCTGAAGGTCTGGGACATGCACAATATCTTAGCATCCATCCTGGTGCATGCCCAATGAAGGCTTTTGCCCAGAGGAACTGATTTTTTGTGAGTGATATTTAGTCAGCAAAAATCCAGAGAACTTAAAACATTCATATATAGCTAAAAGCTTGTCCTTTTGATGGAAGTGGAGTCAAATTTTTCAGAATTACTGCCTTTCAAGCTTAGATTTTTCTCTAATTAACTATAAAAGTATTTATTGTTATTGTAATATTCAGTTATTTATATTGAATGGTCAAGTTAAATATTAATTACATGTTGGCTGTTAAACTGAGGAAAACTGTTTCTATTAGAACTATGTATCTTTACAAGCGGTATATTAAAAAACACATTTTCTACCATTTAAGCTTTTTTTTGTTGCAATAAACCCGTAATACTGTTACCTGTACAAGATCTAGGCTAACTCTAATTGTCTCAGTCACGTATAATGTGCCTTATTGGTATTTCATCAATGACAGCCTATATAAATGAATTTAAATTTGTAATTACAGCCATGTCCCTCTCAATGTCCCTATTATGCCTAATCCTATCCCTATCAAGTCAGATAAATAAAGAAAATGTCCCTACCGACTGTTCATTAACCCTCAACATGAATGTGTCATTGTCATCGTCGACAAAAAAATGATTATTTTTATAGATTCTTTGAAGTTAATTTGGTAAGGATCTTTTTACTAATCATTATTATGGATTAGACAAGAAATATTTAACAAACAAAACAAAACAAAAAGTCTAAACTGAAAGCAAGTGATAAGTTCATCCCAGCATAGCTATATCTTAAGCTCAAATACAAATACAATATTATATTCGACCCTGCTACATTTTATTAGGTTGCTATTAGTAGTTGTTGTTATGCTTACAGCGAACCACCCATACTCTAGCTTCAAGTAGATAAAAGTGTTTGTACAAAATTATTATTTTCAATAAAGTTTAGACATGTTCAACTAGATAGAATCATATTGCTAATGTATACTTATTAGCTTACCTTCATTCATGCTTTTTTTTAGTTGCTTATCATATGTACGGTCAAGCTCGGTAACAGTTCTTTTAGAGGCTATTTCATTGCGAAGATACTCTACAAATTTCTTGTACATCTCATCATCTTCCTCCGCTTTGTTTCTTAGCTCTCGAAACACTATTCTTGCTAAGATATCTACAGTGCTTCTTGATTCAGGATCAGTAACTTGGTTATAGATACTCCTCCTGATTATTTTTTCATCTTTCAGAAATTTGGCAACTTCATATAAGTTGTTCCTGATTGTAAGAGTAACCTGTACTTCATTTAGTTCCAATGCTTCATAACCTGGCTGGGATTGGGAACTAGCCATGGTTAATCTAAACCAAATGAATACATCTAATTTATAATGATATCATATAGTGTTGTCAAGTTACCTTAAAATACGCAATTAATTATTAGATATAGTTCGTAGTAGTACAGTGTAGCACTTACTGTACCAATGCTTCGAAAGGTACACTAAAATAGTAACTCCTATATCCAATCACACACTAGAAAACTATTCTACCTCCTCCCACATTTTTGTACTCACAAATTTGTGCTGGATGCAAAAGAGATGAGTGAAAAAGCAGTCAATAGCTACGCAACCCTTGTGTACACTCACCGTAGGGCCCCACCCCCCAATGCTCTGCAAGTATTTCCAACGCGCATGCGTAAATACAAGTTAGTTTTGAATACGACCCCGCGTAGCTGTGTTTGGTAAAGGGTCTCAAGCCAGACTAGATGCGTCCCTGTACCAAAAACTATTCTTCCCACATTTATTTTGTTTTGTTGCTATATACATTTGATTAACCATATCCTTTGTATAATTGATAGATTGTGTGATATGAGAGGATTCACTCTCACCTGTTGCAGTTATTACTGGTATGGTAAGATTGAAAATTTTTTTTTTTTTAATGGCTGTTGATTTCAATTCTTCATAATTGTCCAGTTTCTTCAGTTGCAAGACCTTCTTCACTTTTCTCTATACTGTATTTGTATTAGTGATGAATCAAAATTAATGTTAAGACTGGCTGAAGGTGTAATAGAAAAGGACTGGAAACAATTAAATAACCAGATACTTTTTCTATGATGACAAGATCATTGTCATAATTCTTTGTCATTTATTATATTTCTCTTTTTTTCATGAATAAACGTTAACCTAGCTAAATTCTATTATTCTGTTTAAGGAATTTGTAACCCAGACCAATATAAACAATGAGTTGAAATTAGGTGTAGCTCTTGAGTTCTACATTACAAAGAATAAAATTGTTATTGTTTAGATTCCAGTGCTCTTGCCAGACTAAGGTGTCTTGGGCGCGTGTGGTTAAAATGTGGTTACAGTCTCTATCTCGTAGCGCAGCCGCCAGATCCTTGACTAGCTAACTATGGGCTCAGAGACCCCTTACCTTACGGGCACAACGACCCTTTACCACACGCAATTACCTACATGTGCGCATGCTCACAATATTTGATTCACAGTTGCACACATTGCTATTTCCAGTAACATCACTTTTATATCTCTTGTCATCTGGGTGCAAATGGGTCTTTGTATCCTATCTATGTGTGCAACTGTCAGGGGCTAGACCTCTATTGATCGTTGACTAGTGTCTGTTTGCTGAAAGAAGCCAGAAGAAGCAAACCCAGCGCTATTCCAATTGACGCCCACCACGAGCGGCATGGCTGAAGAGAGGCGCTGCCCGGTCGATGGATGCCCGTTCCTAATCCCAGAGGGACTGATGGCCACCCCTGTGTTGGCTGCTGCGCATCTTCAGGGACATTTGCTGAATCACAAAGGGACAGAGAGGTCCAAGGTCGAGGCTGTCAAGAGGCCAACGGTCTCTGCAGCCGGAACCAGCCAAGACTGGCTATACTTCCTATCAAGGTGGGAGGATTATGTGAAGGCCACCTGTGTCAAGGGTGAAGATCAGGCGATACAACTCCTAGAGTGCTGTGACCCAGATCTCCGCAAAGCAATCCAGCGCAACAATGGGGGCGTGGCCCTGTCAAAAAAGCCCCTGGTCGACATTATGAAGGCAATCAAGGTGCTAGCTGTGAGGGTCGAGAACCCTACAGTGGCACGAGACAAGCTGCATAACATGACCCAGGATCGTGAGGAAAGTGTAAGGGCCTTCGGGGCACGACTCAGGGGCCAGGCAGCCACCTGCCAATATACCAAGGCGTGCACATGCTCATTGGTAGTCGACTACACCGAGGAGAATGTGGCGGACGCATTGATAACTGGCATCGCGGATCCAGAGATAAAGCAAGGCTTGCTGGGGGAACCCGACCAGCCACTCTCCATGGAGAGAGCCATGCTCTACGTCGAGTCCAAGGAGGCAGCAAAGACATCCGTATCGCTCCTGGACCCAGGTACCTCCATGGGGGCGGTTCATCAGAGCAGCCACAAGAAGACAACTCGAGCCGGGCGTACACGACCCAACAGCGACACGGACGACGAGAAGTGTTACTTCTGCGGGAAGACGGGGCACGGGAAGTACCCCCAGATCTCTTTACGCGGCGCCGAATGCCCAGCATTCGGCCACACCTGTGGGAAATGTGGGAAAAAGAACCACGCCGACAGAGTGTGCCGGTCAAAGCAACCCTTGACCGAGAATGCCATCTTTGGCACATGTTGCGACATCACGACCCACGAAACGGGAGGGTGTCGCACACTGGATCACCACGTGTTTTCCAAAGACAGATGGGTGAAGAGGCAGTCTCTCCCCCAGCCAACCAGGCATCTGTTGGTCAGACTGATTCCAGACGATTACGACCGACTGCAGATCGCTCGACGCCCACACGCTGCACAATGCAACATTGATGGCATGCCCGACACAGGGTGTCAGTGTTGCCTGGCAGGTACACACATCCTCCAACAACTCGGGTTATCCCGGACACACCTTATCCCCGTGTCCCAACGGATGCAGGCGGCGAATAAGAGCGGGATACACCTCCTAGGTGCCATCCTAGTGGAAATCTCACTACCAGACACCAAGGCCAAGTCCAAGCAGATGGTGTACGTGACACCCAGTGTCAATAGATTGTTTTTGAGTAGAGAAACATGCTCGGATCTGGGGTTGATATCTCCTCAGTTTCCATCCACGACTACAGCAGCAGCATCGAGCATCCCACTACCTGGGCAGTCTTGCTTCGGTTCCCCACACAACACGCCCCCGCCACCTTCAGGAAACGGCAAGGCTAGGGACCCGTCGTATGAACAACCTCCACTCCAACCCAACAACTCGGCGGAGAAACGCACGTGTGGATGCCCGACACGCTCACCACCACCAACTGGCCCAATCCCTCTCCCCGTCCCAGCCACAGAGGAGAACAGGAGTGCACTCGAGCAGCACTTACGATCGACCTTTAAAGCCTCCACATTCAATGTGTGTACACACCAACCCCTTCCCATGATGGTAGGCCCACCCCTGCGGCTCAACATCGACCCTGGGGCAAAACCGGTCACTGTACACAAGGCAGCCTCAGTGCCCGTGCACTGGGAGAAAAAGGTCAAAGAGCATCTCGACCGCGATGTCCGTCTCGGGGTACTGGAGAAGGTCCCAGTGGGCACACCCGACACCTGGTGTCACCGAATGGTGATTGTTGGCAAAGCCAACGGCGAACCACGGCGAGTCGTGGATTTCCAACCCCTCAACCAACATGCAACGAGGGAGACACACCACACTAAGTCCCCGTACCACCAGGCACGCAGCATCCCCAAGAAAGTGAAGAAGAGCGTCTTCGATGCGTGGAACGGATACCACTCCGTTCCATTGCACCCGGAGGACACGCACTTCACCACGTTTATCACACCTTGGGGACGGTACCGCTACCTGACCGCCCCCCAGGGGTACAAAGCGTCAGGTGACGGGTACACCGTCCGTTTTGATTCGCTTATTGAAGATGTGCCAAACAAGACGAAGTGTGTGGATGACACCCTGATGTGGTCCTCAAGCATTGAACAGGCATTTCACGACGCTGTTGGCTATCTGCGCCTGTGCGGAGCAAACGGAATCACCCTGAATCCAGAGAAATTCGTCTTCGCGCAGGACACAGTCGAGTTTGCAGGATTCGAGATCGGACCCACAACGGTGAAACCAGCCCGCAAATTTACGAGAGCAATCGCCGAGTTCCCGACACCCACGTCTACCACAGATGTACGTTCATGGTTTGGGCTCGTAAATCAGGTGGCCTACTCTTTCTCGCGTGCTGATGTCATGACACCGTTCAGAGACCTCCTCAAGCCAGCAACCACGTTCTCATGGACGAACGATCACCAGGAAGCGTTCGAAGCCTCCAAGAGGCTAATTATTGACCAAATTCAGACAGGCGTCGAGATTTTCGACAAAGATCGAACAACATGCATAGCCAAAAGTCCGGCATCGGCTATTGGATGTTTCAGCGCCATTGCTCCTGCCCCCAACGTGAACCAAGGACGGCTGGCGGATCACTCTCGTAGGAAGCCGTTTCACCCACGCAGCAGAGAGCCGGTATGCTGCCATCGAGGGGGAGGCACTCGCTGTCGCTGAGGCACTCCAGCGATGCCGACACTTTGTCCTCGGCTGCACAGACCTATACATCGCTGTTGATCACAAGCCCTTGGTCAAAATCTTCGGCGACCGGGCTCTGGCGGACATTTCAAACGCAAGAATCCGCAACTTGAAGGAGAAGACACTGCCCTTCTCCTTCAAAATGGTCTACATCCCCGGCGTGCGAAACAAAACGTCGGATGCTCTATCCCGTCACCCGTCTGGATCCAACACTCCCCATGGGATGGCCCTGCCAGACGCGGTGTCGGCACCACCCCCACGAATTCCCATCGCCCTGATGGCTGGAATGTCGATTGACCCAGCCGACACCACCAGCGAAAGGGACGAGGACGACCTCACGTCCAGCTTCTGCTCAGCTCTTGAGACAGCAACCCTCATCACATGGCAGCGTCTCAAGGAAGCGACGACAGCAGACATTCACTTCCAACAACTGATCGAGCTGATAGAAGAAGGCTTCCCTCCACAACAGGCTAAGATGCCCAGCAATATCAGACGGTTTTACATCCATCGTCTCCACCTCTACACGGTGGACGGAGTAGTCATCTTCAAAGACAGAGTGGTCATTCCGCCAGCATTACGAGACGACTGCCTCCAATTCCTCCACTCTGCCCACCAAGGGACAACAATGATGCAGGCAAAAGCTGATGCATCCATCTTTTGGCCAGGCATAGCAGCAGACATATCAAACCATCGGTCATCGTGCACCACGTGCAACGTTATGTCACCCTCCCAGGCATCACTACCGCCAACACCACCGATTCTCCCAACGAGGCCCTTCCAGAGTCTATGTGCCGATTTTTTCCACCACAAGGGACACACATATATGGTGATTGTAGATCGATATTCTGGCTGGCCCATCGTGGAAAAATCCATCGACGGCGCCGCCGGACTCATCACCGCACTACGCAAGACTTTTGTCACCTTTGGCATTCCGGACGACATAACGACGGATGGGGGCCCGGAGTTCACTGCTACCACAACCAAGAAGTTCTTCTCTGACTGGGGTGTCCATCACCGTCTCTGTTCCGTCGCCAATCCCCATAGCAACTCACGTGCAGAGATAGGAGTGAAAACCGTGAAGCGAGCACTGGCGGACAACACGCCTGCTAATGGAAACCTAGATTGCGACAGGTTCCAGCGGGCAATGTTGGCATACAGGAATACGCCTGACCCAGTCACCAGGATTTCGCCGGCTATTGCAGTGTTCGCCAGGCCTATCCAGGAGCTTATCCCTGTATTACCCGGCAAGTTGAACCTCCACACTTACTGGGACAAACTCCTCGACGCCAGGGAGACCACCATGGCAGCCAGAGGAGCAACCGAGCTTGCCAAATGGTCTCAGCACACCCGAGCACTCCCACCATTACGGATAGGAGACCAGGTCCGCATCCAAAATCAGACCGGACCTGCTCCTCGCCGATGGGACAAGATGGGGACAGTCACAGAAGTAAAACAATTTGACCAGTACTGGATCAAGTTGTCGGGTTCAGGACGAGCGACACTACGGAATCGCAAATTCCTACGCAAATTCGCTAACCCTTCTCCGACCACGGCTGACATGCAGCCAACGCCCATTCCGCCACCCATCCCACCTCCCGACCCGTGTCCACCTCCCATGGAACCAGAGACGGATCCCACATCATGGGACTCACTTCCAGGGGAACTTCCTCCGACACCGTGTCAGATCCCTCTGGAAACGCAGCCTGGTCAACCGGCAGAGTCTCCCCCCAACCCAGACAGACCCTCCACACCCGCCCTGCGGCGTTCAACACGGGAATGCGTAACCAAACATCGGCCGAACTATAAAGACTGATTCGACCTGGGGGGAGATAGCTAACTATGGGCTCAGAGACCCCTTACCTTACGGGCACAACGACCCTTTACCACACGCAATTACCTACATGTGCGCATGCTCACAATATTTGATTCACAGTTGCACACATTGCTATTTCCAGTAACATCACTTTTATATCTCTTGTCATCTGGGTGCAAATGGGTCTTTGTATCCTATCTATTGACCACCATTGACCAACCTTTACCGCTTTCCTCCTACGGTAAAGGACGATAAGGGATTTATGTACCTGAAAAGCTAAGCAAAGCAAATTAAAATACAGCAAGCAAAAACTAAAGCAAAACAAAGCAAAAAAGAGTTAGATAATGCCGTCCAAGGAGGGGGAAAAGGTCGGAAGCATGTGCAGCCACAGGCTGGCGTTTCCTCCCCGTAGGGCAATCTGGATACGTGAGATTAGTAACCCAAACTACTCCATTGGTGGGCTGGAAAAAGTTGTCAAGGTAAAATATCGTGTGAACTGAGCATGCCCGCGAAATGTGTCTGCGGGGGGGATGTGTATCTGCGCACCCGATGCTTACCAATTAATACCACAACACGGAAGTACAATACACTGCTAATGGTGGGTAACACGTCTATTCAATACATCCTGTGTGCCTCACGAAGGGAGATTTTAGCTTCTTAGCACATGGTAAAGGGTCTCTAGCTCTAGCAACGAATTTGCTCTGAGAAACGCTTGCAACGATGTCAACGACGTGGAATCTCCATCGACAAGCTTTGCAGTTCCTGGAATACAAGACAATGACGACATGGATGTGGAGGATGCAAGTGACTTTCACCAGGAGGATGATGTTGATGCTTCTAGTTCCACTGCTGAGCCTACTTGTCCTGGTCAGCAATGGTCTCACTCTGTATGGCACAGAAAGCAGCGAGAAGCATGGGATAGAGTTTGTCCTGGTTTATTGCAGTGCTTCACTACATCTCTAGCTATGCCAACTCAGCAGCTGAGTATGTATTGTTCCAGAAGTGCAGAGTATCGATGTCAAGATTGTTCATCTCTGGCGTACTACTGTGAAAGCTGCTGCCTGGCTCATCATAAATACTCCAATACTTTTCATTATCCTGAGCATTGGGTTGATGGCCAGTATGTACTGTCTCCTTTAGATGGCGTCTCCATTCCTATTACCCATGATTGTGGTACAGCGTACAATGAGAAAATTACTGTCGTCTCTTTGAAAGGTAAATATATGTTGTAATGTATCCGCCACTGTAATTAGCTATTTGTTTTCATTGTCATAGGCCAGCATCATGGAATCTACATTACATCATGTGAGTGTTTGTCAATGTCCAAGAGGTTGCTTATGTTGGGTTTATGGCCAGCAACTCCGACAAGACCCAAACTAGCATTCACCATGGAACTCATGAATACTATTCACTACCTGGTTCGTGAATGTCAGACATCTTTGCATGATGTTGCCAACTTTTTGCGGTGTGTTGGAAAGCAGCAGCCCCAGGTATGTTTTAATATGTACATGTGAAATAATTATAATGGGGTATGGTGTTATCCATTGCAGGACAAGGGTATCTATAAAGTGTTGACCAATACATTTCCGCAGTACAGGTAAGTTTATGACGTATAATGGGAGAAATAATACACAGTTATATAGGTGTTTCAGGAATGATTTGGATTTCACTGTGTATTCCAGTCCAAGGAGATGTCCAGCATGCCCCAAGGTCAGGGAAGAAGCAGTTAATTGTAATATATCTCTAAATGAATGAATTGTTATGTGTTCAGTATTGATTATTGCATAAATCACACGACTAATGATTATCAATGATTGTAAGCTAGTCAAAATACAGCATGATGGTGAACCTATCTTGCTGTTCTGTTTTATCACAATGATTAATTTACATTATATGTGTAGGCCGGTGAAACAGATTCAGTATTTTTATCACTGGATGCTAACTTTAGGCTTTGTTGACGTGGCAAAGCTGGCCGTGTACGTACAGAAGATAGTCATTTGTTGAAGAGTACGTACTTTCTTCCTCAGGGTGATATTGACCAATATGTGGCGAGTAAGCAGAAAGTGGACAGCATGCCAGGAAAGGTGCTAACTATAAAACTTTTTTTAAGGTAATAATTGAGATTAATTTTAATAGACTCAGTGCAGTGACTTTAAGGCAGGAGATGCTCTGCGGTCAAGAAACCGTTATCATGCACTAGATGAGACAGCCGTGTTTGGGGCAATTTGTCGCCATGACTTTCCTCTTCAGATGTTAAGTCTGAAACATGGTGAAAGGTATGATTCAGCGAGCGAGCGAAGCTGACTCTCAGTGGTGTTCAATTGAGATTTCAGATATATATAATATATGTATGTATACGTACGTCAAAATAATTTGCCGGCGCTTCTAATTACGTAAGTTAGGTAAAGCGTTCACAGTTCCAGTATTTTTTTAATTAACTGGCGCGGAGAATCCTGCTGCAACTTTGTTTCAACCAAAAAGTTTACAGCTACTCTCTTCTTGAAACAATTGTGAAGTCTTTGTCAAGTTTCGCTTCTTTGCCACTGCTTTCGAAGTTTATTCAGGTAATTCTGTTAGTTTAGTCTGGGATCAGAGACTTTAGATTCTCTGATGATGGAAAGGGTTACACTGTGCACTACAGTTAGATGTAATTTCTGTCCTATTTTTCTGTAAAAAGAGTCTGTTCGCTCGCCATGCATTTGCGCTATTCGAGCGCACCACTAGTAACTAGTATGTTGTGTTCCTTTTATTATTATCTTAATTTGTAGACTGGCATATGCTGACTATCTGCTATCAGCAATGATTGATCAGAATCACTTACCAAACACTGTTAATGTGCTATATGACATCGGTTGCAAATTAGTGGCTCATTGGAAGGTATGACTTTTTTGTATTAAAATGAAAGTCTTATATGGTTATTGTGTTTTATTCAGGCACACCCGGGGAATTACCAACATCTCCTTGATGTGTGCAATGTTTCAGTGCCCATCATCCATAGCTATGCTCACGAGTCGGCATGCCAAACGTCTTACAATCCAAGAAACAAGGAAGGGATGGGACTTGCAGACGGAGAAAATATGGAGAGGCTATGGTCCTACCTGGGTAGTTTTTGTAGGATGTCCAAAGAAATGTCAGCTGCAAACAGAACAGACCTTCTCAGTGATGCATTGCACCACTATTGTACTCTAAAGGAATCTAAACTAGGTGTGTGAGTGTGTGTGTGCGTGTGTGCTCCTCCATGATCCATCACCTCGTCGTGGTGGAGGGGCTTGAGTATACCAATGAACCTCAGAGCTAAGTCAACTGGAATCAATAGTATTCCTGGTAGGGTCACCCATGGTGAACAAGTTTGAGGGGATGTTCCAGTCCAAGTATGGTCCAACCAAGCAGACTGGAATAGGGGGGTACAAGCCCAGGCCATCGCCTGATGGTGTCACTTGGACCCACTTTCAGTCTGTTCAGCTACGAAGGGTTACCCTCCTAGCTTTCCATCTGCACTAGAGTGGGGCTGTCTATCCTGTAGCTCAGTGCTGGTTACTGGCTGACCAGAAGACTCTGCTTGAGGTGTATTTGTATAAAATCCAAATAATCTCGAATTTACGTCCTCCTGTGCAGAGCTCAGTATGGGATGCTGGTGCCAGCGATGTGCTGTGGGTATGTCTGTCTTGCTTCCCCCTATCGTGGGGGTCCACGTGACCAATCATTGGCAGTGGAAGATCAAGTCGGAAGTGTGTGTGGGTTGATGTGCTTGTCAGTGGGTTTATGTCTGTGCTTGGGTACACACACATCCACATGAAGGGTTTCTAATGTGCCAAGTTAGGGTAATTTATTTCATTGTTCCAATACTTCATGAAGATTTGTGTTTGGATTTGTATAGTGAGATCATGTGTTGATCGGTTTGTTCGTGCATACAAGCAGTTTTGTGAAGCTGACAAGGAGATTACTAACACATTAGTAGCTGCTGGTCTCTCTAGTAATGATGCACTAACATTGTTAGATCTACTCAGATCAGAAGACAGAGGAAGGAAAAATACTAGTCGGGATTCAGATGTGTGTAAGTACTGACTTTTTTTTTTGTGTATATACATACATGTGAGTTTTGTTTTTATTATTTTAGCTAATCAGAGAAACTGGAGGGTTGAATATGTCAATCTTCTTTCTAGTTTGAGCAGTCAGGTATGTTACACAGATTACTGTTGTCTGAAGTGGCACCATTACAAGTGAATGTGTAGGGAGAAGTGGGCTGATCTGGTCCGGATGTTGATAACTAGCCAGGTGTCCTCCCAGGCTCTGTCAGAAACTATTGAACAACTTAGCAGGCAAGTGATGTGAGTAGTGTGTGTGTGTGTGTGTGTGTTTTTGGCTTTTTACTAATTTGTCTTCTGCAGGCATGAAAGTGACATTGGAAGGTTTGAGGTGAGGTATCAAGTGCATGTACGATAGGAACCGCAGATGGAGGAGTATGAGGAAGCTTTAAAGATAGCCAATTGTAGCAAGCAGCAGGAACTGAAGAGTCAAATGATGGCTGCTATTAGAGAGCGAGTATTTTATCTTACTACGCTTAAACATCATGTAGGTATTATAGATTGTTTTTTTATTAGGTATCGCTTATCATTATAATAATAATTATTTTCATCATTACAATATTGTGATTACATGAGCTTGACACAGCAGCAATTATACTTTGCAAGTTAGAAATATCACTTATGCTCCAGTATGTAGTTGCATATGGAAAAATTGCTTGGATTTTTTTTTAGTCGATTGAAATAAGAAATATCGTGCAAGTTTGTTCTAGTTGTAATGAAATAGAGCTTATGTTACAATGTAGTAATGTAGTTGCTGGCCGATGGTCAATCTTTGCAGTGTGTGTATTACAATTTAACTAGATGAATTTCAAATGATACTTGACAGTATGCAATGTTGTAATTATGCTTTAGGTTTGTTGTTGTTGTTCATTAAATTTACGTTATGTACATAGGTGGTCAGAAGCAAGCATCTCGAGTCAGCAAGATGATTCAAATGTGTACTCGCAAGACCAAGAAGCTACTTGAAAAGTACAAGAACCTTCAAGTCGAGTATGGAGAGGATCTTCAGTTGGGCAGATGACGATGTTTTTATCTCTTTGGAACAGTCTGTACACTCTCTGCCTCATCCAATTGCTGGTGAAGTTTCTGCACTGCTGCTTACTCCCCACCTTTCAACTTTGAAAATGAAGAGAGCAGAGCATGCACTTGGCATTATGGCCAATGCATATTGGACTAACACCTTGGCTCCTACAGCCATCAAGGAATGTCTAGCAGATGTTAAATTCCTGCCTCCCGTCCAACCACTGTTAATAGACAGTCCACCTGCAGCTACACTGATACCAAGCAATTCTGACAGTGATGATTCAGTTCATTCCGACACCATTTGCAATAACGATGAAATTCCGATTTTGATTCATATGCTTCAAGTGATTCTATTATAACCAATGTTTTGTAACAAAAAATAGTATTTTCCTTAAATTATGATTCTCAATATTAATGCAGTGCATCTATGCTGATCAAATTTCTTTAATGCATGGGAAAATTCAGATAGGTGAAATCCATAGAAAATGGTAGTATTAAACTTTTGATGACCTCTCTATCTCGCTATCCACTGAGTTGGGTGCTTGTTGTGCACTATGGGGCTGGCTCATATGGGTGTTGCCACTCTTGTGCCAGTGATTTGAGTGGAGCTGCTGTGGATATTCTAGAGAGGCATGCTACCCTTATTGCTAATTGCAAAAGTAGTGCCAGTAGAAGACGCTAGCAGCATGCAGAAATCAATAATTAAATTAACCAGCAGGTGATATAAGCAGCAAAAAAGGATTGCTAGGCTGTGGGGCATGTGGTGTATCCCCAAACACACAAGAAGACTTCCAAGGGTACTGTGTATTTGCACCTGTATCTCTTTCCATTTGACCTCCAATGATAATGCTAGGATATAAAATATCAACCCTTTATATTGTGGTATCCATATCACTTCATTTATTGCTCATGAATAACATCACAGTTAGGTGGTTCCAGGATTCTGAAAGCTGAACTTCAGATGAGCAAAATGTATACCAGATAGGGTCTATGTTGCAACTTACATTTGAACTCCGTATTGATATGATTAAAATCCTCCCCTAACATTGGATGGCAGTAACACATAACTTGTCCCAACTTTTATTTACTGAGTGCGAAGCGTGTGTGATTATAGCAACATTAAGATTGGAACTATACGTCTAAAAATACATCTGAACTCTACACTAGTGGCTACAGATCTTGTTGCATCATCGAAATCGAAGTTATTTGATTGACAAAACTAGTGATGTGCTTGAGCACAAATGGCGAGCGAGCCTAAAGACTATACTATTTTTATATGAATGATTTTGACTTCTAACACTGAAGCTATTGAAAACGAGTTTTTAAATTACACATACATTGTAAAGGGATTTCAGTACCATAGTAACAACTCACTGCAACTGTTTGAATTGAAGGAAAACAACAACAACAAAACAATACACGTTATTTAAACGTTTTCTTTGTGATATTCTTTAGCTAAATAGTGGCTGTAAAGCACAATGCTTTGACACAACTGTACATACACCTACACAAGACTTACCTTTGCGGAGTCTAGTGGACAATGCATTTTCAAGTAAATACTGTTGCATATGGCTTATAACCATGCCTTTTTTTCACGTTATGGCTCCACCGGTCCCCCACCCTCCCTCCTTCCCGAGATGGGGTAGTGTAGCCCATTTTATTTTTGTACCTTTACTTGCTTTGCCTTTGTGATATTACACACACGCACCTTACTTTACACTATAACCATGCCAAAGAGCGCATTGACTTACCACCGCCACTAACTCGAATAGAAATGGAAGTCCCGTAAGTTTTCACGTTTTAACTGCACCCGTAAAAGATTTCAAAATGGTAAACAATTCAATTTCTAGGGTGATACGGGTACTGATCGATAAACAGAGGATTCTGTTTAGTGAAGTTGGGACGGGGTCGACCACCGAACTAACACAAAAACGCGAGGGTCAAAGTACAAAATGCCTTACGTACGTCCAAACTTATATATAAACAAACAAACATCCCCGATTTTCAATTGTGTTACCCCTTGCAAGTGTCTCGCTCGCTACGCTCGCTCGCCAATAAAATAATGCTTGTTACATCAATTGAACATAATAAAGTAAAATAAAAATTATGAATCACAAGATGGTTCTCCACTGTCCACAGAAGCAACATTATCTTCACCTTCAGCTACACAATTTTAATTTATATTTTACGACTTTTTCCATGAAGAGGCAAATAAGTTGGGCCAAGATAGTAATGACTTTATATACATCACATCTGTTTGACTAAACCACGAGATCCAATCATAAAGTGGGGGAGGGGATTCTATCAATTTATTTTTATGGATATCTCATGGATTCCACAATGGTCCCAACCCTTCATATCTCAAAATATAGTGCATAGATACTTACTGTATTTTCTCTTTCTTCCAATCAGCAGGTACTTCCTCCAGCATCGCATCATAGTTGAGCATTTTCTTCTTTTGCTTTGGGAAATAACTTGCTCCTATGATAAACACACAAAAGGATTAAAAGTGCATCTAAATGCACTAACTAATCAGCAGGATGAAGTTTAAACATGACTGCAAAGAAATGTTAATTAAAATTGGCAAATTTTGGTGGCATAATTTCATACAGAATTATTGTTGGAAGGGAGTACTTAGTTTAAAATATCACCTCATGTAGTTTATACTGCTTACTGGATTTGTATAAGAAATAATGACGACAGGCTAATCCAAATATAGTATTCGTAAATGACACAATATTGGATACACACAAGCTTATTCTGCAGCAGGAGGGAGTGTATGTTCTCTTGCTTTTACATAAGACAGATCAGATCATAGCGATAATTTCAATGGATCCCACTCTATATTAGGTACTGAGACCTAGGGTACTAACGTGTTTAGGGTCCCGAAGGCCCCAGGCTGTGGCGTCCTGAGCGAAGCAAGGGTGTTACTAAAGGGGCCCGAGGGGATCCTAAACATGGTAGTACCCGACAGTCGAAGTGTCTAACTGATTTAGAACATAGCAACCGCTAACTGTTTCCAAGCAGTAGTCATGCCCTCCGAGGCAGGCCACTACATATAGAGGCCCTCCACAGAGGCCACTACATATAGTGGCTCTGTTCGGAGGCCCTACCATAATCAGGCCCCTGTTACTCAATACAAAAACTAAGGCGTTCTGTTTTAAATGAGAATTATGACACTAATTACACTGTGTCACTTCATGTTTGTGAAAGATCCAATACATTGTTTAATCAAAATAGTTTGTTTGTTTTTTTAAACCGAATTTGTGTGTAACAACTGCTACATGAATAAATACCACAGACAACATTATGAACTTGAGTAGCTGCATGTGTGAGAAATATTACAATGAGAACAATCCAGCTATTTTTATCTAGATAGCGTACAAGTGCACTTACCACACATGTATTTTAAAAAAGTATCTTCTACTGGCCTCTTCCTTTCCTCTTCACACTCAAGAAAGCCCTGAACTGTTTCTGAGCTGCACATCACTTTGTGGTCCCCCGTAGATGTGTTCAAAACCAAAGTATAACCTTCATACCCCAATGCTGGTAAACTCTTGAGCTAAGGTAAACAAACACTACGAATAACTTCACAACAATATTTTTCTTTTAACTTACATTTTCATTTATCGATTGGGTTAAGTCCCTCACAAGCTTTTTCTTGGGGACATCCGTCCATGTACTTGATTCACTTGCCTTCACCCGCCATACTTGCTTCTCCTCATCTGCTGAGCTGGTCCACTTCTTGGACAGTTCAGACATCACAGCACTTTTGTCTACTAACATAGCAAAAATTACTACACACAACTAAACAATTTAAGATAGCTGTTGTTACTGACCTCCCGATAACTTCCGAGCTTCAGCACTGCAGAATAGTTGAAAACCACTGCGTTTTCGAGGCTTCTTGACTTTCGTGCTAAATGAAAGTACAAATGCAAAAAAAAAAACAAAAAAAAATGAATCGGTCCAATTGGAGTTAGGCAAACAATAAAACATTGACCCTAGACACACCGTTAATTTCAATGAAAACTTCTGGACTAATGGTATATTATTCCATGCCTATAACTTGTTTCATAAAAAAAATATCAAAAGAGCAATGAATTACTTATTACCCTTGTTGTATAATATGGGGATGATATTTTACTCACATGCCATATTTTCACTCGCCTTCGGCTCATAAAAAATATTTCGCATGGTCACAAAATATTTCTCTATATTGTACTCTGACCCATGCAATAAGTATTTTATAAGACTTAAACTGCAGCAGGGATTCATACAGCGGAATATCCCCCCAAACACAAAATGCTCCCTAATAGAAATAAAAGGTGTCCTCCCCCCCCACAAGCCCAAGATTTCCCCTCCCAAAGATTTTTTTGGACGAATCCTGTATGAATCCCTACGCAGGTATTATTGATTACAACGAGATTGGCCAAATTATTTTCTGCATTCCGTTATACAGTAGAACCTCTCTTATTAAAAGTGTAATGAGACCAGGGGGTTCCCATAACTCTGGAAATTCCTGCATTTCTGAAAGAAAACGTCAATCAACCCACTCATTTAATTTACATTGTCTTGGTTTAACTACCAGACAACATATAGGTGCCATATATATATAAGAAAATAAGAACTCCAGTTTAGAAAAAATCTACTGTACCGTTGTGACACAAGGATTTCAAAGGGGGTCATTTCGCGTCCTAACCAGGGCTGCATTTAAGGGGGGGTAGGGAGAGGGCGAAGGGGGACCTTTACCCCCCTATAGATTGTTCAGTACTCTAGTTATGCCTTTGCAATGTATAATCAGCATTACCTTATCATACATATTTAAACATTGCAAACTATGATTTCTAATACATGTACACAAAATAATGTTTGTATTTTACTCCTAGAATCCCAAAGATCCTATTTCGCCCCTCCTAGGTTTATTTCCTGTATGATGCCCAGTCCCCCCTCCCAACTTTATGACCTTCCTAAAAAAAATATGCCCTAAACCTTTCTCGCTTTTTAAAATGCCAATTTGCCCTCCGATGTTTTTTTTTTAATTCTTAAATAAACCAAAATACACATTTTGGCTCATAAAAAATTCAAAAGAATAAGTTCAGAATCTTTCACTGGACAATTCCAGTGTAACATTACCTATCAAGTGACTGCGATGACTCTGTTTGATCTATTCTTCTACAGCGGCCACGTTCAGCATTTATCCAGTGCTGAAATAAAAATACAATGAAGAATGAAGATTATTTAGTGGAACACCAGTTATCCAAGAAGTCTGATTACCCATAAGAACTGCAAGTTTCAATTGTCCACACATTTTATTTATTGAAAAAATCTAGTTTCAATGCTAGCATATTCATAAGCAACAAAATTACTGTCTCTTCCATTACTATGAAACACAGCAAAGAGATATTTAGTGTTCTTGTTAGAGGAACAATATTTTACCTAAACTTTACAGGGGGTGGGGGGCACTATGACTCTGAGTACAGTTTATAGTGATGTCTACTTCAAAATAGTTTGGTTCCATGGCCTTGTTGCTCATTAAAAGCAAAGCACACACACACACACACACACACGAGGCCAAGCAAGTACTTACAAGAAACCACACCTGAATGGAGACTGAGGTTTGTTTACTACAACTTACTATCTTTTTTCCACTGCTTTTGTATGTAGCTACATAGGTCTGAGCCAATTATGCCGGCATAATTTTGGGCATAATAGGTGTGCCAAAGCATCGAGGATTTTTTTATATTTTGAAATGCAAAGAATTAATAGTTGTCTAAGCTTGCATCGGTATATAGTCCATGGGCCAGACAAGATACTGGTACCATCTGGGGGGGCAAACTTTCATTAAGTTTTTTGAATAGGCCAATATCAGTAGTACATTTTGACATGATAACCTAAGATACAAGGTAGCTAAATACTAGTTATCAGCCTAATCAAAAATGCTTCTTCGGGAAAAAAAATCTCCATGGTTTTCACACTTCTCTTTGAGTTTGGTTGTGAATTTCACACTTTTCCTGAAATATGCACAGTCATGTTCTCACTTCTGGCTAGAATGTTCTACAGCTGATATCTGGAAAAGTATTGGCTGTCCTACAAAGCAGTTCCACAGCTGATATCTGGCATGAACACAGGAGAAGAAAGTATTGGCTGTCCTACAAAGCGGCCACGGTTAGAGTGCATCATTCATTGCTGTGATGATGAAGAAGGCTCAAGATTGGTGTCCCCACAAAATTTAGATTCGTGGAATTCTCTAGTTAATGCTGCCAGAATAAGAAAACATGCTCCAATTCTAGACCTGATGAAAGAATTAGCTGAAGAAGAAATCCCATCCATCTACTACCATAGAAAATGTCGCAGCATTTTTACTATGAAGAAGCTCCTTGAAACCATCACAAAAAAGGAAGACAAAGCTGGTGAATCTGAGGACTCTGAAGTTGCTACTAGCTTAAGACTGTCCTCCAGGCAAGTGCCACACTCATGTTCTACAGTTTATGATGTGAAGTGTATCTTCTGCCAGAAAAATACAAAATTTATCAGAGGACAGAAAACTCGGGAATCGTTGATACAGTGCAGAGAGTTGCGAGTGGACAGCAGCATCAGAAATGCAGCTATAAAGAAAATGGATGGCAGAATGCTTGCTATTGTCAGCAGGGATCTTGTGGCAGCCGAAGGTCACTATCACAAGTCTTGTTACAGATCATATACAAGACAGGAGAAAGTCGCTGGCAGTGGAAGACATGCAGAAGACAGTGCAGATGAATATGAGAAAGCACTGAGTTACTCATATGATGAATTTTTCATGTTCATCAGAAATGAACTATTTGCAAATCCTAAGATTGTAGCAATGTCTGACCTTACATCCCATTTTGGTACAGCTATGAGAACTTGTGGCATTGATCAAGTGAAAGAGTCTTCAAAAAAGAACCTCCGCCGAAAGCTAGAAAGTGTATTTGGTCAGGCTCTACACATCTTCTTTGATGAGAAGGGAAAACTCTTCTTGTATCCTGACAACCTATCAATCACTGCACTTGCCCAGTCCAACATAGCACTGACAACAGAGCTGCAATCACTGAAGTCCCTTACGCACAACAATGCCATAACCACTGCAGCTTTGAAGATTAGAGCAGACTTAGAGCAGCATAGTAGTATGGGAGATAGCTTATTGTCAATGAATGGAAACTTTCTAAGTACAGAGCAAAGCTTCATGACAAGACTCTTTATGTGACTTGTGAGGAGGCTTGCTTCAGAATGACAGCAGAAAATTGGTTTGAAGTTGAAGAGATCAGATCCAACCAAGAAGAAGCTGACACAAGGCTTATTTTGCATGCACTTCATGCATCAAAGACAGGATCTCAAGCTGTAATTGTAACAGCAGAAGATACAGATGTTATGATTATTTGCCTTGCCTTTAGCAGGAATATCCAATGCGGTTTGTATCAGAAATGTGGAACCAAGAATCGAACAAGATTCATTGACATCACCAAATTAAGCAATTTCCTGGGTTCCGATATCAGTGAGGCCCTCATTGGGTTGCACGCCTTCACTGGCTGTGATACAGTCAGTGCCTTTGCTGGCCATGGTAAGTTGAAGGCTCTAAAACTGTTGAAGAAGAACAAAGATTACATGGAGATTTTCAGTAAGCTTGGAGAATCATGGGAGCTAAGTGTAGAGCTTTCAAAAAAAGTAGAAAAATTTACCTGTCACCTGTATTCGACCACAACCAGCACTCCTGAGGTGAATACTCGATACCAGCTTTTTTGTGCCAAACAAGGAGAGGTAGAGTCAAGTCAGCTACCACCATGCAGGGATTGCTTACATATGCATGTCCTTCGTGCTAACTATCAAGCATCAATCTGGAGGCGTAGTCTGCAAACCTACCCAGATATACCAAACCCTGTAGGTTTTGGATGGACAACTGACGTTGACACCGGTAACCTCATCATTAAATGGATGAGTTCACCACCAGCTCCAGATACGGTTTTGGAACTGTTATCCTGCAAGTGCCAACGTTCTTGTGTACTCCCTAGCTGCCCCTGTCTCAATAATGGACTAGAATGTACCAACATGTGCAAGCTACAGACATGCAGCAACCAGAAGAAAGAAGATTTCAGTTAGACCTTCATGACTCTGATGATGATGATGATGCAGATGATTGAAACTATTGATATTTGTTAACAGTATTCTCACACACAATTATTTCTAATTAATTGTGGGCATGGTCTTGCACATAATTAATATATTTTGATTATGCAGTCAATATGAATTTAAATTTGGAAAAAAAATTAAGCAAATAGTCTTAAAGATGTGGAAAAAAAATTAAGCAAATTGTCTTAAAAATGCTAGCACATAGTTGTAATGAAAAGAAAAATATGTGTTAATTTCACATGGTGATAACAAGTACTTAGCTACCACCTAGCAAGGGTTATCATATAAAAATTTAAACTTCAGAAACTGAAAAATTTAAATATCACAGTGAAAGTTTGCCCCCCCAAGTGGTACCAACGTGTAAAATTATGGGCTCTGGCTCATGGACTAATATGAGAGAAGAGGCTCTGACACATGTGAGAGCACATGGTTACATTTAGACTCTGCGGTAGGTAGTGTCTACCAAGCAATATACTGATTCATAGTACATTTTCTTTGAACATCCAAGTTCACTATCATCATGACTCTATTTAATAATTTTCCATCGTTATTGGAGTATTTGATTGGGCAAACAGGAGCATAATAGGTAAATTTCAAAGCATAATAGGTAAATTTCAAAGCATAATAGGTAGCATTAGAGCAGAGCATAATAGGTGAAAAATGGAGCATAATTGGCCCAGGCCTATATGTAGCTTGGTGTAATATTAAATAATATGACCTTATTTGAATTTTGTGATGAGCGTACTTGCATGCATACACACAGCCACACCCACCCACACACACACTCTGGTCTCAAGTGGCCTATAACGGCTCACGTGTCTCTCCCAGTGGAAGGTGTGAGTACAGCCTCAACTCTGTTGGTTGGGGGTTGCGGGTATGCAGATGAACAGCAAAGTCACCAGCACTCTGACAGTCCCACTTGTTACTGAGAGGTTTGTGAGGCCTCAGCAGGATACAGACTTTGTTCATGTCAAGTCAAGTGACGCCCTGGTCTCAACAAACAGTAACCAAGCCTGTGGAGTAGTTTTAGCCTTTCCAAACTGCATGGAGTAACTGTGTGGAGTAATTACTCATACACGCACACTCTCTCTCTCACACACACAGGGAATGATATAGAACTAATATCTTAGTGAACTATAAAATGTAGTAAAACTTTACTTTTGGTCAATTATGTATGTTATTGCATCTGAGTCTTCAAGGGAATACATTAGCCTTGCTGGTATCAATTCAAACATTCGTGCTAATAAAACTAATTTTGTTATGTCGAGTAATGTTCCTAGAGAAAAACAAAAACAACAAAAAACAAAAACAAACAAACAAACAATTGCTGTTTAAATACAGAACAACTATAATAACATGCAGCCTTGAAAACTACGTTGGTCACACATTTTGTCGTTGCTGTTGTGTTTCAATCACAGTCAATATTAATACTAAGGTCAAAATATTTTTGGGGATTGGGAACTCCATAAATCATCTGTATTAACCATGTGGTAAAGGGTTCACAGTGCTATTGCAATATACAGTGCTTCCAACTTAAAGAGTGGATTTTTTGAAACTACTGTAAAGACCCTCACTACAGTCATTTAACATACACATACCTATTCTTCATCATCCTAATACTGTTTACAATAGTAAAACTGCCTGTTTAGAGAATGGAAAACGGAGAACAGAACTTTTCTCATTCACTCTAATACATTTTACGCCATTTTTTTTGACGTCAAGATTTTGCGGTAGTTCGTCATTAAACGTAACTAGTTAACAAGCTAAGGTCGAACGGTTATTTCTCCGAGCGGTAAGACGGGACTTTCCCTAACTGCAATCGGCTGTATGGATTCTCATCGTTCAGTAAACGAAGTCGAAATCAGTCACAGAATTGTTGGCTGGTATATTACTAACTTGGAGCCAAGCCTATCCAAGAGGTTATCTTTTTCAAGAGCTGAAGAAAAGCTGAAGGAGTTGAATACTCCCAAGGCTCCCAGCATTCGGTATTCTGACAACATCAGGGCGATGCAGTTGGAGTCCTACGGGTTGTGCAGCTCCAGACGGAAGCTAAAACGCTGGCCGCGATAGGCAGTAACGCCGTAAAACTTGATACCTGCTAGGGCCTGAGATACAACCGTAGCTAAATCAGCCATACCCGTGCAACAATTAGCGGTAAACTGGCGCCCTTGCACAAATACGCATGCGCTGTTTTGTGACGTCGCGTTTACGTGTACTATAGGCCCACAATCCGCTGTAAACGTCATCATTTGATGACCCTTACCGTGCATAATTTTTTTTTGGTGAAAAACAGCCACAACTCACTTAATTTTCAAGGTATAGCTACCAAAGTTATACATAATAATTTTAAGGCAATTTTACATCATGTGTCAAAATTTTAGAGATATAACTCAATAAATTCAAAAATCCTGGCTTAAACACTTTTTTTCTTAAAATTTTAAATATTTCGAGATTCAAATTTCGTGTGCCCACAAAATTAGGCTCATATGAAACTTCAGGTATTAAAGTATCAGTATACCAAGTTATAGAGATAAGGACAAATAATTTCTCTTTTTTCAGCTTAAACACTTCCAAATTCACTGTCTTGAAGCTCCCAGTTCCATCACCTATAACCACAAACCCACAAAATTGTTTTGTCTGTATGTTAATATGACATTAATGTATAATAATACAAAATTTTTTGCTTTCTATTACACATACTTGAGAAATTATAGCAGAATTAGCAACCTTAACCAAAAAGCTAAAAAATCCACTCTTTAAGCTGGAAGCACTGTACACAGTATTAATGATAATATGGTAAAGGGTTAAGAACTCCACAAAATTTCTGTACATACAATACAGTAAAAGGGTTTCAGTGTTATCATAAATTGTTTGTTACACAAAGCTCAATGGTCAAGTCAGATGACTATCTTTGAAAGTAGGATATTAGTGGGTACAACTCTAACTGATGATCTATCTTACAACATAAACGCTATAGCTACTAATGCAACAAAAAAACTCATACAGTCAAAGCTATACCCACTAATATATTTGACCCTACCTTCAAACATATAATTAAGGATAAGCATAATATGTGTGCAGTAAGCCTATGGTGGGGAAGGTGAACTGTGACCACCTTGACATCCCATAGTTTCTATTCCACTAGTGTGTAAACAAAAAAACAACAACAACATCAACACTTTTTATTCTAGAACTTGAGTGTTACAAATTACACTGACCATATTACTGCTTCTCTATGTTGCTATGTAGTATCCCTTTTGTGGTAACGGCTAAGGTTCAGAGACATACAGACTGTAACACTTCTTGTCACTTTCATTCATGTACCACTTCACACCAATTAACAACTCTTTCATACCTAATGCATGCATAAACACCATGGTTTTGAGTACACCATATATTAGTCTATTCTTTCTGTAACTTCAGTCATTCTTTGAGATTCATAAAAAGTATCAGACTGGTTCTTGCGCCGCTTCGCGTGCTGAGCCAAGTTATTACACCTTTATTGGATTTATTGTTGGTTGCAAAGTTGTTAACATTCATATTATTAATATTACTTGTACATTTTTTTTTATCAGGATAGGATCTGGGCTGAGGGGGCCAGGATCCTCCTCACTCCCCATTAAAATTAATACAGTTAATAGGACAACTGCATGCTAACTTAGGCTCTTCATTTATGAATTAAATGTCCAAATCATTTATAACCTATCATATATTTCAATAAATTTTGTAAGTTTGCTCCCCCCTCTGTTGTTAATGCTGGATCTACCCCTGTAATGCCCGTTATGTGCTAGTAGCTGATTGGTCCATGCTCTTCTTGCTGTCAAACTATTTACCTCAAACTTGTGGTCACTTGACTCAAGTGCTTGTGGTCGCAACAAAAATAGGAAGTAGAGTATGTACCAGCTTGTAATTAGAGGATATGTACCTGCATATTAATAAGCATGTGAAAAGAAGAAGTCAAGTGGTAAAGAAGGAGAAAAAAAAGATAATGAGTCAGAGGAAGAGAGAATGGATGGCCAATTTGTGCACCACCCACCTACATTTTATTCAACTAATTACTGATTGTTCTGAATCATCAATTTCAGTTCTTCAGAAATTGGGAGTCCGTATTGCGTGCAGGGAGTCGATTGCTACCTTTCCCTCAAGTTTTATGCGGTGTTCTTCTGATCTAGCTTCTTGTTAGGCTTGTATGGTTGTGTCAAAGAAATCTACGATCTCTTCGGAAAGTTTATTTCCTGTTGTCAGCAAAAAAACGTGCTATTAGCTGCTTCTTTTGTAGCTAGTGCTCATTATCAATGAAGCGCGTTATCAAGTACTCCAGACGACTGGACTGGCACTGCTAGTTAACTATTTCTTAACAACTATCACTAACTCACTTATTTAAATCATATGAGGTGTTTACCTGTCAACCTTATAATAAATGACAGTAGTGCATGAACTATAACTATCCTTTGATTCACACCATGATTATTAACTTCATCATTATTTAACCATACTCTGACCCGTTTAGTAAAGCAATAATTTGAATTATTGTAATGAAATGGGTTGACCACTCAAAATAAGTCAATGTCCAGGCAAACTTTGATTTGTTCGGACAAATTGTCCAGACAATTTTAGAGTGTTATTTTTAGGTCTGATAGCATCATAACTATAATATGACCCCACCCATACCTTTACACAGTGTTTCCCAAATGGCCGAATCCTTCAGGAGGTGCAGACTTGAGAGCAGCCAGACAAGCTCTGCTAGCAGCACTTCCTTCACCACCATCAAAACCAAACAGAGTGTGAGGGTTCAGCTGACGCTTAAACTGTTTCTCTATCACCTCCTGGACCGCAGCTTGATCTTCACTCACTCGCAGATGCCTAGACTACAATATGTAACCTAGACACACAAAGTCGTAAACAAAAATAATTAAATAAATTTAATTTGATTTAATTTAACAGGAAATCTTAATGGTTAACAATTGTATTTATTATAATCAAATAGCTTTGATTGTTCAATATCAGTGGCAGCATGTGTAGATGGTGTTAGACCAAAGGTAACAAATAATCAACAGTTCCCCAAGTAATTGTTAGCATATAATTTGGTAGATATACCCTCAAAATAGTACTAATATGTTTCAAGGTGCTCTGAATTGCCAAGCTCATTACCTCCAACTGGGTGTGTGGAGTCTCCCTTATGAACTAGTGTTACTGCCAACTTCACAAACTGAGTTATAACTCTAGTACAAACTACTGCAGTGAAGATATCTGAAAAATAAACAAGCCTTTCAGTGAAATATTTCACCATATCACACTCAACCCTATTATATGTGACCGGTTTTGGGAAAATCGGCCTACGACAAACAATTTTTTTCAGTATCCCCGGGTAAAGACTTATGGGTCGATTTTTTTCGAAAAATTTTTTGTGGCAGAAATGGATAGACACCAGTTAGCTCTAGCTTATGACGCTGTTGTAAGCTCTGGAGTGCTCTAGAACTCACACTAGGAGGCTAGAAACACTAGGAGGCTAGAAACACTACTAGCCGGCTGGACTGTGTACGGAGAGTTGCTAAGAAATTATTGGCGGGCTTTTCACTAATGGCGGGAAAAAACTGTAGCTAACTAATTCACTTACTATATTCTACATAATTCACGTACTCACGCAATTCTCGCCATCATAGTTTCTTAAGGAGCCCTGCATTAAGCCTTTTAGACTTCTTTCAATCCGCCTGTAACCGGTTTATTCCATGGTGTCCCGGAGACACGCTGTAATAGTATACGGATTCAAGCCACGCCCCCTGACCTTAGCAACGCCTTTACCCCGCGTTTTTTTTTTAAAATCAGCAATAATAAGTTTAGCAAAAATACTGAAGTGTTGTAGTGCGTAAGGGCGAAGACGGCTTGTGCTACAGCTTCCAAATAAGGCATTCCACACACACAAATTAATATTATATTGAAATTGATTATGTTTTAAAAAATTGTGGTTTGTGGTCACAACTGTGGTAATAGATAGAAGAAGTGACCCTATAAATGGAGGATATTTTTGATGTTTTTAAGCCAGAAAAAGAGTAAATTGAATTCGAGTGTCTAAAGATTTTGCAGACTGAATCTATGGCTCATTAATTTGATTTGTACCAAATTTTTATATTTTAATACTATTTTACTTATTTTTAATTTCATTAATTAAGGGAAATAAAAATGCTTTTGTGAGAGTGTTAGTATTTTCGGTGTAAGTTGTGACGTTTGCGGAAGCTCTTATCTCAATGACGACTTATTTGTGATGTCAGAGTGTTGCGCTTGCGCATTTGTGAACTAAACCAGGGGATGTTGGACACGCCGGTAAAACGCGGGAGATGGCCCGTAACCGAGCCACGCAAACAATCAATTAACTTTGGCGCCAAAAACCGCGAAGCAGGTGGACACAAACAGTCTCGGAGCTATAACTAGTATGTAGTCTGAGACAGTCATTTCGAATAACATCCTTCTATTATACTTGCAGGGGAATGAAGCTGTACTTGTGAAGCCATTGGAGAAGCTTAAAACTCTGTCTCAACCATGACCAACTCCACCCTGACTGGTACCAGCTCCGACAATTCCACCAACCTTGTATTGAGACTCCGCTGCTATAGACTCCGTCATCATCACTTCAGTTCTTTCCATCGGGGTTGCTACCGCTATACTCTTCAGCCCTATCCCTACAAGTCTAAATCTGTGTGGATCTGTGGGAGGATCTGGTTGATCAGAAAGGGAGCTGTGTGGATCTGTGGGAGGATCTGGTTGACCAGACCTGGAGCTATGTGGATCAGTGGGAGGATCAAGTTGATTGGACAGAGGAATGTGTGGACCCAGGGATGATACTGGTTGACATGGTAACAGCACTGGTTGATAATCACTGGGTGGGGATATTAATTTGCCCCAAAATAGAACCACATGTTGATTTCTAACTTCAGAGGCTAGCATCAGAGATGTTAGGTTATGAATATTTGTCAGATTGACTAGTGCCCCATGTTTTAGTAATACTTTAACAACCTCAGCGTGTCCACGTTGACTGGCAAGCATGAGTGCAGACATTCCATTCTTCATTTGTTTATTAATTTCAGCTCCATTCTCCAATAATATTTCAACTGTGTCACTGTGACCAACCAGACTGGCTAGTGTTAGTGCTGTGTATCCATTACAAAGATGCAGATTTATCCTTGTCTTATTTAAGGCAACTTTATAAACTTCAGAATTTACTTTTAGGATATTTTCTGGCAAGTCTGCATAAACAATGTTTTCGTCATGGACCTGTGCTCCATTTTCTTTCAATAATTGCCATACTTCAGTATGACCCTCGTGAGAGTTAACAAATTTTGCAAAATGGTAAATTTTATGCCTCTCTAATTGAACTTCATCTTCCAATGCAACAGAATACCGAATAGATTCAGTTTCACATTCAATGCTATGGTCTCGTAATATATTAATAAAAAAATCATTCACTTTTTTACTCGTTAAACCTAGTTCATAGATTTCATTTAGTGCTTGCAGATCCACCTCAGCTCCATTCTCAAGCAGTATTTTAACAACCTCGCCATGTCCATTCTGACTTGCAATCATTAATGCAGACCACCCATTTTCCTCTAGCAGATCCACCTCAGCTCCGTTCTCTAGAAGAAGTATTTTAACAACCAGGGTTTCATCTAGGAATTTTTTCTTGGGGGGGAAGTTAGGACTGCCGGCCACTGCGAGGGGGAAGGTGTGGGAGGGGGATGTGCCCCCTCCTGTGGAGCGTGAAGCCAAAAATACTTCCAATTTTAAGGAGGGGGATGTGCCCCCTCCTGTGGAGCGTGAAGCCAAAAATACTTCCAATTTTAAGAACTTTTACAACACTATAAGAGCCTGTCAATTAATGTGTCCATGCTTGACAAGTTGTGGTCACCAAGCTACAAGCTGTGAAGACAGCTGGAGGATGAAAGGTCACTATGCACTGTGTGCAGTGTGCACTAAATAGCAGAGCAGCATGAAGAGGTTTTTGATTCCTCAAGAGCCAGGCAACAGTGCTGGTGCGAATGAAAGTCAGCCAAGTACTTCCAAACGACCACGTCAAATGAGTGAAGGAGGAGGCCCTACTGTAGCTGAGAAAATGAAGATGTACAAGAAAAACCTGAAGTTTAACCCTAAGTGGAAGGATAAATGGTGTTGGATCGACTATTTACCAAATGATGGCATGTACTGTTCAATCTGTAAGAGATTTGGTAAGCCTCCACCATCTGCGCGTGGAGCATGGGTATCTAAGCCAGTTGCTAATTGGGTTAAAGCAACTGAACTCTTGAGGCAACATGAAAGATCAGAATGGCATTTGGCAGCTGTAGAGGAAAAGGCTTTGGCTAGTGTTGCTCAAACTTCGGGGGACATAATTGAAAGAATGTCTGTTATTAGTGATGAAGAGAGAAAAAAGAATCGTAGCCTCATAAAAATATTGCTAAGATCGCTTCACTATCTTGTCATAAATCATTCCCCTCATACAACTATGTTTGATGGCATAATTCAACTTCAAATTGACAATGGAATTGAGCAATTAGAATCACACAAGCAATCCTCTCCTTCCAATGCTACCTACCTTTCAAAATTTAGTACAGCTGAATTTTTGAAGAGCATTAGTTTTCATATAGAAGATAACATACTTGTTCGCTTCAAGAGCAGCCAATTTTACTCTATCATGGCAGATGAAAGCACTGATATCTCTTCAAAGGAGGAATTGGCCATTTGTGGTAGGTGGCTAGAAGATGGTAAAGCTGTGGAGGGTTTTCTAGGTCTGGTTCACGTACATGAAGTTAATGCTGAAGCTCTTACCAAGTAATTGCTTGCATTTCTCCATGACAAAGGCATTTCCCTTCAAAAAATTCGTGGTTTGGGCTTTGATGGAACAAATACTATGTCAGGTGAGAGGAGTGGAGTGCAGAAACGTATGAGATCTCTTGTTCCTAGTGCTCTCTATATTCATTGTCATTGTCATAAGCTCCAGTTAGCTGCAGTTTACTCAGCAAATGAACACAATGAAGTGAAACGAGTCTTAGGTACCCTTCTTACTATGTGGAAATGCTTCCATTATTCGCCAAAGAAAGCCGAAAAGTTGGCTGAAATTGAGGCAGTGTTGAATACACCTGAAATAAAGGTTACCAAGCCCAGTGATACACGATGGTTAGCCAGAGAACGTTGTGTCCGTGCTGTCCGACAAGTGCTTCCTGCTTTGGTTAAAACTTTCAAAGAAATACATGCTGAAAGTGGCGATGCCGAAGCATATGGTCTCTCTGTGCTCTTGTGTACCTACAAGTTTGTTGCATGCTTATACATGCTCTGTGATGTTCTCCATACAGTAGCCAAACTACAGGGAGGTCTTCAATCCAAGGATCTTGATCTTTCAGTTGTACCAGTGATGGTGCAAACCACTACTGGCAGATTAAGGGAGTTGAAAGATAATCCCAGTTCTAGTACTTGGTTCAAAGACCACTCCCTGGTATTTTCAGACCCAGCACAGCTAGGAGAA